>Ga0079997_133047_pt1 | contig 37615 bp, 49 predicted proteins | sample PerSpoCPS_CMetaG_FD_69200 | JGI IMG/M metagenome (GOLD analysis project Ga0079997, IMG submission 69200) | Archaeal communities from Yellowstone National Park, Wyoming, USA - Perpetual Spouter C (PS_C) MetaG (SPADES assembly) (version 2) | ecosystem: Environmental > Aquatic > Thermal springs >... | reverse complement strand
GATCCCGGACAGCCATCCGTATCACCTCCGCCCTGTTCGGATATAGCTTCCTCCTGACCAGCTCGTCTATCGCCTCGAGGTATGCCTCCGGCAAGTGAACCGTCACGACCTTCATTCCCATCCCCTCACGCCAACTATTTTTACCCGATCGCGCTTTTTTGCCTCCACCACAGCTTTTATGAAATCTAAACATCTCTCCCACGGCACCCTAAACTCGGAAATCCAGTGCGGGCCAATAATTGTCCGCCCTGTTCTCAGCACGTGTGCTTCCACTCTCATTCGACCAATCTCATCGAATTGTCTCGCAAGGATCTGGTTCGTCAACTCGTGCTCGTTGTCAACCCTTATCGTAAATATTAGGCCAGGCATCGCCCATTCACCTCCCCATAGACTGTAGCATGTTTATTACCGACCCCAACGGGACCCCCCTCGCTGGCTCTGGCTCATCAAGTTTAAAGACCTTTGTCTCGTCGTAGGAATAGCCGCTTCCGGGCACCCATTCGATCTCGACGTACTTAGGATCGTCTCCGAGATAATAGATATGCACCACGTAACGGCCAATGCTCCCTCTGGCATTGACAGGGTATGTCTCGCTTTCTAATTCAAATCGCAGATCAAGAAACTTGTCGACCTCCTCCCTCTCGTATATCCACGTGTAGAACGAATTTGCGTCGCATATCATCCTTGCGGTCGCACACAGACCGGCGAGAAGCTCGGCGAAAGTTTCCTCGTCCACCGGCTCCGGATACGTCTTTTCTGCCGTTTCCCTAAACTTCTTCACCACGTCTATCGCCGTCATCGCTTGAGCCGTTGTCGTGCCGTCATCAGTGGTGGGGCGGGACCCCACCGACGGTTCTGAAGCCTGGACCCGTGCCATGGCGCTCTTAGACGGATTGCCCCCTATTTAAACCTATTTTGCCCCGAAAACAACTGTCAAAAAGCCCTTAAATACCACTGAACAAATGTTCAAAAAGTTTATATTGCATGAACTCCGAATCCGACGCGGGAAGCGCCGTGACCCGCGCCAGATTGGCCTCTAAAGTCCCTAAGCCCAAAAGGTTCAACGAAGTTAGGTGCAACCTAAATTTTGAAAACGCACGCACAACAGAATTTCGTTGCCCCACTCGACACTATAAAACACAATTTTCATCCAAAAACAAATTCAAATCCGTCAACGAAAACAAAACTTCAAAAAACGTCACGTCACGAGAAATTCTGAAAAGCCACGAAATTCCGAAAAACACAAAACACGTCGGCCACGAAAGACCTGCCCGGCCCAGAAAATCCGAAGCCAGTTCTATCACAGGCCCGAAAATAGGACAACACGAAAATCCGAAAATCGACGCAAAGGCAAAAACGATTACGGCACCCACAACAGCGCCGATAAGTTGCTCCATAAGTCGCTTATAGTAGAGTGCCCGAAAAGAGGTCTAAGCCCCGCGAAAAAGCAAAAGCCCCAACCACAACAATATTAGAGGCCGATCCAAAACAGCCTAAAAGTAATTGGGCCGAAGGTAGCCAAACTTATAAGCCACAAAAACGCCACTTAAAGCCTATTTAAATAGGATAAAGCCCAAATATGGCCAATAACAGCCGGTCTGGGCCTCTATCCAAAACTCCAAAATGCCCCATACACGTTAAAAGCCCATAGACGGCCTCCAAAACGCCGCGAATAAAGGCCCCCAGCCGGTTAATAATAATATAATAATTAAACCGGCCCCCATACCGATATTGCATTTGGTGGCACTTTTGGGCCGGGGAGGTCCTATCCCCTTCGGGCCGAAAACATGCTTTCATGCGATTTTCTATCTGAAAAACCATAGCTTTATATGTCTCGGAGTCCATCATATTTAAACTTTTCAAGGCACGGCCCTCGGAAGTATATAAACCCTCTACCACCACCGAAAATCCTCAGACCGGCCACCATGACGGCTCCCATTCATCGGACCTGATCTTGCCCAGAATAACGGCACGCCAATACTCCTCGTTCAGCTTCTCGCGCTCGTCCCTCTTTTCCTCTTCCTCCCTCTCATGCTTCGTCTTCAAGGCCATAAGGCGCTTCTTAAGCTCAGGATAGGCGTAGCGCACGCATTCCTCGACACAGCGCGTTTTGGTCCAGCCGGCTATGTCCGCAAGCTCGTTGATCATCTCCATCACGTCCGGCGCCAGCGTGAAGGACGCATTAGCCTTATTTTTGGCGGGCATCTCACAACCCCATCCTCAGCAATTCCTCAAATACGGCTACCCTTGCCCTCCTACCTCCCCTCCAAGCCCAACAAGCATAAGCCAAAGCGTCAACAAGGTCGTCCCTGCCCCTCGCACCCTTCACGACCCTCGGCCTCCCCAGCTTGTCATACTCAATCCAAAAGTTACCGAACTGTGATATGAACTTCTCATCCTTCGGTAGGCGCAACCGCTCATCCTCAATAAGCCTCTGCAAATTGATGTAAACGTCGTTTCTCATATTGCCCACCATCTCTATCTGAACCACCTTATTGCCGAAGTTTTCGGCCAAAAGGTCTCCCACTCCAGCACCCATGCCGGTAATATCGACCCCTATGGCCTCGACCTTCCACCTATCAGCTATCTCTGAAGCCCACCTGAACACTTTAGTAAGGGTCTGCTTGCTTTTTGTAGTCCAATAGCACACGTCAGCCGTCGCCTTTTCATCGCCTTCAAGGTATTCCGGCACAGCCAAAATCACAATAGCGCTCTCATCCACCCCCAGCCTCGCCACGTCAAGACCCATATAGTAGCGGTAGCCCTCAACCGGCCCGTCCCACTTAGTACCAACGCTCAGCTTCTTCACGATATCCAAGCTGAAAACCTCGCTCCCGGTCTCCGGAAACTCGGCCTCAAACCACACCCTGAACTCCTGAGCCGACATCATACTCCTCGCCTCTTCAACCCAATCCTTGTCCAGTATGCCGTACTTCACCCCCTCCCTCCACGTCACCCTGTAAACCTCATACCTCCCGCTCATGTAGGCGTCATAAAAGAAGTTCTTATTATGGGGGGTCGAGAGCAGGACGACATAGGGCTCCGGCCTTCCTGCCTGCCCCGCTAACATCCTCAGTATCCGCGTCCTGAAGACCTCATCTGGTATTGAAGCCGCCTCGTCAACAATAAGCATAGTAGCACCGTAACCCAAAAGCCCAGTAGGCGACCCAGCCGTCAAAACCCGCAATACGCTCCCGTTGAGCATATTAATCTCGTCCCGCCTGAACCCCAGAGAGGCGTTCACCAGCCTCATCAGCCTCGCGTTATTGAAGAAAAAGGCTCGGATGTTCTGAAATATGTGCAGAGCCTGATCAAATTTGGGCGCCACGATAGTGACCTCCTCACCGTCGTACAGCACCGCCGAAAGGACCGCCAAAACGCTCACCGCCGTCGTCTTCCCCACCCTCGTGGAAGCCATAAAAAGATGCCTCTTTTTCTCACGAGACAGAACTTTCTTTATGAAATGCTCCTGATATGGCGTGAGCTTGACGGGCCTGCCGTCGGGTAAGACAAAGTTCTCCTCAACCACCCTGCTAAGATTATCCAACACATATTTGACGTCAATCTTCATCGATAGCCACCCCAAAGATCTCGGCCTTCAGCCTCTCAACAGACGGCCCTCCACCCTTGATCTTCCACAAGGCCTCCAACATTTTCAACAGCAACAGCAAATTGTCCTTAGTATCGGTGATCGGCATCCTCATCTGCCTCTCCATCCTCACGTAACGCATAACGCGCCGCTTCTGCAACTCGTAAAGGCTCATAAGCTCTTTCTCGAAGCCCTCAAAACGGACCTCATCCTCCTCCTCGTCGGCCGAGAGCACCCTACTGATTATTACCTCAACCTCCTTGACACTAAGGCCCAAAGACCTCGCAATTTCCTCCTTCGACTTACCGCTTATAAATTCAGAAACCACTCTCGCTTCCAGACTCAAGCCCCTTCACCAGTATCTCCCTTAGCTTATCGACTCCTGATAAGCCTTCCTCCTCGGCCCTCAAAAGGATCTCCCTGATAGCGTCAACGCACTCAACATCCTTGATAATGCAAAAGTGGCCGAAGAAAGCCACCGGAGCCACTACAAGACTGTCGATAAGTCTCTCCAGATCGGTTATTTTCGTCACGGACTTTTTCTTTTCTTTTTCCTCCTCCTGCATTACCTTCTTAAGTAAGCGACTGTTAAGTCTCAGGCCCAAATTCATAGCAACTTCGGGCTTTTTCATCCCGCTGTCTAACCACCGCTTCACTATTGGCCCCATCTTCTCGATGAAAGCCACAACGTCAAACTCTCCAGATATGCTGTTGAGCCTCACGGCCTCGGCATAAACCCGCTCCATCGGCCAATCCCTGCCAAGTATGACACACGGCAGTTTCTCCATCCCCATCTTCTTAGTAAGCACCATGAACCGGTGATTGCCGTTCACGATCAAGTAGTAGCGACCGCCCTCATACTCGACCACGTGCAAAGGCTCGACCACGCCCAGATCCTTGATGCTCCTCTCCAGCAAAGCCATGTCCTCGTCCGTCATCTTCCTCAAGTTCTCGGTAAGGGGCTGGAGCTTTTCAGCCTCAATCATTACTATTTCCATCACTGCTCACCTCCGTTTCAAAAACGCTACCAACTCTTATACCTCTCTCTTTATTACACAAATGCTTTGCCCTAATCCTTACCCGCAAATATTTCGGCTTAAGGGTGTTGTAAAGCACGTCATAAATCTCCTTCGTAAGCTTTTCCTGTAGCTGTAAACGCCTACTCAGCACATAAACCACCCTGCTAAACTTGCTCAAGCCCAAAATCTTGTCTCTCGGCCTATACTCGATATACACTTTCCCGTAAAACGGCAATAAGTGGTGCATGCAAAGGCTTGAAAACGGCACCGTCACTTTTATAAGCTCGTCATTAGCTGGTGGCCTGAAGTCTTTACCGATAACCTCATAGGCGTTATAAATGTAGCCAAAGCAATACTCAGTCAAGGCGTTTATCCACCGCCTCGGCGTATCAAATACCTCCGGATTTTGCTCCAACGAATACAAATAGTCAGCCAAATTCCTGTAAAATACCTCACTAAACGGCTGAGCCTGCATCAGCTTAAGGTATTTGGAGCGCAAGTTCTCGTTGGCAATAACACGCTCAATAAATCTGAAAAACCTCGCATTCAAAATTTGAGGCAAATAACTATCATCTACATGATCCTCCAAGCCCGCATCAACTATCTGCCTCAACACCTCAAAGGAAAGACTTTTCGGCTGACTATAATTGACTTTCTCATCCACGTCCTTCGCAATTTGATACCTACTACCATCACTTAACTGAATCTGATACAAATAGGCCGCGCTGATGTACCAAGTAGTGGAGTCGGCCGAGTAAGGTATAAACTGCAGAAGCGGCTTAATACTCGTTATCCCAAAAAAGTGAACCCTACAGCCCGCTTTCACTACGTCATGGTAAACCTCCTGCAAATATCTGACCTTCGTATCAGTACCCACACCAAACCAACCGCCAAAACCAATATAAGTAAAGCCCCGCTTAAGCGCATCAAAAGCGTCCTGCATCCTACCGCCAACCACAGGACTGTGAACCACGTAAATCAACTTCTCTTGATTAACCCCACCCTTAACAAGATAGTCAGCATAGCGAGACGTCTTTTCCCGATCGCCAACGACGTCCGGTATGACATAGCAACTCAAGTAGTCATCGTTTCGCTTCAAAAAGTCAATATAGGCATCAAGGTATGTAAGTGGGTAGTCGGTTATGCCAGCATGACGGAGAGCCACGGCTCCGGAATCCAGCATAATATCAAAGCCCTCATCGTGGTACTTCCCGATGATTTTCTCGCTCAGCTTTTTCTTCACGTAAAAGTCGTGAAAGCTGAACAAAACCCGCTTATGATCAGCCAGTCCACAAAGCTCCACGTGCTTTTCAGACACACAACCCAAGTAGATCTTAGTCATCGCTCCCACCCCAATACTCACAATAGCTCCTGCTATCCTCCCAACACCTAACAACCACCGCCGGCAATCTCTTAGAGTTAAACTCGTCATAAAGGTATTTGGCGATATTCTCCACCGACGGGTAACGGATTAAGTCGTTAAGGACGCGATGATCCAACCGCGCCACAATAGGCTTCACGACCATATCGATCTCGGCAAAGTCGATGAACAAAGGCTCGCCCGTCTTACTCTTCACACCAACCTCAAAAACGTAGTTATGGCCGTGCATGTTACCACACTTCGGATGCCCCGGCAGGTAGTGCGCCGCCGAAAATTCGTAGCGCCTAAATACTAACACTCTCACCATCTCCCCAACCTCCACCGCAGTAGCAGAAAGCCCCAGTATAAAACCTTCTCCAAATCCAGCAGATAGATCAAAGGGTTGCCCCCAAACTTATACTGACCCTCATAAGGCACATAGCGGTAATCCCAGCCCAACTTCATGAACGAATACTCCCTCATAAGGCACCCACTGCAACGATAGCATGGCTCCTCCCCATCCGGATAGTAGCACGACCACGAATACCGCAAAATGAACTCCCTCGACAGGTCACTCTCTTTTATCAACCTCCACTTGGTCCAACGGCTGAAAGGCCTAAGGATCTTCACGTTGTAGCCGTAAGAGTGTCGCAAAAGGCCCTGTAAAGTCCGCCAAAATATCTCGTTCTTATCCCTCCCGAATTCAAGTATTTGCGGAAAGTAGATATTGATAGGTCTTTTCGGATCAAAACCAAAAGTATTGTAAGCATAAGCCACGGCGCCCAACACAAGAAGCGCATTCCGTGACGGTATGTGCGCATCACCAAAACCTGAGTTATTGAGCACCGGAAAGTCCAACTCTACCACCTGAAACCCCAGCTTAAGCTTGTTGTACTCCCTCACGGCCCTTGACTCGTGGTCGTTATAAGGCGTCCTAAAGCAAAACCTCAAAGGAATTAGCCTTAATCCCCTCCTCTCAAGTATCGTTTTCGCGCAAAGGCTGTCAATACCACCCGAATAGAGCAAAATGTTAATCCCTTCTGCCACGTCTCCTCACCCCCTCACGGTAAGACGGATCGCCAAGCCAATAAAATATGCTCAACTTCTGCAAAAAATCAAGCCCCCGCACCCTAAAGGGATAGAAGTACTGTTGCCTCTCACCATGAGATAGGGCATCCATCAAAATGTGAACTATCATAACTAACCCCAAATCCCATCTAAAGAGCGCCACTATCAACCATGGCCAAAACATGTGCAAAGCCTCCCCAATCCCCCTGAGCCTGCCCAACCACTTCATCGCCATAATATCAACTATTAGCTGGACCAAAACCATCGACCAAAAGTCAAAGCCAAGCAATTGAGAGAGGAGCCACGTCACAATAAGGTGGAAGTGAAAATCCATCTATCTCCCCCTCGCCGTGCCCCAAAGCCTGATATGAAGCCGATCTATAAACCTCACACCGTTCTCTATGCACCACTCGACAAGCCAGTCATAGCTCTTCAGCTTCTCGACATAAGTCATCTCGGGCATGATGACCAAAAACCGCTTGTCAAGGCCCACTTCATCCATTATCTTCAAAAGCTCATCCAAATCCTCCCGACTCGTTATGACGATCTTCCAAGTCACGCGCTCAAAGAAAGGCGATATGCCCTGAGCGATGTGTTTATTGAAGTATCTCAAAACATCGGGCCTTATCCGCGTCTCATGGCTGTCAGCCCTATTATTGCTCAACTTGAAGCTCACATTAAAGCGTAAAAACCACATATTTTCTGCCCCCTCCGGAGCTATGGTACCATTAGTCTCGACCTCCACGAAAAATCCCTTAGAACCCAATAGCCTAATAGCCTCCCTCAAGCCCCTATCCCACCAAAGCATCGGCTCGCCCCCAGTAAACACCACATTCCTGACGGTATTGCCGGTCATGTCCACGACGGCATCAGCAATCTCCTGCGGAGTCAACCACCTTATCACTTCCCTCTCCAACAGCTTCGGCACCCACGTATATTTAGTGTCGCACCAAATGCAGTGAAGGTTACACACAGCCGTCCTAACAAATATGCTCGGCGTGCCAATAAGTATCCCCTCACCCTGTAGAGATCTAAAAATCTCGACCACCGGAATTTTGCCAACATTCTCGTCATATTTTATTGCCCTGAGCTGATCTTCAAGCCCCGACTCAAAAGGACACATATCACTTCGCCCAACAATCAAGGCAGAAGACGTTACAGCCGTAATATGGCTCCTCGGTGTAGCAGACGCAATCCTTGCACACGGGACAGCCGCAGAAGTCACAAAGCGTCACCTCACCCTCCATCACTCTTCCGCAAATAATGCACTTGACCACTTCGCCGACTTCCGACACACGAATCTTGCCCCGCATTTTTCTACACCCCACCTTTTGGCACATACTTCTTAATAACCTCAAAACGTCTCGGGTCGCCCATCAGAAGCCCCGCCAAATGATAGGTGAAGTTCAACGTCACGGTGACGAAACTCATCAAAGCGCCTAGCACACCGTACCACAAACCCATCACACGGCCGATATTGAACCCCCTAAACGCAAACCACGTAATCAAAGACAAGTATGACAAGACCAGCTCATGGGGTTGGAGGCTAATGACGCCAAACGGCGCCAGAACAGCCAGAACTGTTGCCCCAGCATAAACGACAAGGCCCAAAGTCTCCGCCAACCCAACCACCACCAAGCTCCGCCACGGTAGCATCCTACCCCTTATAAGTCTAAGATGGCCCCAGAGCCACCTGCGCCTTTGCCTCAAGGCGTCCTTCATGTTCAACGGAGGTGTAATGAAAACCCGCTTGGGAGACGCATAGATCTTCAATCCCTCTCCCTTTGCCCTCTGCACATAATACTGGTCCTCCGCATAGGCGACATATGAGGCCCGATGTAAATAGAACAAATCCTCGGAGCTGATAAGGTATTGGCCCTCCCGAGGCTCGTAGCTCACCAACCTCTCGGCCCTCTCTGATATGACCATGCCCTCCCCATGACCCCACACAGGCACGCCGATATTCGTGAATAGCAAGCAAGTCATGCCGCAAGCGACTGGCCTCTCATAGTCCGGCAAAAGATGGCCCAAAGGTCGAGGCGTTATGGTACCGATCATCACGTCCGCATCGACCTCTATAGCCTCCAGCATAAACTCCCTGCTGGGCGTCGAGTCATCGTCGCACTGAACCACGATATAGTCCCTGTAACCCTCCGCCAACCTTAGCCTCCTCGCATACTCAAGGCTCCGACTCTTAAAAAGACACGCCGTCTTGAAATCCTCCGGCACCACCACGAGCCTGTCGCAATTGAACCGCATATCTGGCCTGTAATGCTTAGCGTCTATGACCACCCACGTCTCCAACGGCACCGGCAAGTTATAATTCCTAACCTTCTCGATTATGGTATTGCATTCCTCCACGTTACCAATTGTTGGAATCTGAAAGATGACCCTCGCCAACTTCTCCCGCCGTCCCAGCCTCTTCCTCCTCAGTCTATAAGCCACGTGGCCCGCCAAAGTCATGCCAGCATAAGCGAAAGGCGTCAACCAAAATACCAACAACGGATTAACCACTTTTCCTCCCCTCCACATACTTGTAAAGCTCCCTAAACCGCTTTATCCGCCTCCCAAAAGGCACCTTACGATTCCACGGCCGGTCAAATAGTATGACTCTCTCCCTGTCCTTCGCCATCTCAGGGTTATCGTCCACGAATAGGTCGTAAAAGTCAAGTTCAGTCTTATCCGCGCCGGGAGGCACGAGAACGACGTCCACGAAAGGTATCCTCTTCCAAACCAGCCACACCACGGTGGTCGGCTCCAGATCCTTTTCCCTGCTCGTCACGATGTCTATCCGATGCCTCTTAAATAGATCCTTCAAGACGGCCGGAGCCTCGGGATCTATGAGCGGTATGTCGTGCCACTTCTGCTTCCACACCTTCTTGTAAGCCTCTATGTACTTCTCTTTCGTGAGGCCCTTCATCTTATTGTAGAAGTCCCACGTCTTCACATCTTTCCACGTATAAGGCAGGCCCAGCTCCTTGAAAACCGGCGTGTGGATGTCGGCCAAAACGCCGTCAACGTCAACGGCGATCTTCAATCACACCACCCCGCAAAAGACCGCTAAACCGCCTCTCACCTCGCCTTAAACTCCTTCGCCCGATCCCACCACGAGAAAAGTGTGTCATGGATGACGCAAGCGTGGCCCCTGTCGAGATATGCCGACGGCCCGCGGTAGTCCTCGCTCACCGGAATCTCTATCTGCTTCGCCTTTTTGCACTCCTCACATATCCACATGAAAAGCACAGTTTTCTTGGTCATCATACCACCCTGAAAAGCATGCCCGCAAAAAAGCCCAACCAGTAGACCAACGCCACCCAGACGAGATCTAAGACGGCGCCCTCCCCATCGTTGAATATGACGCTCACCAAGAGGGCGAGGGTCCAGCCGAATAGCAAGACCGTCAACGACCCGAAAATCAGGCCGAGAACGAATGCTATCATGTCCCCCAGGCCAAAAGCTACCCGCGAAAGCGCCGATCCCAAGACAACTCCCATATAGCCCACCCAAAGCATCACGGCCAGCCGAGATATCAGCCCCTTCATGCTCCCCATGCCCCCTTTGCCATAATGAAGCCCACCACAAACCAAAGCACCGCGTTAAAGTAGGTGTCGAGTGCGCTCAGAAAAGTCTCCTGCTCCGTCTCTTCCGGCCCACCCAAATCGACCTTAAACCGCCTATAATAGACCAGCTCAAAGGCCATCGCCAACGCAATTATGGGGAGAGCCAAGAAGAGGACATGCCACCAGTCGAGCAGTCGGCCCCAAAGCATGCCGACCGCAAAGTATAGTGCCGTGTTCTCCAACTTCACCAGAACCGCCTTAACTTTCCAGTTCATCCTCCTTATCCCCCTCCGAAACTCCAACAGATATACTTGACTCGGCACCAAAACGCCCCCTGACGACCTCCATGAAGTGGTCAGCTTTCTTTCCCAGAACAGCCCTCAAGGCCGGATACTCAGCATCAATAACGCCCTTAACTGACCCGAAAGTCTGAAGAAGCTCTATGGCCGTCTTCTCCCCTATGCCCCGTATCGCCCTAAGCACGTCTATCCTCTCCTCGTCAAGCGTCCTCTCAATAGGCTTAGGTATGTTGGGCCTCGCGAAGGTCCTCTTCCTGTCGGCCTTCTCGTTAAGAAAAATCAAGAAATCCGCCACCATCCGCGACGGCAACTGCACAACCGTCACGCCAAAACTGCTGAACGCGACCTGTATGCCCATGAAATTCCTCGGCTTCATGCCCTTAGCGAACTTGAACAACTTGAACAAGCTCCCCTCTATCAACAGAATCGGTATGTAGCCCTCGCTCTCCCGAGCTTCCTCCATATACGCCATCTGCTTCCAGAAACGCCCGTCCTGAACGCTCTTCCACAGGTCCATGACCTCCTTCCTCTCGACCATGTACTTCCGCTCAGAACCGACTATGACGTAATCGACAGGCAACGGCCTCACCTCGTCAGCCAAAGCCTTCAGCCGATCGGGCTCGTGAACATCAGCTATTATCAACTTCTACCACCTCCTCTTCAATATCACACCTATAATCCGAATAGACGGATCCCAGCAACTCCTTCTCCACGAAGTCAAATATGACCTCGGCCTCGTAGCCGAAGAAAATGTAAGCGTCCCTCTTAGTAGTAATCAGAACCTCGTGAATGCTCCCGTCGGGCTTGACGATCACAGACATCTCGGCGCTGTCTCCGCGATGGTCCTCCATCTCGTAGTAGAGCCAACCATCTCCGCAATCCCGAACTGACCTAACCTTCCACACCGGCTCAGACATACTTCACCCTCACCCCCTTCGACCTTTTCGGACAAGTAGTGATGTGCAGATAGGTCTCGGTGGGGTCAAGCTCCTTGCCACAGTATGGACACCGGCCCTTGCCAGAACCCACCACGCTCACGCTTCCACCTCCCTCCTCAGATCTTCCTCCACGTCAAGCAAAGCCTCGGAGACATCATTAAAGGCCTCCTCCACGGTGCGCCCCACGCCCTCGTAAACAAGCCCAATAGGCTTCAGGTCATAGCGCTCAACCTCGTCTGGGTCAAAGTCCACGCTCACAGCTACCATTACCTCATCACCAAAATAGCGCACGTCGAGACCGAAGCTTATGCCCTCCGCATACTCAGGATGCCTATCTAAGAACCATTTGATAGCGTCTCTGACCTTCCTAATCACCCAACCCTCCACGTCACTTCCTATCACAGTCCCACCTCCGCACACCTACGCACGAATGGGCAATAGTTGCAGAACCACGAGATATTAGGCGGCGGCGGGAATTTCTTGACATCCCTGACCATCCCAAACCAGAACTTCCCGATCTGGCCAAGAACCTCCGGCGTCACTTCCCATATCACGACGTCGCTCACCTGACTTGTCTCAAGACTCACGTCGATATAAAGCACGGCACCATAAAGCTTAGTAAAGCTCCCGCTCAGCTTCTCCCTCAAGGCCTCCAAATCCCCATACTCGACACTATCTACCGTGCATCCGTCAATCAAGAAGTAGATGTAGCTGTTGACCTGCGTCACATAATGGCTGTGAGCTTCCTTAGGCGGTTTTCCTCGCAAATGCTTCTTGTCAATCACCACAAGCTTGTCCGAATCAATAATGAGGTCGTCAATCTCGCCAATAATCTCGACGCCGTAAATACTCTTCCTAATCTTTACGTGATGCCAATCCCCCACAACAAGCTCGTCCAATTTCTTTCCCACAGTAAAGACCGTCATGTCCCTCTCCGACAAGGGTCTGTCCTCGTCACCAACCTCTTCCCTAAGCTTGTAAACGTACCACGCATACCTCGGGCAACCGTAAACGAAATCGGTAATGTGGTGACCCTTCTCCCTGCCGTCCTTCAGGTATTCGCTCATGCTCCGCCTGTGCCTCAGCAGTATCTCGGCCCTGTAACGCTCAAGATCAGCCATCCTCATCATCCTCCTCCATCGCTAAGACGTCCTCCAATACCTCATATAAGTCGAATCCCCACACGCACTCGTACCACCACCTGAAAAGCGATAGCAGGTCGGCCAGATCCTGCCTTTCGTTGTCAAATGAAAACTCGATCTTCTCATTCCCAACCTCCTTCTCGGCCCTAAAAGCCATCTTCCACGTCCCCGCCTCATAGTCAACCAGACAAGTGACGTTATAGTCTAAGTCACGCAATAGGCGCTCCGCCGCCTTCACTATATCCTCCAACGGTCTTTCAGCCATCATGCTCATCACCTCTAAACTTGCCCAATATATAATCCCCTTCCACTTCCAGCACGTCGATAACATCGTCGATATTCACGCCATATTTCTGACACATTCTCTCGACGATATCCCGCCTGACCCTCTTGGCCTTCACCACGAAATCGACGACCTTCTGAAGTGGATGGACGGCCCCGATATCTTCCCCGGCTTCTTCACCATTTGGGTCAGGAAGCCTCGCCTTAGATAAGACCTCCACGTCCTGAGCAACGACCTCCACCCTCCCACTCTCCTCATCGTCAAAGCTGAACTTCACTCTGCCGCGCACAACAACTTCATCGCCCGCCTCAAAGGCCCTGACTACCTCATTAGGTCTCGTGAAGAACGTCACATTAACAAGCCCAGACTCGTCGCCAACTATCAACCTCCAACGAATAAGGTCATCAAGACCCGGCGACCCACCCTCGCACACGCATTCCTTCTTCCTGCACTTAACACACACTTTCAAGTCATATCTCTCCACAGCACCCACGAGACCCCTGAACTTAACGTTCTGGCCCACGATTCGCCCATCGATCTCTCTTATTTTGACCTCCCTGAACTCACCTGAAACTATCGACCTCGCCACCCTGCCCATGTGCTTCGCATAAAGTAGTCTGCCCAGAGCCAGATTGTCCTTGTATTGCGGATAGTATTTCTCCATGAACTCCAAAACAGCCCTGTCTTCGTCACTTGTCACCATCACCGGCTTATCACCTCCGCCAACAGGCGCAAAGCCAGATAGGCGACCTCCTTCTCGTCGAGCTTCATCGCCTGAACTTCGTTTCGGTTCTCCTTCTTGTTGGCATAAGCTATTCTGATCAAGTACCCGCCGTCACTCGCTCGATCTACAGACAACGTCCGCACACCTCCACCCTGTGGGTAATGCGGTATCTCCAATATTCGCGTCGTCGAGTTTTCGTTACTCCCGCGCCTTTCGGATCTGGGACTCACGTTCTCAACCATGCTTGTTCACGCTCCCATTATTGGTGGTGGGATAATTTAATACGTCAACTCGTTTTTGATCAAAAACATCGAGCTTTAAATTGTCCTGCCCCCTCCCGAATACGCTATCGATAATCCGGCGCACCGGCGCCATAACCTGCTTTTCCCAATAAGTCGCATAGTCGAAGCGCTTTTCCGGCTCCGCCCACAAGCCGAGTGATAAGCCCCCTCGCGGACCGGCCTTGTAGTAGAAAGCCACCTCAGTCGAGCCTAACGGTATCAAGCCCCTCCTGACACCCTCCAAGTAGAGCTTGTAATGGGCGGGCACAGACTTGTATTTCCCGCTCGGTCTAACCCTCTTAACAAGCATCAGCTCCTCATCACGTTTCCCCGAAAACAGCTCCCGCTTAACCCGCTTAAGGTACTCCTCCACAGCTTTCCTGTCTCCACCGTTGAAGATAATCTTTACCACGCCCCAAATCACGTTCTTGCTAAATAGAGACCAATCCCCCCTCCTAAGCTCCAGACCACGCACCTTCCACTTGTCACCGGACACGCCAATATACCGCTTCTTGACCCCGCCTTTCTCCGAGCCGAAGAAGATGATCTTGTCGAAAACCATGTCCAAAGATATGCGGTAAGGCTTGATCTGCTCGTTGATGTAGTCGATAAGAGCGGACAAATCCTCCACTCCCTCTACCTTCACGAAGCACGAATCAGTATCACCATACAAGACCTCAAAGCCGAGATCCTCGAATTCACTCTTGATGCGCGTCAAAACCTCCCTCCCCGTCCTCGTTACCATCTCGGCCTTGCTCTCGTCAAAGAACCTGAAGCCCTCGTAGCCCAGCAAGCCATAAATAGAGTTCGCCAAAAGCTTGTAGGTCTCCCTCCCAGCTTTGTTGCCCTTCTCTTCCTCCTCCAACTTGCGCCTGAAGAAGTAGCCAACCAAATGAGGCAACACCTGCCCGCCGAAATCCAATATGTCTATGTTCTTGTCCAAAATCACCGTCGGATAGAGGCTCACCACATCGACGGCCACCACATTCGTATAGAGACCCGGCTTCGGCTCAAGGACGAGGGCGCCAGTATAGCTCCGCTTCTTCCTTTTAGTCACGTTGGGCGCCACGTAGCCCAGCTCCCTCAACCGCCTCAGGACAAGGCTATCTCCCAGAACACCTGCCACCTTCGCATACTCCATAGGTAGGTTGACCTCAGAGCACAAGTAAATGTCCCTCCTCAAAAAGCCGTATTTCTCTTCAAGCTCTAACAAAAGCTCGACGTCACGCACGTTATACTCCTCAAGATCCCGCTTAGACAAGTCACTAACCTTCCCCTCCCTTTTCACTTTGCCCTTAAGACCCTCCGCCATAGCCACCTCGTCAAGCGAATATGACACAAGCCCTTTAACCATCGACCGGTATTCCTCCCTCAAGTCATAAGTATGGCATAAGCCCAGAGTGTGACGCACCAACCGAACCCCCTTGCCCCCTTCAAGCTTCCGATACCTCTGAGCCAAGTGCTGGTAGTCGAATTCAACATTCCAGCCAACAATCACCGACACGCCATTCTCTATCTCCTTCAGTAACGTCCACAGCATCTCAGATTCGCTGGAGAAATCGCTAACGTGGTAGAACTTCGTCCTACTCCAAGACAACTTCCGGAAAGCCACGCTCAGGAAAGGCATCTCGCCGTAAGCCTTGAAGCCGTGGCTGTCATCCAACTCCACGTCGATGAACATGATGTTCTCCGGCCCATACCTGACCTCGAAGCACTTGTCCACGAAAACGCGTCTTGAGTAAGATATGTCGGCCTCGTAGGTCTTGATATCAAGCTGATCAAGTTTCCTCCTCAAAGACCCAACCACATCGGGCGACTCGCAATCTATTCTCAAAACGTCCTCCTTCGTCGTAGCCGTCTTCAGGTCCGTCGGCACCACTTGAACTACGCCTCTCTCCTTATCCACATCGGCGACCATCGCATCAAGGTCCCTGATGAAAAAGTATGGTGCCACGGGCCGATCTACTATCTTCCTTTCGCCTTCAATTACCGCCTTAACCTTCCCTCCCTCGACCCAGCGCAAGATAGATGACGCTATCAAGCCCCATCACCTCCACGCGAAGCCTGCATCCACGGATATAGCTCACACTTATAAGGGCAAAAGCCCTCGGCCATGACCTTTTTACACTTCGGCAACTTATACATCTTTCTCATCAAGAATTGCACCTGATAGCGGGTATAGTGCTCCTTGAAGTCGTTAGCCACGCGGAAAACGTCAACCACTTCGTCCTCCTTGAACCCCGCCCAAATAAGCCAATTGGCCAACAAAACCCGACCCATATGGTCAAGCTCCCCCGTCTCCACCAACTCTGTAAAGCACCTGACGATGCATGGCGGAATTTTGTCAAGGCTTACCCTACTAAGCGCCCTTGCCTCGATCTCCTCTTCTATGATCTTAGCCCTCTCCTCATCAATCTGCATCAACATTTGCACCCCCGAAATCCTGTCAAGTAAGAGCTCGTCTTCGAAATCACATGACCTACCGGACCTGATCATTCTTGTCCACACCTCCGGCCGATCGAATGGGTCAAGCTCCACCATCTTACCGCTCTCCCTCACGTTTCCCACCACCCTCGCCACTCGCCTATAATCGCCTATAACGGCCGTATCGGCTTCAAGGTAGTTGGCCACGACCCTTTGGTAGAATTCCCTCGCCGCCTCCCTGAAATTGTAAAAGAAGACCTCCATGCCGAAGTCCAAATATACGTGAAAGCCCTTCTTCCCACTGTAGTAGAGCCGGACGCGGGGAAACATCGTGACCAAAACGTCAAGCAATTCCTTCAAAAGCTGGATTTTGACCTCCCACCCCTCCTTGAAGTCAAAGTCAAGAAACATCGTATCGACAAATCGTCTGTTTATCTGATCAGTACTGTAGACAGATGCCCAACAGTCTTCACGTACCACGTTAATCCTATACCAATTCAAGAACTCGTCATAACTGTAAACCACATTCCTGTATCTCCCCACCTCTCTCGGAAAAGGCTCAGAGGTAGTGTCCAGTCTGAGCCACCGTTTAAGATGACTCTCGGGCACCAAATCACATCCCCAACTTCCGCATCTCGCTGTCGGTAAGTAACTTCTTCACGTCCTCAACGTCATGGAAGCCCGCATCGTCAATCTTAGCCCCCACCACGTTATGCGCCCTCAAATCGTCTTCTATCCTCATCGCCCAAAACCGCCGGTACTGCTTGAACTCCTTTCCGGCCCGCTCATCCATGTAAACGACCCTCTTCGCAAAGTGATGGACAGCCAGCCCACCCCTCATAGCAACCGACGTCGAGTCTCTGTAGATATCCGTAGGGTCAAATGACGCATGGTTTGTCACTAAGACGCAGACGTTATGCTTCTGCTGTAGACTCACAAGCTTCCCCATTATCAGAGCGAAAGCTGAAGCCCTCGCAGGTAGGTTCTGCCTCTCCTCCGGCATCAAGACCCTCACCGGCGCCGATATGCTGTCAAGTATGACAAAGCCAATCTTTTGCTCTTGTACCCATACGTCGATAGGTGCGTTCTCGAAGCGCTCCAGTACCCTGAATTCCATCTTGCCTTTCTCGGACCTCGCCTCCCGCCTCTCCTGCTTCTGAAGCTCCCTGATCTTCTCCTCTAACGTGGTCGGCTCCTTCCCGCGCCTCTTCTCCCTTTCTTCCTCCTCTTCGTCCCCGCCCTCGTCGGCCACCCTGAAGACCACCCTCGTCCTGAAGCCCAAGAACTCGGTAAGGGCGTCGAGCGTCTTGCACGTCTCAAGGTAAATCTCGTTCTTCGCCTTGAACCGCTCCACCAACACGTCAAGCCACTTCTGAGCCATGCCCTTGAAGCCACCCTCAGTATCGATGTATAGCACATTCGTCCCCGAAGCCACGGCCTCCTGCAAAGCGAATAGCGTCTTGCCAACTTGAGGCTTCCCATACAGTGCCACTATCTCGTCGGAATTGTAAAGCGATCCGCCATAGACTTCGTTAAGTCCCTTCAAGCTCGACCTCAAGAACTTCAGGTTTTTCACAGCATCCTTAAGCGACACCGGCATGGCCCACATCACCATCCTCTTGTGAACACACTGCCTGCGCCTTAGCCCCGCCCAACATGTGCACAAACCTCCGGCCTCGGTGTAGTAGTCGTTTTCCACTCCTCTCACGAGATATCCTCGGCCCAACTCCCACAGGACCTGACGCATCCATCTTCGCACGATCAAGAGTTCACGCTAATTTAAAGACCGAGTTTAATGATGAAAACCCCAAACCATAAATACTCTACAGATATCCCGCCACGTGAATAATGGCTCCAGTAGTTGAAGCTGAATGCCTTATACCACCATCAAAGCGTATCGGCTCAGAGAAAAATAGATTAACCACCTCGCCCGCGGCCAAAGATCTGTTAAATATGACCGTCCCAGTGCCTTTCACCTTCAAGGTCACTATCACAGCACCCGCCGACGTATTTGCGATATAGATAGAACTGACGTAAATCGTCTGCCCCACAAGGTCGCTTTCAGTTGTTGGGACGGCCACGAATCCCGTATCCCAACCCTTCCGTCCGGCCCTGTGAGTCCTAACGTTAACCTCAGACACCGCCCATCAACCTCCTGAAAGCTTCAGCCAAAGCCACTATTAAAGTTGCCAATCCGGCCATTACGCCTCTCTCCCTCCACCTATTGCCGTTCTTAAGTAGGAGCATGTTGATTTGGTCAAGCCGATTCTCGATCCTATCCACCCTATCGCATAAAGACTTCACGCGCTCGTCAATCCTCACCAAAAGTTGGCGGTCCTCGTCATTCATCAATCATCCCCATCAGAGACCGAAGAAAAGTAGACGCACCACCTTACCACTGATTGCCGTAGAACCATTAGCCATCTCCGAAAGCCCTATCACTCCCGCCGTCGTGTTAGTTGGCTCCTGACCAAAGAACCGAAGCCTGCCTGTAGCAACATCATAAACTGGCACGAATCCCGGCACGTTATGGTATAGAACAGTTGCCCCAACTATCTCCTGAACGTCCGCGAATTGCATCATTATCCCGGTGGCAACGTCAATCCCACCAGTCGTGTAAGTCTCAGTAGAGCCAAAGGTTACGTCAACAACCCCCATCTTCACGGTGCTCATGTTCCACTCAAGAAACCTCCCCTCCCTTATCCCGTGAACCGAGCCGATCGCCTTAGTGACCGTCGGCATCTAAGTCACCTCACGCCCTGATGTCCCTGATCTTGCCCTGGCCGTAAAGGAACCTCGCCACCAGCTCCCCCACGAACCTGTAAGCGCCGCGAACCACGAACTTGCCCAGCAGGATGTAATCCCTGCTCTCGAAGTACTCAACCGGCCTCAGCACAGATATGCTCATCCTCGGGAATCCGTAGCCCTCGGGATCGCTCGTGTCGAGTGCGTAGAGGTAGCTGATCTCACCAGATCCTGATCCCTTCGGAGCGTCAACTGACTGGACCAGCGGTATGTCGTACAGCTTCGCGATCTGAATGCCCATGTTGCTACCCTCGGCCGTCGTGATGCCGTTGATGCCGAACTGCGCCCTATCTACCGTCATCGGATTGCCCTGCCTCGCGAACGTCAGGTAGATCCCCTGAATCACCGCATAAGTATCGTAGCCGGTCAGGAGCACGTTAGTGTTGGCGCCCCTCGCCCTCGTGTGCATCAGCAGATTCCTGATCATGAAGTCGGTAAGGTCCCTCAGAGTCGAGGACATGTCGACGTAAGCGTTAGCCCACGGCTCGGCCGACCGGTCAATGCCATAGACGTCCTCCCAACCATCCTGCGCTCCAGTATACTCGTCATCGTTAGACACGATCCTGTCGATAGTGTCGATCACCATCCTGCCAGCCGGGTCGTAAGTCTTAGCCAGAAGCGCCCTGTTGATCTGCTTGGCGAACTCGACGCCTATCTCGGCCCTGACCTGATGCGCCGCGCCCCACACGTCGTCCGCAGAGACGCTCGCCAGAGCCTCAACCACGTCGGACACGTCGAAGGTCATAACATGCACCTTCGGCGTGGCATACAGGGTCCTGACCTCCGGTATCCTGCTCGGCGGCAGAGAGGCCGTCTCGGCGAGGCCTATGTCGGCAAAGTCGGTGACAGCGAACTCCGTCTTGACACGCCAACCGCTCCTCACCCATGTCGTCTTAGGTAGCATGCCGAAGGCGTTGGCCTCTTGGTTCATCTGAGCCCAGAGCAGAGCCCCATAGATCCTGTTCAGCACGCCGGTCGTACCCGTCTCAACCGTGCCCAGAGCCTTCTGGATGTCGATCATGTCGAGCAGGTCCGCGTGGACCACGAACGGATGCCCCGGCGTGCCCGTGTAGAAGTACTCAAGATCCAGCGGAGTAAGGTACCTGCTCATCTCCTCATCACCTCCTTAAGCAACTCGGGCACCTGGCCCAGCTTCACGCCCCCAGCCAGGATCGCCTTCACTACCTCACCCACCTTGTCAGTCCCTGCGTTAGGATTCGCCACAGCAGGCCTCGGCGCAACCACGCTCTTGACAAATTCGCTCCTCGTCTTCTCCAGCATCTCGGCTCCCCTCTCCCTAAGCTCGTCTGGAGGATAGGTGACGGGCTCTGCCGTCTCGCTCACCTTCGGCTTCCCGCTTGTCGGGAACTTGTCCTGCTCCTTGTGCGCAGAAGCGGCCGCGCTAAAGCCCGCCTCAAGCTTCTTCAGATCCTCCCTAAGGCCCACAATCTCCCCCTTCAGAGCCTCGAAGAGACCTCTCGTAACCTCCTCTCCGGCCTTGACGTAAGAGGCGATCGCCTTGGTGGCCTCCGTCAGCTCGCCGATAGCCTTATACAACCTCTCAAGGTGCTTGTCTATCCCTTCCCTCACTTCCTCTTCCTCCTCAGTCTCCTCTTCCTCGTCGGGCTCCGTTGTCTTGAGAGGCTTCTCCGGTTCTGTGTGCTCAGGCATACTTTAACCCCCGCCACAAGTATGAAAAAGCCCCGCTTATAAGGATAAGCTTCAATCTCCCCTCGACCTCAACCACGCCCTCTTCCTCGCCCGAGCCTCGGCCGTATGAGGCTTGTCGGGATCGGTTTTCCAAGATGGCTTAGTGGGGCTCAACCGATGGTAGAAGACCCACCCACAGAGAGCCGGCCTCCCGGTCCTTGCCACGCACCGGTAGAACCAGTCCCGCGGCGGGCGCCTGTCTTTCCTAATTTCCTCGCTCATCTTCACGAAATCCATGTAAGCGTCCAAAACCGCGACCAAAGGCACGCTATCCTCCCCTCCCTTCACGAGTATGTCCCGAGCGAATCCCAAAACCTCCAAAGCCGCACCCACATAGTTATTCTCCTTCAATTGCTTCCTCACCTTGCCGATATTGAACTTCAATCTATCTTTCGGCACCATAGACGGCAAATCCGATTTCCCAAACAGCGCCTCAAAAGTCAAATTCTTCAGAACCTCATCCACGTCGTCGTCCTTCTCCAACACGTTCTGTAGGTGGCCGCAGATCTTCTTAGACGTCTCCTCGCTGTAGCCCTTACTTTGCATGTCCTTCACGCAATCATCGAAGCTCTCCCACCGACCAAAAGGCTTAGCGATATCAACTAAAGCCTTCTTCACGTATTCAAGGTCCTCCCTAATCTTTTGGTATAGCTCGTCCCACGGCGCCCCCAAGCTCTCCGCCTCCTCCGACCTTATCTCGGCCACGTCTCTCTCGTAATCCTTCAGCGACATAATCCTCTGCCACAAGCTATCCCATTCCTTCTCCAGCCTCGCAAGGTCACTCATCTCCTTCTCTATCCGAATAGCCCGCCAAATCCTTACACCCAACTCCACGTCACCCACGTCCTTGATGATCTGAGCAATCTCATAGCACAGACCACATCCCTCAGTAGCGTCAAAGATATCCTTCCGGACCTTATACTTAGCCAAAATCTCGTCTATAGACAGCTTTTTCTCACCGGCCTCAGCCGACTTAGCTAAATAGTTGACGGCCTCAATCGTCGCTAAGGGATTGGCCGGAGTTGGCACGACGCTGATCTCAAGCAGGTTCAGATTCCTTACGACGTTCACCTCTTTCGGCAAAGACGGATCAGCGTCATTCTTCAGAACCCGCTTCTCCTTGACCCCCTGACCGCCAATACTAAACCCCCTCAACTGCCCTTCCTTGATAAGACGCCAAACCTCATCGTCAAGCGGGTAGGTCTTGAAAATTTTGGCCACGATCCACAGAGCATTTGCATCAACTTCCGGATGCTTCCTTATCTCCCACCGCAAAATCTTGCCAACCGGCTTATTACTGTGACCGTAAAGTATCAACCCACCCCTATCCATCAGCGAATACATAGCCCGCTCGATCTCCTCAATCGGTATTATGTCCCCATGGCTGTCCAGAATCTCAACGCTCGCATAACCGGCTATAATGCGCTCGTCCTCGTCAAGTATCTCGAATTGCCTTGGCATGCCCATTCCCGAAGAAGCCTCCCCACTTAAAAGTCTAACCCCATGGCCTTCATCCGCTCCCACACCAGCCTAAACTTCTTAACCCCCAGGGACGAATAGCTCAAGCCCAACTCCTCGGCCAGCCTGAAAGCCCCCATATCCGCCTCCCTTAGCAAAGGCTCTAAGTCATCGCCGACAACAAGGTAGTGGACCAAATTACCCGTTTCGTCACGATTGAAAATCCAAATATCACCATTCAACCCCAACCCATACTCGCTAACCGCCAACTCCGGCCTATACTTCCCCAAGCAGACCCAAGTATTAGGCTCAGGTAAGTCGAGGTTAATCTGTGCCGTGTATTTTGCCTTCGGCTCCAGCTCCGGATATTCACCACTCGCCACGTCAAGCAGGATCTCGCCGTAGTGCCCCGGGAAGGAAAAGTATTGCAAAGCCCCCGCCGGCTTCGCGAAGCGCGAGGTTATGTCAAGCACGTAAAGATCTTCCCCGTCGTAAATGGCCTCAAAGCTCATAGTGCCCCAGTAACGGCCCCTCAGAACCTTGGCCATCCTGTCCAAAACGTCATCCCACACGCTCTCATCGACCCACTTCCCAAAACAGCACCCGCTACCCTTTATCTCGTTGCCCCAGTGGTAGGGCCGGATGAACTCCTCACCGTTAAACCACGCATCTACGCCAAGCTCTACCCCCTCCACAGGCTCGCTAACTATGAAGCGCACGCTGTTCTGGAAAGGCCCGAAACCCGCCTTGTTGATGGTGGCAAGCAATGACGTCTTGTCCTCAATCCGAGAGGTCTCCAAGTTCCCCCTCAGCATATCGACCTTCAGATAGAACGGATAGCCGAATTCGTCGGCAAATTCTATCAGCCTCTCGACACCGATAACCTCATGGTATTTGGGATGCTTCACCCCCACGCTATCCATCACCGAAGCCGCATACAACCTCGCGTTCTCAAGATTGTCGCCGAAAACGCTCCCGTTGAAGACCGGCTTGCCAACCTTCTTCCTCAAGTAGTCACCCAAATATCCGTAGCCGACGTCGGCAATGACCACAAGGTCGCATTCGTCGATCCACCCCCAAATCTCCGGCACGGGATGCAGATTCTTGTGAAGCCCCCAACCTATCAGGTCCTCGACCCGCCCATACCGATACCGCCACTCGTGGAAGTAGTAGACGTCGTGGCCCTCGTGAGCCAAGGCCAGAGCGTGGTCAAGGGCCAGTCTGTTATCGACGAAAGCTATCCTCATACCTTCTCCCACCCTTTCTTCGGCCCATGTGCCCTAACGAATGTGCACCTGCACTGCGGGTGGACCGTCCACTCCCTCGCGTATTCGCCCCCATAAGACCTGATCAGCTCCTTAAGCTCTTCTAAGGTAACGCCTTTGATCGATGCCCTCTCCACTGCCTTACACTTCTCACACGCGTCCTTCTTGGCGACCCACCTGAACTTCTTGACTTTCGTCTTCTCCAGATACGCCCACTCCCGCATCTTGTTGAACATGTTGGCCATCTCGGTCCTCACTATGTTCTCGGCTTGCCTATCCTCCAACCCAAATCTCTCAATAAGCTGAGACTTCAAGTCCTCAAGCTTTAAAGTCCTCGCACCGAAAGCCAAGTCCCAAAGAAAAGCGTTAATCCTCTCGGAAGTAGCCTTGTCAAGCCCCTCATAACCCGGCCAAGCTTCATAACCAACTATGCCCGCTATCCTCTCCCCCTTCGCATACCTCTTGACTCCCAATTGCCACCCTGCCTTAACTATCTCGTAATCCTCCGGCCCTAAGTATGTGGAGTATGTCTCTAAGGCCTCCGTAAGCATTTTGTCGATATCAAGGGATTCAAGGACCTCCTCAGAGGTCGATTTATGACGTCTCTCTAACTCCTCTCCCTCAAACCTCTGATCCTCCGTCCTCGGCCTGCCATGTTCCGGCTCCCCCTCGTGCCTCGGTATCTCCCTCTCCGGCACGGCCTGGTAGACCTTAGACGCTATGTAGCCAGCCCTCTTGCTCTCCGGTATCTGCCTCCCGTCTATCTCGTAGTAGAAGTCGATGCCATCGTCAGTCTTAATGGCCACCGGCTTGTAACCGAGCTGTGCCATCCTCTCCGCATTTGCTATCCTCATGGTCTCCCTCTGTATCCGCGCCACTATGTCCCTGCCCTCGTTGGGTATGAGCTGGAACTCCCAATCCATGATGCCCAACTGCTTCGTCAGCCACGGGAGCACCTTGTCGTTGAATATCTCCTGCTCCGCCTGAACAGCCCTGTTGGTGACCACTATCTGAAGGCCCTCGTTAGCCAGACCTGCTCCACCTCCTACGTCGCCATGAAAGATAGGCATCACGCCCCACAGAGCACCCACCGTCCGCCTGATCTCTTCCCTGAACTCGATAAAGTCGATATCCCGCGAATGGAAGGACAAGTCGATGAACTCCGCAATCCTATTAGCCCGATCCTGACCCTCTATCACGAGTGGGAATATCATGTGAGGGTTGACCTTCGCCTCCTCCATCAGCCTCGCCCACGCCTTCTGTATCGACTCCATCTGGCCCCGCAAAATCAGTAGCGCCCTCGGAGGCCTCTCCAAATGATAGGCCGTGAGTATAAAGAAGTCCATCTTCAGCAACGTCAGGACCTTCATCCACACGCTGAAGATGGGCGACAGCCCGTATCCCAAGCCGTGGGTGAACTTCTTGATGTGCAATATCTCGCCGTTGGTGTAGTAGACTCTCCCTCCGGACTCGGTGCCCCACTTGTTCACAGCGAAGTATGCCGGGTAGAGCTTCTTGCCGCAAAAGCACTTAGCATCCTTCGCCTGATCCGGAGGGACCACCTTATGTCTATCTCTGTGCTCAAGGCAAAACATCACCAGATCGCCGCTGTCCGCCCTCCCGGGCCTCCCCTCCCTGTCCATCACCAGCATCACGAACTCGGGATTGGCCCTAACTACCTCCACCACCTCGGCCCCGACCACGTTGCCGTCGGCATCGAAGTAATACCTCTTCACCACGGCCAAGTATGCGTTGTCAAAGATGTTAAGGTCGGTGTCCACGTCCTTCAGGACCTCCACGAGGCTCTGGTCGTTGAAGTTCACGTCATGGAGCAACCTCTCCATGTATTCCCGCTCATAGACATTCGGCCCCCTCAGACTGTCGCTACCGCACACCTCGCATTTGTCCACCTTGGTGTCGTATTCCGTGTGGCAGATATTGCACTTGGAGATAAACCTCGGCACAATGGTTATGCCTTTCCTGAAGGTCTCCTGGACCAGAGACCGAATTATCGTCTTCAGCAGGTCGGAGTAAACGAAAAGCTCGTAAACGAACCTGTAGCCCAGAAACGGCACCACAGGCAACTTAGCGACGTCAGCCGAACCCCTCGTCCAAAGGTCAAGCTCCGTCGGCCTGAGAGTCATCAGGTCCCTCGGCCTTTTGGGACCGTAACCGAACGCGCCCTTGATTATGTCAACGATACCCAACTCAACCTACCGTCCCTGATGTGACATCAGCATTTATATAGCTCTTTTCGCCTCGCCTAACGCCACCGCGTCGCAGTAAAGTATTGCACCGCGGGCATCTGTCTATCGGCTCAAGGTCGGCCCTCCGGACCCAAATGGTGCAATTGCTACAATAACGGAATTCGTCCTTATACTTCGCACGTTTCTTGAACTCGTAAAGAACTCCCTCTATCTCGGCTACCTCAACCATGAGCCCCCACCACGTAGTAGCGCCTCCTGCCGTCCTCCAAGCGACTCTCCACTATCCCCATCCTCTCAAGCTTCCTGACAGCCGACACCCCGCCAGAGCCGAAAGCCCTAAGCAACTGTGCATACCAGACCCCCGGATTCTTCCTGATGAAGTCGTAGACGCGCAACTGATACTTGGTCAGCTTGGGAGGCGTTTCTAGATCCACTCCAGGCCCGTCATACTCTGCCCCGACCTCCTTCACCATCCGGTCGAGGACCTCTATCGGTATCGCGGGCCTGACCAGCCTCCTACTCGAACCCATGGATCTTCCCCCTCCACGGATCTATGCCGACTGAGACCGTGCCCACCCTGATACTCCTCGGCAAAGGATGCTTGTCAAAATATTGCTCCACGCCAATATGGTTGGGGTTCAAGAACCCGCCGGTCAAGACGTAGATCACCGGCCTCTCCACAAGGACGTACTTTCCTCCAACAGCCACAATGGAGACCCGATACTCGGCCTGATAGGCCTTAGAGTGCGTATGGCCCATCAAGTAGATGTCGGCATCGTAAATCCGAGCCAAATCCTGAAGCCTGTTCAAAGCCCCGCCTACCCGCATCCCAGAATAGTTACCATGAATGGCGAAAACGCTATACTCTCCAACGACCTTCTTGCCCGACCTAATCCGCAAGACTAAGAACGCCCGCCCACCGAGAAAATCGACCCCCAAAGGCCTGCACACCCTGTCCTCAAATTCGGCCGACGTCATAGTAGCCCACTCGTGGTTGCCCCACAAAAGACCCAGACACTTATGGCCGATGGGCTTCAGCATATCTACCAGACCCCTCAACTGCTCGTCCCAGTCGGCCACGCCCTTCAGAGCCTCCGTGCTCCACCTCTTGTCCACGGTCCCTTGCCTGTAAGGCCTCACATTGTCGATATAGTCGCCCATGCCGATCCAGTAGCGATTCCTATCCCGCTTTATGGCCTCGACCCTCTCCAAGAACTTCTCCTCCACGAAAGCCGGACTGCCGTAGTGGATATCGCCCAACGGCTCCAACATCAGCATCTCCCCTCTCTTCAGCTCCAGATCGACAACCTTACACCGCATTTCCCCAGAACTCCGTCATATGGGTTCAATTTAAAACGTATGCTTTACCAAATCGGCTATACCGTCCTGATCGCTAGACCAAACAAGTACGTCGGCGTGTTCGGCCCCCACCACATGACCCATCCTCCAGAGGCGCTGTTATAGGAGAAATACATCACGGCCCCCACGTAAGACCACTCCACCATCCTGACATTAGATAGGGTCAAGGTGAAAAAGTTAGAAGAGCTGGTAGTCGGAGCGAATACCGTAGGCGCTACCGAGGACGACTTTGCCGAGAACTGAGCTCGCAGGGTTACCTGATTAGAGGCATTCGGATATGTGGTGTTCACGGCAAGTATTGAAAGATAGTAGGGACGAGCGGGCATGTTGCCCGAAGTCGCACTCACCTTACTCCAGTCGGAATAGAAGCTATTGGTCGTGCTACCTATCACATCCAACCTCATCCTGACCCACATATCATTGTCAAGTATGGCAGGCGAAGCATAACCCGAAACAATATTGCCGAAACTCTCCGACAACCTAAACGTCGCCCCCGAACCCGAAAGGTACAGCCTCTTCTCGACTAACGACCTATCCTTCGCCTGGGCGTAACTGCGGGTCGCCGTCTCAACCTTAAACGCTATGCCCCTCTGAAAGTCGTAAAGCTCCGGCTCGAACTGGGACAGAACGAGCTCCGTCACGCCCTCCGGATACTTCCACCTCACCACTCGCACGACAAAGTTAGAGCCATTGATCCCCAAATATGGGTCATAGACCCTCACATAGCCCCCATTCCTTATCCCGAAGTCGAGGCCCGGCTTCTTCACCGTCAAAGTTAGGCGCGGATTCCCATAAATCTGAACGAATCTCTGAGCAAAATTGCTAACATCCACGTCGCGATACATCTTGTCGATTATGACCGTCGCCACCCTCCTGCCATATGCCGATATGCTGGCACCATTTTCCGCGTAGGCCGCCGGCGTCTTGTCTATGAGACCAGATATCTCTATGCTCGTCGGGTCAGCTTCAGACCCGACGATGTTATAATAAGTGTTGGTGGTCGAGTCGTAGAAGTAGAGGGCCCGCTGTTCAGGCCTATAGATGAAGTTGGCTCCCTCGACCAAGTTCACTCCCCTGACCGCCAAGCGAATAGACGTTATTGGCAACGGCAATATGATGGCACCAACGCCAGATCCCGTAAAGTCCCACCGATAGTATATCTCCTCGAATCTACTCCTACCGTAAACCTCCGCAACGTTGAACAGCTGGCTATCATCTAATTCGTAACTGACCCTCAACGCGTTGGGGTCGGTCGCACCCACCTTCCCCAAGTATAGCGTCCGGCCTAAGTTGACGTTGGCCGGCCTAAAGTAGAGGACCTTATTGCCCAAAGCATCGACCTCAGTCCAAAAGTCAAATCCCACCAGGTCCGCCAAAATCCTGAGGTTTTCACTAATAGTCCCCGTCGCCTCATATCTATCGATGGTGACACCAGAAGTGGCCGACGACAACGAAAAGTCGGGAAAGAACCTCGACCTCAAGTCGTTAACTATGCCCTCGGGACTGCTATTGACGTAAACTATCGGAGGCACAACCCGCAACTCGTCGAATATTTTGCCATAGCTTAGGGCCACACAATGAGATACGTCATATTCCTTAGAGACCTCGACCACCCTGCCCCCGAAGACATATGTTCCTCCTGAGACCTCCCTGACCTTCAAGTCATCGTTGACATCTACCGATATGCTTTTAGGAACTAAAAACTTACAGCTGTCGGCCCCCCTCTTCTCTTGCCTCTCAATAACCGCCTCCCTCACCGACGCGCTTATGTCAGACCCGTTCAAAAGGAACTGCAACGGCCTCGGCATGTCACACCACCTGCCCAACCAAGAAGTCTATCGAGGCCCGCGCCTTCTCGCCCTCGCCGGCCCTGAAATCGATATTGATCCTAGTAAAGACGCCGTTCCGCGTTAGGAAAGTCGTGACGCCGTCCGTCACCGTAACCTTATGCGACTCGCCTATCTTTTCGGTGACAAAGTACATCGTCAAGTAATCTATCTGCTGCCATATAGACGTTATGGGAGGCACATTGGTCCCCATGCTCAGATCCTCGGTATCGGTCACCAGATCGAAAGTGATCGTCCACTTGCCCATGACCCCAAAGACCTTGATAAGATTGGTCGCCTCCTCCGGCAATTCGGGTATGGGCAATTGCGTCACCGAGTTATCCTTCGAGTAGCTTATCGTGGGGTTATTTTTCGCCTTGAACTTCTTGCCCTGTGTAACGTTCTCAAGAACGACGTAAGGCATTACCTGATCCCCCTCCGCTGAATGTCATACAAAATATTGCCCACCCGCCTCTCTACCAAATCTTCCACTACCCGCTCAAAATCATTGAGACCATAAACGTTTCCCGCAAAAGTAACGTTGACAGTGACTTGAATTCCCCCGCCACGAGCCGACGCAAGGTAGGATATCAACCTCATTACATCAGCCCTACTTAATACCATTTCTCCAGCCTCAAGGAAATATGGACCCGGCACCCTAACACTAAGACCGAACTGCCCTCGACCAAATCCTAATTGCCTACTTACCCATTCAGCGAAACCCGTTATCCCTTCCCAAACCCATTCAGCCGCGCCCTTCACCGGCTCGATAATCTTACTTATCTTGTCCCAAAACCACTTGAAAGCCCCAACTATACCATCCCAAATTGGCTTCAAGGTGTCACTTATCACTTTCCCCATCTCCCTTATGAAACCTACGAAGCTATCCCACCAACGGCCGATAAGCTCAGCTATTTTCCCTATGTTGTCCCTGACCCAATTGACGAAGTTCTCCCAGCTCCGTCCCACAAGAGAAGCTATCTTCCCCAAATTATCTGTAATCCACCCAACGAAATCTCCCCATGCCTTACCAACGAAATCAGCTATCTTGCCAATATTGTTAGTTATCCACCCGACAAAACTTTCCCACGCCTTACCCACTAAGTCAGCTATGGCGCCAAAATTCTCTTTCACCCAATTAACGAATCCATCCCAAGCCTTTCCTATCAATTCACCTATAGCACCAAGATTGCCGGTAACCCACTTGACAAAGCCATCCCACGCACCTCCAACCAAGTCCCCAATCTTCCCTATGTTTTCCTTTATCCAATCGATGAAACCTGAGACCGCTCCACCGACTTTCGCACCTATCCCACCAAAAGTATCCGACACCCACTGGACGAAATTGTCAAAAGCCTCTTTGATCTTTTGCCTACCTTCTTCCGAAAATAGGTTGCTGATGAAGTCCCCTATAATGCCTCCTAAAATGAAACCCCCGATAGCTCCCAAGGGACCAAACAAAGCTCCCACAGCGCCTCCAATCAACCGACCTATCGTTGCACCAATAAGCCTACCAGCTAAAGCCCCAACAAGCTGACCAATAAATTGCCCAGCAAAACGACCTATAACGTAACCTGCCACCGTAGTTAGTATGGCAGTTAGTGTAGCGACCCAGTCGCCCTTAGCTACTTTAAGCAGGAAAGGCGCCAAAATTCTGTTAAGTGCCACAGCAACTGGAAGCATTAGCAAAACAAATGGTCTAAGCAAAAGTCCCACAAAATCAGCTATAGGCTTCAAGAACAGTGCAACACTTGTCTCAAGGATCTTCAAAGTGGCCCTAAGATGACCGCTATATTGGATTCCAGTCTCAACCAATTTCTTCAAGAGATCATAAATCGCCATACCTATCACGACAGCCTTCGCAAGCGGTCCAGACCCCTTCCCTAACCTCTCTAAAATAGATCCGGTCTCGACTTCCTCCCTCTCCTCTCTTCTTCTCGTTGTCCTACCTCTCCCACCTGTCCGCAAAAGTCGAGATATGGCACCATTTAGTCCAGCCAATTCATTTGTTAACCGATCTAAACTGCGGATTAGCCTCTCATCGATTGAAGATCCCCTGCCAGCAACACTAACGGCGCGAGGCAAATTTCTCACAGCCTTACCAAAAGCTTTCTGTATAGCTTCAGTAAGCTTCTCGGTAAACCTATCGAGCGAAGCCCGCTCAATCTCAATCCTAACTACGAGCCTATAGTCACGGACACTCAAAGACCTCTCAACCCCTTCAAAGCCTTGCCCAACACGCTTATTAAGTTAGTCTCCCTCCATATGGCCAGCCCAACCTCCAGCACGCGCTTAAAGTCGCCTACCCCCATCCGATCCACCTCGTCCATAGTCCAGCCGAAGAGCAGTCCCGCCAAAGCGTAAGGCAAGTAGGTCACGTTATCGGGATCGCTGAGGACCAGCTCCGGCTCAGCCCGCAAAGAACCCAAGAAAGGGATTCAGCTCGTTGGCCCTCTCAAGCAGGCGACCGAAGATCTCCTGGGGCAAGTTGTCCACAGAGCCAAACTCGCCAAAGTCCTCCACGCTCCGCCTGACGAGCTCGTAAGAATACGCTATGAGGTCAAGGTCCAATACCGCCGGCTCCCCCGCCACGCTCCTGATCTTCCCCTGATTGCCCACGGCCGACCTCAAGACCTCCAGATACTCCCTCACGGTAAGCTGTCTCACCCAAAACTCATACTTCCTGCCGAGGTATTCTACCTCAACCTTCTCCCTCTTCACTTGAGTAACCATTATTCACCTCACCCAGGCAGTCATCCTGGCAGGACCAACATATATACCTCCCGCAAATGAGGCATTGGTAGATGGCATCCCTAAAACCGCAAATGTCACAGACGGTCATGGGTGCGTCGCCACGTCATTGATAGCCTGAATGCTCGTAAGGCCCCTCAGCAGAATAGGCACCTCCTCGACCACCAGAGCATTGGGCTCGTAACCGACGGTGTGCTCGCCATAACCCACGCCGTCAAAGTTGAATATGATCTGGTGAGATGGACTGAAATTCAGGACCAACCTCCCGTTAGTGTCAGTCGTCCTAAGCCTGTTCAAGAAGCTCGCATCCTTCATAGTCACAGAAATCCTGCCCGTCGGGTCGAAAGCCTGCCATACGGCTGAGGACGCCTTAATGTCTCCCAGCCCCCACACCATCAAGGCGTTATTCGCTATCGTCATGTCGAAGCTCTGGACCTCGGCTATCACGTTACCCGCGGGCACCTCGAGAGTGCCGTGGGCGAAAGTAAACGGCTCAAAGACGTCGACTATGGGCGACCCCAGAGTGCTAGTCATCGTCTCGTCGGCGTAAAGGACATCTAGCCTCCCGCGCACTATCTCGTTGACCGAAGCGGTAAGGCTGAAGGTGTTCACAACGGCGCCCCTCAGCAACCTGACCACATTGCCGCCACTCCCCTGGAAGCCGACCTCTATCTCCATCGACGGAGGCAACTTCGCCACGGTATAGGTGTGGGTGTAAGGCCCAGTACCAGTCGTGATAACGTTCCCCATTACGGCCTTAAATATCCATGGGTTGGACACGAAAAAGTCGAAGCTCGCCGAACCTTCAAAGGCCTTATAGACTATCAGCTTGGCCGGCCTGTCGCCAAGCTCGAACACCTTCTCGGGATTTTCGTTCCTCGTTATCGAAGACACCCTCTGTCCCCTCCCGAACACCTTGTCCCTCGTAGAGGCCCCGCCCTTGAACGTCGACTCCCATCCATACTTAGCGTATGCAAACGCACCGGTCCTCGCGAGCATTACAGACGACATCTAACCTTTGCCCCCCTTGCTCTTGCCCCAAACTCTCTTATATGCTTTGCCAAAGAACTGTCCCAGTATGGGCTCTAAGAACAGTATGACGCGATGCTCGTAGTTATCGTGTTCGTCCATGTTGTCGGACCACCGGAGCTTCTCAAGGTGCACGAGCTCAAAAACGTAGTGAAGCCACTCGTGGACCACGGTCTCGACAGAATTCCTCGCCCTGAGTCTCACCTCCAGGCCCACCTGCTCCCCCTCATAACCTACTACATCTACCTGCTTGACCGACGGGTATGGGATCCGACAAGCCTCGCACAAAGCATAAAGTAAGGCCTTAGAGCGCTCGAAATCCAAAGCATTCTCATCAGGTCGGGAGTCGTTTCTCGATCTCAAACCACTCGACTTCCAAGGTCGTGGTATATAAGCCTCGCTCTACGTCGCTCCTATCACTTTGGCGCGCAATCCTCACGTTCAAAAGCAAGCGGTCGCCGACTTGCCAGTTCTCCTTCGTCCTTATCACCCTCCTAATTGCTTCGGCCAAGTTGCGCATCCTTATACGCGACTCGGCCGTCATCACCGAGACCTCGATCGTCACGTAACGGATAAACTCCATGGCCCCAATCCCCAAGAACTCGTCCCTCTCAGTGGCAGGCCCCACCACCACATAATCGCCGGTCCTGAGGTCGACGTTCTTGTACTCATAAACGCGGATGAGCTTAGCGCCCAAATCGTCCCAGTTAACGCTGCCGGCCAAAAAGCTGTAAAACACCTCTATAGGATCATAGCTGTCCTCCGCCACGTCTCACCAACTCCCTCAGAGAATCGCGAGCATAAAACCTCCCCTCGTAGCCTTCCCGCTCTATTTTCTTCACCACCCTCCAAGCCGCCGCCTCCGCCTCCTCGCCGACCTCGCCTTTCTTCACCATGACCCACTTAAGTATGGCATCATATGGTGGAGTATGGGGCACGCACCCGAATTCAAGAACAGCGCTGTAAGGCGCCTCATTAATCACCATTCCCTCCAACCCCTCGGCCTTGACCTTGAAGCTCCTGTAGAGGTATCCCGTGGCTATCGCATCTTTCCTCTCCAAATCCTTCTGCATCAGCTCTACCAGTCTCTTCCCAACAGCCTCTATCAAGGCCTTGAAGAAAGGCCGATTATCCTCTAAGTCAAGTTTAAGCCGTATCAACTACCAGAACCTCCCTATGACGATCCAATATCTCATGAGCTTTCTCCCACCAAATCTGTGTCTTGCTGACAGCGGGCACTATGTTGTTGGCCCCCTCGGGCAAAAGGATAGTATAGTCCCCGCTCTCGATCAAATGGCACGCCACGAGCAACGCAGTAGCATACCTGATGTCGCCCGGCACAGGACCCCACCCGTAACGGTAGCGCACCCTAACTATCGGACCCTCAAAGCGGCCGAAAGCCCACACCCGCCTGATCCTCAGCACACCGTTATCGTAAGCCACCCAAAAGTCGCCATCCATGCCCTCCACCTTGGTCCCCAGCCACTCCTCCCAATCGGAGCCGTTGAAGACCTGCAAGCTGTCGCCTTTGGTATGGTCAAACGGCAAAACCTTCCTCCGCTTCAGGAATATCGGTATGCCCATCATAGAGAAGCCAAACCACGACCGCCTCTGCAACCTGTGATACTCGTAGCCACCCGAAACTCCGGCCATGTCAGGATCTTCCCACCGCTTCCTCTCCCGCCAAGCCGTCTGGCAATATTTGTCCACGTAGTCCTCCATCATGGCTATGACCCTCTCCACTATCTCCTTAGCCGGCAAGCTGTCCTCGTTGAAGCGACCCACCGTCTGGCCCAGCAGAGCCGCGACCTCGGCCACGGTAGTATAAGTGCCCATCCCTACCCCACCGGGTCACTGACTACGAAAGGCACCTCCTCCACAAAAGTGTTGCCGTCAGGATCGGTATACCGCCACACAGCCCGCCATATCCCAGTAGGCTCGACTTCAGGTATAGTTATAACCTTGACAACCGACCCGTCGGGCTGAGGGTCAAAACCACTCGTAACCGCCGTCATAACCGTGCCGTCGGGCCGGTAGATCGTTAATGACAGCGATGCCGTATCGATCATGACCCTATTCCCATTCACATCGAAGATCTCGAGCTTCAAGTGCTTAGTTGAACCCCTATACAGCCCTTGCTCCATGACAGTCAAAGCTTCCCACCTAATCGCGACCTACTCATCCCCTTCAAAGTCGACCTACTCATTCCCTTCAAAGTCGAGGCTAACCTATCTATATAAACCTTAAGCTTCTTGAATAGCCTAATTTCCGTCACGACTACCACTTCTACGATATCCAAAACCTTCCCCTTAAACCGCACTAAAGTTTCTCCGACGTTAACTATCTCATCCACAGCTCTCGCCCTAAGCCGAGCTGCCAACTGATTTTCCAGCATAGCTACAGGCTCTAAAACGACCCTGACCACGACCCGAAACCTCGCAAAGGCCTCTCCGATATCGATCGCCTCCTCGACTTGCCTAAAGCGATTCCGCATGACTTGAGAAAGTTCCCCCAGATTTAGGGCTTCGCCCACTACTCTGACGGCGCCCTTAAAGCTTACGGCGAGCTCAGAAACCCCCAAAGACTCGCCCACAGACCGGAATCTGTCCCGCCCAGCCTTAAAAGCCTCGGACAAATCCAACGCCTCTCCCAGAACCTTGACGAAGGTAACCGCCTTAGATAGTGCCTCAGATATTCTCATCTGCTCAGACGCGGACCTTACTATGATTCTGACGTATCGGACGGCTTCCGATATCCGAAGGCCCTCGACAAAGGACAAAGCCTTCCCCCTAGCTGAATTAAGCGCCTCGGTAATTTGCGCCACCTCATTCGCTACCCGGGCTATTATTCGCGCCCTGATTGCCGCCTCTAAGGACCTGACAACCTCCCCCACTACTCTTGCCATGATTCTAGCTCGCGATATCGCCTCAGACAATGAGACATTTTCAGCCACAACCCTAAATAGGCGACGAATCCGAGATGAAGCCTCAGACACCCTCAAGCTTTCCGAAACATGCCTAAACCGACTCCGCAAACCCCTAAACTCCTCAGAAACGCCCTCAGATTCATCAATAATCCTGACCCAAATTCGGGCTCTGACCACTGCCTCGATAAGATTAATTGATTCAAGCGACCGCCTCACGAGATTCCTCGCCACTTGCCCCAACTCGCCAAGCCTGACCGTCTCTGCCGAAATCCTAAACCGGCTCCGGCCAAATATCGATCCCTCTAATTCCCGCACTGTCTCACCAAATACCCTCTTAATCGCAAGACCGGTGAATAGGACAAATGCCAGTATCTTCGTCTCGCCGTTAATTCCATTTGTGCGTGCTGTCATCTTTATCTGGTATGACGGGTTGCTTACGCCGCTATCAAGCCGAAGCAATGGAAGCACTGCGCTTCTACCATGGAAAGTCGTTGCTTCCAAATACCAACTTGTGAGGTTGCCTATCTGCCCTGTAGTCGAATTATTTAGCTGGAGCACTACACCACCAGCGTTGAAAGCCGTAACACTTGCTGTACCGGTGTTTTCAGCTGCTGCCATTCCTATCGCTACAACGTCTCCCGACAAAGTTGTGGTGAGGTTCCCGACAGTCACCTGAACGCCCTTGCTAAGGGCAACGGAAGCGGTGTCGAGGAACGCACCATCAGAAACTGTGAAGGCGACTATTTCAGCTGCGAAGTTGAAGCCAACGCCCGAATTATTGTAAACTTCAACGCTATACGTTTGCGTAGCTGATGCTGGCGTGTCTAAGTACAGCAAATGAGTCCAGCCTGGCTCTCCAGTACGGTCACTGCCGAATGCAAACTGGTTGGACGAGACAATAGTTGCACCAGCCTTTATCCTTGCATTACCAGCACCGATTAAGTAGTGGCCAGATGTCGTATGGCTCCCATAAACGACGGCTACTATCGCTACCTTCGAGCCTGCTGGAAAGCTTGTGCTGATGCTTGTGAGGATAGCGGTGGCTCCGTTGGCAACAGCCACTGTGGCAGTGTTAAAGCCCCAAACTGCGTCATCGGATTTTATGACGATGCCCTGGACGTGAACCGTCGCACTTGTAGCTTCTGCAACAGGGACGAACTCCGTGAAGGTATAGGTGTCGTTTCCTGTCGGGTTGGTGTCTACTGCAATAATCATGTAAACTTTTGCTCTCTGCCCACCGTTATTGAACCTCTGGTCGATCAGTGAGCCGTAAAGCAATGTAGTGCCTTTATAAATTCTGATCCTGTGATTCTCCTGTGAACTGGTAGAACCATCGGGCTTGTAAACAGCCAGTATTATGTTCTTCCCACCAGCCGGAAGCGTCGTATTCATCGTCAGAAGAGTCTTCTCGCCAGTAGTAGAATAGTCCACAGTGACAGTCGTAGGGCCGAAGACCTGGGCAGCAGAAGCTGGCATAGGCCATCACTGCGCCACGGCGATCCGCGCCCCCAGAACCGCCTTCGCCTTCGGATCGGCTCTCAGCCTCTGAGTCAACACTTCATTCTCTAAAGCCTTAGAATAGGCCGTATCCA
>Ga0079997_125739_pt1 | contig 37772 bp, 36 predicted proteins | sample PerSpoCPS_CMetaG_FD_69200 | JGI IMG/M metagenome (GOLD analysis project Ga0079997, IMG submission 69200) | Archaeal communities from Yellowstone National Park, Wyoming, USA - Perpetual Spouter C (PS_C) MetaG (SPADES assembly) (version 2) | ecosystem: Environmental > Aquatic > Thermal springs >... | reverse complement strand
TGCGTTGGCTGGTGCGTTCGGAGGGGTCGCCGATCCGCGCTGTGAAATCGCCGACGATTAAGACGGCGGTGTGGCCCAACTCTTGGAAGTCGCGCAATTTCTGCAAGACGACGCCAATCCCAATGTGAATATCCGGGCTGGTGGGATCAACACCTAGCTTGACTCTCAGAGGCTTGCCGGTGCGCTGCGAACGCTCTAGCTTTTTCACGAGATCGGCCTCCGGGATGACATCCACGGCGCGGCGCTTGAGAAACCTCAACTGTTCTTCGAGGCGCTTCATAGACGAGGTGAGTTTAGCGCAGGGGGCAGGAAGATGCAACCTCCTCTCTTGCCTGCATATTGAAAGCCTTGCAAGAGAAACGTCTTTGTGCTAAAAAATTTAAGAGAGCTCAAAGGAGCCTTCAATGAAAACGTTCTCTCTCATTGTGCTCACGGTGATGGCCATCGCTGGAATCTTGCTCATATTTCAAAGTTTGAACAAAAACCCCCAATCTCACAGCGCATCCGTTGGTGATGCTGAAGGAATCCCCCGAATCTCTTTCACTGAAGCCCGCCGCTACGCCGGCCAAGAGGTGATCGTCTCTGGCATCATACGCAATGTCTTTAACAATCGCCAGGCGGTCTATCTGGGGTTTGAGGAGCCGCGCCGCGGCTCGTTCTTCGTGCGCATTCTGAAAGAAGACTGGGACAACTTCCCTCGCCCGCCAGAGACGATCTATCATCCTGGACAGCTCGTGCACATCCGCGGCAAGATCGTCTGGTACCAGGGCGATCCGGTTATCTACGTGCGTTCCCCCTCACAGATAGAGATCATCACTAAGGAGGTTCACGAATGAAGCATCTGCGGCTCATCGCTTTCGGACTGCTCTCTCTGGGTTTGCTCATGGGCGGGATAAACGGGGCTCTCTCCTTCAAAACGCGCGCCTTTGCCCAAGGAGCTTCTCTGCCCAAAGTCAACGTCCCGTTCTTCTCCGGCGAGATTCCCTTCCCGGAGATGGCGGTCTTCTGGTTTGGTCGCATAAAGCCCACGGAAAATTTCGTTGACGTGCGCGTCGGGTACAATCCTCAACACATCTACATCTATGTCGCGGTCATAGACCGGCTGCTGTGGTACGACACCACCCCGTCTGCTGATGATCTAACGAATTGGGACGCGGTGACGCTCTATCTCAGCGTCGCTGAGGCCAACACCATCGGTCCCCATGCGTACCGATTCGTGGCCCAGCTCAACGCCTTTACAGAAAACACGGCGGACTATCAGCAGGGGTATCGGGGCACCAGCACAGGCGGCTGGACGCCCGTCTCTATCAATTTTACGACGGAGGCAGGGTGGCGTGGCAATGCCCCCAATGACCTAGAAAACGACAGGGGCTGGGCCATGAACTTCTACATCCCGTTTACGAGCCTGGGGCTCTCCGGCCGGCCAGCCTCGCAGACGCGCTGGAGGCTCGCCGTCGTCGTCCACGACCGCGATGATCCTCAGGGAACTCCTATCCCTGATAAGATCTGGCCTCCCAACTTCTCCCCCACGAACCCCTTGACATGGGGCGTACTCTCTTTTGGATTGCCCACGTATACTCCTCCTGCCGCTACCCCAGGGGGCACTGTGACTATTCGCGATAAGCTCAACGGGGCTGTCGTGCCCGACGCCGGCGTCGGCGGCACAACTGGCAACCTCTGCCCCGGCGATGAAGACTACATTTGGAACCAGTGGGGCAATGATAACTTCGGCAGTGCCCCAGACTTCAATATTCAAAATCAGTCCGACATCGCCGATTGGCCGTGTTTCTCTAAATACTATATCACGTTCCCGTTGGATCAGATCCCCCCAGGAAAAGTTATCCTCTCCGCGACGCTCAAGCTCTATCAGTTTGGGAATTCAGGAGGGCCCGGAGAGGCTGGGCCATCGCTCATCCAAGTCTTCACCGTAGATTCACCCTGGGATGAAGGGACGATCACGTGGAATAACGCTCCGTTAGCCAGCGAGAACGTCAGCCAAGCGTGGGTGCCTACGATCCTCCCAGGTGAATGGCCCGGCTGGCCCGGAGTGCCCCGCACTTTTGATGTGAGTCTGGCGGTCGCCCGCGCCTATAGCGCCGGTCAGCCGCTGCGCTTGGCCCTCTACGAAGCGGACAATCAGTATCACAGCGGGAAATATTTCGTCTCTTCCGACACCGGCGATTGGAACGAAGAAGGACGCCCCACCCTCACCGTCGTCTGGGGCAACCCGACTTCTTCTTCTTCTTCGGGTAACTCCGAGTGGACCCAGCACGCTCACGACGCGCAACGCACCAGCTACACCAACCAAGTCGTTGCTCCGCCGTGGCGCTGGAAGTGGGCGTGGAACGGGCCCAACAGTTCTGGGGGCATCAGCTCTGGGAAGTTTGGCCTGCCGCGCAACAGCCAGCCCGTCACCGGCGGGGGGAGAGTCTATATCGCCGCGGGCTCTCGAGGAGTGTACGCGCTCAATAACGCCGATGGCTCAGTAGTGTGGAATCGCACTTTTGGGAGCGCTGTTAACTCGACCCCAGCGTATGATCCCGATACCAACGCGCTCTTTGTCGTGGCGGCAAACGGAACCCTCTATAAGCTCAACTCGGCTACTGGCGCTACAGTGGGGCAATTCTCTTCCGACAGCAGCAGCGACCTGCCCTTGCCTCCAGCGGTCATCAGCGATCGAGTCTTCTTCTCGATGGGTACCCGTGTCTACGCGATCAACAAGCAGACTATGACGCAACTCTGGGCGTACAATGCCGAGGCTGCGGTGCACACCCCGCCGGCGTATTCGCCTTCGCGCAACCGCGTTATCGTAGTTACGGAAGATCTCTATGTACATGCTATTGATAACGCTACGGGAACCCAAGTGTGGCGGGTCAAGCCAACCCCGCGCACCGGCGGCGATCCGGGGGAGAACAATACGAACGTCGCAGAGGTCAAATACGGCTGGCCGGTGATCGCTGAGGGGCATGGCTACGTGCTCGTGAAGCTGCGCTTGGACTGGTATGCCCTGTGGGTCTTTGGCCCTTGGCCCCCCGACAACGCTACCATGCGCAGCAACCTCCAAGCCAGACCCGAATACCAAGCCCTCTTCGTGCTCGATCTCGATGACGGCTCGGTGCCGTTCATAGCCAACGTGGGGCATGCGGGCTTCGGGGACGGAGGGTATCTGCCGATGGGCCCGCAGCCGGTAGTGAAGCGCTACCCCAACGGCGACGAGCTCGTGTACACCGTCATCCGGGGGAGCGACTGCGATAGAAACGATCCTGCGTGTGATGGGCGTTGGGACTCTTCTTTTGGCGAGATCGTGCTCGACAATACGACGGTGCCGGGGTATCTTGCGGGCTACGTGCGGTTCATACGGAACACGTTCTTCCCCACCGACGAGCAAGCGTATGTGAGCATGGCTGGGAACTATATGTTTGGGGGGCACTGGGAAGCGGGGATCGCTCATGAGATCACAGATAGATCGCCCTCGCGGGGCACGGTCGCCAGTCCCATTGTCACGACGGATCTGCCCCATATCGTGACTTCTCAAGACTTTGACGTGTGCGGCACCGGTTTCAGCTCGACGCACTACTGCGATCAAGGGCTCATTAACACGCGCAATTGGCCTGCAGGCTTCTATATCTACTGGGAGCAGGGGAATGTGTACGATCAGTACTGGAGTGAATACGCCACATGGGTGGTCAGCAACGACACGATCTATTTCGTGAGCACCGACGGCGCGGTCGTCGCTTTGGAAGGGAGCACGAGCTCCTCGACAGGAGCGATCTTTCGTGTGACGCGTGAAGGCAACGTCTATGCGGACGGTCAGTTCATCGGCGGCGGTGCTGATCTGGCCGAAAAGATTCGCGTGAGCGAACCTGTCGAACCAGGGGATGTCGTGGAGCTTGATCCTCATCAGCCGGGGGCGTATCGCAAGAGCCGGCGGCCGTACTCTCCTCTTGCTGCTGGGGTGATCTCGTCGGCGCCGGGTTTCGTCATCGGCTTGGAAGATATCACTCAGATGAGCTGGACGCCGTCTCTCGCGCTGGCTGGGGTCGTGCCGGTGAAGGCCACTACAGAGAACGGGCCGATTCGCGTCGGCGATCTCCTGACGACGTCATCGCTGCCCGGATACGCGATGCGGTGTCCCAAGCCTCAAGACTGCGAAGGCGCGATCATTGGCAAAGCTCTCCAGCCCCTAGAGAAGAGTCAGGGGGTCATCCTGATGCTCGTCATGCGATGAAGACGGTTGTCAATAAGCGATCTCTTCGATATAATTCCTCTGCCATCACATGAGCGGGAGAAGGCTTATGCTCATCTCCAAGAATGCTGTATTCTCCCTTCAAGGAGCTTCTTTATGAGCCAAACGTTCGCTGTCACAACAGAGAACTTGGGGCGCATCTATCAGATCAAGCGCAAGCGCGGCGAGAGCGGACCACAGACCCTCGTCGCTTTAGAAGACGTGAACCTCGAAGTGCGCCAGGGAGAGCTCTTTGGGCTGCTCGGCCCCAACGGCGCTGGGAAAACGACTCTGATAAAAATCTTGACGACGTTGCTCACCCCCACCAGCGGGCGTGCGTTCGTGGATGGCATTGATGTCATAGAAAATCCCCAAGAAGTGCGAAGAAGAATCAACATGGTCTCCGGCGGGGAATCGTGCGGCTACGGGCTGCTCACCGTCGAAGAGAATCTATGGATGTTCACGCAGTTTTATGGGCTTGACTTCAAGACGGCTCGCGAGCGCATACAGTCTATGCTGGAAGTGGTGGGGCTGGCCGACCGCGCCAAGACCAAAGTGTACCATCTCTCGACAGGGATGAAGCAGAAGATGAACTTCGCCCGCGGGTTTCTCAACGATCCGAAGATTCTTTTCTTAGACGAGCCGACCCTGGGGCTGGACGTGCAGACGTCAAGAATCTTAAGAGACTTCGTCAAGCGCTGGGTGCGCGAGCGCCCTGGAAAGACCATTCTCTTGACGACGCACTATATGGCCGAAGCTGATGAGCTCTGCGATCGCGTGGCGATCATTGACAAGGGGAAGATCCTTGCGTGCGACACCCCCGCGAATCTGAAGAGACAGCTCCAAGGGGCTTCGATCTTCAAGCTCCAGACGACGCCTCTGGACTCGCTCGAGCACTTCAAACAGCTCTCTGGGGTTATCCAGTTTGCCGGCTATCGTCGCAATGGGCACACCGAGCTGAACTTCATTCTTGAAGATGAGAACGCGCTCGTGAAAGTCTTGGATGCCCTGAAGGCCAAGGGCGGGCATTTATTATCGCTTGAGAAGCACGAGCCCACCCTCGAAGACGTCTTCATTCACTTGGTAGGGCGGGGGCTGAGTGACGAGGAGACTCCCCCAGAAAGACTCTTATGAAAAACTTTCGACGCGAGCTGGCGGTCTTCGTGCGCACCGTGATCGGTCGGGCGTATCCCAGACTGATCGGGCTGCAGCGCGAGAGGAGCTGGCTCTTCTTTGAGATCTTCCTCCCGCTACTGGGGACGTCGGCGTTCGTCTTCATCTATCGGGCGTTGGGAGCCAAGCCCGAATTTACGGGTTTTGTCGTGCTCGGCGGCGCGATGACGGCGTACTGGATGAACGTGCTCTGGAGCATGGCCACGCAGTTCTATTGGGAGAAGGAGACGGGGAATCTCGCGCTCTATCTCATCGCGCCTACGTCAAGAATGGCAATTCTCTTGGGAATGGCGTTAGGAGGAATGATCTCCACCACGGTGCGCGCTCTCGCTGTTTTAGTGCTCGGCTCGCTTGTCTTTGGGGTCACTTTTACGGTGAGCGACTGGGGGTCGCTTTTGCTTGTCTTCTTCTTGACTTTAGTAGCGCTCTATGGGCTGGGGATGATCTTCGCCTCGGCGTTCTTGCTCTACGGGCGCGAAGCTTGGCACATGGCCAATCTCCTCCAAGAGCCGGTCTTTTTGCTCTCGGGCTTTTATTTCCCCATTAAGAGTTTGGGCTTTTGGATCTCTGCCGGAGCGTCGCTCATCCCCATCACTCTTGGGTTGGACGCTATGAGACAGTTGCTCTACCCTCAGGCAGGCTGGGGCTTTCTCGATGTCTGGGTCGAGACGCTGATCTTGGCGATCTTAAGTGTAGTCTTTTTAGTGATAGCCCATCGGATGCTCTTGTGGCTGGAGAACGTGGCGCGGCGCGAGGGGCGGCTCACCGTGCGGGGGCAATAAGTTATGACAACCCAAGCATTACGCAAAGAGACATGGCGCGAGAGCCTGCGCAGCCTCAAAGTGGCCACCTGGCTGGGCTGGCAGATCGAATCGAATTGGACCGATCCGTTCCTCTTTGCGGCCTACTCGCTCATCAAGCCCATCGCCGGGGCGATGATCTTGGTCGTGATGTATCTAGTTGTCTCCGGCGGCCAGACCAATAATCCGCTCTTCCCGTATATCTATCTGGGCAATGCGTTCTATATCTATGTGGGCTCGGTGCTCATGGGGATCAGCTACGCCGTGATTGACGACCGCGAGCACTACGGTGTTCTGAAATATATTTACGTCTCGCCGATCCAAGTCTATTTCTATCTGTTGGGGCGCGGGGTAGCGCGCACGCTCACGGGGACAATAGCCGTCATCATCACCCTCGCGTTTGGGGTGCTCGTCTTCAAGTTGCCCATCAATCTTATAGCTATGGACCATGCGCTCTTCTGGCCGGTCTTTTTGATTGGACTGGCGGGCTTGGCGCTCATCGGCATTCTTTTGGCCGGGGTGACGCTCATCACGGCGCGGCATAATTACTTTATGGGCGAGGCGGTCGCGGGGGCTTTGTATCTATTATGTGGCGCGGTCTTTCCGCTTGATGTGCTCCCGAAGTTTCTTCAGTATATTGGGCTTGGGCTGCCCATGACCTATTGGTTGGAAGGGCTACGCCGAGCAATGCTGGGCACGAGCGCCAGCCCGTTGCTTGCGCCCTTCTCCAACGAGACGATCTTACTCATCTTAATAAGCTCAACGCTCTTCGTTGGGGCGATTTCACTCAGTTTTTATCGGTGGTGCGAGCGCCGCGCTAAGGAGAAGGGCCTCATAGATATGCAGACAATGTATTGATCTGATACACTAATCCAGCCTAGCTGAATGAAGATCGAAAGGGTCGTATGGCTGAAAGAGATTGTAGACAAATTAGCCCGAAAGCATCATGTTCTGCCGGAGGAAGTGGAGCAAGCGCTGAGCAGCAAGCCAAGATTTTATCTCGTGCAGAGAGGGGAACGCGCCGGGGAGGACGTGTACATGGCTTTAGGGCAGACCGATGCAGGACGCTATCTCACTGTGCTCTTTATTTACAAAAAGAAGGCCAAGGAAGCTCTTATCCTGAGCGCCAGAGATATGGCCAAGAAAGAGAGGAAGCGCTATGAAAAGAAGAGATAATTCGCGCAGCCTGCCCGCTTTTGAGACGTTGGATGAGCTTGTCGAGTTCTTCGACACGCACGATCTGGGAGAATATGATCTCGCAGAGGCACAGTTCGATGTGCATATCAAGAGGCGCGCGTATCTCGTAGCGGTTGATGCCAAGCTCGCCCATCAGATTGCGCACATTGCGCGAGCCCAAGGCACATCTTTAGAAAAGCTCATTCACCGGTGGTTGAGGGAAAAGATCCATGAGGGCAAGAAAGCGAGCGCCGCGCCAAGGAGAAGGGCCTCATAGATATGCAGACAATGTATTGATATAATTGCGCTATGAAGACTATGCTCAGAGTTCTCGCTGTGCTTGTACTCGTTGCTGTGCCGGCTCTTGCCCAAGAGCCCTTGGTTGTGAAGATCTCCTGTCGTGAGGGCGGCGCCATCGCCCTGGAGCCAGCCCAGATTGATTCGCTCATCTTGCGGGCGACGGGACGCACCGTCCAGTGGGAACTGCAGACCGTCAACTGTCCGCAGACCGTCCATCGCGTCGAGGTTCGGTTCGCCCAGACAAGCCCCTTCGGCGAGACCCCGGCTGACAAAGAGCTGATCGTGCCGGAGCTGCCCTCGCCCCTGCCGGAGAGCGTCCCGCTCATCAGCCGCGAGATCACCGTTGCTGGGGAGCATCGCTACGAAGTGCTCTTGCTCGATGCAGAGGGCAACGTTTTGGGCAAGTCCCAAGGGCGGATCTCGGCACGCGCCATCGCTCCGGGGATGGCTCTTGTTAGCTTGCTCGTGGCGGTCTTCATAGTAGGAGCCGTCTTCTGGGTGATCCGGCGTCGTCTTGTTGCGCTCTCGGCTTCACGGTGAATGATCGCAAAGCCCTTGTGCGGGCATGGCTGACGTTAGTGGGCACTGTCGGGGCGTTTCTTGTGCTCCAGCCCGCGCTGATTGCGTTTGGCGTCGTGCGCTGGGCTAACGAAATAACAGCGCAGCTCTTGGCTTTTGCGCTCTCACTCCTTGGCACGCCAAGCTCCGCCCAAGGGACCCTGGTGCGCTCCGAGATCTTCTCGCTCGAAATAATCTTTGAGTGCACGGCGATCCTGCCCCTCGTGCTCTTTCTCGCTGCTGTCGCTGCCACACCGTCACCGAAGCGCGCCAAGCTCTGGGCATTACTCTGGGGCTTTCCCGCGATCGTGCTCTTCAATCTCGTGAGGCTTGTCAGCTTGGTCTACATTGGGCATCTCGCCCCCAAAGCGTTTGAAACGGTGCACTTGTTGGTCTGGCAGCCGTTGACGATCCTCTTCGCTCTGGCGTTATGGCTACTGTGGGTCGAGCGCCGACGCGCAAGTCTATTATGAACCCGTCCCGGATCGCGCTCTTTCTTGTCGGCTGCACGGTGGTTCTGATGGTCTTTGCGTTTGTCTGGCCGCTCGTTGCGCCGGCGTATGCTCAGCTCCAGATCTTCTGCATAAAGCCCTTTGTCAATGTTGAGCTGCGCGTAGACGCTTCGGGCATCGCGGTCTATCAAGATGAAAAACTTCTGACTCGCCGGGAGTTTCTCAGCTTTGGCGGCTTAGGGTTGACGCTAGCGTTATGGCTCATGGTGCCGGGATTTTCTTGGAAGAGACGAGTACTCTGGACAGCCTTGGGATTGATTATTCTCTTTATCTGGCACGTGCTGGGGCTGTGGGGGCTGATCGCGTTCGCGCACGCTGTGGAAGCGCAACGCGCCGCAGGGCTCTATACGCTGCTCTATAGCGTCATTGCTGTGGGGGACTGGATCGTGCCGTTCTTGCTATGGGGCATGGTGCTCTTGCGCGATTATTTGAGGGGATCGGGAGCGACCCCGTAGATGGCCGTCTTACGTCCCAGCCGCCACGCCCAGCAGCTATCTCCATACGACCAATGCCACCACTCCCCGGCGTAGTTGGTGAATCCGGCTTTGGTCATAACTCTGATGAGCAGCTCGCGGTTCTTGCGAGCTTCCTCAGAGATGCCCTCAGCATACGTGGCGGCGACGGCGCGGGCCTTGGGCGTGCGCCACTTGAATGGCGCGGTCATGTCTAATTCTTTGCCGTCGGGGCCAAGGATAGTCAGATCAACAGCTCCGCCGGTGGAGTGCCCCGGCGGGGTCTTAATATCCGGGGGATGGACGAATCTGTTCGTCAACCGTCTCAAGATATTCTTTGGCGCGTTGGGGTAGCGCCGCTTCATGCGGCGATAGACTCTCTGATAGATCTTTTTCTGTTCTTCGAGGGAGCGATAGGCGCTGAAGACGCCCAATTTATAGCCCTCAGGCAGGAGCCGGGCGGCTTTCTGGAGCATCTTAGTGACAGTTTTGCGAGCGAAGAGCTGTTGGGGCTCGCCGGTGTGCCAGTTGGGCAAGATGACAATGCGAGGATCGAGCCCGTTCAGCTCGACCAGCGGCTCGCCGTTGTCACGGATTTTTATCTTATTGAGCTCGCTGATCGGCTCAATGAGAGATGTGCGCCGTCTGGACATGGCCGATCACACTCGCGCCAATGCGAATTTGTCCCCGAAGCGTCGCCGGAACTCCGCAATCAACGGGTGATTCGGGTCTTGCGCAACCAAGCGAAACGCCTCCGCGCGCGCGGCTTTCATCAAGTCTAGATCCGCAATGAGATCAGCAACTTTGAACGTGCTGTCCAGCCCGTGCTGCGCCACGCCCAGCATGTCCCCTGGCCCGCGAATCTTTAAGTCTTCTTCGGCGATCTGAAAGCCGTCCAGAGTGCTCTGGAAGACCTGTAATCGTCGTTGTCCATCCTCGCTGCGCGGCGTGGCGATCGCAAAGCAGTAGGACTTATCCCCGGCCCGTCCGATCCGCCCCCGCAGTTGATGGAGCTGCGCCAGCCCAAATCTGTCGGCATGCTCAATGACCATCACCGTAGCAGTGGGCACGTCAATCCCCACTTCGATGATCGTCGTGCTCACAAGCACATCGAGCTCTCTCTGAACGAATCTCTTCATGACGGCTTGCTTGTCGTCGTCGCTCATGCGCCCGTGCAACAGCCCCACGCGAAAGCCCTGAAAGAACGTCTGCTCAAGCTCTTCTTTCGCTTGCGTGGCAGCCTTCAAGTCAAGCTCCTCAGACTCTTCGATGAGCGGGAAGACGATGTACGCCTGTGCACCCTTCTTCAGTTCTTGAGCGACAAACTCGTAGACTTGGTCTCGTTTGTCTTCGGAGACCCAGAACGTCTGGATATTTTTGGGGAAGGGCAGCTCATCCAAAAGAGAGATCTCAAACTGCCCGTAGAGCGTCAGGGTGATCGTGCGGGGGATGGGCGTGGCGCTCATGACTAAGATATCTAAATTTTCGCCCTTCTGCTCAAGCTGCGCCCGCTGGATCACCCCGAATCTGTGCTGTTCATCAATCACGGCCAGCCCCAAGTTTTTGAAGCGTACTTCGTCTTGGATGAGCGCGTGGGTGCCGATGACCACGTCTATATCTCCCCTTCGGATCGCCGCGCGCAAGAACTCTTTTTCGCGCTCAGGCAGACTGCCGATGAGCAGAGCGACCCTGGGGGGCTTGCTCAGCCGCGAGAGCAACTCTGTAATTTTTCGGAAGTGCTGCTGGGCTAAAATCTCCGTTGGGGCCATGAACGCCGCTTGGTACCCAGACTCGACCGCAATGAGACACGCCGCGGTCGCGACCACCGTCTTGCCGGAGCTCACATCCCCTTGCAAGAGCCGGTTCATGGGCCGTGGGGCCGCTAAATCCGCGCGAATCTCGGCGATGGCGCGCTCTTGAGCGCGCGTCAACTTGAACGGCAGAACTCCGAAAAACTCTTCTAAGCGCTCATCAGAGATCGTCAGGCTCCGCCCAGGGCGCTCCCCGATCCTCTGCTTCTCCAAAGCGACCCCAATCTGAAAGAGCAAGAGCTCCTCGAACGCGAGCGTGTCGTGGGCTCGTTGGTAGTCTTCGAGGCTTTGGGGAAAATGAATCTTCTCGAACGCCTCCGCGCGCGGCAACAACCCGTGGCGGCGCCGGATCTCCTCGGGGATCAAATCAGTGAGAGCTGGGCGATAGAGCGCCAGATTGTTCTGAATCAGTCTATAGAGCAGAGAGGGCTTCAGCCCCTCTGTGGCGGGATAGATCGGCACGAGCCGCCCCGTGAGGAAATTTTTCGTCGCTGGCTCCCAGACGGGATTGCTCATCTGCAGCTGCCCGTATGTGTTCTCCACCGTCCCGTAGAGCGAGATCATCTCCCCTTGGATGAGCTGATTCTTGAGCCACGGTTGGTTGAACCAGACCGCGTAGAGAATCCCCGTGTTGTCTTGGATAGCCGCCTTGATGATCTCGAGGTTCTCTCTGGGTTTGATGATATCTATAGCGCGCACGCGCCCTTTCACCGTGACCCTGTCGCCGTGGCGCAGTTGTATAATCTTTTTGGTCTCTCGGCGATCCTCAATGCGCTTGGGGAAGTACGTCAGAAGATCCTCGATCGTGTGGATGCCAAGCTTTTGGAGGAGCCTTTCGCGCTGAGGGCCCACCCCCTTGGCGAAGCGCACCGGGGCCCTCACCCCTGACCCCTCTCCCGTGGGTGAACCACGGGAGAGGGGCTGGGGGCACTCTAAAGCCCGCAAGCAATCTTCCAGTTCGCGCACGACCGCGCGTCGGGCCTCCGGGGGTTTGAGGGCATAGCCGCGCACGACTCTCTGCAGACGCTCCGCGAGAGATACTCCGGAGAGCTCCTGGGCGCACTTCTCGATAAAGCCCTCTAAGCCCCCAAGGACCGCAGCGTCTTGATATTGAGTTCGTTTCTCAAGCTGCAAGACCTTCTGCAATCGCCGTAACACCTCGTCGAGAGCCATACACGCTATCCTACTGAGGAGGCTTGGGCTTGGTCAACCCGGACTTTTTATAGTAGACTGTCACAAAGAAAGGAGCAATGGCTATGAGAAACGTTCAGATTGCGCTCATGGTGGCTGTCTCTCTGCTGGCCCTTGGAGGAATGCGCCTGGGCACGGCACAGCCGGCAACGCCCAATATTATCTTTATCCTCACGGACGACCTCAATGCTGATCTGATTGAGTTTATGCCGAACTTAAAGCAACAACTCGTCGCGCAGGGCACGACGCTGAAGAACTTCTTCGTCAACGTCTCGCTCTGCTGCCCATCGCGAGCAAATATTCTGCGTGGGCAGTACGCGCACAACACCCAGATCTTGACGAACCTCATGCCCACGGGGGGCTTTGAGAAATTTTACGCGCTGGGCCATGAAAGCTCGACGGTAGCCACGTGGCTGCAAGCTGCAGGCTATCGGACGTGTTATCTGGGAAAGTACCTCAACGGCTATCCCGCAAGCGTCTCGCTGACCCACGTTCCGCCAGGCTGGACCGAATGGTACAGTCCCGTTGCGGGCAAGCCCTACTCCAACTTCGATTACGTGATGAACGAGAACGGCAAGCTCGTCCGCTACGGCAGCCGCGCCGAAGACTATCTCACTGATGTCGTGGCGCGCAAATCTATAGACTTTATCAAGCGCGCGGCAGCCGAGGGTCAGCCGTTCTTCATACACTTAGCTCTCTATGTGCCGCACTCGCCGGCGACGCCCGCGCCGCGCCATGCCCAGCTCTTCCCAGATGCCCAACTGCCCAGACCGCCGTCATTTAACGAACCTGACGTCAGCGACAAACCCAGCTTCATTCGCAACCGACCCCTCCTGACAGAGCGCCAGATCGCGCAGATGCAGGACCTCTATCGCAAGAGATTGCAGTCGCTGCAAGCCGTAGATGAGATGCTCGCCAGCCTCATCGCGACGCTGCAAGCCACCGGACAGCTTGAGCACACGTATATCTTCTTTACATCCGACAATGGCTTCCACATGGGAGAACATCGCCTCAACTCGGGCAAGCAGACCGCTTACGAAGAAGACATCCGAGTCTTGCTGATCGTGCGCGGGCCGGGGGTGCCTGCAGGGCGGGTGTTGGAGCATCTGACGGGGAATATAGATCTTGCGCCGACATTCGCCGAGCTGGGCAGGGCAGCGATCCCCGATTTTGTGGACGGGCGCTCGCTTGTGCCGCTGTTGAGCAGCACGCCGCCCCCACTAGACTCATGGCGCCAGGGCTTTCTCATCGAGCACTGGGCCGAGCAACGCCAGGAGAACCTCAAGACGGCCGAGGGCGTGTGGGAGCCGCCCGACCCTATGGAGCGCGAGCACACGCAACAGTTGGCGATCCCGCAATTTGCTGCCGTTCGCACGAAAGACTATCTCTATGTTGAGTATGTGACGGGCGAGCGCGAGCTGTACGATCTCAACGCTGATCCGTATCAGCTTGAGAGCATGCACAGCACCGCCGATCCGGCGCTGTTGCAAGAGTTGTCCCAGCGTTTGGCAAGGCTGAAGAGCTGCGCAGGGAAGAGCTGTTGGGAGTAAGCTCAGTTGCGCAATGCTCTCTCTTGGGGTAAATTCTCTATACTATGGCGACCCTGAAGCTCTTCAACACGCTTGGTCGGCGCAAGGAAGAGTTCGTGCCCATCAGAGATATGGAAGTTGGGCTCTACACCTGCGGGCCGACGGTCTACGACTACGCCCACATCGGGAATCTCAGAACATATATCTTTGAGGACGTCCTCAGAAGGGTGCTCGAATACAACGGCTACAAAGTCAAGCACGTCATGAACATCACTGACGTGGGGCACCTCACAAGCGACGCTGACGAGGGCGAAGATAAGATAGAGCTTGGGGCACGCCGCGCCGGCAAGAGCGCCTGGGAGATCGCGGAGTTCTATACCCAAGCGTTCTTCAAAGACACCGAACGCCTCAACATCTTGAGGCCCCATATCGTCCCCCGGGCGACCGAGCACATTGCTGACCAGATCGCGCTGATCAAGAAGCTCGAGGAGAAGGGCTACACATACAGAACGTCTGATGGGATCTACTTTGACGTCTCGAAGTTTCCCCGCTACGGGGAGCTTGCCGGGCAAAGCCTCGAGGAGAAGAAGGCCGGGGCGCGGGTCGAAGTCAACCCCGAGAAGCGCAACCCCGCGGATTTTGCGCTCTGGAAGTTCTCCCCGAAAGACAAGAAGCGCCAGATGGAGTGGGACAGCCCCTGGGGCGTGGGCTTCCCCGGCTGGCACATCGAGTGCAGCGCCATGAGCACCAAATACTTGGGCCAACCCTTCGACATCCACTGCGGCGGCGTCGATCACATCTATACGCATCACCCCAACGAGATCGCCCAGAGCGAAGCGGCCGAGGGCGTCAAGATGGCCAACTTTTGGATCCACGGGGAGTTCATGACCGTCGAGGGACGGCGCATGGGCAAGTCCGAAGGGAACGCGTATCTGCTAGAAGATCTGATCAAGCGCGGGTACGATCCCCTGGCGTTTCGCTATCTCTGCCTCAATACGCACTATCGCTCGCCGCTCAACTTCACCTGGCAAGCCCTGGAAGGGGCACAGACAGCGCTCGAAAGGCTGCGCGAGCACGTGCGCAACGCCCGCGAGCTCGGGGGCGACCCCGCCCAGGGGAAGATCCCTCCCGCGGTGCACCAAGCATTTCTCGAAGCGATCAATGACGATCTGAACATCCCGCAAGCGCTCGGAGTGACGTGGGAGTTTGTGCGTTCGCATCAGAACCCATCTGATAAGCTCGCGGTGCTCTTCGACTTCGACCGCGTCTTTGGGCTGAAGCTGAGCGAAGTGCGCCCTGAGGAGCCCGTGGAGGTTCCCGCGGAGGTGCGCGAGCTGGTGGCGCAGCGTGAGGCCGCGCGCAAAGCCAGGAACTTCCAAGAAGCCGACGCCCTGCGAGCGAAGATCGCCCATCTGGGCTATGACGTGATTGACACGCCGCAAGGCCCTAAGCTGCGGCGCCGCTGATCAGCTCCGCGCTACAAGGATGAGCCTTTGCTGCTCATCGGGCAGGTCATAGCGAGCAAGATCGTGCACGTCGGCCCACTCGGCAGCTTCGATGTCCGAGTCGGCGCGCAGCTCGCCCGACTTGTAGCGTGCGAGCAATACTATTAAGACATAGTGATACTGCACGCGGCCGTCAGGGTCTTTAAAAATTCGGTCTAAGACATCGAGGGTGCGTTCGATCTCGATCTCGATGTGGCACTCTTCGCGGATCTCTCTTCTTGCAGCGTCGCGCACGGTCTCGCCGAGCTCGACGACTCCGCCGGGGAGGCTCCAGCGGCCCTTGCGCGGCTCGTGCCCGCGACGCACCAGCAGAACCTTTCCATCGTTGAAGACCAAGACGCTCACGCCCACCATCGGGTGCGCGGGATAAGCTCTGTCAGAACCCATACAAACGCTATTATAATCAAGTTACTCTCCCCATCCCAGGGGCGGGAAGTTTTCAGAGGGATCGCGCGTATGGATATAAGAGCCATGACGGAGCTGCTGCAGCGGGTCTCTCAAGGCGATCGTGCCGCATGGGCGCAATTCTACGAGACTTTCAAGCGCGAGGTGATCGCCGTGTGCGTGGCGATCTTACACAATGAGCACGAGGCCCTTGATGCTGCTGAAGAGACTTTTCTCAAGGTCTTTTCGCGCTGTGCCAAGCTGAACCCCAACGGCAATGCGCGCAGCTGGCTGCTCAAGATCGCGGCCAACGTCTGCAAGGACAGGCTGCGGCGCGAGCGCAGCAGACTCGCCTGGCTGCGCCGATGGAAGGGCGCTCAGGTCTTTCGGCGCAATCCCGTGGAGGCCCAAGTCCAACAAGACTTTCAGTGTGAGGCCGTCCAGAGGGCTCTGAATCAGCTCGACGAGAAGTACCGTCGCGCATTAGTCTTGCGATTTTACGCGGGCTTGGACTACGCCCAGATCGCGCAGGTTCTCAGCGATCTTGAGGGCGAGCCCATCACCGAGACGACGGTGGGGACGCGCATCAATCGCGCGAAAGCACAGATGAGAGCCATGCTTGAGGAGATGCTATGAGCGAGCACGATGATCTCGAAAGAATGTTACTGAAAGTATCTGAGCGGCGGATCGAGGCTCTGGAGCGCGAGCTTGACAGGAAGCTGAGCCGTCTCTGGCGCGTGCCTTCAGCTCTTTCCCCTTCAACGAAAGGGCTGAGGGTCAAGATCGCGTTGGCGCTCGCTGGCCTTGCGGCGGTCTTCGTAAGCGCGTGGCTGTACGATCTCAGCCGAAGTGATCGCAGCGCGGCGGGTCTTGTTGTGCTAGACGAGCGTTTCGATCGCCCGCAGCTTGTGTTCAGAGGGCCGGGCGATCCCGCGGTTGTGACCCGGCAGCTCGCCGGGCATCCGGCTTTTGAAGAGCTGAAGTTCGTGGAGCCGGGACTAAACACGGGAGTGTTTCGCTTTGATGGGGACCTTGTCCTAGGCGTTACGAGCAAGGGCAATTGGTTTCGGATCGAAGGGTCGGAGATCGTCAAGCGAGCCCCAACAGGGGAGGAATCTGTGATCGTCAGCGGGCTGGATCGGCCAAGGGGTCTTGCGCTCGATCCCGAGGGGAATCTCTTGGTGTTTGAGGGCGGCACGGGCCGGATTCTGCGGGTGGAAGCTGTAGATGGCGAGCTCAAGCCGGGGAGCCCCGTCTCGGTTCTCGCCGTCGTGCAGCTCCCCCGGGAAGAGAGGAGCACAGAGAAGCCCGAGGAAACTCTGAAATCAGGGTTAGGGTTTGTGCTGCAAGATCTAGTCGCTGGGCCGGTCTATCTGACGGTCAACGAGCGTGGCGAGATCTTCGTCGGCGAGCGGACGGACAATGGCAAAGCCGTCGTCTATAAGATCGCTCGGAAGGGCTTTCAGTGGTGGAAGTTTTATTGTCTCTATCGGTGCTGATCAGAGAAAGGAGAACTCAATGAAGAAAGTCTTTTTAGGGGTCGTTCTCGTGTCGTTAGCTGTCAGTTGGGTTGGACCATTGGGGGCTCAACAAGCTTTGACGGGGCCAAGCTTGGCGATTTACTCCGGCTTGGCGTTGGTTGAGGAGCAGCGCACGCTTGCGGTCTCTGCGGGGGAGAATATCTATCTGATCGAGGACCTGCCGGAGGGCATTGTGCCCGATTCGGTGATCTTCCGCCCTGAGCAATCGGGGGTGCAGATTCTTGAGCAGGAGTTCATATCATCTCCGCCGACACTCCGCTGGCGCATCTACAACGAGATGTCCGGCGAGCTGAGGGGGACTTTAAGCTACCTCGTGAACGGGGTCACCTGGGCGGCTTACTACACCGCTATCCTCACTCAAGATGAGGATCAGATGGCTCTGCAGAGCTGGGTGACGCTCCAGAACACAAGTGGGCGTGCCTATCAAAATGCCCGAATCGTGCTGATCGCTGGCGAGCTACAGCGTGAAACGACGCTTGGGCTTCTTTATGATAGAGATAGATATGGAGTAGAAACGGGAGTCTTCCATTCTAAGTCGTCAGGGGTTGTTTTTGAGACGCGGCCGTCCTTTGAGTACCACGAGTACAAGCTGACGCGCCTGGCGACGCTCAAGAACAACCAAACGCTGCAGATGGCGTTTTTGAGCGCCAAAGGCGTGCCCCTCTCCAAGCACTATGTCTATGAGGCGGCGCTTTCACCGGAGCAAGTGCGCGTTGAGTTACGCTTTGTCAACGACGAGGCGAGCAGCTTAGGCGTTGCCCTGCCCGCGGGTGCCGTGCGCCTCTACAAGCGCGCAGAGGATGGGACGCTCCGATTTATCGGCGAGAGCACAATAGGCCACACCCCTAAGAACGAAGAGATCGTGCTCGTGCCAGGGATCGCTTTCGATCTGAAGGCCGAGCGGGTTCTCAAGGATCATCAGCTCGTCGGGCACGATGATCTTGGGCGCGATATCTATCGCGAGACCTACGAGATCAAGCTACGCAACCAGAAGGATAGCGATGTCGTGATCGAGGTGCGCGAGAAGCTCTCGGGCGAGTGGAAGATTATCTCAGCCAAGCCAGGCTATGAGAAGCTCGATGCGAACACAGTGCTCTTTGAAGTCTCCGTTCCGGCGAACGGGACGGCGACCGTTAAGTACACGGTGGAGTGGAAGAATCGCTAGGTTGTGAGAAAAGAAGCCCGGTCGCGCATGGGCCGGAGGGAGCGCGGCCGGGCTCTCTTCCTTCACTGTGAGTCCGCATCACTTTGACATCCCCCGGGGATGATCGCTACACTCTCACTATGGACCGCTGGATCGCATTGCTCGCGGGACTGCTAGCTCTCATCGTCGGCGTGCTTCTCTTTTGGCTGCGCGGCCCCACGCCGCCGCTCGCGGAGACGGCGCCGCGCGTCTTCGTCGTAGAAATCCGAGATCATTATTTTGATCCCCCAGGGCTCTCCCTTCGGCCCGGCGACCGCGTCGTCTGGGTCTTGAAAGAGAACGCCCAAGGCGACGGGCACACCGTGACGGCGTATCATCCCAGCCAAGACCGTCCGTTGCGCATCCCCCCTGGGGCTCCCCCGTGGAATTCTGGGCTATTAACCGAGATCGGGCAAACGTATTCGTATCTCTTCTCAGTCCCTGGAGTCTATGACTATCTCTGCATCCTGCACGAGCAGCAGGGGATGGTCGGGCGCGTCCGTGTCGGCAGCGCAGCGAGTGTCACTGAGCAGGGCCTGCCCGCGGCGGCCCAATCGTCCATCCCAACAGTAGACGAGCTCTCCGGGGTTGTAGGGGAAGCGTTCACGGCGATGGCGCTCTTGCAGGGGATAGAGTATTTGGTCGGGCAATCTCAGACGGCGCAGGCGCTGCGCCAACTCAATGAATTCCAGCGTGGCTTCCCTCAGAGCGCGTTGGCAGAAGCTTTAGCGAAGCAAGGGGTCCGAGAACAGTTTGAGAACAGATTAGCAGTCTTGGAGGCGCTGCTCAGCCGGGGGGCACCCCTGAATGCCATCGCTCAGACGGTCTCCCAAGCGAAGGCCCTGCTTGAGAGCGTCGCGAAGCTCTAGAGCGTGCCGCTCTTCTCCTTGAGCTTCTCCTCATCTTTGATGATGATATAGTAGCGCTTCTTGTCCAAGATGCCCTCTTTGGCAAGGCGATTGAGGGCTGAGGTGGTGTTCTCGCGGGCAGACCCGATCAGATCAGCTAATTCTTTGTGAGTGATCTTGAAGCTGATCTGGGTTCCCTCGGGGGTCCGCTCGCCATGCTCCTCGATGAGTCTGAGTAACTGGCGCGAGAGCCGCGTCGTGATGTCTTTAAAGACTAAATCTTCGAGCTTTTGCTCCAAATCCCGCGCCCGCTTGCCAAAGAGCTGAATAATTTCTAGGGCTAACCAGGGCTTGCGCTCTAAGAGATAGAAGAACTTCTCACGCTCAATGGGGTGAATGATCGCATCTTGCAAGACTTGGGCCAAGTGTTCACGGCGCTTGGCCCCGACCAAGACCATCTCCCCGAAGATCTCACCTTCGCCCAAGATCGCTAAGGTCAATTTGCGCCCGCTCTCATCGAGATACGCCAACTTCACCTTGCCGGCCTTGATATAGTAGACCCGCTCGTCTACATCCCCTGGCTGGTAGATGACCTCGCCCTTTTTGTAGAACCGCCCGCTAGTGGATTCAACAAGCTCGCTGAGGGCTTGCGCGATCTGTTCGCCTTGGCGTCCAGTCATGCTCAGCATCGTGAAGTGATTGACCATAGTCTCTCCACACCCTCTCAAGGAGCGCCTGATCTGAGCGCTCTGGGATGCTCTTACTCTAGCGGGCTGAAGAAGAGACGAGAAGGACCTCTGGTAGAGTGGCGATGGGGGGTTCGTGACGCGAGCGACAGCCGAGGGCGCGTTTTTGGGACAACTGCCGTCACTTCGCGATGGGACAGAAGACCGGAAAGAAAAAAAGAGAATGACAAGCTTGGATAGCATGAGCAAAGCGCCCTCAAGGAAGATCGTCTGCAGCTCTAAGGAGAGAACTCCTTAGAAAGGAGGTGATCCAGCCGCACGTTCCCGTACGGCTACCTTGTTACGACTTCACCCCCCTCACGAAAGCGGCCTTCGGCCCTTGCGGGACTTCGAGCCGCTCCCGCTCGGCTGGTGTGACGGGCGGTGTGTACAAAGCCCGAGTACGTATTCACCGCGGCGTGGCTGATCCGCGATTACTAGCGATTCCGGCTTCATGAGGTCGGGTTGCAGACCTCAATCCGAACTGAGGGCGGTTTTTTGGGATTGGCTCCCCCTTGCGGGTTCGCGACCCTTTGTACCGCCCATTGTAGCACGTGTGTCGCCCAGGGCATAAGGGCCATGCTGACTTGACGTCATCCCCTCCTTCCTCCGGCTATTCACCGGCAGTTCCCCTAGAGTGCCCAGCGGACCTGGTGGCAACTAGGGGTAGGGGTTGCGCTCGTTATGGGACTTAACCCGACGCCCCACGGCACGAGCTGACGACAGCCATGCAGCACCTGTGCCCGCTGCCTCCGGATTTCTCCGGAGGCTCGTTCCCCTTTCGGGGTCCTACGACGGGCATGTCAAGCCCTGGTAAGGTTCTTCGCTTACCATCGAATTGAACCACGTGCTCCACCGCTTGTGCGGGCTCCCGTCAATTCCCTTGAGTTTCAACCTTGCGGCCGTACTCCCCAGGCGGCCGACTTACCGCGTGAGCTGCGGCACTGGCCCAGCATGTGCGAGGCCAACACCTAGTCGGCATCGTTTAGGGCGTGGACTACCCGGGTATCTAATCCGGTTTGCTCCCCACGCTTTCGTGCCTCAGCGTCAGGAACCGGCCAGGAGGCTGCCTTCGCTATTGAGGTACCTTCCGGTATCTACGCATTTCACCGCTACTCCGGAAGTTCCGCCTCCCTCTCCGGCCCTCCAGCCGCGCAGTTTCGTTGGACCCCTCCCCGTTGAGCAGGGAGATTTCACCAACGACACGCGCGACCGCCTACGCACCCTTTACGCCCAGTGAATCCGGGTAACGCTCGCCACCTCTGTCTTACCGCGGCTGCTGGCACAGAGTTAGCCGTGGCTTATTCCAGGGGTACCGTCATCATCCGGGCATTTCCTCCCGGACTTATTCGTCCCCCTGAAAAGGGGTTTACGACCCGAAGGCCTTCATCCCCCACGCGGCGTCGCTCGGTCAGGCTTGCGCCCATTGCCGAAGATTCCCCACTGCTGCCTCCCGTAGGAGTCAGGGCCGTGTCTCAGTCCCCATGTGGGGGGCCACGCTCTCACGCCCCCTACCCGTCATCGCCTTGGTGGGCCGTTACCCCACCAACAAGCTGATAGGCCGCAGCCCCCTCTCCGCGCGCTCCCTTGCAGGAGCTTTCCTCGCAGGGCCGAAGCCCCGTGAGCATATCGGGTATTAGCCACCCTTTCGAGTGGTTATCCCCGTCGCGGAGGCAGGTTAGCTACGTGTTACTCACCCGTTTGCCGCTGCGGTAGGACCGCAGCCCCTCCTGAGGGCAACTCTTGTGGGGCTCCCCTCAGCAAGGCTGCGGCCCTGCCGCCGCACGACTTGCATGTGTTAGGCGCGCCGCCAGCGTTCACCCTGAGCCGGGATCATACCCTCTAGAAAATCCTAGAGAGACTCAAGGGCCCATCTCCCTTACGTAAAAGAGAGATGGCGCTTTGCTTCATGCTATCCACTTGTCAAAGAGCGACCTTCCTTGAGGAGCGCCCGCATTATAGCACAGAGTTAGTCACTTGTCAAGGCCCCCAAAATCTCGTTGTTAAAAGAATTTTCACGCAAGCCCCTCCAACGCCCCCCGGATGGCAGCTAGGTCCGGCAGTTGCCGCGGGTCCTCGCTCACCCACTTATATCGAACTACCCCTTGCTTGTCTATCACGAAGACGCTGCGCTTGGAGACCCCCTTCAGCCCCATCAAGTCCTCGTGGAGCACCCCGTATGCTCGGCTGATCTCTCTGTTGAAGTCCGTCAAGAGCTTGAACTTCAGATCGTGAGCCTTGATGAACGCGTTGAGCACAAACGGGCTGTCTACGCTGATCCCGTAGACGCGAGCCTTTAGTGAACTAAACTGACTTAGATTATCGCGGAACGAGCACATCTCGTTGGTGCAGACGGGGCTGAACGCCAAAGGGAAGAACGCTAAGACGATATTCTCCTTGCCCAGCTCCTTGCTGAGCGTAAAGTCTTCAAACTTTTCGCCATCACAGACTTTGGTGGTGAAGTCTGGAGCTTTCTGATTGAGCTCTGCAGGCATGATCGAGCCTCCTTTGGGATACGCTGAGATAGCTGTATTATAAAGCAGACTGGGAGAGTCTGCAAACTAGTGAAACTCAGGGCACACCTGGGAGCTATATATTCCGTCCATCTCTCAGCAGAAAGGGGTGAGCACAATGACGGGCAAGAAGATCGTGCGCATGATGGCGCTGGCTCTGCCAGTGATGGCCCTCATGGCCGCCGGACCGATCTTGGTAACTCAATCGCACAGCAGCGACTCTGTCTCCGCGGGCATCAGCGAGCGGCCGGGCAAGCAGCTGACGCTCACCTTCACCAACGACACGGGCGTCGAAGTCGACGGCCTGCAGATCGAGTTCAAGAGAGTTCCTGCGGGCATACAGTCCGTCAAAGTCGAGCCGTTCAAGAGCACGATGGCGATTCTCAAGAGCAACGTGTTAGTGCTGACGAACGGGCGTGTCGGGCCAGGTGAGAAGGTGCGCCTGACGGTGCTCGCCGATCCGATGGGACTTGCTGTCACGGACTTCCAATGGATTCGCCAAGGGGTGCTGATCGCCGGGAAGAGCCGGCAGATCGAGATCGAGGAGCGTGTCATCAATCGTGAGACGGTCTTGATAGATCGCACAGAGAAAGCGCCAGAACCACTGTTGGTCTCAGTGCGCTTCGAGCTGACCAATGGATTAAGTCGGCTCTTTGTAACCCAAGGGATGATGGTCGCCGAAGGGGCGCTGCTGGCGATCAAAGATCAGGTGCGCTTCGAGCAGCTCATGAACGAGATCGCGCGGGCGAAGAACCTCAAAGAGCGCGAAAAGCTGCAAGCTGAGCTGAAGAAGCTCGAGGTGCGGGCGCCGATCAGCGGGCTGGTGCGCGAGCTGGCGTTTGACGTCGGGGAAGAGACAACCAAAGTCGAAGCCAAGCTCATGGTCGTTGCCGGGGCAAACGCCCTCCAGTAAGAACGCTCATGCCAAAGAGCGCCGAGAAGCCACGGGGAAACCCCCGTGGCTTTTTGTAACATTAGAGATCGTTTCATGCCTAGCCCCAGTCGGTTTCTTGAGCCAGCATCACACCTCACCCTTGATAACGATCTCTTGGCGCAGGGGCTTATTTATGGTATAGTAAGGACAGTATGGCTAAGTCCAAACCTTCTACAGTTGAGATCGAGGTACACTACGACGAAGGCTGCTGGCAAGCCGCAGGAATCCACCACGGTATCTTCACAACGGGCCAGACCCTCGACGAATTATGGGCAAATCTTTGCGAGGCAGCTTCGTTGTATTTTGATGTGCCTGCTGAGCGCCTTCCCCAGATCGTGTTGAAGATCTCCCAAGATGCGACTGCCGCAGCTACGAGCCGTTGAAATCTTGCGTTTGCTGGAGCGGTTGGGGTATAAGCGCGTTGGTCCACCTGGGGGCCACGTCAAGATGCGTCGCAAGGGTGACGCCAACAAGCCTGAGGACATCGTCATGGTGCCCATGCACAAGGGGCGGGTCTACCACGGTGGCTGACAGCGCGACTGCTCAAACACGTTGCCCAAGCAAACGATCTGACAATTGAGGAATTGATCACTCGGTATTTATAGTGATATCCTGAGCTGATCGAGCAGTTGCACCGCCCAGAGAATTTCAGTATCTTAACGGGGATTATCCCAGTCTGTCTTTTGCACGAGAGGAGTCGGGAATATGCATCGCAAGAATGAGCTATCATGGCTCGTGGGAGGTGCTCAGGGCAGCGGTGTAGACTCCGCTGCCAATATCTTTGCCAAAGCCTGCGCCTTCGGCGGATTGTACGTCTACGGCCAACGCGAGTACTATAGCAACATCATGGGCGAGCACAGCTACTACCAAGTCACGGTCAGCGACCGCCCCGTCCGCTCAACTCGTTCTTACGCAGATATTTTAGTGAGCGCCGACGCCGAGACGGTCTTCCTGCATGCGCGCGATGTCAACCCCGGCGGCGCGATCATCTACGACCCCAAGCTCACAGAGACCGCGCTCAGCAAAGTCGCGGCCCTGGAGCATCGCGCGCGCCATGACCTCCAACGCTATCTGAGCTCCAAGAATCTCCCTGAGACTCTGGGGGGAATGCTCCACGACGCGCACGCGCGCGGCGTCCGGCTCTACCCCGTGCCGTTCGATGAGCTTCTCCAGAAGATGACAGGGGAGAAGGCCCCACAGCTCTCCGTAGCCAAGCGCATGGCTAACACCATGGCCGTGGCGGCGTCGTGCGCCCTGGTGCGCTACGATCTTAAGTTCATAGAGCGAGCCCTCGAGGACGTCTTCCAGGGGAAAAAGAAAGTGATTGAACTCAACTTGCGCGCCTGCGAGCTGGCCTATGAGTACATCTTGAAAAACTTCGCGCAAGATTTTCCCATCGCTCTGGAAGCGCTGAAGGCGAGCGAGCCGCGCATCTATCTGACGGGCAACCAAGCCACAGCCCTGGGGAAGCTCGCCGCAGGCTGCACGGTGCAGACGTACTACCCCATCAGCCCGGCGACCGACGAGAGCACCTATCTTGAAGCCCACGGGGTCTTCGATCGTGGTGGCGAGCGCGGGGCAATACTAGTCGTCCAAGTCGAGGACGAGATCGCCGCGATCACCATGGCCACGGGGGCGGCGCTCGCCGGCGCGCGCGCCGCCACGAGCACCTCCGGGCCGGGCTTTTCGCTCATGGTCGAAGCGTTGGGCTGGGCAGGCATCAACGAAGTCCCAGTCGTCGTGACGCTCTATCAACGGGGCAGCCCCAGCACCGGGCTCCCCACCCGCCACGAGCAGGGCGATCTCCGATTTGTGCTGCACGCCGGGCACGGGGAGTTCCCCAGAATCGTGCTCGCCTCAGGAGACTTAGAAGAGTGCTTCTACGATGAGATTCGCGCGTTCAACTACGCCGAGAAGTATCAAGTGCCCGTGATTCATCTCTTAGACAAGTCGTTGGCCAGCAGCAGCCAAACGCTGACGCTCTTCGAGCCCCAGCGGTGCCGCATCGAGCGAGGGGCATTGCTCAAGGGTTCGGCAGGCGAGGGCTACAAGCGATTCGCGTACACGGAGACGGGCATCTCCCCACGGGTTGCCTTGGGCACCCCCGGCGGGGTCTTCTGGAACACCGGCGATGAGCACGACGAGCTGGGGCACATTACCGAAGACCCCATCGAGCGCGTTCGGATGATGGAGAAGCGCGCCAAGAAATTAGAAGTTGCCGCGCGCGAGATCCCGCTCTCTGAGAAGCTCACTATCTTTGGCGATCCCAACGCTGAAGTATTAATACTCAGTTGGGGCTCGCCCAAGGGGGCTATTCTCGATGCTCTCGAAGTCTTGCACGCTGAAAAGCACTCGGTCTGTTTCGTGCAGTGTCGGCTGCTCTGCCCCCTGCCCAGCGACGACTTAGCCCAGCTGTTGCAGAAGGCGAAGCGTCGCGTCTGCATTGAGAATAACTACTCAGGGCAGTTTGCCGGGCTGGTGCGCGAATCTACCGGGATCGCTATGGACCATCTGATCGTCAAATTCAACGGACGGCCCATCACTATGGACGAAGTCTATGACGCTGTGAAGCAGATTCTTTCTGGCAAAGCCCCACGAAGGATGGTGTTGACGCATGGCGCGTAAGCCGCAAGACTACAAGACGGACGTGCACAACAACTGGTGCCCGGGCTGTGTGCTGCCCGGCTCGCTCATCCACACAAACCCCGATGTCAAGCCCATCGAATCCATCAAGGAAGGCGATCGGGTGCTGGGGTGGGACGGGCGCTACCACAGGGTGACGGAGGTCTTCAGCCACCGCCACCAGGGGATGATGTACAAGATCCGCGCGAAGTGTCTGGGAGAGGTCACGCTCACCCCAGAGCATCCCGTGCTCATCGCAAGACGAGCTCACCCGAAGCGACACAATGAGAAGTTCGAGCTGATCTGGGAACGAGCTGACCAAATCCACAAAGGGGACTATTTGGCGTATCCTATCCCCGCCGAAGTCGTTCCCCTGGAGAGCTTACAGCTCCCGTCCCGCAAGGCACAAGATCGGCGCAGCACCCCACTGCCAGAGCGCGTCCCCATTACTCCTGATTTTCTGCGTCTAGCAGGGTATTATCTTTCTGAAGGGTGGATAGACCATCGCTCGAGTGAGAAGGACTATCTCGAAGCTTCCGTCTGCTTCACTGTTCACAGAAAAGAGAGGGCACTTGTGCGCGATATAGAGACGATCGTGGCCAAGCTCTTCGGGTTACACGTGTCGGTGATCGAAAGACCCTCTCGCAACACCATCGAGCTGGCTGTGCATTCTGCGCGATTGGCGCGAGCCTTCAAAGAATGGTTCGGTGATGGAGCTGCAAACAAGAAAATTCCCCATGAGCTGATGCTCTTGCCCCCACTGCACCAGCGGGAGTTGCTCAAGGGGCTCTGGCGCGGCGATGGCTGGGTAGATTCTCGACGAGCCCGGGCCAGCTATAAGACCATCTCGAAGACGCTGCGAGAGCAGCTCAAGCTGTTGCTCCTGCGCCAAGGGATCGTGCCCTCGGTCTATACCACGCCCGCTCGCCCAGGCCACCGCGAAGTCTATAGCATCTTCGTCACGAGTGCACGGGACTACGAACGCTTGATGGAGATATTGGGCGTAAAGCCCAAGAAATTGCCCACAGGCAAGCCCCCCTCAACAGTGATCGGGCAGAACTTCGTGATGGTCCCCGTAGCAGACATCGAGACCTTCGAGTATGACGGCCCGGTGTGGAACCTTGAAGTCGAGGGGGTTCACAGCTATGTGAGCGAGTGCGCGACCCTTCATAATTGCGGGGACTTCGGGATTTTGAATGCAGTGCAGATGGCCCTGGCTGAGCTCGACTTAGAGCCCCATCGCGTGGCGGTCTTTTCGGGGATCGGCTGTTCGGGCAAGACCCCGCACTATATCAACACATACGGGATTCACACGCTGCATGGGCGCGTCCTGCCCTACGCTACGGGGGCGAAGCTCGCCAACCCCGATCTTACTGTGATCGCCGTCGGCGGCGACGGCGACGGCCTGGGCATCGGCGCGGGGCACTTCGTCAACGCCGGCCGACGCAACGTGGATATCACGTACATTCTGCACAACAACGGGGTCTACGGCCTGACCAAGGGCCAAGCCTCGCCAACGCTGAAGCTGGGTATGCAGACAAAATCCCTCCCACAGCCCAACATCAATCAAGGGATCAACCCCTTGATGATCGCGCTCGCGGCTGGGTATACGTTCATCGCGCGCAGCTATGCGTATGATATTAAGCACTTGGTGAGCATCATCAAGCAAGCGATCGCCCATAACGGCTCGGCGTTCATTGACGTGCTCCAGCCCTGCCCAACGTATAACGACATCAACACGCGCGAGTGGTACGGCGGCGAGGACCGCAAAGACCCGCAGACGGGCAAGCCCCTCCCGCGCGTCTACAAGCTCGAAGAGCAGGGCTATGACCCGCTCGTTCGGCCGGGGATGAGCGACGCCGAGATTACCGCGAAGCTCAATAAATTCATCGAAAAAGCCCTGGAATGGGGCGATCGCATCCCCATTGGAGTCTTGCTGAAGAACGAGACGGTGCCGCCCTACGAAGACCGAATCCTTCAGAGGATCCCGTTCTACCGGGAGGCGCCTCCGGCCAAACAGACGATCGCGGACGACCAAGGCCGACCGATGATCGACCTGACGAAGTTCTTAGAAGAGCTGAAGGTCACCTAACAGTTAGAAGCGACGTTCAAGGAGCACGACTCTATACGTCAGGGTGGACTCTTGAGGGGGGGCGATCGTGGCGCCGATGTTGTAGCCGAGCGTCGCGCCCAGCGCGGCCATCGTCACCGGGTTTACGACGAGCGAAAGATCCGTGGGCTCGAGCACCCAGTTGCCGGCGACCGCTGTTCCTACGATAGTGCCGACGATGCTCCCGGCAAAAGCTAAGAATACATTCCCCTGCACCCCGACGATCGCTCCGGCGAGCGCCACTCCCAGAAACGTCGCTCCTGGAGGAATCCCCAGATTGGGCCCGACGATCAGCGAGATGAGCGACGTTCCCAGCTCGCAGGCGCGGCGCTCCGGCTGGGTCGGCGGGCAGGGCTGCACGAGCGAGAGCGTCCAGTACGTCGCGTAAAAGCCCAACCCGCCCCCCACGATCGCCCCTTGCACGCCAAAGAGAAACTCTAGGAAAAGATAATCAGTCGGCTGCCTGGGGCGCTCGGCGCGCAGCTCCCCTGAAACGAAGCCCACAATGAGCGCACAGACAACGATACTTATCAGGACTCTCTTCTTCACCCTCACCCCCATCCCCTCTCCCCTCCGAGGGAGAGGGGAGCTTAGGGGTGAGGGGAGATCAGTCTTAGAAAAGATCATAGTTCGCCGTGATCGTCAGCCCTTGAGTCCACTCTTCAAAGTCGCTCGCCAGCGTGAATTCGAGCTGCACCGCAAGATTGAGATTGGCCTGGACTTGGAACGTCAAGCGCAGCTCGAGACTCTGAATATCCAAAGGAGTGCGATCTTTGATCTGCGTGCGCACGAAGTTATACGACGCTTGAGCGTCTATGCTCTCGCTGATGCGAAACCCATAGTTTGCTTGGGCGATCAGCACATAATCTTCTAAAAGGGCGAGCGAGGAGCTGAAGCGCAGACTGCTCTTGAACTGCGAGCGCGGCGCGGGCGCGAGCGCGTACTCAAACGACGCCAGCGTGAGCCAATCACGAGTTCCCCCGTGTGGATCAAGCAGTTCATAGCCCATCCCTACACGCAATTCCCAGCCGCACAGCTTCTCGTCAGCAGTTTCGTTGAGAATCTCTTCAATGCGCAGGAGCGCGACAGCTCCCAGTTGCCCCTGGGGGACGAAGCCCGTCGCTTCGATGATCTCTTCTAATCTCTGGACGAGGCTTGCTATATCGGGGAATTCGAGGCGACGCCCGATAGTGTCGGCTACCTCAAAGAGCACCGCGGCGGGCAGGGGCGCCGAGAGCGCCTTGAGGTTGAGCAAACGCTCTTGAATTTTGAGGGCTTTGGAGAGCGCCGTCACATCTTTAAAGCGCCCGTACCCTAAGCCCGCGAGCGCGCGCACGCCGGGGTTGAGAAACGCCGTTGCCCCTTGGGCTTCGAAACCAACAAACCCAAAGAGATTCGTCTGCTCAAGATACGCCCGAAGATTCATGGCGCCGTCGGCTTGGTAGCTGAGCGCGTCTTTGGAAAGATCGAGCTTGAGATTAGCTTGCTGGGAGAGCCCGAACGCGGGCGCATCGAGCAGCCGAGAGAACGAAGCCCGGAAGCTCCCGGAGTTGACGTTGTCGCGATCGTCCGCGAACTGATCGTTATAGTAGCGATAGTTCGCAGAGAGCTTGAAGTCTCGAAACTCGCTGCGCGGCGGCGTGTACCCGCAGAGCGGCCCAAGGCGCGGTTGCGCCCACACACTTTCAATATCGAAGACGACGAAAACCGTCAGAGCCAATAAGAGTTTTTTCATAAGTATTGTGCGAAGATTGTACTCTATCGGGTACGGGTGGCGTCAAATCCCTCTGGACGGCGAACGGGAAATTTGGTAAAACAGAAAGCAAGATGCGTAAGCGATATTTTATTATCGGGGTAGTTTGTTGTGTCATAGCTGGTGGCGCAGCAGGCTGGCTGTGGTGGGCGTTGGGGCCGGGAGCGCCATCAAGCACGACGGCGTTGCCGCCGGTGCCGCCTCTGCCCGAGCCCCCTCCGGCAGCTCCGCCGTCGGAGCCGCCTTCTGAAGTATCAGACGAGCTTCCGAAATTCTTGAGCGGGATCATTGATAGCGGGACGCTCGTCATCGAAGCTCGTGGGCAGCGCCTGGGCACGGAAGAATACACCCTCGAGCGCCGCGAAGATGGTACGCTCTCGCTCCGCTCGCAGGGAACGCTGAATTTTAAGATCGCGTTCTTCAGCGCCCAAGCGACGTTCGTCCAAGCTATAGAGTTCACGGCGCAGCGGCGCCCCATCAGCTATCAGCTCGCACTAAACGGCCCCATCGGGATCGGCAACCGACACGTGAGCGCGAGCTTTGGCACGACTATCGCGATCATTGACGACGGGCAGAAAAAGACCGAGATCGCCCTTCCTGAAGAGCCGTTCTTACTCTTAGGGATGTTCAGTTCTTACGCGATCCTGCCCCTGTGGGCCACGCGCGAGGCTGCTCAAAAACTCAAAGTGATCAGCTTACGAGGCGACCGTCGCGATCGAGAGATTTGGGTGCTCTTGGAATATTTGAGACCTGTCCAGCTCAGCGATGGCAGCTCTACGCTAGAAGCTGACGAGTATCTCCTCAAAGATGAGCAATTCACCCTGAAGCTCTATCTTTCTGGAGATCGTCTGGTAGCCCTCACAAACGACTCGGCCGAGCGCGACCGAAGCTTCCGGCTCTATCGTAGCGATCTCTTCCCTCAGGGGTTGAAGCCCTAGACGCCCAAGACGGCGCTCAGGGGACAGCTGCCCTTGTCAGGCAAAAGTCACGGTGCTATAGATAAAGCCGTGAAGGGAGGAGGTCACGGCTATGAAGGGCCTGGTCCGCTGGGTGTGGGTGGGCGTCGTATTGGGCGTTCTCGCGGTGTTGGGGTACGCGCAACTGCAAGGGGGTGGGGGCAGCCCGCTCTCTCCAGAGATCTTGGGAGTAGACTTGCGGCCGACCATCCCCGCTGATGGGAGCAAGGTGTTCGGTGCGGTGCGCTTCCGCGATGCCGACGGCGATATCGTGCAAGCGCGCTTCGACGTTGTCGAAGCTGTAGATTTCGCGCCGTTTCGCTTCAACCCCAAGATTAAGGGCCAAACAAGCGGAAGCTTTCCGTTCTTCGTCTTCTCGAAGATCCCTCAAAGAGTTCGGCTCCGCCTCACGTTAATAGACGAAGCAGGCAACCAGAGCATTCCTGTGGAATTTAGCTTTGAGGCCGTCATGCTCATTGAGGTCTTGGGGAAGTGGGGGACGCGCGGGGCGGGAGAGGCCCAATTCAACGGGGTGTCGCACATTGCCCTCGACGATCGCAGGCGCGTCTACGTGACGGATTTCGGTCTGGATCGCGTGCAAAAGTTTACAAGCGATGGGCAGCTGCTCGCCCAGTGGGGTGGACGCGGCAGCGGCAACGGCCAGTTCACCGGGCCACTGGGAATCGCTGTAGATTATCAGGGCAACGTCTACGTCGCCGACGCGGGGAATCAACGAATCCAGAAATTCACGGAGAGCGGGGCTTTTATAACAAAGTGGGGCAGCTTAGGGACGGGCGAAGGACAGTTTAGTTTTCCCACAGGGGTCGCGACTGACCCAGCGGGCAACGTCTACGTCGCCGATAAAGTCAATAACCGAATTCAGAAATTCAGCCCGACGGGCGTCTTGATCGCGCGCTGGGGGATGTTTGGCCAAGCCGAGGCACAGTTTAACTCCCCCAACGATATTGCCGTGAGCAGTCAGGGAATCGTCTATGTGCTCGACACCGGCAACGGGAGGGTTCAGAAATTTATGGCTGATGGGTCGTATCTGGGGCAATGGGGGTCTCCAGGGGATCGCGAGGGGCAATTCCAAGCCCCTAGGGGGATCGCCGTAGATGCTCACGGCTTCGTCTACGTGGCCGACACGGGGAACGATAGAATCCAGAAATTCTCTGGGGACGGGGCATTCATTGCGAAGTGGGGCAGTCTCGGAGCGGGCGATGGGCAGTTTGACCAGCCCGTAGACCTCGCTGTTGACCCCGATGGGGTCATCTACGTTGCCGAAGAGGGGAACCATCGAATTCAGAAGATTAAATTTAAGTAGACTGTTGCAGATACCCTTGCAAGATCAAGACGGCGGCGAGGGCGTCGCGCTTGGCTTTGCGCTGGCGACGGCTCATATTCGCTTCAAGCAGGGCGCGCTCGGCCTCGGCTGTCGTGAATCGTTCATCGAACGTGTGCACGGGGAGCTTGAGCGACTCCTCAAGGGCTCTTTTGAACTCCAAAACTTGCTGGGCTTTCGGCCCCAGCGAGCCGTCCATGTTGAGGGGCAGCCCCAGCACGATCTCTGTGATCTGATAACGCAATATAAGATCGCGGAGAAAGCGCAGATCGCTCTGGAGGTCTTTGCGTTCATAGACAGCCAAGGGGCTAGCGAGCGTGCGGCTCTCGTCACTGAGAGCTAAGCCCAGACGCTTCTCGCCGAAATCTATGCCGAGCACGCGGCTCATACGCGAAGCTTAGAGAATTTCTCAGCGCCGTGCAACGTGCGCTATACTCTCTTTGGGAGTGTGAGAACGCATGGCCATCGAGACGTTAGCCGAGACCGTCGCCCCAAGCGAGACGTGGATCAGCGTCTGGCACGACGACGCCGAGCATGAGATCTACATTCAGTACGGGTACGTAGACATCAGCATGCCCGTCGAAGACTTTGAGGAATTGGTCGAGACGCTCATCGAGGCGCGGGAGAAGCTGAAAAGCTCCAGACCGCGCCAGGCAGGCCAGCGAAAAACTCGCTAAGAGCAATCAAAATCTGTAAGAGCAGCCCCTCGAGAGAGCTGATCAAGATGACAAGAGGGGGCAGCGGAAGAGCGCTTGCGATCAGCAAGAATATGCCGCCCCAGAGCGCAACCGTGACGAGCGGGACTATTATGAGATTCCCCACGATCGCGCCCCACAGATAGACCCGATGGAACTGATAAGCGGTCACCGGCGCGACGGCGAGCTGTGCCGCCAGCGAGACGAGCACAAATATCACGAACCAACGGAGCCAGCGACGCCACCAGGACTCTTCCCTGGGGAACTGTGGGGCAAGCCGAAAACGCTCTTCTATGCGCGGCCAAAGATAGATTACTGCGAGCAGAATCCCTAGCGTCCCGGCAAAGCTCAGCTGAAAGCTCGCTTCAAAGAGCGCCTCCGGATCGAAGAGCAAAATAGCAAGTGCTGCCGTCGCTAGACTCTGTAAGGGATCGGCCCAGCGCTTGAGCATCCAGCCGCGCTCAGCCAGAAAAAACCCAATAGTGAGAAAGAAGAACATCACCGTCGCGCGCACGAGGCTCACCTCAAAGCCGACAACGAAGAGATAGAGCAGCACGACGGGCGTAGCGAGAAAATACAATCTTGTGAAGTTGAAGCCCCACCATCTCAATACGAGCGCCAGCAGCGCCAAGATCATCCCCAAGTTCGCCCCGGAGACCGCGAGCACGTGCATCACGCCCGCGTCGCGAAAAGCGTTTTGGATCTCTTGGGGAAGGCTCTCGCGCTCCCCAAAGAGCAAGCCCTTCAACAGCGCACTCTGCTCAAGAGAGAGATTTTTCTCTATCCGGGCGAAGAGCTCGCGGCGCAGGTCATAACCCCATTGCAAAAGAAAGAAGCCCTGCCGGCGAGCGACGAGCCGCACCTGGCTCTCGCGATAGACCCGCACGATGCCCCAGATGTCGCGGCGTCTCAGATATTCTGGGTAGTCGAAAGAATCTTGCTCGCGCCGTGTGGGCGCGCGCACCGGCGCACGGATGACGAGTTCGTCGCCGTAGTCTATCTGAAAATATTCGGGGTCGCGCGTGTGGTCGTAGATGACTTGCAGATACCCTGGGGCATTGAGGGGCTTGAGCACGAAGCGCGAGCGCTCCGGCCCATGATCGGGATAGCTGACGACGATGCCTCGGACGTGCTGGATCTTGTCGATCTGTTCAGAGAGACTTTCCGTAGGAAAGCGCGCGTTGGTGTAGAGCAGGGCGCCGAGGGCGATGCACGTGCTCAATGCGAAGGGGGTGCTGAAGGCGTGTAGTCTTTCGCGGGCGAGGCTGATAGCCGTCAAGAACAATAGAGAGAGCGTCAGTCCAGCAAGCCAAGCGAACGAGAGCTTATATAAATGTCCCAAGAGAATGCCCAGGGCGAAGAAGATTGAGATAAGAAGCAGCGGTCGGCGACGATTACGAGATGCCATAGCAGATCAGCACGGCTTGGGCACAACCCATAGGTCCTGTCCGGGTTCTAGAGGGCCGATGGGGGCGCAGAGACGGAGCACTCCATTGCGAAGCACAATCTGAAGGGCTCGCCCGGCGGGCACGGTGACGGTCACCCATCTCCGCTCCGACGAGATGAGGCGTTCAGGAAGCCCCGACGCAGAGATCTCGAGCTGCTCAAAACTCCCCAAGCTTGTCAGATCAACGTGCACGTCGGCCGAATCAAGCAGCTCCAACAGATCGTGAGCTTGCCAGCCCTCGGTGTCGGGTGAGGGCCCACTGCCCCAGACGCCCATGAGCACTTCTAAGTCTGTGAGCAAGGAACCGTTGAACTCGGATCTCATCTCTCGGCTGATGAGGCCATCGCCGTTGAAGTCGAAGCGCGCATAGGCGTTTTCGGGGATCGGGCAAGTCTTGGGATCGGCGTCGTGGACGCAGCCGTCGCCGTTCAGATCTTTCTTGGGATGGTTGGGCGCGCCGTCAAGATTTTTGAGTTTGCCTTCTGCATAGAGCAGCGCGTCCCGAAAAGCCCTGAAATCGCGCATATCTATATTCCCGTCGCCGCGCAGGCCGTCGGGGCAAAGCGCTGCGATCATGCGCCCGTGGGCGTCTACCCTGAGATTGCCGTCGGGGGTGCAGTCGTCTACGTCCACCAGGGCGCGCTGGACGGGCCGATCTGAGCGAAGGGAGTCGAGCGCGATGAGGGCGCTGAAGGCGTCAATTCTCGGAGCGGGGCCTTCGCCGTTGGGGCCGCGGCCGCCAGCGCTCTCCGGCTCAATCGCTCGTGCTGATCTCTGCAAGAGCTCTTTGATCTCAGAGATTGTCAAGGTCGAATCGAACGCTACCAGATAACTGACTAAACCGGTGACGTGGGGCGCGGCCATGGAAGTCCCATCAAGCGTATCGTATTTTTCTCTTAAGACCGTGCTCAAGATTCGGCCACCGGGAGCCGAAAAGTGCCCGCCGACGTTGGAGAAATCAGATTTTCTATAGTTGTGCTCACCAGGCAGGATCGCGTCAAAAGACTCTATCACCAAGATATTTTCGGCGCGTTTGAAGAGTTCCCCGTCAAGTTCGAAGTCGGGGGCGAGCGCGGCCCAATTGAGCGGGCTGGCCCACTGGGCGTGAATCTCCGTGGGATAATTGAAGCGCTTGGGGCTGTCATTGCCAGCAGCGGCGACGAAGAGCACATTCGGATAGAGAGCAGCTAAGCGTCGCATCAACAGCCCGTGCCCGATGACGAGCTTCTGCGCTTCTCCGTCAAGATTGGGATTGACTTTCAGGCGCGTGTTGACCGGCCAGTTGTAGCTCATGCTCACATTGACCACGCGAATATTGGGGAAATGCTTGAGGAGCTCTGCCAATGTCTCGATGAGGGTGCCCCAGGAGGCGCGCCAGTCTTGCCCTTGAGGGATTTTTGGGGAGATGCCGATCATCCGGGCGAAGGGGTTGACACCGTCAATGCCCAGACGGTTATTGAACGTCGCGCCGATGATCCCCGCCACATGTTGGCCGTGATAGTTGGTGACCGCGCCCGGCTTGGGCTGCCCGTCTTCGCCGAGCATCACCGTCTTGAGATTTTTGAGATCGGGGTGATCGCTCACGCCGTCGCCGTCACGATCTTCGAAGCCGGCGTCTAAGATTCCCACAAAGAACTTCTGCCAATGGCCAGCGCGCCGGACGAAATCGTTGAGATTCCAGAGTTGGGGAACTCTGATCGCTTCTAATCCCCAGTTGCCGTCGGTCTCTTTCCCCGAAGAGGCGGGGAAGTTCCAGCGCCAGGGGTTGGGGTTCAATCCCGAGGGTATATCTGAAGAATTGTCTTTGACGACCGGGTCTTGCGCGTCGGTGGGTGCCGAGATGATAGCTACGAGAAAAGCCTCGGGCTCACTGGAGCGGAGCCCGCCCGACAGCAGAAGGGCCAAGAAAAACAGACGCAGCGTGCGGACCATCCCGCTTGATTATAGCAGGGCAGACGCACGCTGTGAAGAGCGATCCAATCAACTACACTCTAGTGGAGATAAGACCCTCAACGAATTCAGCGAGGCTTTCACTGCTGATGATCTCGATCTGGCAACGATGATGCCTGATCAGCCCGCGTCGAGAAAACTCGCCGAGGGCTTTTGAGACGGTCTCAGGGGTGCTGCCGAGAAGCTCAGCGAGGTCGTAGTTGCTCAGAGCGAGGGTAGAGGAGTTGCACAACTGAGCTGACAAAGAGCTGCCAGCACAAATGTTCGCGAGGCTGCCCCCCCCCCCAGAATTGGGCAAATGTTCGCTTCTGATCCAGATAAAGCAACAGATAAGCGAGCTTCTCTTCGAGCCCGGCGTGGAGGGCATAGCTCAATCGTCGTTGCACCGTCCCGCTGGCTTGGGCAACCCTTTGGCCGACTGCAAGAGCAACTTCCGGGAAGCGCCGCATCAGATCGAAGAGATACGCGCGATCTATCCAGAGGGCTTGGACTTCGCTGACGGCCTGGGCGAAGAAATCAAAGACAGATTCCTGGGCCAAGAGGGCGCGGGCACCGACGAGCTCGCCGGGGCCGCGAAGATCTATGCCGGCGACCTTGCCGCGCACGCTGCGCCGTGCCACCTTGATCCACCCCGAGCAGATAGACCAGCACCCCAGAGCAGGATGGCCTTGCTCGATCAGGATCGCGCCACGGCGATAGACGATAGGGCGCACAATGCGCTGCTCGTCGCCCCTCAGATGATGGAGCAAGCACCGGTCGTTGGGGCAGAGAGGCCGAGCGTGCGTGCGGACAGGGGGAGTTGCTGTAGCCATGGCACCTCCTTTGAATCACGGGAGCCACAGGGGAGCACAGAGAGCACGGCAGACTACTTCTGTGTCATCCGCGATGCTTCTGTGCTTTCCGTGATTCCGCTTTTTGCTTCGAGTTCGTCCAGGTACTTCTCGACGGCCTCCAGGACCAAGAAGTTGAGCGACCGTCGCTCTTCCCGCGCGATTTTCCTGAGCCGCTCCAGCAGCTGTTCGTGGCGCTTCTTTTTGGGTATATAGACCGTAAGCTGCCAGGGCGTCTCGCCGTTGCTCCGTCTCACCGTGCCACCTCATTATACTCCAGTTGAGTTTACTTGTGAAGTCTCGGTTCGACCATAAGCTCGCTTAAACTTTTTCTTAATCTTGCTTAAGGAAGAACTTAAGCAAGCCGAAGTTGTTTCTTAAGCGAGCTTATGGTCAGGGGTGGGGGATGGTGCTAGAGTGAGGGTGCAGTGTGCGGTCCATCCCGCAAACAGATGAAGAGAGGTGTGGGGCGGGGTGCCGAGTCCGGGGGATGGCCCTGTGGGAGCCCCCGCATCCCGCCCAAGACTCACACCGAAGGGAGGTGAGCGCTGAAACAGAAGAGACTCGAAGGGCCCTGGGCGAGCCTACCTTCGCCCAACACACGCAATCTCACAGAAGGAGGAGATGCCGATGTTCAAGAAGAATCTCAAGCTGATCGCCACAGCGATCGGGCTGGTGGCGGTGCTGGTGATGGGGTTGGCCATGCC
>Ga0079997_111607_pt1 | contig 37914 bp, 35 predicted proteins | sample PerSpoCPS_CMetaG_FD_69200 | JGI IMG/M metagenome (GOLD analysis project Ga0079997, IMG submission 69200) | Archaeal communities from Yellowstone National Park, Wyoming, USA - Perpetual Spouter C (PS_C) MetaG (SPADES assembly) (version 2) | ecosystem: Environmental > Aquatic > Thermal springs >... | reverse complement strand
TCAGAATCTACTTTGTCGGTGGCGATTTCTAAAACGGGTTCGTCAGCTTCTACGCGGTCACCGGGTTTTTTGAGCCACCGGATAATACGGGCTTCCATTACGCTCTCGCCCATCTTGGGCAAGGTCAGCTCGGCCATCGGACAAAATTATAGCAAACCTACAACCTTGAGAGCCTCCTCAAAAGCGCTCTGAAAGATCGCAATAGCCTGCGAAAGACGATACTTTTCCCGGATGAGGGTAGCACTTTTCTCGGAGAGGAGCCTTTTTTCGGTTTCAGTTAAGGAAAAATAGCGCACGACGGCTTCGGTGGCTTTTTCAGCGGAGAGGGGCACGACACCCTCAGGCCAGACCTGTTCTACGACTTCGGCCGCGCCGGTCCATTCAGACACAATAGCAGGAATCCCTCCAGCCATAGCTTCCAGAATAGCAACCCCCCATGCCTCCCCACGCCCAAGATGCAAGTATAAAGAAACTTGAGGTAAAACTGAATATACATCCTCCACAGCTCCCAAGAAGCGAACAGGAGCCCCAGGAAAAGCTTTTAGTAATCGTTCTTTCTCTGTGTCATCCCATTGGCCTACTATCCATCCTTCCAGACCCTTGACCTGCTGCGCCGCGCGTTGAATGACTTCTATCCATAAATCCAATCCTTTGTAATAGGTACGCCAGCCCCCCGGGCCATGCGCAATGAGGAGAACTACTGGTTCAGCATGCGAGTTCTTTACAGGTATAGAGTTTAACTTTTCATCAGGTACCCCATTAATGGTCCGAAAGGTAGGTGGGCACTTAGAGCCCAGAACGGCCCGCGCTAAGTTTTGCTGCATCTTTCCACTTGTTATAAGGGCGTTATAGTGAGAAAGGGCATAGATATAGCCTCGTTTAGTGATGGGATGGTAGTAGTTCGCATACAGAAAGTACAGGGTCTCGTTATTCATGTGAGGTATGAGGGGGGTCTTTATAGAGCGCAGGAGCTTCCCGATAGGAGGCCAGATGTGCGGCCCATCCAGGAAAATCACATCAAACCGCTCATAGGGGAAGTAGAGCGCATTCTGGAGCCATCTCCAGTATCGTTTCCATGCAGGTAAGGTAAGGTCATGCCACCGAGCTATCTCGTCAATAAAGTGAAACTCGGCATTTATGGAGGAGGCAAAGGCCCTACTTGTCCAGTGAGGTCCTGGCCGCCCATGAAGATAAGCTATTTTGAGTTTATGCCAATCCATAAGCTCCTTTTAGCAAATGAATGTAATCCACTACCCTCTGCTGATATGCATAAAGGGTATAGTGTGAAAGAATATGATGGTGGGCAGCTCTTCCCATTTCAACTAAGTCGTCTCTCATAAGGTAAGTCTTTTCCAGAGCTTCGGCGATGGCCTCAGATGAGAAGGGAGGTATTAGAAAACCTATGTTATTTCCGTTCATAATATCTGGCGCCGCACTGTGCGTCGTAGCGATTACTGGCTTCCCACAGGCCATGGCCTCCAAAATAACCATTCCGAAGCTATCTAAGAGGGTGGGGAAAACCACAACTGAAGCTTGATTGTAGTAGGTTCTCAGCTCCATATAAGATTTAGCTCCCAGATAACGAATAGAATCCCCCACATACCGATGGAGGAGGGGCTGCATCTGCTGTGAAACTGAACCTATGAGCCAAAGCTCTGCTTTTGGAAGTCGCAAATAGGAAAAAGATTCCAAAAGATAGGGAATGCCCTTCAAGGGATGTATCCGTCCCACGTACAGAACTATAAACTTCTCTGTTTGCTGGACAGGCTCTGGATAAAAAATTGTCGTATCTACTCCCAGAGGTAGTAGGTAGAGTTTTTCTTCTGGGACACCTGCCTCCAGGAAGGTGCGCTTGGCGAAGGAGGAAAGGACATGAATTTTATCAGCTTCCTTCAGCTCTGCCTCTAAGCGTGCCACATAGTTTGGAGGGAGGATAGCGAGGTTAGCTTTATTTTTTGAGGGGTATTTCTGATAGAGGGAGGTAGCTATGGTGTTCCAGGTTTTGGGGTGGCACATATGGGCCTCTAGCAAAACGAGGCGTCCTTCTTGACGAGCTTTTCGCATAGTGTAGAGGCTTGTTCCCCACCAGGCCCATAGCACAGGGGAGAGGGGCACGCGCTGGCGGGTGAGCCAGTCATAAAGGGCGAAGTGCCAAGCAAGGTGATGGTCTTGGCTTCCTATGCGGGGCAGGCGCCGCCAAAGCGCCCACATAGCCCAGGTAAGCCAGCGATAAGGGCGAAAGGTATCTACTCGCTGCCCATGCCCATCCCATACCTCCCAATCCGGAAAGTAGGAGACCATCCTATCCAGGTAACCTGACTCCTGTAAAGCCCAGCGAAGTAGGGAGATATGCGCGCCCGGCCCGGTGAGGAACGTTACCATGAGCGGTCAAAGGTAAGATAGGGCGTTTTTCGCTAACATTGCAGGCGATGAAACTGCATGAATATCAGGCAAAGGAGCTTCTTCAGCGGTGGGGCATCCCGGTGGCGGGGGGCATTGTCGCTCAGACGCCGGAAGAGGCGGTCGCAGCAGCCCAAAAGATAGACCCCACCGGCAAAGGGCCTTGGGTCATCAAAGCCCAGGTCCATGCGGGCGGCCGCGGAAAAGCCGGCGGTGTCAAACTCGCTAAAACCTTAGACGAAGTGCGCAATCTCGCCACCCAAATGATCGGCATGAAGCTCGTCACGCCCCAAACCGGTCCTCAGGGTAAAATCGTGCACAAAATCTATGTAACCGCCGATGCTTTTTACCCAGGTCCCTCTCCTATTCGGGAATTTTATGTGAGTCTTACATTAGACCGAGCAATAAGCCGAGATGTTCTTATTGCCAGCGCCGAAGGCGGCGTAGAAATAGAAGAAGTCGCTAAGCAAAAACCGGAAGCCATCACCAAAATTCACATAAATCCCACTTTAGGTCTTATGCCTTATCAAGCCCGTCAGGTTGCTTATGCCCTTGGCCTGTCCGGGGAAGCCTTCAAAAACGCTGTAGACTTTCTCCTCAAGCTCTACAAAGCTTACGATGCTTTAGATGCGAGTCTTTTAGAGATTAACCCCATGCTCAAAACCTCTGACGATAAAATCATTGCCCTGGATGCTAAGCTGGAAATAGAAGACAATGGACTTGCCATTCGCCATAAAGACTTAGAGAGCTGGCGAGATGTGACGGAGGAGGACCCTCTGGAAACTGAAGCGCGGGAAGCTGGCTTAAGCTATGTAAAGTTAGACGGCAATGTAGGCTGCATGGTCAATGGGGCTGGCCTGGCTATGGCCACGATGGATATGATTAAGCTGGCTGGCGGCTGGCCTGCTAACTTCCTGGATGTGGGCGGCGGCGCCAACGTAGAACGTATCGCTAAGGCCTTCCAAATCCTCCTCAAAGACCCCAATGTCAAGGTGATTCTCATTAATATCTTTGGGGGGATTGTGCAGTGCGATCGGGTGGCGAATGGGATTCTGGAAGCCTATAAGATTATTGGCCATATTCCGGTGCCGATGGTGGTACGTCTTCAGGGCACGAATGCGGAGTTGGCGGCCAAGATTCTTGCGGAGTCGGGGCTTCCTATTATTCCGGCGGTGGAGTTAGCTGAGGCGGCGCAAAAGGTGCAGGCGGCCTTACAAGGCCAATGAAGCGCTCGCTTCCGGTTGTTCTTACGATTGCTGGGTCTGATAGCATTGGGGGGGCTGGTATTCAGGCGGACCTCAAGGCGTTAGCTTTTTTGGGGACGCACGGAACGAGCGTCATAACGGCGCTCACGGCCCAAAATACCTTAGGCGTAACGGCTATCCACGCTGTGCCGGGCCATTTTGTGGAAGCTCAGCTGCGGGCGGTTTTTAGTGATTTACGGCCCGATGCCATCAAGACCGGCATGCTCGCTAATGCCGAAATTATTCAGACGGTGCGGACTTTTCTTCAAGAAGAAGCCTCAGACATCCCCCTTGTCGTGGACCCTGTGCTAATTGCCGCTACGGGTGCCCGCCTCTTAGAGGTCCCAGCCGAAAACGCCCTAAAAGAGCTCATCCAACAAGCCACGATAGTAACTCCCAACCTGCCCGAAGCAGCCGCCCTGATGGAAAAACCCCTACCCACCTCCCTCTCCGAAATGGAGTCGCTCCTCCATTCGTTAGCTCAGCGCTATCCAGGCCCTGCATGGCTCCTCAAAGGCGGCCATGCCGACTGGCAGGACCAGAATGTCATTTCCCTCCTGCTCTACGAGGGCAGGACTTATACCTTCTCGCATCCCCGCATACCTCTAAATAAGCCTCCCCACGGCACAGGCTGTACTTTGGCCTCGGCTATCGCAGCCTTCCTAGCTCATGGCTTTTCGCTACCAGAAAGCGTAGAAAAAGCGCTCCTCTTTACTTATGAGGCTGTAGACCATGCCGACCCTACCCTCGGTAAGGGCGCCCTCCTCCTGAGGCCCTTACCTTTTGACCCAAAAAGCTCATAATATGCGCTTTTTTGCCGCCCTTCCCCTCCTAGCTTCTTCTTACACCTTTGCGCAAATCCAAATCAGCCAGAACCCCCTTACTGGGGACTGCCGCCTTTCCCCAGATTCCCTCCGCCCCATCGTTCCCCCCCTCTGGCCCTACATGTACCGCTACGAATGGGACCCCCGCACCAAAACCGAAACTCTCTACCTTAGCCCCCAAAAGCAGCTCCGAATAGAACAGCGCGCCTGCAACCGCCACCACATCACTTATGAACTGCGCGTGCCCCTAACCTATCCCCTCTCCCCCAGTCTCACCCAAGGTCTGGTATCCCTCCTGGATACTATCCTCACCCGCCTCCACCAAGACAACCCCGACTTCCTCACTATTAAAGACCTCGTGCTTCCCCGCCTCTTAGCCCAGCTTCAAGTACGATCCATAGGCGATGTAGCCATGGTCCCTTATCAAGAGTGGAACTTTCTTGCTCAAATAGATACTGATCGCACCTCAGCCTATATCCGATTAGAGACGATCCGGTACATTAGCAGCCAAGCAATTCGCAAACCCGGAGTGCCCGACTACATGGACGACGCCTGGCAAAAGTAAAAAAGTAAAGGGGGAAAGAGCATGATACTATTTTGAGGCCAAGGCTTTCTTATACCATTTGCAATCAAAAACCCTCTGAATGTTGAGAGATGTTTTGGCGGCGCCCAGCCCGCAGGGCTGGGCGCCGCCTCAGCATGGGGCCGCCGACTCGCATTCAGAAACTCTTTGCCTCGAATCGGTATTAGCTGGATAGCGGCTTAAAAGGAGATATAGGGGAGCTTCCCGATTTCGGCGGGAGAATAGATAGGGGGTTGGTTTTTTGAGAGAGTTTCTGGCCCCCGCTCATCGTTATCTTTGCATTCCCATGCGCCTGATGCTGGTGCTTTCTTTTTCTCTCTTTTATGCCCAAAACCGCCCCCTTATTCGCATCGGAAAGCTCCAGTACACGGGTGGGGACTGGTATGGTAATCGTACCGCCCTCTCTAACCTCCTTCAATATGCTGCTGAGCACGCACCAATGCCCCTCGCCCTCCAAGAGGAAGTCGTTTCCCCCTCTGACCCTAACCTCGCTCGCTTTACCCTTCTCTATGCCGCCGGTCACGGCTACATCACTTTTAGCGCCCCCGAAGCACAAAACCTCCGCACCTATCTCCTCGGAGGCGGCCTCCTCCTCTTAGACGATGATTATGGCTTCTTCCCTTACGCTCAGGAAGCCCTCCGACAAATCTTCCCAGAAGGTCAGCTCAAACCCCTTCCCGCTAACCACCCTATCTTCTCCTGTTATTACCCCTTCCCGTACGGCCTGCCCAAAGTCCACGAACACGATAACAAGCCCCCCCAACTCTACGGCTTTTTCTACGGCGATAAACTGGTGGCTCTCCTCACACATGAGGCAGACCTTGGCGATGGCTGGGAAAACCCCGAAATCCATAAAGACCCCCCCCACGTGCGCGAACTCGCCTTACAAATGGGCGTCAACATCTTATGCTACGCCGCTACCTTGCACTAATCACCCTCGCCACCGCCCAAACCGTCATCATAGAAAATGCCGAGGAGCTCAGCGGCACAGACGAAGTGCGCCACCTCAAAGGCGCCGTAACCCTTCGCCAGGACACCATCCAACTCTTCTGTGATGAGGCTGACCTCTACCAGAATAACGCCTTTTATGCCCGGGGCTCCGTCCGCACCCTCATCGGTCAAAGCGGCACCATCTCCTCCGCTCGTCTCTCATACGACCCTATTACCCGCCACCTCACCTATGAAGGGCAAGTCGTGGCTACCTTCGGTACGATTACATTGCGCACCGAACGGCTCACCTACGACCGCCAGACCGAAACCGCCTCCTACACAGGAGGCGGCTCCCTCACCGACACGAGCGGCACCATTTATAGCCTTTACGCTACCTACCACCTCCCCACCGAAACGGTCACCTTCACCCAGCAGGTCCGAGTAGAACACCCCCCTTATCAGGTTTTTACCGACAGCCTCCTCTATCATACGAGCACGCTCATAGCTACCTTCCCTACCCCCTTCACCCTATATAATACCCTCAAGGCCGAAACACTCTTTGCTTATAGCGGCCAATGGCAGCGCCAAGAAAGCCTCCTGACCCTCTACGGCCAGGTCGCGTGGCGCACACCCGAAATATTCCTCCGAGCAGATTACGCCTTTTACGACCAGAAGGCTGATACAGGGCTCGCCGCTTGCAATGTCTTCTACCAGAGCCGCACCGGCAAAGGCTGGGGCATGGCCGACAGCGCTTTCTGGCACCCCGACACCCTCACCCTCAAAGAAAATGTCGCCGCCTTCCTTTTTACCGAACGCGATACGGCCTTCCTCCAAAGCCACCTGGCTTTCCTCATTCCCCCTCGCCTTTACCTGATTGGAGAAGCCGCCTTTCTGCGTCCCCCCCTCTCCGCCATGGCCGATACCATCCTCTACGATACCCTCACCCAAAATCTCTTCCTCCTGGGCCGAGCTTGGCTCTATAGCCATCCCTATCAGCTTTTTGCCCGCCATGTCCGCCTTACCCTCCCCCAAAATATCCCTGACTCCCTTCTTGCTGCTGGTAGCGTCTTCACGGCCAGCCAGGTAGATACCTTCCTGCGCTTCTACCACCAAGTGCGCAGCGATAGCCTTATCGCAAAATGGGATTCTACCTTGGAAGCTTTTACCCCTATCCTGTACCTCCACAACCTACGTGCTCTCTACTACCAGGCTGACGGCCCCCACTATCAGGGCGCCCACGAGATTCTCCGCGCTCAGTCCCTCTTCCTTACTCTCGGCCCTAACCGCCAACCTTCCTACCTCCGCTTAGAAAACCATCCCCAGAGCCGCTTCATCCCCATCAAACTCCTCCTGACCCATCCGCCCTTCCTCCCTGCCTTCCAGTGGCGCCCTCCCAAAGACCAGCCCCACTGGCCCATCCACCCCTAAATTTGATCCATGCGGGCTCTCCTCCTTCTCATCCTCTCTCTACCCCTCTGGAGCTGCCAGCCCGATAAGCCCCAACCTAATCCCTCCTCAGACCCCATCCAACTCCTTACCGGCGGCAGCGCTCGCACCTGGCGCCTCCAAACCCTCGCCATCGCCGGCACCACTCAACCCCTCCCCCCCTGCCGCTCCGACGACCGATGGACCTTCCGCTCCGACCAGTCCCTATCCTTCCAAAACCCCACCACCTGCCTCCCCGACGAACCCTCCCCCTCCGCCACCGGCACCTTCCGCTTCACCAATAACAACCGCTTCCTCACCCTATCCCTCGGCTCCACCACCGAAACCCGCGAAATCATCCAACTCTCCGAAAACCTCCTCGTCTGGACCTACATCAATGACGAAGGCAAAACCACCGAAGAAACCTGGATACCCTAAAATCCACACCCCCTTACCTCTCCCTGCCATCCGGTGGGCGGCAGGTATTTTTATGTCGGCGTCTCTCTAAATCTTCTTATTTTTGAGTATGCCCATCATTCGTCCCCTCCTCGGAAAAACACCCCAGATCGGACCTAATACCTTTATTGCCGAAACCGCCGTCATCATCGGCGATGTCGTGATTGGCGAATCTTGCAGCATCTGGTATCATGTCGTCATCCGAGGCGATGTGCATTACATTCGGATTGGCAATCGTACCAACATTCAGGATGGGGCCATCTTGCATTGCACCTATCAGAAAGCGCCCCTGGAAATTGGCGATGAAGTTACGATCGGTCATGGAGCAATCGTGCATGGCTGCAAAATCGGTAACCGCGTTTTGATTGGCATGGGGGCTATTATTTTAGACCATGCCGAGGTTCCTGACGAAACCCTTATTGCGGCTGGTGCCCTGGTTCCAGAAGGCATGAAACTCCAGCCTCGTTACCTCTACGCTGGCATCCCGGCCAAACCCATCAAGCCCCTCTCCGACGCCCACCTCCAGAGCCTTGAAGCTTATGCCAGCCGTTATGTCATGTACAAGGAGTGGTATCGGGAGCCAAACCCTTCCCTAAACCTCCCTTAAACGATACGGCAAAATAATCCCATCTCGCTCCGCTATTTCCCGTCGCTTCTCTAAAAGCACCCGATGTAGCTCTAAATGCTCCCGATACGCAGGCACCTCCGGCGATAAACTGGACAAGATTTGTTGATTTTCTTCTAAGAGTTTTTGGATGTGGTCCAGGGCTAAGCGGCGATAGTTTGTCTCAAACACCTCACCGGGGTCTTCCTCCAAGGGTGTATCGTCCCATTTTTTCCAGTTTTCGCTCAGGTTCAAGCGCCTTACCATAAGGGCCGCCGCTAAATCCCGCACCTCTTCCCTGAGCCGCTCTAAAAGGAGTGCCCCCTCTAATCCCCCTTCTTCCCAGGGTAACTCTATGAGCGCCTGTCGCAGCGCTTCCAAATTGGGTTCTGAAAAAGTCATCCCCCCCACCGCCTCTCGTAAAACCTCCCATAACGGCCGCCCCCGATACTCATAGTACGGATAACTTACCCATAGGCGTAAAAGCTCGCTGTCTGCTCTGAGCTTCTCCCCGCCAGAAGCTCTCATCGGATGCCCCTCCCCCCGCAGCACCCCCCCAAAACTCTCCCAAAACGAAGGCTCTATCCCTACCAGCTTCTGAATCTCGTCTGCATAAGCCCGCCTCAAAAAGGGATCTGGCACCCGTAAGAGCAGCTGCCCCAACCGCTCATACAAGACATATCGCTTTTCCGTCTGATCTATACCTATTCGTTCTACCAGGAAGCGCACCCAACTTATGGCTCCTTCTACGGCCTGCCGAAAGCCTTCGGCGCCTACCTTCTGGATAAATTCATCGGGGTCCTTACCACCCTCCAATCGCACTACATACACCAAAAATCCCCCAGCTAAAGCAGGCTCTATGTTTCGTTCGGCGGCCATTTCGCCCGCTGTATCCGCATCAAACGCCAAATACATCCGCCGAGCGTGTCGCCGCAAGACATGCACCTGCACTTCGGACAGAGCCGTCCCACTCACCGCCACCACCTCCCCTATCCCCTCTTGATGGAGCCTCAGGCAATCCATATACCCCTCCACTACTATCACCCGGTCTGCCTTCCGAATAGCCCCCTTCGCTTGAAAAAATCCATACAAAACTTCCGACTTCTTGTAAAAGGCTGTTTCCGGTGAGTTGAGATATTTAGGTTCCTGAGGGTCCTCAGAGAGAGTCCGCCCCGCCAGGGCAATCACTTCTCCCCGCTCATCCTGAATAGGAAAAATAATCCGATGCCGAAAGCGGTCATAGAGCCGTCCAGTCTCTTCCGATCGGCTGACTACTCCTGCCTCCACCAGCGTCGCTTCCTCATAACCTAACCCCAGAAGCCGTTTCGTGAGCGTATCCCACCCCGCCGGCGCATATCCCAGAAGAAACTTCTCTATGGTTTCCTCTCGCAGGCCCCGCCTTTTCAGGTAGTTTAGAGCTTCTGAGGACTGGTGCAGCGCTTCCCGATAAAACCGCACCACTTCCCGATAGATACTGAGATAGCGCTCCCGGGCTGATTTCCCCCCACCCCGCTCAAACTCTTCCGTCACTGGGATCCCATACCGCTCGGCCAGCTTGCGCAGCGCCTCCCCATACGAAATCCCCTCCATCTCCATCACGAATCGGATCACATTCCCCCCCTTACCACTGCTGAAACACTTGAAAATCTGCTTGGACGGGCTCACCGCAAACGAGGGCGTCTTTTCCGGTTTGAAGGGCGATAAGGCCCAGTAGTTGGACCCTCGCTTTTTGAGCGGGATGTAGCTGCTGACCACCTCCACAATATCCGCTCGCCGAAGTACCTCTTCGGCTAACCGGCCCATCATACAAAGTTACGCGTCTACCCCCCGAAACCTACCCCTACCTATCATCGGCTAATAATTGTTACCTTTGCTACATGAATGAGCTCCTCCTTCTCTCCGCATCCAGCTCTGAGTATGAGGCCTTAGCGGATGCACGGAATCTCTTGAGCCGGCTGGGGATTACTTACCAAGACAAATCTTTACCTCAGCCGCCGATTCTCTCCCTTCTTCAGAGCTTTCTTCAAGAACTTGCTCACTATCCAGTGGCCCTCTGGGCCTGCGGAGAAAGTGCCTACCTTTTACCTCTGATTTCCCTAAATGCCCCCCAAACGCTCCTTATCGTCATGCCCGTACCTTCTGCTGCCCTTCCCGAAAACCTACTCCATACCCTCTTCCAGGAAGCCGCTCGTCAAGCCCCTATCGCCCTTACTCCCCCCCGTGCCGCCGAAAGCGCCGCCCTCCTCGCCGTAAACTGGCTCAGCGCCCGCCATTCCAGCTACCAAGACATCCTCCAAGCTTACCGCCTCCAAAAACTCCGCCCCCAAAATGCCTAAACCCCTCCCCACTTTTAGGCTTTTTTCTTTCCTCTTAGAAACTTCACTTCAAAGTGAATTATGAGCATCCTTTCTGCAGACCTTGTCAAACTGGTTCAAGAGCTCTCCCAGCACCTCTCTCAGTATGAAAGTTCTTACGCTACCCTTCAGGAGCGTATAGAGGCGCTGGAGCGGGAGCTGCGCGACCGCACTGCGCTCGTAGATGCCTTTGCGATCGTCAGCGAAACCGACACCCGGGGCATCATCACTTATGCCAATAAGAAATTCTGCGAAGTCTCCCAGTATAGCTTAGACGAGCTGATTGGTAAGCCCCACAACATCATTCGCCACCCCGACATGCCCAAAAGTGTCTTCAAAGAGCTGTGGGATACCATCAAGGCAGGCAAAATCTGGCAAGGTGAAGTCAAAAACCGCCGCAAAGACGGCTCCCACTACTGGGTCTATGCCACCGTAGGCCCACTCCTGGATGCCGATGGCTATCCCTACCGCTACATCTCCATGCGCATTGACATCACCAAACAAAAAGACTTAGAGGAAGCCCTGCGCCGAGAACGCGCCCTCATCGCCGAAGAGCTGCGAGAAAACTTACAGTTTGCAGGTACCCTCCAACAGCTTTTGATGCCACCCCTCTCCGATGAAGGCCATACCTTCTCTATCCCCTATTTTGTTCTGCTTAGGCCCCTGCAAGTCGTAAGCGGAGACTTTGTCTGGATGCACGAAGACAAAGGACGGGTGCTTGTTTTCGTAGGGGACAGCATCGGACACGGGGTGAGCGGCGCCTTCGTGAGTACCCTCTTCATTGAAAACCTTCGTCATCTCGTCCTGGAGCGGGGAATATGGAGTCCAGAAATGTTGGCCGAAGAGCTGGACACCCGACTAGGGCAGCTCTTCCGCCACAAGCTCCCTACACCTCTCACCGTAGATGGCACCATTGCCCTCATAGACCTTCAGCGCCGCAAGCTCTCCTTCCTCTCCATGCGCGGCAGAGGCGCCTGGGTACGAGGTGGCCTCGTGACCCGCTTGGACCCGCATCCCTTCAGCTTTGGCGAGCTTTTAGGGCGGGCCGCCACAGAGACTTCCCTGGAGTTAGCCCGAGGGGATCGACTTTATTTCTACTCCGATGGAGTACAGGACCAACTGGGCGGCCCACAGGGTAAACGCTGGGGCACCCGCGCCTGGCTGGAATACCTGCGCGACCTCCAAAACCTCCCCCTCCCCCAACAAAAACAAATCCTGGAAGACACCATCCAATCCTGGCAAGGCGAAAACCAGCAAACCGACGACATCCTCGTCATCGGCATAGAAATCCCCTGAAATCCCAATTCAAAATACCCCTCAGCCCTCCGCCTAAAAGAAAATCACATTCTCCGCCTTTGCCCTCAGAGGGCCCACCACTCCCTCGAGCCCTACCATACCCCTCCATGGCACCTCCCCGGTAAATCGCATCGGCCTCTGAGCCTTCTCGCCTAAGACCAATTCGATGCAAAAAGTTTCCGAATGCGAGCCGGTGGTATTTTGTGGGGCGGCGGCCAGCCCGCAGGGCTGGCCGCCGCCCAAAACATCTCCCCTCATTCTGAAGGTTTTTGATTGCAAACGGTATAAGACGCTCAAAGTCTCCCTATCCTGTCTCCCACACAGATCATTTACCCCCTCACCCTGAGAAACGGCCAAAGACACCGTCTGTGGACCTTCTTACCTAAGGCGCCCTATCCCGCCTTCCCATAGTTCATTTCACCCTCCTTATGAGGAACCGACTTCGGGCCAGACAGCCCCCTGATTAGCGTGCCCAGAAAAAATCTGGCAAAGCCCCAGGCAGTGAAAGCAATCCATCCACCAATAGAGGCAAACGGGCGATGGGATTTAGGCGATATTTGGGGGGTGGCTTACAGGGTTTGGCTTTGCACGCCCAGTGTGCCGGAGGCGGAGGCAATTAGGCGAGTATGGCCCACAGGCTCCTGTCCGACTTTGATCACGGGGGTGGGGGCCGTCGCTACAACGGAAGCGCTCTGGCACCATCTGTATGCAGAAGGGCCTCCCGATGTGATTATCGTACTGGGCTTAGCAGGGGCCTATGACAGAAGCCTGCCGCTGTATGCGGGCGTGCAGGTGCGAAAGGATGTATGGGCGGCTTTTGGACGACGTCGGGTTCGCTCGCTGGAGCCTTTGCCACAAAGCCTCCTCAGAGATTTTCCTCTGGTAGTGGAAAGTCTGGCCCCCGGGCTCCCCATGCCCCAGGTGATAGGGCTAACGCTGGAAAGCGTGAGCGCCTGCCGAAAAGAAGCGCGCTTCTGGAAGCGCACCTACCCCGAGGCTGTGCTGGAAACCCAGGAGAATGCCGCCTACTTGCGGTTTGGAGCCCGCTTGGGTCTTCCCGTTTATGCCCTGCGGGTCATTTCCAACTGGGTAGGAGATCGCCGCTGGGACCGTTCAGCCGCTTTTGAGGCCCTCGCTAACTTCGCTTACCATGTGGGCTTTCCACTATACCAGAGGCTCTTGGCAGGAGAGCCCCCCACCCCACCGGGGCGTGAGCTTCGGTGATGGCGTCTTTGAGACGATTCGCTTGCAGGAAGGCCAACCCCTATTCTGGGCCGCCCATCGCGCCCGCCTCACCCAAGCCATGGAAACTCTCGCCCTCCAACTTCCCTGCCCCTGGGAGTCCATAGAAGCACAGCTCTATGCCCTCTCGGCCCGCCTTCGCTATGGACGGCTCAAACTTCTACTTATCCGGGCCGGGGAGGGAGCTTACACGCCCCTTATTCAGGAGACCCTGGTCTGGCTCATCGCTCAGCCCCTGCCTGAAAACCCTTCCTATCCCCTCAGCTCAGCCCAAAACCTCATCCTCTACCCCCATCCGCTCCTCATAGAAACCCCCTGGAGCCGCTTTAAGACCTTGAGCGCCCTCCCTTATGTGCAAGCAGCCCATTATGCCTCTCAAAGGGGCCACAGCGACGCCCTGCTCCTCAGTCAGGAAGGCTATGTAGCTGAAACCACCCGCGCCAATCTCTTCTGGTTTGACGGGAAAACCCTCCATACCCCCCCTCTCTCCACGGGCGCCGTAGCAGGTATTCTCCGCGCCCACATCATGGCGTTGGCTACCTCCCTCCATATCCCCATCCAAGAAACCCTAACACGCCCAGAATCCCTGGCCCATGCCCAAGAAGTCTTCACTACCAATGTCATCCAAGGCCTGGCTCCCATAAGGCAGCTCACCCTACCCCACCACACCATCAACTACCCAGAGCCTACACTCCTCCCCCGCATAGCTACGCATTTACGGGAGACTCTCGCTCTCACGCCAAAAGAAGATAAGTCAGCGCCCCCAGCGTATAACCCATAAACGCAATGCCCGAAATGCGACGCATATACCAGAAAAACTCTATTCCTTCCAGCCCCATCGCTACGACTCCAGCCGCCGAACCGATAATCAAGAGATTGCCCCCTACCCCCGCCGTATAAGCTAAAAATTCCCATATCCGATGGTCAGTCGGAAACTGCGAAAGCGGAAACATCTCTATCACCACCGCCACAAGCGGGACATTATCAATAATCGCCGATAAAATCCCCATGAGATACATCACCAGGTCCATCCCATCCATGAAGCCCAGCTGAAGGGGCGCCAGGTGCCTTATCAGAAAATCGGCCATATCTCTGAGAAGCCCTACTTCTGAGAGAGCCCCAACAGCCAAAAGAATTCCAAGAAAAAAGAGCAAGCTCGGTGAATCTATATTGCTTAAGGCTTTTTCTACGCGAAGTTCTTCAGGGCTCTCTGGGAGAGTTTTTCGCAGGCGGCGATAAAGGATTTCGGTCAAAAGCCAAACCACTCCCATGGCCCCTAACATGGCGGCAGAAGGGGGAATATGAAGAAATATTTTAAGTAAGGGCACAGATAAGATGCCGCCTATACCGAAAGCAAACACAATGAGGCTCACTTTGGGAGATACGACGGTTTCTCGTTGAGGGGCCTGTTGAATCGCCGTCCCCCGCAAATGACGCCCCACCACCAGCATAGGCACCAGAATAGATACCAGACTCGGCAGAAAAGTCCGCTTGATGATATTCACCTCCGTAATGCGCTGCTTGATCCAAAGCATGGTGGTTGTAACGTCACCGAGCGGCGACCAGGCCCCCCCAGAGTTAGCCGCCAGCACAATCAGCGAAACCCCCAAAAGCCGAGCCGAACGATTTTCGCGGGGAATCACCTTCTGAAAAATAGAGGCCATCACAATCGTGCTCGTGAGATTATCTATGACGGCTGAGAGAAAAAAAGTTAGCAACACGACAATGACCAAAAACACCCATAAAGACTTTACTCGCAAGAGCCGAATAATAAACTGAAAACCATCGTAAGAGTCAACGACTTCTACAATCGTCATGGCTCCTAAGAGGAAAAAGAGGATGGTGGCAGCTTCACCAAGATGGTGCATGAGGGCGGCTTCTACCTCTTGCAGCCCCTTAGCAATGGCCACATGCCCAACTAGTAAAAAGACCCAGCTCAAAATTCCCGTAACGACGGCTGTGGCGGCTTTATTTATCCTAAGGGGGTGTTCCAGGGCTATCAGCGTATAGCCCACAATAAAAGTAACCGCTAAGAGGAGCTCCATTAGGAGCGTGCTAAGATTTTTTCAAAGGCTTCCCGGACGGCGAGCTCTATGTGTGCAGCATCATAGCCACAAAGGGCATACTGCTCCGCTTGCGTGGCATGCTCCACCACAATATCAGGGGCCCCCAGACGCCGAACAGGAATGAGATATCCTGCCTCATGGAGCCATTCCAAAATGGCCGAGCCTACCCCGCCTATCTTCACGCCATCCTCTACGGTGATGATGTAACGATACCGTTTAGCCACTTCGTGTAGCAGCTCTTCGTCCAGGGGCTTAGCGAACCGAAGGTCGTAATGCGCTGGGTAATAGCCCGCCTCATGGAGCCGCTGGAGCGCTTTAATAACCTCATTGCCAATGTGACCATACGATAGGATCGCCACATCTTCGCCAGGCGTAAGCAGACGCCCCTTGCCAATAGGCAAAAGCTCAAAAGGCGTGCGCCACTCTATCATCACGCCATTACCGCGCGGGTAACGAATAACAAAGGGCTTTTCCGTGTGGAGGGCGGTATACATCAGATTACGCAATTCGGATTCATTGAGGGGGGCGCTAAGGATGAGGTTGGGAATGGGCCGTAGATAAGCAATATCATAGAGCCCTTGATGAGTGGCGCCATCGGCACCTACAGCTCCCGCCCGGTCCAAACAAAATATCACCGGCAACTCCTGAATAGCCACATCATGAATCACCTGGTCATATGCCCGCTGCAAAAAGGTCGAGTAAATATTGCAAAAGACCTTCATTCCCTGCGTAGCTAATCCAGCACTGAAGGTTACGGCGTGCTGCTCGGCAATGCCCACATCGTAGCAGCGCTCGGGCATCAGCTGGCGCATTTTCGTTAGGCCGCTACCCGAAACCATGGCGGGGGTTACGGCCACCACTCGCTCATCCAAGGCAGCCAGCTCTAAGATCGTTTCTCCAAAGACATCCTGATATTTAGGGGGGGTGGGCTTATTAGAGGGGGGGTCTATCGGCTCCCCCGTCTCAATATCAAATCGGAACGCCGGGGCATGCCACTTGACTTGGTCTTTTTCGGCAGGGGGGAATCCTTTGCCTTTCACTGTGCGCACATGGAGCAGCTTAGGGCCGGGTAAACCCCGCAGGTCCGATAAAATATCCACCAGCCCCTGCACATCATGCCCATTAACAGGCCCAAAATAACGTATCCCCAAACTTTCAAACAGCACCGCAGGCCGAGAAAGCATAAACGTGAGCATCTCTTCCAGCCGAGCCACATAATCCCGAATTCCTACGCCAAAAACCTCTTGAAGCTTAGACAAAAAGCGCCACACCTCGTCCCGAAAGCGATTATAGGTCTTTGATGCGGTGATGCCAGCCAAGTAGTCCCGTATGGCACCAACATTCGGGTCAATAGACATCCCGTTGTCGTTTAGGATGATGAGAAGGTCTGTCCCGAGGGCACCAGCGTTATTGAGACCTTCGTAGGCTAAGCCAGCCGTCAACGCCCCATCTCCGATAACGGCGACCACTTTGCGATGGGTTTGCCCTAAGTGCCTAAGGGCTTCTGCCATGCCCAGAGCCGCCGAAATAGAAGTAGAAGAATGCCCCACGCCAAAGGTGTCATAAATAGACTCTTTTCGTTTGGGGAAGCCAGAGATACCACCCTTCAGGCGGTTGGTGTGAAAGACGCGCCGCCGACCCGTAAGCACCTTGTGTCCATACGCTTGATGCCCTACATCCCACACTAAAAGGTCCTCTGGGGTATTGTACACATAGTGAAGGGCTACCGTAAGCTCTACTACCCCCAGACTAGCCCCAAAGTGCCCGCCATATTGCGAGGCATGCCGAATCAAAAAGGCGCGTAGCTCCTGCGCCACCTGGTCTAACTTTTCTCGGGGGAGGCGCCGAAGGTCCGCCGGCACCTCAATCTCCCCCAAAAGAGGCCCCACCGGCGTAGGATTCTCAGAGTTCTCTATCATAAAGCGGCAAAGATAGGTTGCTCAGCATAGAAAGAGTCCGTAGAGGCCGCCAGCCAGGAACTAACGCCGCAAAGCGCGCCTCTAAGCCGGACCAATCCAACGAAGACGTTTCTACCTCTCCCCCCAAACCTGCCAGCAGCCCATGTAAAAAAACTTTTAGGGCTGCTTCGGTGTCCTCAGCTTGATCTACCCCTAAAAGCCCTTCTGCTACAAAGTCAAAAAGCTTTTCGTCGGGCGCTACCAGCACTTGGTCCAGGATTTCCAAGGCTAAAAGTAAATACGGCATGCGAGTCACCTCATGATGGAGCCGTTGATAGAGCACAAGCCATTCAGATTCTAAAAGGCGCTGGACTTCCCACTGAGGTTTATGATAAAAACGAATAGTAAGGAGGGCACCTCGCTGAAAGTATCGGCGCTGCTTTGGGCCAGAGACTATGAAAGACATCCTTCCCAAGGCCCGAGTGTAGAGGTGGGCGATGAGCTTTCTTTCTTCGTAGGGGAAGGTATGGAGGACGAGGGCGGGGGTTTTGACCTCTGGGGAGCTCATGCGAGGATGGGCAGAAGTGTGCAGGGCTGCCAAGCGGCCGCCGCCCGCAGGTCTGAGGCGATATCTTCGTAAAGCTGCATCCACTCAGCGGCAGCCTCTGAGGGAAGAGTGATTGGCCCCTCCTGAAAAAGCGGATGCTTATAATGCCGCACGAGAAAGAGCGTCTCTCGGATTAGACCCTGGGCTTGGAGGGCATTCCAAAGAGCTTTGAGGCGGGATTCTGCATCACTTAGCACGAGAAGGGGGGTTTCTTGGAGGAAAGAAGCAAGCTGGGTTTGAATCCAGGGCTTGGTGAGGGCTTCCTGCCAGAGGGACGGACGCTTGTACAGGGGAAGCCAGCGGTTAGAGAGACCTCGCTCCGACAGAAGGGCACTTAGACGATGGCTTTCTCTGATGGCGTTGGGTCCTTCCACCCACAGAAGCGTAGGATAGTCAGCCTCCCGAAGCCCCACCCGCCGAAGCCAGTCATTCTCCCCAGAAGCCACTACAACTACCCGCATTTCTAATCCAGTATAACAATTTTCCCCACCACAGAACGCTTCCCTTCAGCATCTAAGGCGCTGATGAGATAAACTCCCGGCGATACTCGACGTCCATCTATGGTTTGGAGGTCCCAGACCGCCTGTCCCCCAAAAGCCATAAGATACCGCACCAGCTGCCCATCTATAGTGAAAATCCGAACCGTGCTCCCCTCCGATAGCCCCCGAATCCCCACTAAACCATCATAGTTGCGCCGAACCGGATTGGGGAAAATATGCAGGGTATCCAGAACTTCCGAAGGCTCCGTCGCCCAATCCCGATAGCTCACAATACCCAAATCCGTCACAATAAAAGTTTCGCCCGTCAGGTCCCAAGGATGAATGTTATAAACATAGGGGGAAGGCAGGGGACTGTTGAGGGGGTTGAAGTTGGCTATCTGGCGAGTACCCTCGGGATTAGTAACATAGACTCCGCTACCAATAGTGCCAAACCACTTGCGATTTTGTCCATCCACGGCAATAGTCGTAATACTTTCCTCTTCCAAGAGGTAGCGATTATCAATGACAGGCAAGGAGAGGGTGAGGTTGTTGTAGAAGGGGTCTCCGTAAAGGACGGCCACCCCTTTATCGGTGCCTATCCAGAGCGCGTTGTTTCGGTCTGCCGCGATGCATCGTAGGTTATTATTGGGGAGACCGGCTAAGGGACCGCTCCCAGCAACATAGAGTTGGGACCGGTAGCCGCTGATGTTTTCGGGGTTTCCGTTATCGTTGATGACCCGCAGAAGGCCTCCTATGTAGAGAACCCACTTGTAGCCTCGGCGGTCCTCTATGATTTGCAAGACGCTTCCATCTTGGTAAGGGAGCCGCAGCCATTGCCCCTGAGGCGTGCGAACCCAAAGATTATATTGGCCCCAGAGCTTTCCTGCCCATAAATATCCCTGCTTATCTACGTGAAGAGCTGAGAAGCCCAAATAAGTAGGTTTGCCATTGGTATCTACGTAAAGCCCATCCCACTCAGGCACCTCATAAGGAGAGTAGTAAGTAAGATTTTGCGGGTCGTCTTCGGGGATATAGGCGAGGCCGCGATTAGCGGCCAGCCAGACCCCTTTCCCATCGCTGGCGAGAGCTCGGTGAAGGGAAGAGGGATGGCCTTGTCTATCTCTGACAGGGATAAACTGACCTGAAGAGGCCCCATGCGGATAAAAGGTTAGAGTTTGCCCATAGTCCCGCCCCCAGAAACCTGCACCCCCATGAATAAACCATAATCCTCTATTCGTAGGCAGCACATGCGTAGCTCGCCCATCCATGAGCCGAGCCCGATGAATCGTTTGTAAAAAATTGTCTCCCACTACAATAGTAGCACCTGAATTCCACCCTGAGCCTAAAATCAGCACCCTAAGGTCCGAAGAGCACCAGAGCGCCGGGGAGTTAGGGTTCCAAAGGCGCCTGGTAGAGCCATCCTTTCTTATGTAATAGGCATAAGTATCCGTCGTGGAAACAGCCCAGACGTTTTCGTTTCCAAATAAGCCCAGGATGCGTCCTTGAAGCACGAACTCGGTAGGCCAGAAGGGTACCCAGGTGCCCGACTCCCACCGATAGAGGGTATCTTTCCATCCGACCAGAACCCCATGAGGGGTATAAGCCCAGGCCGACCACAGGGTATCTGGCAGGCCCAGCGAAGGGCCACTTACCTTTTGCCAGCCCGTCTGCCAGCTACGCCCATGCGGCAGCAGAAAGACCCCGCTTTCCGTCATCGCCCATAATCCCTCCGGACTCCATAGCACCTTCCGCACCGGGCTAGCAAAAGGCCGCCCGGGTAACTGAGAAACAGTAGCCAACACCTGCTCTCGCCGCACATCCCACAATACCACCCCAAAGTCCGTAGCTATAGCCACCGTATCCCCCCACCCCGCAAAATCCCATATCCGCCGAGCCGAATAAAACTGATTAGCCGCAATCCCCCCCCAGCTCCTTAGGTCCTGCGGCGTACGCCCATACTGAACCATACCATCCGCATACCCTAAAAACACCATCCCCTGCTCCGTCGTATAAAGGGCCGTCGGCCTATTCCCATACAGTCCATTCAACCGAGACAGCTCCCGGTACTGCATGCCCTCCTCCTCCACCACAAATACCCCCTCTGACGACAATCCCCATATATATCCCGGCGTGTAGCCCACGGCACCCACATACAAGTGACAGCTATACACACCCCACTCCCCAATCCGCACCCCACCCTGCGCCCACATCACAACCCCTAAGAGCATCCCCCATCCGCGCACCATGAGCCAAAGGTAGAAAAAACTCTCAACCCCCAGCCTACCCCCTGCTAACTAAAAATGCCGTATTTTTGTTTAGAGCAATATACCTAAAAACGCCTTTTTTACCTTATGCGGTTATTTGTGGGGCTAGTGCCTTCGGGCGAAAGCTTAGTGAGAATAGAGGCCGGTTGTCCTCCGCTTTTGCCGGCCGGCAGCCGCCGCGTGCCTTCAGCCAACCTACATTTGACGCTGGTGTTTGTAGCGCAGTACCCGAAGGAGGAGGTGGAAAAGCTTAAGCAGGTATTAGGCAAAGAGGTGTTTCAGGGCATAACCGCTTTTTACTTACAGCCCTCTCGTTTGTACTGGCACCGAAACACTTTATGGCTTGAACTGCGAGAGGATGCGCATCTGACAGAGCTGGCGGCGCGTTTGCACCAGCTTTTGGGCGTACCTTTTCGGCGGCCCTTTCGGCCTCATGTAACCTTAGCTCGTCTGTATAGTCCCTATCGCTTGCCGCTGGGAAGCTACCCTCTGCGCATAGGCGAAGAACCGCTTCTCTTTCCTGAGGCGTATCTTTTTCAGTCTCATTTATCACGGGGCGGAGCTGTATATGAGCGCCTGGCGCGGTATCCGTTACTGGCCGCTTCTAATCTACCTCTATGAATAAGATTTCGGTGCGGCGGTTGAGGGCTCGGCCTTCTTCTGTGGTGTTGGGGGCAATGGGTCGGCTACTTCCATACCCTCGTGCCTGAATACGGTCGGGTTTTATACCCCGCTCAATCAAAAACTGCCGCACCGCTTCTGCCCGCCGCTGCGAAAGCTGCTGATTATACATCGCCGTCCCCACGCTATCCGTATGCCCTTGCACTTCCACTTTCCACTTGGGATGCGCTTGCAGCAAACGTACCACTTCCAGCAGCTCTACCTCCGACTCCGGCTTTATGTCAGCCCGGTCAAACTCAAAAAATACATTTCTCAGACGTATGGTGCTCCCTTTCCGGGGCTTCTCTAAAGGCACGCGCAACTCGTATGCCTGATCCGATTCCCGCAAATCAAAGTGCTGACTATAAAACAAATACCCCGGTGCCTCCGCTAAGAGCGCATACCGACTACGCAGCGGCAAGGAAGTTACAAATTCTCCTGTTACTCTATTGGAAGTCAAGGCACGGATGGTATCCCGTAGCTCTAAATCTACTATTCGCACCCGAGCCGCCAAGGGAGCTTTCGTGAGACTATCATATACAAAACCCCGCACATAAGAAGCTGCCCGTTGTGGCTGTATCTCAGGCCATAAGGAAAAGGCATAAATATCCTCCTTTCCCAATCCTTCGGGTCGTTCCAGAGCCACATAACCTATGCGTCCAGCCGCATCTACGCAGAGGGTTTGTTCATCGCCAGGGGTATTGAGCGGATAACCTAAGTTTTTCGGGGTAGTCCAGCCCGTATCGGAGAGGTAGCTTACGAATAAGTCCATTCCGCCCATGCCTGGATGATAGTCTGAGGCAAAGTAGAGGGTTCGTCCATCGGCGGCGATCATGGGCGAGTACTCATTGCCAGGGGTATTGATGGGGGGGCCTATATTGATGGGGGGTTGCCAGGCGCCGTTTTTCCATTCGGTGTACCAGATGTCGCTGCCGCCCTGTCCGCCCGGGCGGCTGGAGGCAAAGTACAGGCGCTTTCTATCGTGCGTGAGGGAAGGATGCGACTCCCAAGCCGGGCTATTGACAGTGGGGCCTAAGTTTTTCGGCGGCAGCCAACGGTCCCCATCCAGCTCTGAAAAGTAAATATCACAGCTCCCTAACCCATCTGCCCTATCGCAAAGGGTGATGAAAGCCCACTGTCCATCAGCAGAAAAGAAGGCCGCGCCTTCGTTGCGGTCGGAGTTGATAGGGGGTCCTAAGGGCTGGGCAGGCTGCCAGCGGCCATTCTCATCCCGCTCACACCAGTATAGGTCTTCGTCATAACCCCCCATCAAAGGATTCGGTTCTTTTCCCGCCTGCGGCCTCCGAGAAGTAAAGTACAGCCTCCGCCCATCCGCCGTTAGGCTGGGTAGATATTCCGGATAGGGGCTATTCACAGCCGGACCTAAGTTCTCCAGCTTCAGGGGAACAGGCTTCTGCATAAGACGTGCGGCATGAACGCTGGTCTCTAAGAGCTGCGCCCCCTCTTCGTAAATACGTTTGGGAATGCCCTCTATGCCCATAACCACGAAGCGCCGCAAAACCTGCTCAGCCGAGTCATAGCGCATTTGCGCTACATAGGCTTTGGCCTGAAAGTACTGGCCCCAAGCTTTGCCTGCGGCCGAAAGCCCCTTCTGTCGCTCCATCTTTTGTCCTACCTCCAGAAGCCCAGGGTAATCTTGGCTCTGGAGGAGGATTTTTCCAAGTAGGACCCAGGCCTCTTCGTAGGTGGGTTCTATGCGGAGGGCTTCTTGGAGGCGGCTTTTAGCTTCGGCGGTGCGTCCGGCTTGGGCCTGGCGCACAGCTTCTAAGTACAGCTGATAGGCCTGCCGAGAAATGCCTTTCGGCTGCGCCCACAGGAATAGTCCCAGAAATAGCCCCTTTAAGATGTACCTCATGGTAAAGCTAAATAACGATGGATTTGCAGACTAAGTCGCCATTCGGGGTGGGTTTGGAGGTAGGAGAGAATCCATTGGAGCGCTGCAGGCTGGTAAGCATCGGGCTGCAGAAAGGCGGGTACGGGGCGCGTGATTTTTTCCCTTTGTTTTTCGGCCCAGCGCAAATCACTGGGAGCATGTATGACCACTTTGAGTTCATGGCAGAGCTCATAATAGACCTGCTGAGGCGGCATGAATCGCTTAGGGGAGAAGGTAATCCAGTCGGGCTGCGGGTCGGGCACCGGCCCAATCCCCGCCGTCTCCATCTGCACAAAAAACCCCGCCTCTTTCAGGGCTTTGATGAGGGGGCCCAGCGGATGTATGGTGGGCTCGCCTCCCGTAAGAACGACATGCTTAGCTTTACGCGCTTGGGCTTCAGCCACTAAGGTGGGAATATCATAGAGAGGCCATCCCTCACGAGGCCAAGAATGTCGCGTATCGCACCAGGTACATTCTACGGGGCATCCTCCAAGCCGAATGAAATAGGCGGGCTGCCCCACCCAATACCCTTCTCCCTGCACACTATAAAACTGCTCCACCAGCGGATAGCGCCCCTCAGTGCCCATTAGAAGCTTCTCCATAGGTAGGGCGTTGTCTCATCTTGAGAAAGGCCATTTGCGCGCTAAATGAAGGCAGATCCGGCTCAACCTCGCGGCGACGCCGATAAGTGCCATCCTTCTGGAGAACCCACGCATGCTCCGAGTCCATCCACAGCGTCTCGGCAATAGTCATCACCTGCTTCTGCAAGTCTGGGTCTAAAATCGGATACACCACCTCCACTCGGCGATCTAGGTTGCGCGGCATCCAGTCAGCACTGCCCGACCATATGCGCACTTCCTCTCCAATCTGGAAGATGTAGAGCCGACTATGCTCCAAGAACCGCCCCACAATACTACGCACTTCTATAGTCGGGCTAACAGCTAAACCGGGAATAAGACAGCATATTCCTCGCACTAAAAGGCGGATTTCCACGCCGGCCATAGAGGCTCGGTACAGCGCCCGAATCATAGCCGCATCTACTAAGGCGTTCATCACCAGTGTGATCCGAGTAGGTATGCCGGCCTTTTGGGCCTCTATGCATTGATTGATTTCGGCGAGGAAGGTTTCTCGTAGGTTTTCGGGGGCCACCGCAATGCGACGCCAGCTTTTTTGGCCTGTATTACCTGTCATGTAGTTGAAGAGCTCTAACACATCTCGGGTAATTTCGGGATTAGCGGTCAAAAGGCCAATATCCGTGTACATGGTAGCCGTGCGCTCGTTGTAATTGCCCGTACTGAGGTGGGCATATAGGCGCAGGCTGGAGCCCTCTTGACGAACCACCAGCGCAGCCTTAGCATGAATCTTAAGGCCTATCATGCCATAAACCACATTAGCACCAGCCTTTTCTAACTCTTTGGCCCAGTAGATATTGGTCTCTTCATCAAAACGAGCTTTCAGCTCTATAAGAACCGTAACTTGCTTTCCGCGATGGACGGCTTCTTGTAAGGCCTGCACGATGAGGGACTTTTCGCCGGTGGTACGATAAAGCGTCTGCTTGATGGCGACGACGGCAGGGTCCCGAGCCGCCGCACGAATAAACTCCACCACCGGCATAAAACTATCATAAGGATGATGCAGAAGGATGTCCTTCTGGGCAATAGCTTCAAAAATATGGGGCTTCCCTTGCAGAGAAGGGGGCATCGCCTGAATAAAGGGCTTATCCCAAAGACGCGGCTCGTCAATCTCCTGTAAAATCGTTCCGAGCCGTTCCAAGCCCATTAGCCCCTCTACGACATAAACCTCTTCATCTTCTACTTCTAACTCTTCTTTTAGGAAGTGGAGGGCCTTTTCGGGGAAGCTCTTAGCGATTTCCAGGCGAACCACGGCTCCTAAGCGGCGCCGCCTAAGCTCCCGCTCCACCAGCTCCAAGAGATCATCCGCTTCCACCTCCGAAATCTCAATATCAGCATCCCGCGTAAGCCGAAACACACTATACCCCAGCACCCGCCGCCCAGGAAAAAGATGCTTCAAAAAGACCCCCACAAAATCCTCAATCGGCACAAACACATATCGCTCCGCCGAATGAAACGATACCATGCGAGGTAGCTGATGAGGTAAAGGCACCAGAGCCATACCATCCGCCAAAGTCACCCACATAATCAGCTCTAAACCCCGTAGCGGCGGCAAAGGATGCGCCGGATCCAGCGCCAACGGCGTCAAAAGAGGAAACACCTGCTCCCAAAAACGCTTCTCCAAAACCTTTCGGTTCAGCTGCTTAATCTTTTCCCCCCTAATAAAGTAAATGTCTTCCTTTTCTAAAGCAGGGAGGTATATCTGCTCAAATATCTCATTAGCCCGCCTAAGCAGCTTCTGCACGCGCTCCCGAATCCGCCGCAGGGTCTGACGCGGCGTAAGCCCATCGGGACCCTTCTCCCGAACCCCCGCCCGAATCTGCTCCATAATCCCCGCCACCCGAATCATAAAAAACTCATCCAGATTGCTGTAAAAAATAGACAAAAACCGAAAACGACTCAAAAGCGGATGCACTTCATGCAGGCTCTCCTCCAAAACCCGAGCATTAAACTCCAGCCAGCTTAGCTCCCGATTGAGGTAAAATTCAGCCCGATGGAGATCTACTTCAGGAGCTTTGGGAGAGGGTTTCGTCTCGCCTGACATAAGTATAGGAAAGATACAAAAAAGGGCCATTCAGGGCGGCCACTTGCCAGTCCCGACGATAGCTAACAGCATAGCAGATTTGCCCCTCGGCATCTTCAATTACGAAGGCATGGCGCCGCCGAAAGCCATAAAGCCCCAAGGCTGGCCACACATCGCTGAGCTTTTTAGAGTGGCCGTTTAGTCCCTCCGGCCTTATCCGATCGCCGGGTCGCCAAAGCCGCACCCGAAAGGGAGCCAGTTGCAGAGGCAGTAGCACCTCCCCTTCCTTGCCCGAAGGTTCTGTCTGCACACTCAGCCGCCACAAACCCCACTCGTAAATGCCCGCCTCCCTTATAAGAAGGGGCGACCACCTTGGCTCCCATAAAGAGGCGGGGCCCCACTCTATACCTTCTCGCACCCGACACAATACCACAGAACCCACCCGCCGAAAGGCCCCCACCCGCCCCTCCCGATACAAGCGATACACCTCCTCCCCCTGCCGCCAAGAAAGCCCCACCCACCGCCGCATAACCCACAAAAACGCATCTTTCCCCAGCCCCTCCTCTACATGCCCTCCAAAAGGCTCCTCCCTTACATACCGAACCGAAAGCCGCTGATACAGCCTCTCCAACCGCCGCCGCTGAAGCCGATATAGCTCATATCGCTTCCACAGCCGTTCCTCCGCCCCCGGATGCACCTGCCGCAGCGCCGAAAACACCCGCCAACGAATCACATTCCGAAGGTACTTAGGCTCGTAGTTGGACGAATCCAGCTGATACACCCAAACCCCCCGCTCCCATAAAAATGCCATGACCTCCGACCTCCGCATTCCCAGCAAAGGCCTGAGCCATCGCCCCCGCCGAAACGAAATCCCCTTAAACATCCACATATCCCCACCCCGCAAAAGCTGATATATCAGCGTCTCCACCAAATCATCATAAGTGTGGGCCGTCACTCCCCAACCTATCCCATACCTCTCTAAAAGGCTTTCCATCCACTCGTAGCGAAGCCGCCGCGCCTTAGCCTGCAAACTCTCCCCAATCCCAAAGGCGCTCTTATCCAGGTGAAGCACATCTAACGCAAGCCCATATTTTTCAGCAAAGGCCCGCACGGCAGCTTCTTCCCGCTGGCTTTCGGCCCCCCGCAAGCCGTGATTCACATAGGCCAAACGCACTTCATACCCCCCCTCTAATAGCATAAGGGTAAGCGCAACAGAGTCCGGCCCCCCACTAAATGCTACCAGTAGCGGGCCAGGCGAAGTAACGTAGCGCGAAAGCCGCTGAAAAACGCGCTCAGAAGGGGAGGTCGTCAGCCGTATCGGCAGAAATATCAGGCGGGATAGAAATAGGCTCGTCAGGAACGACCGCTACATTCGTTTCCGAGGGGGTAGGGGTTTCGCCCGGACGCGGAGGCAGAGCCATGATCTTGAGGTTGCTCACCCGACACTCAAAAGATACCCCCGGCGTATTATCGTTTCTAATGTACTGGCGCACCCAAGGCGTCCCTTCTACTAAGACGACGGTCCCTTTGCGTAAAAGTTTGGTCACTTCCGTGCTATCCCCCGGCCCCCGATAGTAGCTACATTCTACCCAGAGGGTTTCCTCCTTATTGTCCCGCCCCCGTCGGCTAATCGGTACAGAAAATCGGATGACTTGACCCTCTCCTACGGAGCGAAGCTCAGCGTCTCGGCCCAAACGGCCCGCTATGATAAGCTTCTGATACATGTTACAAAGGTAGATATTTTCGAGGGTCTAACTTGATCCCGTTTTGAATGACCTCATAGTGCAAGTGAGGGGCTATGGAGTAACCCGTAGACCCAACATAGCCCACGATATCGCCGCGCTGCACGGTGTCCCCTACCCGAACTGCCACCCGAGACAGATGGGCATACTTAGTGACGAAGCCATTGAGATGGTTGATCTCTACCTGAATACCATAGCCGCCGCCTGCGTTATCCCAGCCGGCATAGCTCACGACCCCCGAAGCTGCTGCGCGCACCGGCGCCCCATAACGAGCACTAATATCTACCCCCGTATGCATCTGCCAGCGCCCAGTAAATGGATCCTGCCGAAAGCCGAATCCGCTACTAATATTTCCCTCCACAGGCATAACATACGGATAACGCCGAAGAGCCTCTTGGCGTAGGCGCGTTTCCGCGTGGAGCTTCTCGTACGCCTCCCGGAGAACCTTGACCCGATAAAGCGTTCTATCCCATTCGCTGATGGGCTCCGCTCCGCCTGTGGCTCCCATCCATGCCGCCTCCGCTATCGGCATCACCCCCACTATCGGAGCATAAAACTCCCGCTGCCGCTGATAAAAATGCTCCAACCGCTCTTCACACACTCGCCACTCCCGACGAAGACCTCGCATCTCCTCTTCCAGACGCGAAAGCTTCTGCCTTTCCCGATGCTCTACTTGCGCAGCCCACCACCGATACCCCCCCACAAATAAAAGCACCCCCAACCCTATCCCCTTCACCCAAAGCCCCCTCTGCCGCCAAAAACTCCGCCACCCTATAGGCGCCGGAACATACATCAGCTGATGCGGATCCCAAACATAACGCATAAACCATGCCTTCATGCCCAACCAGTTTGCCAGGCACAAAGGTAAACAAACTTTTGCATTTCCGCCTCTCTCCTAAAAGTCTGTCGTTAGCCTTAGGCGCATGATGCGGCGATTCCCTGCATCACACACATATAGAATCTTATCCATATGAGCTACGGCCGTGGGACGACGCATGTTCAGCGGTCCGCTTCCAGAACCCCCAAACGACACTTTTATCAGCTTTGAGCTTCCAGCAGCCGGCGGCGGCAATACCCCCTCCAAACCTCTAAGCGTAAAAACATACACCGAGTCTAACTCCGCATCCGCCACAATCAGATACGGCTGAGTTCCACCCGTCAACGTCAAACCCTCCGGCCGCCGAAACCGCCCCGGCACAGCTAAAAAACCATCCGCCTTAGAAGTATCCCCCACCACCCAGCTATCATCCACCGCATAAAACCGCCCCTGCTCCCCCTCCCGAACCACTATATGCTGAACCCTCAAGGGAACTCCCACACCTACTTGCCCCACCCAAAAGTCTGGAGCCGTAGATACAAAAGGACTCTGGGGCGGACGTGCCCGCGTTACAAGCCCCCACGGCCCCTTGAAAAAATCAGGCTGCGTCCCCAAACTGGACTCCACCACCACCACCTCCACCCACCGATCCTCCGCATCAAACTTTATCACCGCATCATCAGGCCCTCCAAACTTCGTAGCCGTATTATCAGGACCATTCCGAATTACATAATAGCTATTATCCCCCAGCACAGCAATCCGCCGAAAGCGCACCAGCGTGTCATTCGTACTAAAAGTGGACTGAAAATAAAACGGATGCACGAGCCGCCGCACCACCCGAGCATAACGAAGACCATACCCCTCTGCTTGCGCCAAGCGAATCCGATAAATGGCATCCAGCCTATAGGGCACTCCCCCTATCACCGTATCCACAAATGCCGCCGCTAAAAGGTCCAACCGCCGATCCTGCGCCACCGCATGCACCCCTGGCAGCGCTAATCGCCCCAGCTCCCGCCCCGCCATATCCAAACAAACAATCGCCCCAGCCCCCGAGTCCGCCACATAAAGTAGCCGATCATACCCTACGCACATATCCACCGGCGCCACAAAACCCTCCCAATACGGCAAAATAGGCACATAACTCACCAACGTATTATCATACTGAGGCACCTCAATAAAGTCCAACTTCGTCTTACGACCCCAAAAATCCCCACACCCCCAAACCATCAGCAAAGCCAAAAACCCGAAAACTCTCCCCATCATATTATTCATCGGCCTTCCCCCCGCCTTCAAGCTGCTTACAAAAAGCTTCAATCCTCCTCTTTCTACCTGTAACATCTCGCTTTTCTCCACCAGATTTTGAATACAGAAGTATCTTTCGTCTCTCATATGCAGGTGAATGGTACAACAATATACCCCACCGCCCAGCTTTTACCTCCAGCATAACGAAGTTTATACCGCTGCTTATGCCCTCTTAGGGACCTTAGTAGTCTTTCCTTTTTGTACAAAAAGTCATTGTCTGGGGATGGTTGTGAGAAAAGAGGGAGCTCATAAAGAGGGTTACTCTCTCGTCTTTTCCTGGTCTGCATGGCTAAGCCACATTATACTTATGCGGTGTTGTAATCCCAAGCGGGCTAACCATTCGGCGGCGTAGTCTATGCGGATGCGGCCGCGTCCCCAGCCGCGCATAAGTCCCACCCCCGCCGTGGGGACATACTGTTCCCGAACCCCCAGCTTTTGCCCCGCCCGGATGAAAAGTACCGAAGCATACTGGTACTCCACGCCAAATCGGAGGTTTTCGGTGTTGTCGTTGGGGTGATTGAGTTGGAGGGCGGCTTCTATCTTGTGGTGGTCGTGGGTCCAGGCTCGGATGGCTGCCCCCAGCGCAAAAAGCGTTGGCGGCGGATAAGCATCTAAGGGCAGGTCCCGATACCGCTTATCTCGCGTCCGCAGGCGGGAGTTGGGCCCAAAGTTCTGCACGAGCACCCCAAACCGAAAATCTCGCACATCAGTCCAGTACAGAAAACCCACATCTACCACCCAAGTGGTGGCCTGAAAGACGTCTAAGGCTTCCCGCACGAGTTTGAAGCTGCCGCCCGCCGAAAAGCGATCGCTAAACTCATAAGCATAGACGGGCCCGGTAGCCCAGTAGGTAGCATAAAAGTATTCGCCGGTACCTTGGGACTGGTACTCGGTGCGCCGCTCTATGGGGCCGCTGTTGAGAAACTGGGCTTGCCAGCCCAAACGATGCGACACCCGCCAAGGAAGGCTAAAAGCCGCATAACTGTAATCCAACCCCGCTATCCAAAAGGTATGGCTAAACCCCACCCCCGCTCCCACTCGGGTGAGAGCCCCAGGATTTAGATAGGCGTAAAAAGGGTCTCCCGCCATAGCCACCGATGCCCCAGCCATCCCCACCGAACGCGGAGAGGGGTCTATCTTAAGAAACGTGAGCGCGGATATGCCCACCCGCTGCCCCCCTAAGTTGGGTAAAAACTGAGCCCACCCAATCGCTAAGCCCGTTATCCACCACCAACGCATCCTGGCAAAAAACACTCAGGCCGGTAAATCCTCTGCAAAGGCAGGCTGAGGTGTAATCCCTAAAAGCTCAAAGAGCTTCTGATCCTGGGCAAGCGGGGTATTAGGAGCCGTAAGCAGTTTATCGCCGAGGAAGATGGAGTTGGCTCCTGCCACGAAGCAAAGGGCCTGGGCTTCTAAGGAGAGACGTTCGCGCCCGGCGGCCAACCGAATGCGGCTCTTCGGCATGAGAATGCGCGCCGCAGCAATCATACGTACGATTTCCCAAACGGAAGGCGGCTCCTGATTTTCTAAGGGCGTGCCGGGGATAGGAACAAGCGCATTGATAGGCACAGACTCTGGGTGGGGGTCCATCGTGCAGAGCGTATGGAGAAGGTCTATGCGGTCTTCTTCGCTTTCGCCCAGGCCTAAAATCCCTCCCGTGCAAAGCGTAAGGCCTGCTTGCCGGGCCGCTTGAAGGGTGCGAAGCCGATCCTGATAGGTACGCGTCGTAATAATATGGGAGTAATACCTTTCCGAGGTGTCTAAGTTGTGATTATAAGCGGTCAGACCCGCTTCTTTGAGGGCCTTGGCTTGCTCCAAAGTAAGCATGCCGAAGGTGCCACAGACTTCTAAGCCGAGAGCCCGCACTTGCCGAACCATTTCCAGAACTTTCTCAAAGTCGCGATTAGAGCGAATTTCCCGCCAGGCGGCCCCCATGCAAAAGCGTGTAGCTCCCGCCGCTTTGGCCGCCCGCGCCGCCTCTACAACCGCTTCCACCGGTAAAAGTTTATGCACCTGCACACCTGTCTGATACCGAACGCTCTGCGCACAATATGCACAGTCCTCAGGGCATCCCCCCGTTTTGATAGAAAGCAACGTGCAAGTCTGTACCTCGCCGGGCTTATGAAATCGCTGATGAATGGCCGCTGCCTGCTGAATGAGTAGTAATAAAGGGCGCCGATAGACTTCCGCTACGGCTTCTCGGCTCCAATCCGAAGTAACTATCCCATCTTGCATCCAGACAAAGCTACGAACTTTGCCTTAGCATATGGGAAAAGCTCGGTGGAGGCGACTGGGCTGGCATTTGCTCTTTCCGGTTAGGCTGGTGGTAGGGCTCCTATATGGCATGCTCATCACCTTGCGAAACTTTCTTTACAATAAGCGCCTTCTTCCCATCTATCGTCTACCGCGCCCTGTCATCAGTATTGGTAATCTCTCTTTGGGAGGCACTGGTAAGACGCCTTTTACGCTGTATCTAATGGAGTATCTTCGGGCGCAGGGTTATAAAGTGGGTTACATTAGTCGGGGCTATCGCCGCCAAACCAAAGGCCCCCAAGAAGTACGTTTAGACTTGTCCCACCCCGCCGCCCTCTTCGGAGATGAAGCCACTCAGGTCAAACTTCGGTATCCTGACCTTCCCACCTTCGTGGGCGAAGACCGCTACCTCGCCGGCCAAAAGCTCATAGAAAAATACCCTGACACGCAGATCATCCTTCTGGACGATGCCTTTCAGCACCGGCGCCTGCACCGGGATATAGATATTCTTCTAATAGACCTCGCTAAGCCCCCTTGGAAAGACTGGCTTTTTCCGTTGGGTACGCTTCGCGAGCCCCTTGGAAGCTACCAACGCGCCCATCTCCTCATCCTCAATCAGAAACACACCGCAGAAAAGAAAGTATCTACTCCATTCCGCCACCCCCCCATAGCTCGTTTCGTTTATGAGCCGCAGGACCTATGGCATCCCAATGAGGAACCTAAACCCCTGCAGTGGCTTCAATACAAACCGGTTCTGGCTTTCTGTGGTATCGCCGAACCTGAAAGTTTCCAGCTGGCCATCCAGAGCATACCAGCTTACCTTACAGCCCTCCTAATCTATCCAGACCACTACTTTTACACAGAGCAAGACCTGGTTAAAATAAGACGAGAGTTTCGCCGCTTTAAGAAAAAGCTTTCCATGAAAGACCTCGTCCTCCTGACTACGGAGAAGGACCTGGCCCGTCTATACCAGAGCCCCCATATCCACCTCTTGGAAGAGCTCCCTCTTTATGCGCTGAGAATACAAATGCGACCCCTCTCCCCAGAAGAGGAAGCCAAACTGCAAAAGCTCATTACCTTCGCACCGGCTTATGGTAACACCTGAAGCTTATACCCACTTTCGGGAAACGATGGAGTATATCCGCCGCTATTACCAGGGCAGTGTGGAAATAGGAATTGTTTTAGGTACAGGGCTGGGACGTTTAGCTGAAAGCATAGAAAAGGAAGTTCAGCTGGCCTATAACTTCATTCCCCACTTCCCCATTAGTACGGTGGAAAGTCACTTTGGACGGCTTATCTTTGGAACCCTCGGCGGGAAAAAAGTCATAGCCATGCAGGGGCGCTTTCACTATTACGAAGGTTATACGATGTACCAGATTACCTATCCTATTCGCATCATGAAGCTATTAGGAGCGCACACGCTGCTCCTTTCCAATGCCGCCGGGGCCGTTAACCTCACTTATAAGCTCGGTGACCTTATGATCATTCGGGACCACATCAACTTACTCCCTGAGAATCCTTTGCGGGGTATCAACTTAGACCAGTTTGGGCCGCGCTTCCCTGATATGAGTCAGCCCTATGATCGTACCCTCATCGCAAAAGCTAAAAGCATTGCTCAGAATCTGGGTATTCCTGTCCAAGAAGGCGTCTATGCGGCTGTCCAAGGACCTAACTTAGAAACTGCCGCTGAATACCGCTACCTGCGCATTATCGGCGCTGACGTCGTAGGCATGTCTACCGTCCCCGAATGCATCGTCGCCAACCATATGGGCATGCGCGTCTTCGCTATGTCTATCGTTACCGATATAGGCGACCCCGACAACCTCAAACCCGTCTCCTTAGAGGAAATCATCCGGGTTGCCAATCAAGCCGAACCTAAACTCACCCAGATATTTACCGAATTAGTGCGATCGCTTTAAGGCTCACCCTCCTTTGGTGCCTGCTGACCCTTAGCTTGCAGGCACAGGAAGATACTTTGACTAAGGAAGGGCGGGTAGATAGCCTTGTTATTTACTTTCCGCAATCGTCTGATAGTACCTACAAGGAAAAGAGAAGCCTGCCTGACACCTTGCCCCCCCATCTGGTTATTATTTTACCGAAGTATCCCATAAAGCGACCGATAGCCCCCTTTGATTCTATGGGAGGGGCGTTTTTTGAGCTCCCATTTTATGACGAGTTGGATAATGAACCAGCGGTGATTTGGCGGCTCAGTTACTTCAAGCCTTATTATGCGCCGCTGGAATGGAGCCCTTCGGAGCTTTCGCTTTGGCAGGCTTCGCAGAGGGCTTATATTCTCTCCGCCCTTTATCCTATGTCTGTAAAGAAGCCCTTTACGGAGGTGCGTTTTGATCAATCCAGCCGCAGAACCCAGCTCTTACGGGTGGATCATGCGCAGAATTTCTCTTCTCGGGCGGGATTTCGGGCCCTCTATCGGCGGCGCACCCGCACAGGCGAATACCTCGGCCAAACCACTGACCACTATGGCTTTGGATTTCTGCTGCATGGGGAAACCAGGCCCCGCTCGCCTGCAGGGACGCACCTATATGGCCTGAGCCGGGTCTTCTGGAACCAGCTATACGATGAGATCAATGGAGGAAGTGTATTTGACTCCGCTCAGGGCTTAGCGGGCGCTTTCCAGAAGGAGCGTCAGCCCGTTCGTTTTACTGATGGGCAGTGGCGGGTATGGTATCGTGCCTTGGAGGTAGAGGGCGGAATAGCCTGGAATGGCAGTAAGCATTTTATTGGCCTGCAAGCGCAGGTTCGTCAGACTTATGGGGGTTGGCGAGGCGGCCCTGCTCGGGTCCCTATGTCGCCTTATGGTACGGATACGGTCTCTTGGAATAGCTTTGCTTTTGGTGAAGAGCAGCGTATAGGCTTGCGTGCGGGTAGCGGATATACCTACCTTTCCGTGCATCTTTTGCGCTGGTGGGGGCGCGGGACGGGTTGGCAAAGCTTTGACCAGCAGGCTCTCACCGCCGAAGCCCACCTTTCCCCCCCAGCCACCAAGAGCCGTTATATCCCTAATCTCAGTTTCTTCTATCGCTACTGGTTCTCTCCCCAAAGCCCTCCCCCTGAGCTGCGGAGTACCTTCTGCATCTCCCTCCCCTTCGCCACGGAGTTTTCTCTTCATTATAGTCGTCAAGCGCTGCCGTGGTTTTTTTATCGGGCGTATCCTCTTTCCCGGTCCCGTAATACGGAATCTCTTTACGCCAGCTATGCCCTTGTTTGGCGAGACTCTGCGGGGAAAACGCCGCCTTCGCTATCTTCCAGCGTCTGCGATGCGGCAGGGCTGGGGTATAGCTTTTTTCAGCTAAGTTTTTGGGGTTTGCGTCAGCGGTGGCCTTTGCTTTTGCGGGGTGCGCAGGCTCTTCAGCCGGAGGTGCCGCTTTTCTGGTACGGGATGAAGCTTACGGGCACCTGGGAAAGAAGACGAGTAGGCGTATATCCCGCCATTCTTTTTCAGCGGGCGGTAGGGCCGGATACCCTGCGGTGGTGGGTTCGTCAGATACCGGCTGTGGCGGGTTGGGTGCAGGTGAGCTACCGCTGGCAAATCCCTCCTTTTGCACCCATATACCGCTTAGGGGTGCGGCTGCGTGGCAGTAGTGCCTTTGTACCCCCGCAGTATGAGCCCGCTTACGGGCTTTTTCTGGCTTTGGACCACACGCCGCTTCAGCCCGCTTGGAGTGCGGTGGATGTGTTTCTCACTATTAGCCTAAGGCAAATCCATATTTACCTGCGGGTGGATCACCTCATGGAAGGGCTTTTTCAGCCAGGCAGTTTTTGGACTTATCCCTATCCTGTGCCAGGACGAGCGTTTAGCTTTGGGTTTGTGTGGCAGCTGTACAACTAATCTTCCCCCAGCCAGGGACGCAGAAACTTCCACAAGCGCTGACGAATGTGGTATACATGGGCCTTGATAGTATTAGGCCGTAGGCCCAGCTCAGAAGCAATATCTTTATAAGGGCGGCCTTCCTCCCAGACAGCGCGATAGACTTTTTGCTGGATGGGCGTGAGGGTGGCTTGCACCGCCTCCAGCTCCCGAAAAAGCCGCTCATAAGGAACATCCGCTTCGGCAGCAGGGTCCCAAACCTCTCCCTCCTCCATAATGGGCCAAGGTATCCACTGACGAACAGGGTCTTTTTGGAGATAAGCAAAGGCCTTCCGCCGAGCGATCGTATAGAGCCAAGTAGAGAGTTTCGCTTCCCCCCGAAAAGCGTGGAGCTTTTCCCAGGCCGCCAGAAAGGTCTCTTGCGTAAGCTCATCCGCTATTTCGGGACTTTGTACCCAGCGATAAATCCAACGCCGGACTTGGCTGTAATAGCGGCGCACCACCTCCTCAAAGGCCGCCTCCCTCGTCTCCTCAAAAGCAAAGGCCTGAATTAGCTCCTCCTCGGAGGCTTTCTGAAAAGACGACATAGCTGGGTTTCTAAGTGCAAACGCAGCGCCAAAGGTTTAAGTCTGAATGACGCCGAGGGGGAAGGGTTTGGGTTCGTAGCCCCATTCGGCGGCTTCAATCATGGTGGCGATGTAGGCTCGGGTTTCTTCGGGGCGGATGACTTCGTCTACCCACATACGGGCGGCGGCATAATAGGGGCTCATTTGTTTTTCATAGCGTTGGCGGATTTCTTGGAGGAGGCGGTCTTCTTCCTCTTTGGAGAGTTTTTGGTCGCGTTTATAGATTTGGAGGAGGGTTTGGGCGGCTTGGGTGCCTCCCATGACGGCAATGCGGGCTGTAGGCCAGGCTACAATGAGCCGTGGATCGTAAGCCCGCCCACACATGGCGTAGTTGCCCGCCCCATAGGAATTGCCTACGATGACAGTGATTTTAGGGACGACGCTGTTAGCGACGGCATTGACCATTTTGGCGCCGTCTTTGATGATGCCGCCGTGCTCGGCCCGAGTACCCACCATGAAGCCCGTCACATCTTGCAAGAAGATAATGGGGATTTGTTTCTGGTTGCAGTTGAGGATGAAGCGGGTGGCCTTATCGGCGGAGTCCGAGTAGATGACGCCGCCAAACTGCATTTCGCCGCGGCCAGAGCGCACCACCATGCGCTGATTGGCCACAATGCCCACGGGCCAACCCTCTATGCGGGCATAACCCGTAATAATAGTTTTGCCGTACCCTGCTTTGTACTCCGTGAAGGAATCCGCATCCACGAGGCTCTCAATAACGTCGTACATGTTGTAGGGGCGGGTGGGGTCTGCGGGGAGGAGTTCCAGAATTTTCTCAGGGGGGCGAGCAGGGGGTTTAGGCTCATGACGGTCCCAGCGAAAGCTACTGCGCCGTTGCGTCTGCGCTACTAATCGCTTCAATATATCCAGCGCTTCCTGATCATTTTTTGCCTGATAGTCGGTAACCCCTGAAATTTGGCTATGGGTAAAAGCCCCACCTAAGGTTTCCGCGTCGGTTTCCTCTCCGATGGCCGCTTTCACCAGGTAAGGCCCTGCTAAAAAGACCGAACCCGTCTTCTCCACAATAATAGCCTCATCGCTCATGATAGGCAGGTAGGCTCCACCCGCCACACATGGCCCCATAATAGCCGCATATTGCGGTATCCCCATCGCACTCATCACCGCATTATTGCGGAAAATGCGCCCAAAATGCTCCTTATCAGGGAAAACCTCATCCTGCATGGGAAGGTACACCCCCGCACTATCTACAAGATACAGGATCGGAATGCGGTTTTGCATTGCAATCTCCTGAGCGCGAAGGTTTTTCTTGGCGGTGATGGGGAACCATGCGCCTGCCTTGACGGTGGGGTCATTCGCCACGATGACACAGGGAACGCCTTGAACCTTACCTATCTTCACAATCACCCCCCCCGCAGGGCAACCGCCTACTTCCTCATATAGCCCTTCCCCCGCTAATAGCCCTATCTCAATAGCCTCCGCCGGATTATCTAAAAGGTAATCCAC
>Ga0079997_112703_pt1 | contig 38047 bp, 40 predicted proteins | sample PerSpoCPS_CMetaG_FD_69200 | JGI IMG/M metagenome (GOLD analysis project Ga0079997, IMG submission 69200) | Archaeal communities from Yellowstone National Park, Wyoming, USA - Perpetual Spouter C (PS_C) MetaG (SPADES assembly) (version 2) | ecosystem: Environmental > Aquatic > Thermal springs >... | reverse complement strand
TGTCAAGGAACTTTTCCCCGAAGCGAAATTGGCAATTGGTCCGCCGATTGAGGAAGGCTATTACTACGACTTTGATGTCCCCCGCCCATTCACGCCTGAAGACTTGGAGCGAATTGAGCAGAAGATGAAAGAAATCGTCGCCGCCGATTACCCGTTGGAGCGGCTGGAGTTGACAAAAGAGGAAGCGAGAAAGTTGCTTGAGGAAATGGGCGAGACCTACAAACTTGAGATTCTGGACGAACTGCCCGATGAGAAGGTGTCATTTTATCGGCAGGACGGTTTCATTGACCTTTGTCGCGGTCCCCATGTGCCAAGCACCGGTCGTATCAAGGCGCTGAAGTTGCTGAGCGCTTCAGGTGCTTATTGGCGCGGTGACGAGCGAAACCCGATGCTTCAGCGAATTTACGGAACTTGCTTCCCCACAGAAGAGCAGTTGCAAGAGTTTTTGCGCCGACTTGAGGAGGCACAAAAGCGAGACCACCGCAGGTTGGGGCGCGAGTTGAACTTGTTCATCATCGACGAAACCATAGGTTCAGGCTTGGTCCTTTGGCTTCCCAACGGCGCTTTGATTCGCAAGCAAATTGAGGACTTCTGGCGCGAGCAACACTTGAAACGAGGCTACCAACTCGTCTACACTCCTCACATCGCTCGCGACGAACTTTGGCGCAAAAGCGGTCACCTTGAACTTTACAGCGAGTTCATGTTCCCGACGATGCAGATTGAAGCCCACAAGTATTTGCTTAAGCCCATGAACTGCCCGTTCCACATCACAATCTACAAGACCCAAACCCGAAGTTACCGTGACTTACCCATAAGGCTTTGCGAGTTGGGGACAGTTTACCGATACGAGCGATCGGGGGTTTTGCACGGTCTTTTGAGGGTTCGCGGCTTCACCCAAGACGATGCCCACATCTTCTGCACGCCTGACCAAGTGAAAGACGAGGTGAAAGCGGCTGTCCAGTTTGCCCTGTTCATCCTGCGGACTTTCGGGTTCAGCGAATTTGAGGTGAAAATTGCCACCAGACCTGAAGGGAAATTTGCGGGGACACTGGAAGGCTGGGAACGGGCTGAGCGGGAACTTCAGGAAGTTGCCCAAGAGTTGGGATTGGACTATGAACTTGACATCGGTGGCGGCGCTTTTTACGGTCCGAAGATTGACATCTTCCTGCGAGATTGCCTCGGGCGACGCTGGCAATGCTCAACCATCCAACTGGATTTCAACTTGCCAGAACGCCTTGATGTGAATTACATCGGTCCCGACAACAAAGAGCACAAAGTCGTCATGGTTCACCGTGCTCTGTTTGGTTCAATGGAAAGGTTTATGGCTGTGCTCACAGAACATTATGCGGGCGCATTTCCCGTTTGGCTTGCTCCCGTTCAAGTGGCAGTTTTGCCCATCTCTGAGCGCCATTTGCCTTACGCAACTCAAGTCGCTGAGCGGTTGCAAGCGGAAGGGGCTCGTGTGGAGATACTCGCTAAAAGCGAACCGATTTCTGGACGAATTTTTGATGCGGAGGCGAGGAAAGTGCCTTACATGCTGATCGTCGGAGACAGGGAGGCTCAATCTGGAACTGTGTCGGTGCGAGAACGAGGGCGAAAGGATCACGGCTCAATGCCTTTAGAGCAGTTCGTTGACTGGCTCAAACCCCAACTCAAGCCACCAGCAGTGGAGTGATGGCGATGGCTGAAGCAACGGTTGTCAAGCCCAAGATGACTGAGGAAGAGTTTTTGAGGCTTCCCGACGACGGGCGAAAGTATGAGTTGGTGGACGGGGAGGCGAAAGAAGTGCCCGCAGGCGTAAGGCATGACGCCATAGTGATGCGCATCGGCTACCTGATGTATCCCTTCGCAGCAAAAATCGGCTTCCTTTGTGCGTCCAGCGCTGGGTTTAGGATGGTTACTGGCAATATTCGTTCTCCTGATGTTTCGCTGGTTTTGAGGGAGCGTTTGCCTGAGGGGCAGTTGCCTGAAGGTTTCATGGAAGGTGCGCCTGATTTGGCAATAGAAGTCATTTCTCCCAACGAAGATTGGGCTGAGTTGGGAAGGAAGATTGGCGAGTATTTCATGAGCGGTTCAAAGCAAGTTTGGCTTGTTGACCCTCAAGCAAAAACCGTCACCGTCTACAAATCGCTAACCGATGTCCATGTCCTTCACGCTGAGGAAGAAATCAGCAGTGACTTGCTCCCTGGGTTCAAATGCAAGGTCGCCGATTTGATGATGGAGTGATGGCGATGGCGGAGGCAACGGTTGTCAAGCCCAAGATGACTGAGGAAGAGTTTTTGAGGCTTCCCGACGACGGGCGGAAGTATGAGTTGGTGGATGGGGAGGCGAAAGAAGTGCCAGCAGGCGTAAGGCACGACGCCATAGTGGCGAACATCATTTTGCTGCTCGGTCCTTTCGTGCGCCAAAGGGCTGTCATTTGTGCGTCCAGTGCTGGGTTTAGGATGGTTACTGGGAACATTCGTTCTCCTGATGTTTCGCTGGTTTTGAGGGAGCGTTTGCCTGAGGGGCAGTTGCCTGAAGGTTTCATGGAAGGTGCGCCCGATTTGGCAATAGAAGTCATTTCGCCCAATGAAGATTGGGCTGAGTTGGGAAGGAAGATTGGCGAGTATTTCATGAGCGGTTCAAAGCAAGTTTGGCTTGTTGACCCGCAAGGAAAAACCGTCACCGTCTACAAATCGCTAACCGATGTCCATGTCCTGCACGCTGAGGAAGAAATCACGGGCGGAGACCTTTTGCCGGAGTTACGGTGCAAGGTCGTTGATTTCATTTCGTTGCCGTGACTTTGGATGCAAAATTTTTCTCGGAGGTGAACGGACATCGCTGACGAGCAACGCAGGGAACTTAGGGTGAACGAGCAAATTCGCATCCCAAAGGTGCTGGTCATTGACGAGAACGGTCAAAAACTCGGTGTCATGGACACAAGGGACGCTATAAGGTTGGCTCGCTCCAAAGGCTTGGACTTGATTGAAGTCGCCCCACACGCTCGCCCTCCAGTTTGCCGAATCATGGACTACGGCAAGTTCAAGTATCAGCAGCGGAAGAAGGAGAAGGAAGCCAGAAAGCACCAAAAGGAACTGAAGGAAATCCGCCTAACGCCTCAAATGAGCGAGCACGACCTACTTTATCGGCTGAAGAATGCCGAAGAGTTTCTGCGGGAGGGTCATCGGGTTCGCGTCTTCATGCAAATTGTGGGGAGGTGGGCTGTTCACGCTGACTTGGGTGAAGCGAAATTGCAAGAATTCGTTAACCACTTGAGCCATGTCGCCACCATTGAAACTCCGTTGAGTCATCAAGGCAAAGTGATCGCTATCGTGCTTGCTCCTCGTAAGGACATCAAACAGAAACCTGCAGCCCCAACAGTTAGCCCTTCCAAGCCCGTTGAAGCACAACCATCCCAAACCGCTCAACCAGTCCAGCCAACGCAAATCTCATCGCCCCAAGTTTCGGAAACGCATCCTGAGCCATCACCTCAAGCCCAAGAGACACCCAAAGTCATTGAAGTGGCGAGCGATAATAGAGGTTCGTGACGGCGATAATTGTCGCAATGGCTCTCACGGTAGCGTCAAGCCAAACTTTGTGCTATCCTTTTGTGCCGCTGAAAGGCGAAGAAAGCCTCTTTGCACTTCCCTGAATTGCCAAACACTGAACGGAGGGTCGTGAGATGGCGAAAAGTTCAAAGACGAAACGGACTGCTGCCAAGCGGTTCAAAATCACTGGGAGCGGTAAGGTGCTCCATCAAAGGGTTGGCGGTCAGCACTACATGCTCAAAAAGAGCAAGCGGCGAAAGCGCGATTTGGAGCGCATGGTGGAACTTCACCCGTCTCACAAACGAGCGGTTAAAGCACTCTTGCCAGGTCAAATTTGACACCACGAGGTGAGCAACGATGAGGGTGAAGGCAGGAACAGTTACTCGCAGGCGACACAAAAAATGGCTCAAAATGGCTGAAGGTTACTGGGGGCTAAAAAGCGTCGTCTTCCGAAGAGCCAAAGAAGCGGTAATTCGCGCCCTCAACTTTGCCTACCGTGACAGGAAACAGCGGAAGCGAGATTTCAGGCGTTGGTGGATTGTCCGCATCAACGCTGCCGCCCGCTTGCACGGGCTCAGGTATAACGAATTCATTCACGGCTTGAAACTTGCGGGCGTCGCCATCAATAGGAAGATGTTGGCAGAGTTGGCTGTCAATGACCCTGACGCTTTCGCAGCGTTGGCTGAGAAGGCAAAGGAAGCGTTGGCAGCGAAAGCAGCAACAGCGTAGACGGTCTCATCTTGATTTAGCGCGGAAAGAGCGTCAGCGCTGAAACGCTGGCGCTCTTTACTTTGTGTCACTTTGCTCTCACTGGGGTGACGAATGTGACGGCAGAGCAGCATCTTTTGGAGTTGGTGCGCATTCTGGTTGAGACGCCAACGCCTACTGGAAACGAGAAAGCGCTGTTCCCGTTTTTGACTGACTACTTGCAATCTCACGGGTTCACCGTTTCCGAGCAAGAAGTGACCGAGCGACACCCTTTGACCCCTCCCGGCGAATACAGCAACTTGATTGCAAAGCGAGGGGAAAGTCGGCTGCTGATTTCGGCTCACCTTGACACTTTCCCCGCTTACTCGCACCCTCAACCATACACCCTTCGGCAAGAGGGCGATAAGTTGATTGGGAGGGGCGTTGTTGACATCAAGGGGCAAATTGCTGCTCTCCTTTTGGCAATTTCCCAAACCCCTGCACCTTGCCAAATCGCTTTCGTCTGTGACGAGGAGCGTGGCGGAACGGGTTCAAGGAGCCTTCAATTTGATGCCGATGCTGTCATTGTGCTTGAGCCAACTGACCTGAAGCCAGTGGTTGCGCATGCCGGCGCCGTTGAAGTCACCGCCCTTTTCTTCGGCAAGGCTGCTCACGGGTCTGTGCCCCATTGGGGCGACAATGCCCTTGAGAAGGCGGTCGCTTTCGCGGATGCCTTAAAGGCTCATCCCTTAATCGCAGACCAGCGCCACCCGCTTTTTGAGCGAGCGCCTTTAGTGACTCTCGGCAAACTGGAAGCAGGCAGCGAAGCGATGGTCGTCCCCAATAAAGCCGTGCTCAACCTTGACATTCGGGTCTTGCCCGGATATTCGGCTAAAGCCGTAGCCGATCTGGTTCAAGATTTCGGGGCGAAATTCAAAGCAGAAGTTCGGATTGACGATGTTTCCGAACCGGTCGTTTTGGGTGAAGACGAAGCGATTGTGGAAATTGTCAAGAGAGCCATCGCCGATGTTACAGGGCAAGAACCTCCCGCCATCGGATACTGGAGTTGGACCGATGCCGTTAACTATCTGGAGCGCGGTGTCCCTGCAGTTGTGATTGGTGCCGGTCATCTCGGTGTGGCTCACTCGGACGAAGAGTGGGTGAACTTGAGCGATTTGCTTCTTCTCTCGCGCATCCTCGCACGGCTCTTGGAAACCAATGCGTGATTGCCCTCAATTGCTTCTACTCTGTCGGGTGAATGGGTTGAGGCTTTCTGCCGTTTCATATTCGGGCAGCGCCATTTGAAGGCGATACATGCGGGCATACCAACCTCCGTTTGCCATCAACTCGTCGTGGGTTCCCCGCTCAACAATTCGCCCGTCCTGAACGACCAAAATTTGGTCGCAGTCGCGAACCATTGACAGCCTGTGGGAAACGATGATGGTCGTCCGACCTTCCATCAGCCGCTCCAAAGTGGCTTGGATAATCGCTTCGCTTTCCGGCTCAACGGATGCTGTCGCTTCATCAAGAAGCAAAATTTTCGGGTTCGCCAAAAAGGCACGGGCAATGCAAATGCGTTGCTTCTGACCGCCGGAAAGCCTGACTCCTCGCTCCCCCACAACGGTCTCGTAGCCGTCGGGCAGTTCCTCAATGAACTCGTGAGCGTTCGCCAACTTTGCAGCCTCAACAATTTCCTCGTCGGTAGCATCCAAACGCCCAAATCTGATGTTGTGCTTGACCGTATCGTTGAACAGGAAAGGTTCCTGAGTGACGATGGCACAGTGGCGGCGCAAACTTTCTTGCTTAATTTGCCTCAGGTCGTATCCGTCAAGCAAAATTCGCCCTTCCTGCGGCTCGTAAAGTCGCAAAATCAGTGCCAAGATTGTGCTCTTGCCTGCGCCCGACGGACCGACAATCCCGACTTTCTGTCCCGGCAGGACTTCAAAGGAGACATCCTGAAGGACGATGTTCTTGTCATCGTAGGCAAAGGCCACCCTGTCAAAGACTATGTGCCCTTTCACTTCCGCCAACTCGATAGCGTCTGGGGCGTCGGTGATTTCAAGGGGCGCGTCAAGGATTTCAAAGACGCGGGAAGCGGAAGCAATTGCCCGCTGCACCATTTCGTTGATTTGGGCAAGTGAGAAGACAGGGGCAAACAATTGCCACCAGTAGCCGCGATAAGCCACCAAGCCGCCGATGGTGAATTCGCCTCGCAAAACGAAAATCGAGCCCACGCCAATCATCACAACGCTGCTGAAGAAGCCGACGGTGAAAACTGCCGGGAAGTAAATGGTGCGTGCGATAACGCCCTTGATGCTTTCGTTCAAGTATCGCCGGTTTTCCTCCTCAAACCGCTGCAGTTCGTAGAGTTCGCGAGCGAACGCTTTGATGATGAGCATACCCAGCAGGTTCTCTTGCAGTTTGGCGGAAACATCGCCGAGCCTATCTCGGATTCGCCGGTAAAGTCCCCTGATGCGGGCGTTGAAAATCCAGACGAGTGCGGCGACGCCAGCCATTGGCAACAGCGTAAGCGTGCCGACCTTCCAATTCAACGCGACAATGATTGCAGCGACACCGATGAACTGCAAAGCATTGGCGATAATGTTGTCAACACCGTTGATGGCGACCTCCTGCAGCGTATCAACATCCCCGATGACTCTGGCAATCAAATCGCCGCTGCGCCGTTCGTGGAAAAAGCGAAGGGAATGGCTTTGGAGTTTCCTGTAAAGTTCGTTGCGAAGGTCAAACACGAACCTTTGACCCACGACCCCGAGAAGGTAAGTTCGCGCCGCCGATAAGCCCACACCTACAAGGTGAACTGCGACCATAACCAAAAGTGCTGGCACCAAAAGCCCAACCTTGTGGTTGACGATGACCTCGTCCACGATGAATTTCCAAACGAGCGGGTGGAAAAGTTGGGCTGGCGTCGCAAGCAAAAGGCACAAAAGCCCAACCGCAATCTGCCACCAGTATGGCTTGAGGTATCTCAACAGCCGAACAAATTGAGTCACGGCTTTATCGCCTCCTCAAAACAAGGCTTAGGCTCGTTTTCGGCTTGGCACTACATTCTGAAGACTTCGCCCATCCGCCTTCCCACCAACCTCGTTGAGATTGCCATTGAAACCGCTAACACGAGCATGCCCAAAACTCCCATGGCTGAAGCCATTTGAACGCCGCCCTCAAGTCGGTTGGAGAGGGCGTAAATGGCTTTCGTTATCGGGAAGTAGCGTTGGTCAAAAGCGAGGATTAGGCTGTCGGAAACCTCCAGCATCGCAAAAGCAAACGCCATGATTCCGCCGGCGATTAGGTGCGGGATGATTTGCGGCAGTGTGACCTTCACAAAAGTCCAGAACGGTGATGCCCCTAAGTTCAAAGATGCTTCCTCAAGGGTCTCGCTGACTTGCTGCAAACCGGCGTAACACGCCCGCACCATGTAAGGCAACCTCCTGATGGCGTAGGCGATAATCAGCAAAAGCACTGGATTTTGGCGCGGGTCAAGGGGAGTGTTGGCGAAAGCACCAACATAACCGAAAGCGACAACGATGCCCGGAATTGCCAAAGGCAACATCGCCGCACCGTCAAGCCATTGGGGCAAAGGCGCTTTCCTGCGAACGACGATGTAGGCGATGGCTAAACCCAGCAGTATGTCGAGCAAAGCGGAAGCCAAACTGTAAAGCAAACTGTTGCGGATGCTCGTTGCCGCCAGAGGGTAAACGAGAAGTTGCTGGAAATACCTGAGCGTCCATCGGTTTGGCAGAATTGTCATGAACCATCGGTCGGCGAGAGCGTTGAGCAGCACGGCGATGTTCGGCAAGATGGCGAAGAAAGTGACTAAAAGGATTGAAGCGGTGACAAGGGCTGTGATGGGCAGCGGCAAACTTCGTTCGCCAGTTTCGCCCGCAGCCCTCGGGATTGTTTGGACTTGCCACCTTTCCGCCCAACGCTTGCTCGCCCAAAACACCGCAACGCTTAAAGCCATCACGAGCAAAACCATTGCGTAGCCTGTCGGGTCTTCAAGGGCTTGTTCGACCCGATGGAAAATTTGAACCGCCACCACTCGCGTGTAATTGAAAACGAGTGGCGTTCCCAAGTCAGTGAAAGCGAGGATGAAAACGAGGCTGCCAGCAGCAAAGAGACCCGGTGTCATTAATGGCAAAGTGACTGTCCTGAACAGCCTGAACCCAGATGCGCCCAGGGATTGGGCTGCCTCTTCAAGAGACCTGTCAATGCGCGATAAAGCGGCAACGCAATTGAGGTATGCGATGGGCAGGAAGTGAAGCACCTGCAGGACGACGATGCCCCAGATCAGCCATAGCGAGCGCCTCTTTTTGGTCGTGGGTGACATAAACGGTCGTGACCCCAAGTTGCCTTTGCAGCGATTTCAACTCGCCTCTCATTTCCGCTCTCAATTTGGCGTCCAAGTTGGACAAGGGTTCATCAAGCAGGAGCAAATCTGGGTGGACAGCGATGGCTCTGGCAAGGGCAACCCTTTGCTGCTGCCCACCCGAAAGTTGCATGGGCAACCGCCTCTCAAAGCCTTCAAGCCTGACCAGTCTCAAGGCTTCCCTCACCCGCCGCTCAATTTCGCTTCGTGGAAGTTTCCTCACTTTCAACCCATAAGCCACATTGTCCCAAACGCTCATGTGCGGAAAGAGAGCGTAATGTTGGAAGACCATCGCCGCGTTTCGCTTGTGGGGCGGAACAAAAGTCACATCTCGGTCACCGAAAAAAACTCGTCCCTCATCAGGGAAAAGGAAGCCAGCCAAAACTCGCAGAAAAGTCGTCTTGCCGCAGCCAGAAGGTCCCAACACGAAAAAGAACTCGCCCGACTTGATTTCAACCGAAACGCCTCTGAGCACAAGAGTTTTGCCAAGATACTTGACGATGTTTTCTGCCCTGACCTCCATCATGGTTGCTTTCACCGTGAGCCGAATTTTTGACTTCCCCACCACTCAAAAACTATGCGACGCTGTGCAAAGAAATGTCATTGAGGCTTAACCAAAGCGGGATGTGAGTTATCATTTTAGGTGGCGTTGAGTTGTGCGTTGGAAGGGAAAACACATAACCATCAACGCACAACTCGTAACTCCACACGCAACGGTTTGGGGGTTGGAGCATGCAAGTGACGGATTTGCTGGCTCAGGTTCAAAGGCTCAAGGAAGAGGCGGAGCAGGCTTTGCAAAACGCCGAGACAATGGAAGCCGTAGAAGAAGTTCGGCGCAGGTTTCTGGGTCGGAAAGGCGAGTTGAACGCAATTTTGCGGAGTTTGTCCCAATTGCCGCCCGATGAACGAAGGTTGATTGGTTCCGAAGCCAACGCGTTGCGTGATTGGCTTGAAGAGGCGCTTTTGAAAAGGGAGCAAGAGGTCAGGGAGATAGCGCTTCAGCGGCGGTTGGAAAGGGAACGCATAGATGTTACTTTGCCGGGACGAATTTGGCAACCCGGCGGATTGCATCCATTGACGATGACAATCAACGAGATTTGCTCAATCTTCACCGACTTGGGTTTTGAGGTCGTTGAGGGACCTGAGGTTGAAGACGAGTGGCACAACTTCATAGCACTGAACATCCCGCCAGAACATCCAGCCCGCGATGACCACGACAGTTTCTACATCGTCGGTGACTGGGAGCCGGGCAAAGAAGTTTTGTTGCGGACGGAGACATCGGCTGTGCAAATTCGCGTGATGGAAAGCAGGCAGCCTCCTGTCAGGATTGTCTCGCCAGGTCGGGTTTACCGTCGCGACCCCTTTGACCGAACCCACTCCCCCGTCTTCCATCAAGTTGAAGGTTTGCTCGTTGACGAGGATGTGACCTTTGCTGATTTGAAGGGAACGCTTTACGCTTTCGCTCAGCGCTTTTTCGGCGAATGGGTCCAAATTCGCTTCCGACCCCATCACTTCCCCTTCACTGAACCGAGCGCCGAAGTTTTGGTCAGTTGCGTTTTTTGCAAGGGCAAGGGCTGCCCAGTTTGCAAGCAGACGGGATGGCTTGAAGTGCTCGGCTGCGGCATGGTTCACCCCGCAGTTCTTGAGAATGTCGGCTATGACTCCGAAAAGTGGCAAGGCTACGCGTTCGGGATGGGAGTTGAGAGGTTAGCGATGCTCCGCTACGGCATTGACGACATTCGGCTCTTTTACGAGAACGACTTGCGCTTCCTGAGGCAGTTTGATTAGCGGAGAAGTTGTTCAGCAAATCCTCCAGTGAAGCCCCTAAGCCCGTTCCCTCGTGTAGGGAGTTCCCTGTAAAGGGAATTGCCGCAATCCCCTACATACTTCGCCTGAGGGTTAATGCAAATTGGGATTGGACATTCGTCAAGGCGGAGGTAAAACGCCATGCAGGGAACGGAACAAATGACTCAGTTGATGACGACGGTTTGTCCTTTCTGCGGGGTTGGATGCGGACTGGTAGTGGAAAGCGGAAATGCCTTCCCGCTTCGTTCCCACCCGATCACGCAAGGCTCACTCTCACTGAGAGGATGGAGCACGGGCGAACTTTTGAGGTCGCCGTTGAGGGTTAAGTCCGCTTTCGTTCGCTCACCTAACGGAACCACGCATCCCGTTGAAATCTCAGAGGCTCTCAAACTCATCGTTGAGCGCCTTAAAGAGTTGCGCGAGCGTTACGGTAGCGAAGTCATCGGGATTTTGGGTTCGGCGAGATTGACCAACGAGGAAAATAGGCTCATCCGACAGTTGGCGGTTGCTCTCGGAACTCCAAACTTGGATTCCTTTCAGCGGTTAGGCTATTTGCCTTTCAATTCGGTCGGGTTGGAAAGCCTTGAGGGTGCATCATCGATAACGGTTTTGGCAGTTGACCTTGCTCATCGGCACCCGCAAATTTTCCGAAGGGTGTCAAAAGCGCTGAAACGGGGCGTTACCGTCCGCTTCATTGACAGCCGGAAGGTTCAACTCGCCAGTATGGCGACGGAACATATCCGCCCATTGCCGGGGCAGGAACTCAACTCGTTGCCATCCGCTAACGGAGACGGCGAAATAGTGCTGATTTCTTCGGAGATTGCCTTGCACGGACAAGGAGCGAAAGCGGTTGAAGCGCTCCAAGGTCGGCAAGTCATGTTCTTGACAGACTATGTTAACCAACGAGGCATGGTTGATGCTGGGGTTCGTCCCTTCCCTGAAGGCGCTTCTGCTTACGAAATGCTCCAACGAACCTTCACAGGTGACTTGAAAGCGTTGCTGATCTTCGCCGATGACCCCTTTGAGTTCTTCCCCGAACTTGCGAAAGAAGCCTTTAGCCGGCTTGAGTTCGTGGTCGTGGTTGATTCCGTCAAAACTGAGGCGATGAAGTATGCTCATGTCGTTTTGCCGGGCGCGCTGCTTGCGGAGAAGGAAGGGACATTCACAAATTGCGAAGGGCGAATCCAGCACTTAGAACCTGTTGCCCCACCTTTAGCGGGGCTGACGGAAAGGCAGATTCTGGAACAAATTTTGGCTTTGCTGGGTGAGACGCCAGAAGCGGGTGAGGCTCCACCATTCTCCGTGAACTCTCCGTCCATTGAACCAGAAAGCCCGACCGACGAACGACCCTTTGTGGTTGCCCTTGACAGCGGAACTTTCTGGAACAACCATGCCCTTGCCAAGGCATCGGTCACCGTTTGGCGCGAGATGCGCCGTCCCTTCGTTGACTTCCCTAACGGCTATGTCATTGTCAACCCAGAGGACGCTCGCGAATTGGGCATACGGATGTTCACTCCCGTCAAGATGGAAAGCGCAGAAGGCGAGGTAACCCTTCCAGCCAACATTGACGAAAGAGCAGCGCGAGGGACTTTGCTCGTTCCGATGTTCCTTTGGGAAAAGGTCGGCAAGGCTTTGGGTGCTTTGCAGTTTGACGCAAGCATGAAAATCCCCGTCTTCCGACCAACGGCTGTGAAGGTCGTCTTGTAGCGAGAAGGGCGGGCTTCTGCCTGTCCGCAAAAGGAAAGGGCAGGAGGCGTTTGACATGGAGAAGCGATGGGTTAGTGAAGGTAATCTGAAAGCAATCTTGGCGGAACTGGCAAAAGACGGGCAACTTATAGCGCCCGTCAAAATCGGCGATGAGGTTCTTTTCCGAAGGGTCAGCGATGTGGAGCAGATTTGCCCTGATACCGAATATGTGAACTCCTTCATCCCACCAAAGGAATTCATCCTGCCTGCGCGACAAACCCTTCTCAGTTACGAACTTGACAATTCACGCATTACGCTTCACGCATCACGAGAGGATTTGCCAGAGCAAGTCATTTTCGGCATAAGGAGTTGCGATGTCGCAGGCATTGAATACCTGACCAAGTTCCTTTCTGGCGAAATGTTTGGTCGCCCAGATTTGGCAGACGAGTTGTTCATGAAGCGACGGGAGAGGCTGACGATTTTGAGCGTCGTTTGCCAACAGCCCGGCGAAACTTGCATGTGCGTTTGCTGCGAGGGAGGTCCAGCCCTTGAAAGCGGGTTCGATTGGCAACTGACAAGGCTTGAGAGGGGTTGGTTGGTTGAGGTCGGAAGCGAAAAGGGTTGGGCTCTCGTTGAAAGGTTCAGGCAATTGGTGCCACCAGCGCCTGAAGAAGCAATCGCCGAGAAAGAGGAGCGAGTCCGGCAAGTTGTGGCTAATTTCTACAAGTTCAGCCCTCACAGGGTTCAAACTATGGCTGCTTCAAGGATGCTTTCAAAAGGTAGGCTTGAACACGCTTTCTGGCAGAAAATAGGCGAAAGGTGCATTGAGTGCGGAGGTTGTGCCTTCGTCTGTCCGACTTGCTACTGCTTCAATGTCGCTGATTTGCCTGTCGAACAGTCAACCGAGGACGACGGGCAATTAGTCCCGTTGGTTCCGGGAGCACCAACGAAAATCCCGACAAAGGGTAAGTGGGAACGAATCCGATGCCGCGATAGTTGCATGTTGGCAGGCTATGTCCGGCATGCGGGCGGCATCTACCCCAGAAGGACAACGGGCGAACGGTGCCTGACACGCTTCTTCCACAAACTTTCATGGCAATTCCACTTCCGCATGGGAAGGCTCGGATGCACAGGTTGCGGTCGGTGCATCATCACTTGCATGGGCAATATCGGGATAAGCCAAGTTTCAGAGGAAATGGTTGAGGCTTTGACGGGCGTTCCAGCGAAGGAGAGGGAGATTGTTTTGCGCAGCCCGCAATCGTAATGCGAGCCGAGCGAGGTGAACGCTTGTGGAGACGAAGTTGGAGACAACATGGCAAGGAGACGGGGCATCTCTCTACTTGCCCAAGTTAGTGCGGATTTTGGACATGAAAACGGAAGTGCCAGCAGAGGCTGTGACTGGACCGATTGTCAATTTCACGATAGAGCGCAATGGCATTGACTTTCGCCCCGGACAGTTTTTTGAAATCAGCGTCTTCGGCGCAGGTGAGGTGCCAATCTCAATTTCTTCTCCGCCGAGTTTGAAAGACAGAATCATTTTGTCCGTGCGCGCCGCAGGTTATGTCACAAGTTTGCTTCACCAGTTGAAGCCCGGCGATTACATCGGGCTGAGAGGTCCGCTCGGGAACGGTTTCCCGATGGAGGAGTTTCACGGCTTTGATGTCTTGTTCGTCGCAGGCGGTATAGGTCTGGCTCCCCTGAGAGGGCTGCTGTGGGAGATGCTTTTCCAGCGGGAGAAGTTTGGGCGAATTCTGCTCCTTTACGGCGCACGAACTCCGAGGGACTTGATGTATCAGTGGCAACTGCCCGAGTGGGAGGAAAAGGGCGTCGAAATTCACTTGAGCGTTGATATTGGCGACGGGGTTTGGGAGAAGGAAACCCATCCGCCCCGCAAAGTCGGTGTAGTCACGACTTTGTTCACCGACATCCAAATTGACCCGACGAAGACAGTCGCCTTCGTTTGTGGTCCGCCCATCATGATTCGGTTCGCCCTTTTGGGGCTGACGAGAGACTTGAAGATTCCGCCTGAAAGGTGCATCGCTACTTTGGAGCGTCACATGAAATGCGGGGTTGGCAAGTGCGGTCACTGCATCGTCGGCGACAAGTATGTTTGCATGGACGGACCAGTTTTCAGTTACGCAGAACTGTCTCGCCTTGCCACCGTTGAGGAGCCGTGGTGAAACATGCGCTCACGCGTTCATGACTTCAAGGACAAGTTGGGGACCGTTGAGGCGAAGGTCAAGTTGGTTGAGGACATTGCGACCGAGGATAAGTTCGTTTGTGGCTGCTGCTATGACTTCAACGAGGTCAAAGTGGAGTTGACCAATCTGGATGTCCACAAGGAAAACGGAGTGGAGTCGGAAGATGCCGTCAAAACCACCGACCTGAATTTCTCCCTGCCGTATGAGTTGAAGGCGCGAAACCAACATCTCAGGCACAACGGTTATGTCCGCACCCGTGTCAACCAATCCCCAAACCTGCATTTGCTGAGAAGGGTCAACAGGGTTGCTCAGGAGAATCTGGACGACAGGTGCAGGCGGTTCGTAGGCGGTGTCGTAAGCAAATCGTTCCAAGTTCACTGCTTACACCCCCAAAGCCCGGATAATGGCTTTGCGCATCCCATCTTTGAGCACGATTTGAAAGTAAGCAGGCACAAACCCATACTTGGCAAACACGCGCTTGATGAGCGCCTTTCGGTCAACATCGCTATCCACGACTTTCCCCTGATAGACAGCTACCCATTTACCTTCGTAGCCTTGAGCCAGAAGTTGGGAGTGCATTCGCCAAAAGGCTCTCCTGTTCTCTTCCCACTCCTCATTTCCGGTTCCCAAGTCGGGCGCTTCTTTGAGAATTTGTTCGCCAATGTCCATGCCAGCATCACCGCCAGCAATTATAGCGCCAGACAGTCCAGTAAAAATTGCGAGCGTTGGGACGCGCGGGAACATGAAAACTTGGAGTTATCAAACGCATGCACGCTTACACGCATGCACGCAGACGCGCAATTTTTGAGAGGCAAAAGAGTTGCTGTCATCGGGGTGGGGAACAGGATGCGGGGCGACGACGGGGTTGGTTCTGTGATTGCGGAGCGGTTGCAAGAACTCGCGAAAGGGAGTTTGCTTGTCATCGACGCCGAGACTGTTCCCGAAAACTATTTGGGCGTTTTGCTGGACTCAAAGCCTGAAGTTGCGCTGTTCATTGACGCGGTGGATTTTGGCGGGGAAGTCGGTGAGTGGGCTTTGGTGCCCCTTTCTGTGCTCGGCGACAAAGTTCCAACCACTCACACCGTTTCGCTGAAACTTTTGGGGCAGATTTTGGAAAGCAATGGCACTGAATGCTTGCTCTTGGCAATTCAGCCAAAGCAAATCGGGTTTGGAGCGACGATGAGCGAGGAAGTGGCTTCAGTGGCTGAGAGGATTGTCCAGATGTTGGCTCAGGTTTTTGGTCTGGCAGTTTCCCGTCCCGCCGAAATGTCAGGGGAGGTGCATGGGGATGAATGAGCAGGTTTTGCCTTGGTTTTTGCTGCTGATTTTGTTGCCGTTAGTTGGGGCGTTCATCTGCATTGGGACAAAAAACCGGACGACAGACTATGTCGCTTCCCTGTTCACTGGTTTGACCGCACTCGTCGGTTTGTGGATGGTCGGGAGATGGGGCTTCACGGGCGTGAGGATTCACCTTGGCGGTTTACCCCAGTTCGGTCGCTTCGTCGGGAAAGAAGTTTCCATGTTCGGCTTTCTCCTTGACCCACTCAGCGCAATCATGCTAATGATTGTCGTTGGGCTCGGCTTCCTCGTCACAGTCTATTCGGTCGCATATGTCAGTGCCAGCAACAAAGAACACCCGGTAACGGACGGTCGCGAGCGCTACTTCTTCTGGATGCTGCTCTTCATCGCCTCAATGGCTGGTTTGGTCACTTCGTCTAACTTCCTGCAACTGTTCATCTTCTGGGAGTTGACGACGATTTGCTCGTGGGCGCTGATTGGCTTCTACGAAACTGACAGGGCTCTTTGGGGCGGTTACAAAGCGCTTCTGATGACTCACGGTGGCGGTCTTGCTCTAATGGTCGCTATTGTTGCCCTCTACTTGAATGCGGGGAGTTTTGACTTTGAGGCGTTGAAGGCTATCAGCCCAGAAGTTCGCGGGGCACTTTTTGCCCTCATCTTCGTCTTCATCATGGTCGGTTCATGGGCGAAAGCAGCACAGTTCCCGTTCCACACTTGGCTTCCAGAAGCGATGGAAGCGCCGACGCCCGTTTCGGCATACCTGCACGCCGCAGCGATGGTCAAGGCAGGTGTCTATTTGGCAGCGAGGCTGATATTGGAGGGCGGCGCCTTGCCCTACTGGGTTGGGTTGCTGACAACGGTGATGGCTCTGCTTACCATGTTCTTTGCCGTCAGTGCCTTCTTCTTCCAAGATGACCTGAAGCGGCTGTTGGCGCTCTCAACCATTGCCCATCTGAGTTACATCTTGCTTGGATGCGGCGTTTACATCATGTTCAAAGCACCCGAAGCATATCAAGGTGCGCTTTTGCACATCGCTGCCCACGCTGCGGGGAAGGGTCTGTTGTTCTTGACCGTTGGGGCTCTGACCTATTTCGCTGGCACACGCCGAATCTCAGAACTTTCTGGCGTCGCGTCGAAGCAACCCTTGATTGCCCTTAGTTTCTTCGTTGGCGTGTTTACCGTCACAGGTGTCCCGCCGCTTGCCGCTTTCTGGAGCAAACTTTTCCTCATCATCGGTGCTCTTCAAAACGGCGCTTTCGGTTACTTCCTCGCCTTCGCGATGCTTTTGGAGAGCCTAATCGCTTTTGGTTGGTTCCTGTATGTTGGGCAACGAGTTTTCTTCGGCACGCCCTCGCCCCATGTTGAAGCGATAGAGGGCTCAAGGCGTTCCATTGACATTTCCTTGAGCGTTTTGATTGCGGCTTGCATCCTTATGCCCTTGATCGCACTGCCACTTGCATCGGCAGCGCTGGGAAAGTAAGGAACGAAAGGTCGCCCCTGACGGGGCTCCTACCAAAGACAGTAACAACGGCGTTAGCCACGAAAGGTTGATGTTAAAGAGGTGATAGGAAGTGACGCCGGAAGGCTTGATGAACTTGGTCTTGCTGGGAATGGGAATTCTCGCCTTGGGGATTTTTGTCACGGCACTGACATCGGAGCAGAGGGCGCTCACGAGAGTTTTGGGCACCGTTTTCACTTTAGTTGCCAGCATTGTTTTGCTCTACGCTGGTGTTGGGCTAATCGTTTGGGGAGCGACAGTTCGCCTCCCCTTGACGGAGATAACCGCCATCAAAACCAAGTTGACGCTGCAGGCGGACATGCTTTCAGGGTTGTTCCTTTCGCTGATCGCCCTTTTGTCCATCCCATCGGCTCTGCATTCCTTCGCCTACCTTGAGCACCCTCATTACCGCCAAGAGAGCCTCATCCGCTACTACCCGATGTTCATGCTCTTCCTTCTGGCGATGGTCGGGGTTGTAGTTGCTTGGGACTTGCTGACATTCCTTGTCTTTTGGGAAGTCATGACGCTGGCGTCTTATGTTCTGGTCGCTTATGAACGGAGCAAGCCTGAAAACCTTCGTGCCGCCCTCAAATACTTCATCCTCACACACATCGGCGCGCTCTGTTTGCTCGTCGCAGCGGTCATCCTTTGGGTTCAGGGCGGTTCTTTTGAGTTTGAGACGGTTTTCGCGACGGTTGAGAAGTTGGCGAAGACGAGACCCGTTCTCCTTCATGTCATCTTGTCGCTCATGTTCATCGGGTTCGCAACGAAGGCTGCTCTCTTCCCGTTCGGAGATTGGTTGCCCGATGCTCACCCAGCAGCGCCTTCACCAATTTCAGCAATGCTTTCAGGCGTGATGATAAAGTTGGGAATTTACGGTTTCCTTAGGTTCTTCGTCTGGCTCTTACCTACCGCTGCGTTCCCGTTTGCTTACGACTGGAGTTATGTCTTTGGCATTTTCGGTGTCGTGTCAGCGATTTTAGGCGGTGCAGCGGCGACAGTCACTTACGATGCGAAAGTTTTGCTCGCATACTCTTCCATCGCCCAATCAGGCTTCATCACCTTGGGCATCGGTGCTGGGATGTTCTTGTTCAGCCAAGATTTGCCTCTCGCCAACATCGCTATGGCTGGCGCTTTCTTCCACATCGTGGGCGATGCACTCGTTAAAGCACTTCTGTTCTTGAACGCGGGTTCGTTGCTTTACGCGACTGGCAGCAGGAGGTTCGCTGATTTGGGAGGTTTGCTTGAGGCGATGCCGCAAACTGCAGGGACAGCCTTCGTCGGTTCAATGGCAATTGCTGGCTTCCCGCCTTTGACCGCCTTCGTGAGCAAGTGGCTAATCCTGCAGGCTCTCCTCTTCTCCAAGTCAATCCCTGTCACTTTCTCTGGTGTCGGCATGCTCCTTGCCAGCATCTTCTCAATCCTCTACTCGGTCAAGTTCTTTGCCGCGAGTTTCCTAATCAAGCCGATGAGGTCAGGGAATTTGGAAGTCCCCTCCACGATGCGGCTCGCTCAACTTATCTTGACGCTCCTCGTCATCGCTGTCGGTTTGTTCCCGGGTGCAGTTCTCAGATGGTTGAGTTGGATTATTTCCGACGCATCCATGTTCGCTGGCGCCGAAGAAAAGTTGGCGGGCTTCTGGCAATGGGCATGGGTTCAACCGATAACGGGCGCATTTTCGCCCCTCGTCTTGGTCGGCATGTTCTTCATCGTTAGCATCTTTGCCCTCATTGCTGTCGGGACGGAGCGTCAACCGCGCAAAGCACCTATCTGGCTTGGAGGCGAGTTAGTGAAACCGGAGCATTTGGGAGGTCACCCTCAAGGTGTTCCGTTACGCGAAGAATTGCTTCAAAGGGCGTATCCGCGAGCGCCCGTTCCGCGCTGGCGCCCACCTGAATGGTTCACCAAGTTGCTTGACCCAGAAGCGTGGATGTATCGCCCTGTGATAACTGGCGGAACTTGGGTAAGCGACTTGCTTCGCCGAGCCCATACGGGCGTCCCGCACCTTTACATCGCTTGGCAAATCATTGGCGCTGCCATTATCGCTTTGGTCGTTTGGCTGATGTTCCGCAAGTGAGTGCAGGCGTGTAAGTGTGCAAGCGTGTAGGCGTTCTATTAGGTTGCAGGCATGCATTCCTGCACGCAAACACATATAGCGAAAAGGAGGTCGGTTGAAATGGTGACTATTGAGCGAAGCACCGAACAAATCAACCAAGTCGTTTCGGCTTTGAAGGAACGAATAGGCGATAAAGTGTTGGGAGTTGAGCAGCCGACACCCCACAGGCTTTATGTCACTGTTGCGCCCGAAGCCGTTGTGGCTGCGGCGGATACTCTCTTCAACGAGTTGAACGCTCGCTATGTCATAAGCGCTGGAGTGGACAAACGACCTCTTAACGGTGGCTTTGAAGTCCTGCACTTCTTTGCCTTTGACCAAGCAAATGTCAGGTGTGCTCTCGTCATCCCGCTTAAAGGTGATCCGCCGAGAATCCCATCAATAACGCCTCTCATCCCCGGCGCAGGCTGGGCGGAACGGGAGTTCAAGGACTTGCTCGGCATCATCCCCGAAGGTCACCCTGATCCTCGCCCTCTCGTTTTGCCTGACGGCTTTCCCGAAGGACTTTACCCGCTCCGAAAAGATTACCCGTATGACTACAAACCGCCGCTTGACCGCAGCAAGACTTTCCCGTTCAAAGAACCACCAGAGGGCACGACAGTTGTGACAGTTGGTCCCTTCTTCCCAGTTCTTGAAGAGCCTTCACAATGGCGGGTTTTCCTTGACGGCGAAGTCGTTGTCGGTTGTGACTACCGAGGCTTTTACAACCACCGGGCAGTTGAGAAATTGGGCGACAGCGCTTTGACCTATAACCAAATTCCCATGCTCGCTGAACGAATTTGTGGGATTTGCGGTTGCGTTCACTCAACCTCATACTGCCAAGCCGTTGAGGAAGCCGCTGGAATAGAAGTTCCGTTGAGGGCAAAGGTCATCCGAACTCTCATCTTGGAATTGGAGCGCGTTCACAGCCACCTGCTCTGGCTCGGGCTCGCCTGTCACATCCTCGGCTTTGATTATGTCTTCATGCAGTCGTGGCGGATTCGCGAACCAGTGATGTGGCTCGCCGAATACTTGACTGGAAATCGAAAGCATTTCGCCATTAACCTCGTCGGCGGTGTCAGAAGGGACATCGTTAAAGAGCAGCACCCACGCATCTTGGAGGTCATGGACAAGGTTGAAAGGGAGACGAAAGAACTTGCAGACACGCTTCTCAACGACATGCCTTTGCTCGCCCGCTTGAAAGGGACAGGAATTTTCACGCCAGAGGAAGTCAGGTTGACAGGTGCGGTCGGTCCGACAGCCCGAGGAAGCGGCGTGCCAATTGATGCTCGCAGAGACCACCCTTATGCCGCTTACGACTTGGTCGAGTTTGATGTCGTCACTCACGACGGCTGCGACAACTTGGCGAGAACTTTGGTTCGTGTCGGCGAGATTTTTGAGTCCATCAAAATCATCCGCCAGTGTGTCAAGTTGCTCCAAGAACTTCCCGAAGGTGACTTGATGGCTGAGTTGCCCGAAGAAATTCCGCCCTACAGGCACGGCATGCACGCCGTTGAAGCGCCGAGAGGCGAAGTCTTCCACTATGTCCTCACCGGCGAAAACAACAGACCATACCGATGGCGTGTCCGGGCACCGAGTTACCAAAACATCCAAGCCGTTCCCGTGATGTTCAAGCCGGGCACCACGATCGCTGATGTCCCCATCACGCTCGGAAGCGTTGACCCATGCTTCTCTTGCACCGAGCGGATGGAAATCGTGGATGTCAAAAGCGGTGAGATGAAAGTCCTGACAGAGCAGGAACTTTATCAACTGTCAAGGCAAAAGACCAAAGAACTGCGGGAGAAAAATACGCAATGAAGAACGAGGTGAGTGCAGTCACATGTAGGAGCGGCGTCAGCCGCGAATAGCATGCAGGAGAGTGGTGCTGGTATGGTGAAGTGGCAATTTGCGCTGATTTGGGCGATTGCTGCCCCGTTGGTGTTGTTGGCGATTTCGCCGTTGCTTGATGGGTTGGCAAGGAAGATTCGGGCGAGGTTGCATTCCCGTGTCGGTCCGCCACTCATTCAGGGCTACCTTGACTTGGTGAAGTTAGCGGGCAAAACCGATGTCACACCAGTTGCGAACACTTTGACCAACTTCCTTCCCTTCTTGGCACTCTCTGCAGCGGTGACTGCGGGCGTTCTTTTGCCGGTCAGCGACTTCGCTCCCTTCTCTTTCGCCGGCGATTTGATTTTGGTGCTTTATCTGCTTGGGCTTTCAACAGTCGCTGTGGTTTTGGGCGGCGCCGCTTCTGGCAACCCATACAGTTTCTTGGGCGCTGGTAGGGAACTTCAATTACTCCTCTTCACCGAACCGGTCTTAGCCTTCGCCCTATTCGTCTTGGCGGTGAAGGCTGGCACATTCCGATTGTCCGAGATCGTCCTCTGGCACGCTCAGAATGGCTACACCCTTTCAACTGTGCTGGCAGGGATTGCCGCTTTATCTGCCTTGCTCCCTTACTTCGGCAAGTTGCCTTTTGACCTTGCGGAAGCGGAGCAGGAACTGATGGGAGGCATTTTGCTTGAACAAGCAGGTTGGAGGCTGGCGCTTTACCGCTGGACTTTCTTCGTCAAATGGTTCGTGGTCACTTGGCTGTTCTGCGAATTGTTCCTGCCGGTCATCGCACCCTTCCCGCTGAGCCTTCTCCTTCTGCTGGTCAAAATTTTCGTCATCTTCTGCATCGCAGCGGTCTTTGAAACTTTGCTGGCTCGGCTCAGGCTTGACCATGCCCGAGCCTTCTTCATCCATGTCGCCTTCTTTGTCTTGTTTGCTTTGGCGTTCGCTTTGATTGGCTCATAAGTGTCAAGGATTGCATCAGCCGTATGTAGGAGCGGCGTCAGCCGCGAAGACAATGAATCAACGGAGGCGATAGAAATGGTTGACTCAAAGGTCAAACAACTGTTGCTGGCATTGAGGGCAGGGAGAGTGACCTTCGCCTATCCCTTTGAGCCTCGCCCATCCGAGCCGGGTTTTCGCGGGCGGGTAGTTGTTAACACAGACAAATGCACGGGCTGCGGTGGTTGTGCCGATGTTTGCCCGACGAGGTGCATCCGAATCATTGATGTCTCGCCGACTCATCGCATCATCCGCCGCTACCTTGAACGGTGCATCCACTGTGGTCGCTGCGAGGATGTTTGCCGATATGGCGCTGTGAGACTTGACTTGGAATATGAAATCGCCACTACCGACAAGCGTGACCTTTTCATTGAGCAGCATTTGTTCATGGGTTCGTGCAGCCGATGCGGTCGCTGTTATGTGCCACCGACGCCTCTTGACCGGCTGATGGTCGTCGGGTTCAGGAAGGATGAGGAGGTGTAACTCCTTGCCCTGCCGTTCACGCATCACGAATCACGCTTCACGAAAGGGGTGTTAGAAATGGCAGCGATGGAGACGATCAGGGTTTTGTCGCTGGCGCTGATTTTGACATCTTTTGCGGCAGTCGAGTTGAGGAACTTGAGAGCAGCGCTGTGGGCTTACATGCTCCAAGCGTTGCTTTTGGTGGCGATTATCTTCGTGTTTGCGACTTTGCACCCACCGCTCTTCATCTGGGCAATTACGGCGCTTTTGACCAAGTTCGCTATCATCTCTTGGTTGCTCGCTCAATCCATCCATCAGGGCGAGCCACAGGAGTATCCGCCACTGATTGAACTTTTGCCATCGGTCTTCATCATCGGGTTGCTGGCACTTGTCACTTATCGCTTGACCCACACCTACACGACTTTCCTCGCACCGACGAAATTGGCAACTCAAGAGCCTTTCCGAACCAACATCGCAGTCTCGCTCACTGTCTTCCTCATTGGGCTTTACGGGATTTTGACCCGAAGGGATGCGATAAAGGTCGCTATCGGCTTGTGCCTCATGGAAAACGGCGCTCACCTGTCGCTGGTGAGTTTGGCGCCGGGTGTCAGGGAGACAGTCTTGATTGGGATAGTGACCGATGTCGTCATCGCCGTCTGGATTTTGCTCTACCTCATCAACGAAATAAGGCGTCAATTCGGCTCAACGGACAGTTTCAAACTTTCCGAGTTGCGATGGTGAACCATGCACGGAGAAATTACGCATCACGGATGAGGTGAGTGGGTCATGGAGTGGCTGCCGATTAGTTTGTTGGCTGTGCCAGTGTTGTTTGCGGGTTTGGTTTGGATTGCAAGGCGTGAAGCCCGTCCCTTCCTGTTCCTTTTGGGCACCGGAGTTGCGCTGATTTTGGCAATCTACCAAGCATGGGCTGTAACGCAAGTCAAGGTCATCACTTGCCTCAGGGAGGAAATTTTGGTTGACGGGCTCTCAGCTTTCATGTCGCTGTTGATCGCCATCCTTTCCTTCGTCTGCGCCATCTACAGCACTGCTTACCTGACGCTCCCGCACCTTAAGGAAGCACCCGAGGAAAGGCTTCGGATGTTCCAAGCCCTTTTCCTCATCTTGGAGTTCACGCTCTTTTGGACGGTCATGACCAACAACATCGTTTTCCTGTGGGTTGCGCTTGAGGCAACCACTTTGGCATCCGCTTTGCTCGTCTCCTTCTATTGGAACCGAAGGGCGTTGGAGGCGGGCTACAAGTATTTGCTCCTGCTCACCGTCGGGATAACTTCAGCCCTGTTCGGATGCGTCCTTTTCTACGCTGCCGCTGCTCCCCATCTCGGTGACGAACCTGCATTGCTCATCACGAACTTGAAGACAGTAGTGGACAAACTGCCCGAGCATATAGCCTTGATTGTGGCGGTTTTGCTTCTGATCGGTTTCGGGACGAAAGCAGGTTTAGCGCCTTTCCACCCTTGGATTCCCGATGCCCACGCTGAAGCGCCAACGGTCATGAGCGCCATTTTGTCGGGCATCATCATCAAAGTCCCACTCTATGCAATCCTGCGGGTTATGAGCCTATTTGCACCTCGATTCCCAGAACTCGGTTCGCTCCTCATGGGCATCGGTGTCTTTTCAATGCTGCTGGGCAGTTTGTTGGCACTTTTGCAAGATGACCTGAAACGCTTGTTGGCATACTCAAGCGCAGCCCAAATTGGCTATGTCGCCGCTGGCATCGGTGCGGTCTCTTACCTCGGCTATTACGGGGCGCTTCTCCACATCGCTCACCACGCTCTTACAAAAGCCCTGCTGTTCATGGCAGGTGGCATCGTGGCAGCGATGGCTAACACCAGAAACATCCCGTCACTGGGCGGCATTGCCCGAAAGATGCCAGCAACCAGCATCTTCTTCCTGATCGGTGCGCTTTCGCTTGGTGGTGTCCCCTTGTTCAGCGGTTTCATCAGCAAGTTGACTGTCATCTTGGCACTCACTCAAGCCCGGGCATGGGTGAGTGTCACCATCGCTGTAGGTGTGAGCCTTTTGACACTCGCATATATCCTTCGAGCGTTCCAGAGGGTCTTCTGGGGTGAGCCGAGAAGCCCAGAAGCCGCAAGCGAAGACATCAAGGAAGCACCATTGCCCATGCTGTTGGCGATGGCTTTGCTGGCGTTGGGAATTTTCGCTATTGGATTGGCACCGCAATTGTTTGACCCGATTTTGGACTTGGCAGCGAAACCGTAGCGTAATGCGTAAAGCGTAATGCGTAATGGAACGGCAGGATATGAGCGTGCACCAACAAGGAGGTGTCAAAGATGGTCAAAGAGGGAATCTTGCGCAGGTTCTTTTCAAAAGCCTTCGGTCGTTCCCTTTGGGTCTTCCATGTCAATGTGGGCGCATGCAACGGCTGTGACATAGAGGTGCTGGATGTCTTGACACCCTTCTTCGATGTCGAAAGGTTCGGCATAAAACTCGTCGGCTCGCCACGACACGCCGATGTTTTGCTCGTCTCAGGTCCTGTGACGAGGACGATGGAAGAGCCGCTGAAGCGGTTGTATGAGGCAGTGCCTGACCCAAAGGTGGTCGTTGCTATTGGCGCTTGCGCTGTCGGCGGCGGCATCTGGTTTGACACCTACAATGTCGTTGGCGGTGTTGACAAAGTTATCCCCGTCGACATTTACATACCCGGATGCCCGCCCAAACCCGAGGCTATCATTTACGGCGTCGCTTTGGCGTTAGGGTTAGTGCCGAAGAAGATTGAGCGGGTTGAAGAACGACAAGAGACGCCCGAAGAGTTGGCTCAAATCACAGCACCAACCGAAAAGGCTGAAGTTGCAACGAAGTAAATTGCGACGGCAAAAATAAGCCTTAAACCGAAGAAGGTGATGCAGCATGGCAGCGAAAATTTTGGTCGTTGAAGACGACAGGGACATGGCTGAGGCAATTCGGCTCACTTTGGAGAACGCTGGCTATCAGGTCGTGAACGCATACAACCCCGACGAAGCGTGGGAAAAGGTCAACGCCGAAAAACCCGATTTGATCGTCTTGGACATCATGATGCCGACAGGGACTGAGGGCTTCCAATTCGTTTGGAAACTCCGCTCGCCCCAAACTGATGAGTCTATTCGCAATGTCCCCGTCATCGTCGTGACATCGCTTCACTCAACAACCGAACTCCGCTTCTACCCCGACCAATACGATGCCTCTTACGGACCTGGCGAATTCCTGCCTGTTCAGGAGTTCCTTGACAAGCCTATTGACCCCGCTAAACTTATTGAAGCCGTTGAAAGGGTTTTGAAGCAAAAGCAGCGAACTTAATGCCAAGCCGTGAGTGATTGGGCGATGGGAAACAGCGTGGCTTTCATTGACACCAAGCCGTTTTGGGAATTTGACTACGGTCCGACTCACCCGCTCAAGATGTGGCGGCTCAAGTTGACGCAGGAATTGCAAAAATGCTACGGTCTCCTTGAACTTGTGGAAATCGTTGAGCCGCGAATGGCTTCCGATGAAGAAGTGCTCGTCTTTCACGAACCCGACTACCTTGACGCTTTGGCTCACGCTGATGGCGGCGTTTGGATGCCTACCTTCATCCGATACGGAATTGGCACTGGCGATTGTCCGCTGGTGGAGGGCGTTTACACGGCATCGATGCTCGCCGCTGGCGCTTCATCTCTGGCTGCTGAGTTGGTGGCTCAAGGTAAAGTCCGAACCGCATTCAACATGGCAGGTGGGCTTCACCACGCTATGCCAAGTTACGCTTCAGGCTTCTGTTACATCAATGACCCGGTGGTCGCTATCCACAAGTTGCTCCAGCACTTTGAAAGGGTCGCTTACATTGATATTGATGCCCATCACGGCGATGGCGTTCAAGTCGCTTTCTACCGTGACCCGAGGGTGTTGACAATTAGCCTGCACGAGAACGGGCGATACCTTTTTCCGGGCACTGGCTTTGAGAGCGAAATGGGTGAAGGCGATGGATTTGGTTTTTGCGTCAATGTTCCCTTTCTGCCCTACGCTGGCGACGACGCTTATTTGCTCGCTTTGGATGAAATCGTCTTCCCTGCCCTTGAAGCCTTCAAGCCCCAAGCCATCGTCACTCAACTGGGTGCAGATGCTTTGCACGATGACCCAATAACCCACTGGAACTTGACGAGTCACAGTTACTTGCGGGCAGTTCAAGGGTTCAAAGCGATGAACCTGCCATGGGTTGCTTTAGGAGGTGGCGGTTACAACATCGCAAATGTTTGTCGGGCGTGGACTCTGGCTTTGGCAACGATGCTCGGCGTTGAACTGCCTGATGAAGTTCCCGCCGAATGGCATCCCCTTGCCCGACAATATAGTGTCTTCCTCGAACGGCTCAGGGACACTAAGCCAACAGAATCGCCACCAGCAGCAAAAGCGGACATTGAACGGGTAATCAAGTGGCTGAAGCAAAATCATCCCCTGCTTTTGCGATGAAGGCGGAAACGACCGAATTGTGCATGCATTCTTTCAAAGGTTGCCCTACTGAACTTTCACACGCTTGCACCCCTGCACACTTACGCTATCTTTGCGGGAGGAACTGGAGCAAAGACTGGAGGGCAGGATTTTTCTTTATTGCTTCCAAGACTGCTTTTCGCGCTTCCTCTCTGATGAGTGGCTCAGACTTTTCCAAATCTACCCGCCAAAGGATTAGCCTCTCGCGAACCAGAACGAAAGGCAATTGAGCGCTACCGCTGAGTTTCATGTTGAAATTGCCCAACGCAACTTGGGAGAAATTGATGGTGACTTTCGCAACTTTCTGTCCTTGTCGGTCTTCAATCCCAGCCAATTGGGCACTCATGTCAGGTAGAAACTTGGTGAAGCCGATGAAACCAGAGACACGCTCTTGATCTTTCGCGACAACCAGTTTTTTCAGGGTTGCTTCATCCCGCCGTGCAAGGGCATTTGCCCACTTTTGCGCTACTTGTTGCGGTGAGTTGATGAAAGCAATCGCCCCAACGACGGCTAAGATAAGGAGCACAAGCACAGCGAAAACAATGCCTACCCTTCCAATCCGTGCCATCTTGTTTGTCACCTCTCTCGTTTTCTAAGGTATGGGCTTGAAGGTTGGAATCCCTCGCTGCATCATGCCAGCGATGATGCTAAAGACGCCATAAAAGATGTTCAAAACGATCGTGGCGACGACGATGACCAGAACGATTATCCAGTCGTTGGGTGTTCGCCTCAATTCGTTCCCTTGGGCATCTCTCATCACGCCAGCAACGATGAGGATAAAATCAATCAAAGCCCAAATCCCGCATCCGCCACAAGTTATCAACTTGATGACGCCCAAGCCGATGTAACCGAGATAAAATCTGTCAACCCCAAAAACTCCCAAGAACCATGCCAGCAATTCTGCTGCGAGCCAACTTTTGCCTTCTGCAGCGTAGGGAACGGGAGCAGCGGGAGCACCAGTGACACTCGGTCGGGCTTCCCTTGCGGGTGCTGTCGGTAGTGGTCCCATAGCACCGCTTTTGAGGGGTGACATGCATTTCCAGCAATAAACCCTCTCGTCCAGATTTTCGGCCCCACAGCGAGGACACTTCACAGTGCTTCACCTCCTGTGCCAACTCTTAAACCCGCAACCGCAACCCGTGCTAAAATTTTGCCGCAACTTATCGCGGAACCTTTGCCAAGACTTGACGGAGGGAACAAGATGCGAAAGCATCCCCAAAAGCGCTACCTTCGGTTCGGTTGTGCCGTTACGCTTCTGCTCGCAGCCGCTTTCACGGTGTGGTTGTTTTCAAACACTAATCAAGTCCCTACATCAAGTTTCGCCTCCACAAATGCGCTCTTGGTGCTGCAAGGTCCGTTGAACCCTCATGACGAAGGTGTTAAAGACTTGTGGGAGCATACGCTCTCGTCCTTGCGACGAGAGGAGGAATGGCTTGAGAAAGTTTTGCGCTGGCTCGGCATGCCTCTTGAAATGACAGTGGCGTTCTACCAATCGAAACCTTCGCCCATTGGCATCGCTGCTGTCAACTTCCCGAAGGGTTACAGGCTTCTTTGGATACCATTCCGCATCTTTGGGAAGCACTACAAGGGTGCACATTACTTCGCCAGCACTCCAGGGACTGCTCTCGGCATGTATGGAGGGACACTGATTCTGGCTGACGATGAGGCGACTTTTTGTCTTGCCATTGACAACCTTTTGCGCACAAAGGGGCAGCAAAAGTTTCATCTTTCCCCGCCACGCCGTTTGCGTGACCGCTACGATTTCGTTGGTGCGATGAACCCTCGTTTTTTACTCCCTCAAGACTACGGGCAGTTGCCGTCAGACTTGGCTGAAGTAGGGATTGACATTATCGGCGCTAATGAACTGACGGGTGAAGTTTTCTGGGTTTGCCAGAGCGAGCGAGAGGCAGAAGCAGTTATGAAAGCGTTAGACCAACTTGAAAAGGAAATTGCAAGGGAGGTAGGCAGCGAAGGCGGTCGCTTTTCGTTTCGGAAGTGGCGAGAGGGCATGTTCGTTTGGTGGGAATTTCGGCTTACTCGCAAAGTTCGCTGAGCGATGTGAAGCAGCAGTGCTTGTGCTTCACTACTCCCGCTCGGTTTCTCTTTCTTCCAACCATTTACCGCAACCTTACTACCGTTGCTGCCTGAACTTCTCTCCCTTCCTCATCAACTGCCCTCACCCGAACAAGGTAAATCCTATCCCAACTCTCTGACCCTCAACCCCATCTGTAAGGTCTGGGAGGTTCTAATGCTTCGCCAATCCCCTCTGCGCAATCCATAAAGATGAAGCCCGGTTTCACCCGATGCATAACTTTGTTTTGTCCAACCCGGGCAAAATTTTTCGGGTGGTGACAAGACTATGTTCTCACTTGAAACGAAAAGTGAGGCGGAGACAAAAGGTTTGGCTCGGAAACTGGCACAGCATTTGTTCGGTGGGGAAGTTATCTGCCTTTTTGGGGAACTGGGAAGCGGCAAGACGACATTTGTGCAAGGGCTCGCTGAAGGTTTGGGCGTAACACGGTCAATCGTCAGCCCTACCTTCACCCTCGTGAGGGAGTATTTCGGTCGGCTGCCTCTCTTTCATGTTGACGCTTACCGCTTGAGTGGATTAACGCCCGATGAAGTCCAGCGACAAATCGGGCTTTGGGAATACATTGAGCGGGGTGGCGTCGTCGTGATTGAGTGGGCAGATTTGATAGCGGGTGTTTTACCTTCTGAACGGCTCGATGTCTTTTTCTCTCACACTGCTGACGGGCGGCTTTTAAAGTTTGAACCGCACGGACAAGTTTACGAACAACTACTCGCACGCTTGGCTGAAGGAGGTTGAAAAGGTGTGCTGATTTTGGCTTTGGAAACGAGCCTTGAAGTCGCAAGTTGCGCTATTTGGGACGGCGAGACCAAGAGTCTGCGAGCGGAAACGAGATTTCACGCCTACCAAACCTTGACCCAACGGTTGCCCGAATTAGTTCAAATCACCCTCAACAACGCTCAAGTTGGGTTGACTGACATTGGTCTAATCGCCGTCTCCTTGGGACCTGGCTCTTTCACAAGCGTAAGGGTTGGTTTGGCATTTGCGAAAGGGTTGGCGATGGCTCTCGGAAAACCTATTTTGGGCGTGAAAACGATGGACGCTTTGGCGCTTACTGCAAACGCAAACTCAGGTGATTTGTTGGTCACCATCTACCCTTCCCGTCCATCCCGCCCAACGGAAGTTTACGCTGCTCTCTTCCATATCCGAAACGGTTGTCCAGTCCGAGAAGGAACGGAAATAGTTTCGGATTTTTCGGACTTAGTTGCAATGCTTAGGGCAAGACCCGAAGCCCATGTTGTCTTCGCCGGAGTTCTGCCGCCGGGAGCGGCAAGTTCTTTGATGGGGCTGTGTCGCGAGAAACGAATCGCTTTGCCATTAACCCCGTGTTTCCCTTCGGCGTCCTTAGTTGCTTGGAAGGCATGGGAACGGTGGCTGCAACATCCTGAATCCGATGACCCAGTAGCGCTGAAGCCTCACTATGTGCTTCCATCAAGCGCTGAGGTTCGATTCGGCATCACTGTTTCGCTGAAGGATTGACTTTTGACATATTGCTACCTTTCGTCATCGGGATGAAACCTCAACTGTCCGCCAAACCTTTTGCAGCGGGTTTGTGTCCAACGAACCCACTTGACATGACCGTCAACGAAGGCGATGTGATTTCCACCTTGGTGGCGGGAAGCGTTTTCGGCTTTTGGGTCCGTTTCGCTTGGCGGCGGGAACTGTTCGGAGAAAGCGATGCGAAGAACCAGACCGGAAGGCGATAATCCCCAAACGGTGCCGACGCCGAAAGGGGTGAACCATGCGACTTCGCTGTCAGCGATTAAACCGAATTCCGATGGAAATCGGTAAACTGCGAGGGCTGTGTAGTTGGCAAAGTTGTTTGAAACTGCTTCGTTGTAGCCGTAACTGACGAAGACATCCCATTCAGGTTTGCCAACTGCCGAGCCATATCCGCGATATCCGCAAGGCGCCAACCAAGGTCCATCCTCGCCGATGACGCGCCAACTCCCAGCCCAAAGCGGCCAACTCCAGTCTCGCCTCGTTGATGGGCAGACGAGAATTTGTCGGTTCTTGGTGTAAATCTCAATTTGAGCAGTCCAAGGCGGGATAATGAGGGGCGGCCAACCACCGCTGGGGCTGACACCTGCACCGCCCGGATGACCTGTCAAGTCAGTAGGGCGGTAAGGGAAAGTGTCATCGTGATCGTCAGAGTAAAGGGAAAAGGCTCGGTTGATTTGGTGCAAGTCAGAAATGCAATGGCTTTGGCGACCCTTTTCCCGAACGGACACAAAAGTTGGAAACAAGATGCCGGCAAGAACTGCGATCACCGCCACGACGACCAGCAACTCAATGAGCGTGAACCCAGACCACTTCATCGCAATCGCCCCTTCCCTTTTCAACCTTGCCCGACAGTTACACTTTCAGTATGGCATGGCTGCCGTTGCGAAGCAACTTTGGACGGGCTCAAACTTGTAACGGCAAACTTTTCGTTGGTGAGATGAGCGAACATGTTGGATGCTCAACTGCTTGCAAGGTTGGAAAGGTTAAGGTTCAAGCCCAAGCGAACCCACACTGGGGCGCTGAAAGGAGAGCGAATTTCAAAGCGAAAGGGCATATCCATTGAGTTCGCAGATTTCCGACCATACGCTGTCGGTGACGATACGAGGCACTTGGATTGGAAAATTCTCGCCCGTCTTGACCGACCGATAGTCAAGACCTACCGAGACGAGACCGAGTTGCCCGTTTACCTGCTTTTAGATTCGTCTGCTTCCATGCAATTCGGCAACCCTCCAAAATGTCAACTTGCCATTCATTTAGCGGCAGCGATTGGTTACATCGCTTTGTGTGGCGGTGATGTCCTCTTCCCAATCGCCTTGCCTCAAAGCGATTTCAGACCTTTGCCTTTGAGGGGCAAATCCATGTTTTCGCGTTTGCTTCTTTGGATCAAAGGGCTGCAACCGAACGGAAAGGGTTTGGCTGAAAGTTTGCAACAGTTTGCCCGCCTTGACCTGCCAAAAGGTCTCGCCGTTTTACTCACTGACGGACTTGACGAAAGTTTCCCGGAATCTTTGCGCCAAGTTGCCTCGCGAGGTCATGAACTCGTTCTCCTACAAATTCTTTCAGATGCCGAGTTGCAACCCACTTTGGAAGGCGATTTGCGTTTGGTGGATTGCGAGACCGAAGAGGTGAAGGAGATTACAGCCACGCTGGGGGTTTTGAGGGAATATCAACGGCGTTTGGAAGAGTTTTGCCAGCAACTGAGCGACATTTGTCGCCGCGCTGGCGGTTGGTATCTGCGTTTGAATTCTGATGCGACGGTGCACGACATTGTGTTCCGCCACTTGAGACGATTGGGCGTAGTCGGTTTGCCTTAATTCCTTCCTTGCCCGCTTGCGGGGACGGAGTTATAATCCTGTTTTCGGTGACCGAACATGCATGTGTTGCAGGACTACTTGTTCGTTGCGGTTTTCGTTGTGGTGGGGATTTTGGCTGTGGCGGTCACTTTGGGGATTGCGTGGCTGCTTCGACCATACAAGCCAACGCCGCTTAAACTCATGACTTACGAATGCAGCGTCCCGCCGAGGGGAACTGCTTGGGTCCAGTTTCGCATCATTTACTACTTGTTCGCCATCCTGTTCGTCATCTTTGATGTGGAAGCGATTTTTCTCTTCCCGTGGGGCGCTGCCCTTAAGTGGCTGAAGGAACACGGTTTGGGAGTTTTGGCTTTCGTTGACATGCTCATCTTCCTCGTCGTCCTCGCTTTCGGCTGGCTCTACGCCTGGAGGAAAGGCATACTGAGGTGGACTTGACGAAATCAGACCTCTTTACTTCCGCACTTGTGCGGAATTGAGGTGACTGACTGATGACGCCTGAGCAAATGGAACAGAAACTGAGGGAACGATTTGGCGACGCTATTTTAGCGACCCGCGTTGGGCTGAACGGTTTGGAGGTCCGAGTTGAACCGCAGAAATTGGTGGACATTTGTCGTTTCTTGCGGGATGCCCCAGAGATGGATTTCAATTTCCTGCGGTGCATCTCCGCTGTTGATTGGCTCAACGAAGGCGAATTTGAAGTCGTTTACCATCTGTTCTCCTTCCGCCACAGGCACGAGTTGGTCATTAAGGTTCGCGTTCCTCGCTCCAACCCACATGTTCCTTCGGTCACTTCTGTTTGGCGCACCGCTAATTGGCACGAGCGCGAAGCCTATGACTTGATGGGCATAATCTTTGACGGTCACCCTGATTTGCGCCGCATCCTTCTGCCCGAAGGCTGGGTCGGTCATCCCTTGCGCAAAGACTACATCCACGACATTGAGCGTTTTGACGATGAGTATGCCGAAAAGATTCGCCGAGGCGAAATCCGTTGAGGTGAAAGGTGATGCCTAAAAGTAAAGGCGCAAACAAAAAACGCAGGTTGAAGAACCCAAATAATGAAGGCACATCAGCAGGACATGGGGCAGAGAACACAGGACAAGTTGGCGGTTTGGAAGGGGCATTGCAGCGCTTGACAGAAGGAGTTATCGCACTGGCGGAAGGTCAAAAGCACCTGCAGGCAACGGTGACGCAATTGGTGGAGTGGCAACAGCAAACCCAAGGGACTGTTGCCCAACTGGTGGAAGGGCAAATCCGTTTGCAAAACACAGTCTCTCAACTGGCAGAAGAGAACCGAAGGCTGGCAGAGGGGCAGGAAAGGTTATGGCAGGCAGTCACTCAGTTGGCAAAAGGTCAAGATGAGTTACAGCAAGCAGTCACTCGTTTGACAGAGGAGAACCGAAAGTTAGCGGAAGGGCAAGAGAGGTTGTGGGAAGCCGTTGGTCAGTTAACGGAGGGGCAACAGAGGTTGCAAGAGACGGTCGCTCATCTGGCGGAGGAGAACCGAAAGTTAGCGGAAGGGCAAGAGAGGTTGCAAGAAACGGTCGCTCAACTTGTGGGAGTTCAATTGCAATTGCAAACCACTGTCTCACAACTGGCGGAAGAGAGCCGAAAGGCAATGGTCGTTTTGAAAGAGGTGAGCAGGAAAGTCGGTCGGTTGGATGAGCAACTTGGCATGACCGTTGAATCGGTTGCCCAAATAGTTTTGCCTGGCTATTTGGAGAGGCATTTCGGCATAAAACTTGAAGGCAAGTTGGGCTACGAACTCAAACCGATGTTCTTCCGATTAAACGGCGAATGGGAGCAAGTTGACCTTTACGGCGAAGGGACGATGGGCAAGGAAGAAATTTGCATCGTTTGCGAGTGCAAGGCAAAAATTTACGAGAGGGATGTCCATGCTTTCGTCAAGAAGTTGGAAAGGCTTTGGGGACTCTTGAGAAAGCGACCTATACCCGTTTTGTTTGGCTACTCAATTCATCCGTCGGCGCAAGAGCCTGCAAGTTCGCACAATATCCTTTTGGTCAGCCCACTTCACCGTTGAAAGGGGTGAAAAGTTATGGCTGCGACAGAATTGAGAGAGACGGTCGCTGTTTCGCCGCGCCGAGAAATCCGAACCGAAGAGATGGAAATCAACATGGGTCCGCAGCACCCGTCCACGCACGGCGTCTTGCGCGTCGTCATTAAGGTTGACGGCGAATGGATTCGGGCTGCCGACCCAGATTTAGGATACTTGCACCGTTCTTTCGAGAAACTCGCCGAACTGCGAACCTACCCACAAGGCATCTTCCTGACCGACCGATGGGATTACCTGTCGGCGATGAACAACAACTGGGTCTATTGCATGGCTGTTGAAAAATTGTTGGGCATTCAAGTCCCAGAGAAAGCCGAGTGGATAAGGGTAATGGTTTCGGAGTTCCAGAGAATTGCCAGCCACTTGGTCTTCCTCGGCACTTACGGCTTGGACATGGGGGCTTTGACGCCCTTCTTCTACTGCTTCCGCGAGCGGGAGAAAATCCTCGACCTTTTTGAGGAACTTTGCGGTGCTCGGTTAACCTACAACTACATCCGCATCGGTGGCGTTTCCCGCGACATCCCGAAGGGTTGGCTTGATAAAGCGGAGGAGTTGCTTGACTATCTCGCTAAACGCTTTGACGAACTGGATGACCTGCTCACTTACAACAAGATTTTCGTTGCCCGCACTGTCGGCATCGGGGTCATCCCGCCAGAGATGGCGATGGATTACGGCTTGACAGGACCTATGATTCGGGGCAGTGGAATCCCGTATGATGTCCGCAAAGCGCAGCCTTACAGTGTTTACGACCAAATCGAATTTGATGTCGTCACCCATCCCGGCTGCGATTGTTGGGCTCGGGTTTGGGTTCGGTCACAAGAGATGAGGCAGAGTTTGCGAATCATCAAGCAGTGCATTGACAAACTTAGGACTTTCCCTGAGCCTGATTTCGACGCACCTTATGAGCCATCGCCTCAAGTCATGGCAAAAGTGCCACCTAAGCCCAAGCCGAAGCCAAACGATGTCTATGTCTGCATTGAGTCACCGCGCGGGGAATTGGGGGTTTACATGGTCAGCGACGGGAGCGAAAAGCCTTACCGCATGAAAATTCGCGGTCCCGCTTTCGTCAACCTATCAGTTCTCCCAGCAGTTGCGCCGGGGCATAAAGTTGCAGACTTGGTAGCCATAGTCGGAAACATTGACATCGTTATGGGCGAAGTTGACCGTTAAATTGACGGCTCAAAACAAAGGTGACCGAACATGGTGACATTGGCAACACAGACTTTGGAACAGTTGCTGAAAGACCCATGAGTGGAGGGTTGAAGGCGATGACGCTGACGGAGATTTGCCGAACAATCGTGCAGTGGTTAGGAGTTCCGGCAGAGTATCGGGAATCAGCGACTCAAGTCCTGTTGGCTGTCATTGACGCCATCATCATCTTCACATTCCTGATGGTCGCCGTTTTGGTCATCGTTTACGCCTTCCGCAAAGTTGTCGGGTTCATTCAAGCGAGGCTTGGTCCTCGTTACACCGGACCTCGCGGGATTTTCCAGACCATCGCAGATGCCATCAAGTTGCTGGGCAAAGAGGACATAATCCCTGCAGCCGCTGATAGGTTGGCTTTCAACCTTGCGCCGTTCATTGTCTTTTTGCCTGCGTTTCTCGTTTACCTCACCATCCCTTTCGGTGACCCACAAAGCGGCTGGCAAGTTCGTGACTTGAACATCGGCGTCCTTTACTTGGTCGCCATAACTTCCATCACCGTCATCGGAATAGTCACTGCAGGTTGGGCATCGGGGAACAAATGGGCGGTTCTGGGAGCGATGAGGTCAGGAGCACAGTTGGTCTCTTACGAAGTCCCAATGACTTTGGTCGTGCTTGTTCCTGTCCTGATGGCGGGTTCGCTAAAGTTGTCGGAAATCGTAGAAAACCAAGGTGAGTGGTTCTGGCAGTGGCATGTTTTTCAGATGTTCCCGCTCGGGTTGGTGGCTTTCGTTCTTTACTTTGTCTGCGCCCTCGCAGAGACGAACCAAACTCCTTTTGACTTGCCCGAAGCCGAAAGCGAGTTAGTTGCGGGCTATCATGTGGAATACAGCGGCATGAAGTTTGCACTTTTCTTTCTGGCTGAGTTCGGGAACACTGTTGCCATTTCGGCGATTGCAACTCACCTGTTTTTGGGTGGTTGGAAAGCACCATTTCCGTTCCTGCCTGACACAGGCATTTGGTCAGCCTTTTGGTTCTTCCTGAAAGTGTCCGCTATCGTGTTTTTGACCTTCTGGGTGCGCGGGACTTTGCCTCGGGTCCGCATTGACCAACTGATGGAGTTGGGTTGGAAAGTTTTGTTGCCTGCCGGGCTTTTATGTGTGACCCTTGTCGGGCTCATAATCTCGGTGTGACCTTAAGGAGGGGAAACTTATGCGCTTTGTGGTGTTACTTACACCTGACGAAGATGGAGGGTATGTCGCAGAGTGCCCTGCTATACCAGGTTGCATCAGTGAGGGGGATACTCTGGAGCAAGCCCTTGAGAACATCAGGGATGCCATTGCTGCATGCCTTGAAACAATGGCAGAACATGGATGGGAAATGCCAAGGGAAACGGATGTAATCGTGGCGACAGTTGAAGTCCCGTTGCCTGAAAAAGTGGCGGTGAAGTGAAGGTGCAGCGATTGCCCATCATTGATTGGAGAGAAGCCGTAAGGGTCTTTGAAAAAATTGGCTGGAAACATGATAGGACGAGAGGAAGTCACTACATCATGATTAAGCCGGATAAGCCAGGGCTTTTATCTGTGCCGATACACTCGCCACTAAAGCGAGGCACTTTACGAAAACTTATCAACCAAGCAGGGTTAAGCGTAGACGAATTTCTACATTTGCTCCGTCGTGACCCATAGATGAAAGGCGGTGTTGCGGCATGGGAGAAGCGATTGCCTTTTGGGTTTTGGCAATCATCATCGTGTTGGGTGCATTGGGAGTTGTGACGCTCAAGAACCTGTTTCATTGTGCCCTTTGTCTCGGTTTGGTCTTGTTAAGTGTCGCCGGCATCTTCGTTCTGAACGGCGCCGAATTTTTGGCTGGCGTGCAAATCCTCATCTATGTCGGCGCCACCTTGGTCATAATCTTGTTCGCCATCATGCTCAGCGAGAACATCACGGGAGAGCGAATTCAACTGGCAAGTTACAACCGAACCATCGGACTTGTTTCTGCCTTACTTTTCCTTGGGCTCATCACTTTTCTCGCTTTGACCACCCAGTTCCCTGCACACACCAGCACTATCAAAGACCCTGTCGTTGCCGTGCTTGAGAATGTCAAGACAAACACTGCCGCTTTCGGGACTTTGCTGTTGACAAAGTTCATCGTGCCTTTTGAGTTTGCGTCGGTGTTTTTGCTTGTCGCCCTCATCGGGGCAATCGTCATAGCGAGGACGGCTGAGTAGGAGGGATCGGTTGTGGAAGTGACCTTGAGCCATTACTTGGTCCTATCGGCGGTCCTTTTCGCTATCGGCGTTTACGGCATTTTGACCCGCCGAAACGCTATCGCTTTGTTGATGTGCATTGAGTTGATGCTCAATGCCGTCAACATCAACTTGGTGGCGATGAACCGCTTTTTGCAACCTGACTGGCGCATCGTGACTGGGCAAATTTTCGCTGGCTTCATCATCGTCTTGGCAGCAGCCGAAGCAG
>Ga0079997_127347_pt1 | contig 38084 bp, 38 predicted proteins | sample PerSpoCPS_CMetaG_FD_69200 | JGI IMG/M metagenome (GOLD analysis project Ga0079997, IMG submission 69200) | Archaeal communities from Yellowstone National Park, Wyoming, USA - Perpetual Spouter C (PS_C) MetaG (SPADES assembly) (version 2) | ecosystem: Environmental > Aquatic > Thermal springs >... | reverse complement strand
TCAGCGGCTCGTTGCGGTAGAAAACTTCGCGGTCGTTTTTCAAGTCTCGCACCGAATGGATATGACCGCCAAACTCTGGCAAAACGGTGACCCGCAGCAAGCCGTTGTCCAAGATGACAGCGGTGAACTCCCGCTCGGTTAACTCGTCGGTAACATCGTCTTGCATCGGGTAGGGATAGACTCGTGCCGTTCCCGTCCGTTGAAGCGGCGGGAACGGGTCTTCGTTGAAGCGATACATCTTCAGCCTCATCTTTTCCACCCTCGCCGTCACTTTGCTACTCATCCCAATCACCCCTCGCTTCATCATCGTGTGCGTGTTGTGAATGGCTGATTGCCGCCAACAATTCTTTCGCACGGGCAACTTTATCGGCAGGGACGAGCAATTCCATAACGCTACTGTGAACCTCTGCGGTTCTTGTGATGGTCGGGATTTCGTTGGCGTTAAGCCACGACTGAACCGCAGCGATTTCGCCCGGCAAGCCTCTCATCAGGACAGTCCATTGGCTCATGGTTCATCACCCCTTTTCAGGTCTTGCCATTTCCTTCATCTGCGGCTTCGTCATCGGAAGTTGACGGCTCAAACTGTTGAAGCAGTTGGAGTGCCTCTTCAAACTTCGACGCTGGAACGAGAAGGCTCATGGTGCCGGTGTAAGGGTCGGCTTGCATCGTGAAAGTCGGAATGCCGTTGGCGTTCAGAAGGGACTGAACTGCAGCGACATCGCTTGGCAATCCCGTCAAAAGGGTAACCCATTCGCTCATGGCTGTCACCTTCTCTTGGGCAGCGTTAGGTTCGCTCAAGCAAGCAAACGCACCTTGGGTTTTCGCAAACTTCCGGAAGAAACGCTGTTAACGCGCCAACCAATGCACCAACTCACTGATTCGCCGGACGACGACAAAAGCGCCGGCGCTCCTCAACGCCCTTTCCATCTCATCGTTGCGGGCGATGCCTATTGGCATCAAACCCGCACGCAACGCTGCTTGGACATCGGCTGGATGGTCGCCGACAAACGCACAGTGCCAACGAACAAGTGCAAAGTGCGGGGTGCGGAGTGCCAAGTGTTTCGGATTTCCACACGAATCATGAACGCCCAACTGCCTCAGCGCAAACAGCAAGTGCTCAGGGTTTGGTTTCAGCGTTTTTATGTGGTCGCGGGTGACGATGACATCAAAGGGAAGCGGGTGCCGCTTCAAAACTGTTTGGACAGCCTTCATGCTGTTGCGAGTGACCAAGGCGAGTTTGAACCCTTTCGCCTTCAATGCCTGCAGAGTTGGCTGGACATCGGGTGGCGGCTCTGCAATTTTCGCTGCTTCGTCTTCCATGCCCGTTATGATTGCTTTGGCTCTTCGCTCCAGTTCCTTTGCCCGCTCAAGGTCAAATTGAGCCAACCAATTCGCTGCCTGTTCAATCCGCTCCCAAGAGAAGGGTGCGGTCAAAATGTGAGCAGGGACGCCGAAAGCAGCAATAGTTTCGTTGACCCGCTTTCGCATCAGCGGGAAGTCAATTTCCAGCGTCACCAAAGTCCCGTCAAAGTCAAACAACACCGCTTTCATGCCCTTCATCGTGGCGGTTCTGACTCACCTTAGGTTTTCGGCTTTCCTTGCGCTTTCTTTTCTCGTTTCCCTTCAGGTCGCCATCTCGCGAGCAATTCCTCGATGGCATCCCAATCTTCTGTTGGCGATGGTTGAAGCACTCCGTTTTGACCGCACAAAACTGCTTCTGAAACAGCCCACCGTTTCAGTGCTTGACTGCTCCATCGGGAACCGCTAACTAAGGGCACAGTCCAAAGACCTGCCCGGCGTGCGATTTGGGCTCGTTTGATTGCCTTCTCAACATCTTCACGAGCGACTGTCGCTGAAAGTTCACAAACCAGCAGGAGACTTTGCCCTGCAAATTTGCCCTTCCGGACTTCGCCCATCAAAAGTAAGTCCGCTTGCAGCAACTCATCGGATTCCTCGGGCGAAATTGAACCTTCTGCCTCAGCCTTCTCCAACCGTTCCAAAATCTCCTGTCCCACTTCCCTGACATTTCGTAGCAACCGGCTCAGGAATCTTCCAGCCTTACGCCAGTAATCCAGTTCCTTTGCAAGACCTCTCAATTCGCCCAAGGTGCTTTCAATCCTCATCAACCGTTCGTCCACGCCCTTCATCCAACCCTCAAAGTTGTGCGGCAAAAGGACACGGCGCAACTCGTCGCGCAGCCAATCGTTTTGCCGCAACAACTCAATCAGCCGCAGCACATCCTTTGCCGTCAAAGCCAAACTGACTCACCTCAGCATTTAATCCTTCAGCGGGAAAAGCGGCGTAAGTGGCGCAGCGAGTCGTTCCAGTTCCTCTCGCTCCTCTTTTTCCAGCGGTCGGTAATTTTTCGCGATTTCAACCGCCATTTGGAACAGCCTTTCGTCGCCGGGCGGGACAGCAACTGCAACTGGTTCTTGCGACAGCGTGAACCTCAGAGCAAGTTGGGCTTGGTGGCGTTCCATCAGTGGCTCATACCAGCACTTTTGGACTTTGCGTTCACCGCTCCAGTAAGTTTTCGCCATCGCTTTGATGGCGATGACCGCCGCTCCCGTTTCCTTCGCTTTCTCGAGCACTTTCCGCCCGAACCCGTTTTTGAGCAGCGAAGCAAAGTTTATGGGCAGCATTACCGTGTCGAAGGGATACCTTTCAAGTGCCATCAAGGCTGCCTCTTCCGAGTGAGCCGAAAAGCCGACGAACCTAATCAAGCCCTTTTCCTTCGCTTCCAAGATAGCCTCCATCGCACCGTTTGGACCGAAGGCTTGCTCAACATCCTCTTTTGTCCGCAAAGCGTGGAGTTGGTAAAGGTCAAAGTGGTCGGTTTGAAGCCGCTTCAGCGACTGGCGGAGGGCTTCTGCTGCCCCCTGCTTATCGCGCTTTTCGGTCTTGCAGGCAAGGAAAACCTTGTCCCTAAGCCCTTTCAATGCCGGACCGAGCCGTTCCTCAGCGTCGCCGTAAGTTGGGGCGACATCAAAGTAGGTGACGCCATTGTCGTATGCCCAACGGACCATCGCATCAGCATCTTTTTGGGGCATGTTCATGACGACGATGCCGCCCATAGCGACTGCGGAAACCTCAACGCCCGTCTTGCCCAAAATTCGTCGCGGCATACTTCCGTTACCTGCGCTCATTGCGGATGCACCTCCTAAAGCGATACCGACGGTTTTCAAAAACTCGCGCCTTTTCATTCGCATTTCGGTCACCTCGTTCCGCAAGGCTGTGGCAAAGTTTACAGCATGCAAGGTCAACAGGCAAGTGAGGGGACGAAGTCCATGGCTCGCCGGAGGAAGGCTTTGGCTCAACCGGAAACTCAAGGGCTTCCACTTTGGGCTCAAATTGCTGTTGTGCTGTGGATGGTCGGAACACTCGTTTGGTTCTTTTCTGACCACAAAATCCAACAGTGGTTGGCAGCCATGATTTCTGACCTGATTCAATGGCGTTGACAAGGACACGAATGTGCCCCAAAGTTTGTGGTGGTGTCTGAAATGGTCACTGTGCTCACGGAAGTTTACGAAATCCTGCGGAAACATTTCGGGGACGAAGATGCCAAGCGGTTGATGGAATTTTTCCAGCAGAACCTCGTCCGCCTTGCCACGAAGGACGATGTTGCTCAGTTGGAACAGAGGGTAATGACTGAACTGGTGGGCAAAGCTGACAAAGTTGACCTCGCCCGAATTCGCGAGTTGCTGGAATACAAAACCGACAAAGAAGACGCCGCCCGAATTGAGACGGAATTGCGACAGAAAGCGGACAAGGAAGATGTGGCGAGGATTGAAGCGGAACTGCAAAGGAAAGCGGACAAGGAAGATGTTGCCCGCATTCAGGAGGTCTTAGAAAGGAAAGCGGATAAGGAAGATGTTGCTCAATTAAGGGCGGAGTTGCAAAGGAAGGCGGACAAAGAAGATGTTGCCCACATCTGGGAGGTCTTGCAGCGGAAAGCGGACAAAGAAGATGTGGCTCAATTGAGGGTGGAGTTACAGCGGAAAGCCGATAAGGAAGATGTGGCTCGGCTGGAAGCGGAAATCAACCGCAGGGCACTGCAAGAGACCGTCGCGAGGATTGAAGAGGAATTGAAGCGGAAAGCGGACAAGGAAGATGTTGCACAATTACGGGAAGCGTTGGAACACAAGGCTGACAAAGAAGATGTCGCCCGCCTGTGGGAAGCGCTGGAACGAAAAGCCGATAAGGAAGATGTCGCGCAAATCCGCGAAGCCCTCTTGAGGCTTGAATCGCGCATGAACCTGCAGTTTGTCGTTTTGCTGCTGGTGATAATCGCGACCAACCCGAAAGTTTGGGAGTTGCTGGGTCGGATACTGCCGTTCATGAAGTGAGTGGTGAGAGGGAATGGCTGAGCAGCAAACCGCAAAACCTGAGACTTCCGACGAAGAACTGGAACGGCTCAAAAAGATGGGCGAGGAAATTTACGAACGAATCCGCCACAAAATAGGCGATGTTTCGGCAAGGACGCTCATTGATTTCACCTTGCTCGCCCGACAAAGGTTACCGACAGCCAGAGAAATTGCCGATGCGATGGAAAATTTGAGCAAGGGCATGCCAATGTCGGACGCAAAGGTCATCATCAAATTCATCTTGGAATGGGCGGAGCGAAAGCATGGTTTGCGCTTTCGTTGATTGCTTTGCCGGCATAAGCGGTGACATGTTGCTGGGCGCCTTGATTGACGCAGGCGCTCCCGTTGACAATTTGCTATATGGCTTGGAGACCTTGCCCATTTCGGGTTGGGAGTTGAAAATTGAGCGGGTTCGAAAAGGTGCTATCGCAGCCACCTCTGTGTCGGTCATCGTCAACGAAAAACAACCTGAACGGCATTTGGCAGACATTGAAAGCATTGTCCTCGCATCGCAACTCCCCGAAAAAGTGAAGGGGCAAAGCCTTAAGGTCTTCCGACTGCTTGCGGAAGCGGAAGCGAAGGTTCACGGCATCGGCGTCAACGAAGTTCACTTCCACGAAGTCGGAGCCGTTGACAGCATCGTTGACATCGTTGGCTCGGTTTACGCTTTGCATTTGTTGGGAGTTCAAGCGGTTTATGCTTCGGCGTTACCTTTTTCGCGCGGAAGGGTTAAAACCCTTCACGGCGATTTGCCCGTTCCCGCACCTGCGACGATGGAACTTCTCTGCGGTGTGCCTACTTACCCGTTGGACATTGAGGTTGAACTTGTGACTCCAACTGGAGCAGCATTGTTGAAAGCGCTGGCGAATGAATTTGGCATGCCGCCGCCTTTTACGCCCCGAAAAGTCGGCTACGGTGCTGGAAAGCGGAATTTGCCCTTCCCAAATGTCTTGCGGGTCATCGTTGGAGATATGCCCGATAATGTCGCCCTTGAAAGGGAACGGTTAGTTGTCGTTGAAACGAATTTGGACGACATGACGGGCGAGATGGCAGGTTTCGCGATGGAAAGGTTGTTGACGGCAGGGGTGAGGGATGTGTGGGTCGTCCCAGCACAGATGAAGAAGAACCGACCTGCTATCGTCCTCTCCGTCCTTTGCGACCATGAGAAGTTGCCGACAGTTTTTCAAATTCTTTTGAGGGAGACCACAACTTTGGGCGCGAGAGTTCAGGAAGTGGAAAGGTTGTGCTTGCCTCGCGAGATTTGGGAAGTGACGACACCTTACGGGACAGTCAAGGTCAAAGTCGCAAAGTTGGGCGACGAAATTGTCAACATCGCGCCCGAATACGAAGATTGCCGACGACTCGCTTTGGAACGCGGAGTGCCGTTGAAAGAAGTTATGTCCGCAGCAATTGTTGCAGCACGGGACAGAATTGGCAAGGCGTGAATTCATCTCAAGCCGAAGGCTAATCCTGTCCCAATTAGCCCAATCCAGAAGAGCAGATAAACGAGAGCGCCGCAGCAACTGATTACTAAAAACACAGTGCCGATGATGCCCAAGACCATCCCAGCCGTCGCTAACCCTTGCCCGCTGTCGGGTGAAAGCCCAGCCTTGATATCGCGCAACTCCGCCGCACCGAGCCACCAAGCGAAAGGTGCAAGTAACCCGCACAAAATCAACCCCAAGATTCCCAACACCAACGACCAGATTGCCCTACTGCTTGCGGGCTCACGCTGCATGATTGCGCCACCCCTCAAAATCATGGGTCACGCAAGAGCCTTTCAAATTCGTCGCGAGTTAAACCAGCCTGCCTCAACATTTTTGCAAAAAGCCATTGTGGGATGTCTTTGCCGTGCTGGTGGCTGATACGCACGGTATATTCTCGCCCATTGGGTAACTTCTTCCTCCAAGTTTCGTGCTTTTTCGAGCGCACGACAGTGAAGCCTAACTTGCTTAAAACTCGCCGAAACTGGTCGTAAGTGTGGCTCATCTGTCATCACAACCCTACCAATCTCTTCACCTTTTCAAGGCTGCCCAAAGACACTAAATAGCGGGAGTGAATGATGCGCGGATCACGAAGTGTTGGGTCATTGTCATGATCTTCCACCAACACCTCAGCAAAATCCCACATCTCTTCAGCCAGTTCGTTAAGGGCTTCTTCCAATGTTTCGCCCCATCCTGCCGCTTCCATTTCCTCGCACCACGCCCCGAACCCGTTGTCCTCAGGCACATATTCCACCGTGATAGTGAATGTCAAGGGCGGGTCAGTGGTTAAAACTTTTCTGACGATGCGCTGCTCAACGGTAATCACACCTGTGAGGGCGTCTGTTTGCGTCATTTCAGTCACCACCTTTTCGCTCGGCAATTCGCGCACCAAAAGTTTGCCACAACCCTCATTCAACTCGGCAGGTGAAGATGGGTGGCAAGTGGAAGTAGGTGATGGAAGGTTCGTTTGTCCCCAGAAAACTTTTCGCCATCTCAATTGCGTCCTTGATGCTCGGAGCAGTTTCAACACCCATCCGTTCCGCAACACGCTTGTTCCCCTTGACGAAAATCACTTTGCCCGCATAGGCGTGACCGAGGCTGCCCCAATACCACATGTAGAATGCATGGACGCCGTGATAGGCGTATTCGTGCCGATACAGGTGAATGTATCGCTCGTTGGTGGCGAACGACGCTTCAAATTTGCGCTCCATTTCTCTCGGGTCGCGTGTTTGCGGAAGGACAAAGTTCCAGAAGTCAATGTAACTCGGGTGGTGCTGCTTGTGGAAGCGTTCGTAAAGCGGGTGGGTGAAAATCAAAACGCCACCCTCGCGGAGCAGCGGTTTGCCGATGGACATCAGGTGGAACAAGTAGCCGGTCGTGAGGCAGTAAACCAAGATGGGGTTCATGATGCTGTTGACATTGTAGGGACCGAGGTAGGGAGCACCGCAAAGCACGATGTCGCTTTGCCCTTTGACAGGGACTTCCTGCTGCTCGGCGAGTTTTTGCAGCGTCCGTTCGTGAACGCTTTCAACCTCGCCGGCAAAAATTCCGATGACGCCGTAAGGCGCTTTGACGCTCTGCCAAATTCGCCAGTTGATTTCAAAAGGAGCGACTGAGCACCCGAAGCGAAGCATTTGAAACCAAATTGCTTCCCACTTGCTCCACGACCATTCGGGCTTTTGCAAAACCTGAAAAATCGGTGGGAAGGTGTTTGAATTGAGCACTGTCTCAATCTGGAAGTGGCGAATGTGTTGTTCAATCAACCGACCTTGCCGCTGCAAGACGCCGTGAAAGGGCGAGCGAGGCGGGTCCATGTAGTAGGAAGTCAGCAGCATGTGGGCGTTGTGGTGATAGCGAAGGGTTGCATAATTGGTCACGCCAGTGACCAAAGATTTGTGACCGCCGTCCATCGGAGTCAGGTTGATGTTGACATAGACCACCAAGTCGCTTTCAGCCACCCGCCGGTTGAGCCAAACTTCTTCGCCCATCTCTGTCTTGCCGATGAAAACGAGCCCTTTAGGGTCTTCGGCATCGTGGTTGTAAAGTCGGAGCGGGTAGAAGGCTTTGAAAATCCGGTCACCGACTTGGTGGCGCAACTCGTCGGCTGTCATTTTGCGGTGCAAGCCCGTAGCAGCAATGAGGTGAACATCGTCAATCCCTTTCTCGGCGCACTTTTGCAAAACCCGTTCAATGATAAGTTGCCGAATGTCCGGTTGCTGCATCGGCGGCAATGGCAGCGACAGGTCATCAAAGACGATGGTGACTTTCATCCCGCGCTTGAGTTGAGCAGAAAGTGGGTCAGCGTTTATCGGGTTTTCAAGGGCTTGCTCAATGGCTGAATCCAAATCGGCGATGGGTTCAATAGGTGGCGGTGCGTAAACGACCCTTGTCCCGACGGGCAAGCTCTCCCAAACAAACCCTTCGGCGCAGAAGAACAAAAACTTCTCCCGCTCGCTTTCCACAACCCTGACCAATTTCTCCTTGTCCGCCACGACCATGTTCCATCACCTTGACTTTTCCCAAATCTGGCTCAGGTTATATTTTGCAGCGTGACGGGTTGTCTTGCGGGTTTTGAGCGGTCAAAATTTTGGGCGGCGTTCAGAAAACTTTCAAGCGAGGTGGTCAGTGATGGAAGCGTTGATGAGGTTCTGTCTGGGCTTAGGCAGTTTGCCGCTTTTGCTTGACGCCGAAACTCGTTCCATCTCCGCCGAGAACCCGACGGGCGAGAAAGGCGGCGGGGCAAAAGCGGAACCAACCCCTGACAACCCCGCTTCCGAGTTGGGACGAGGTTGGAAAGTCCGACCATGCATCACTCTGAAATCGGGCGAAACAGTGACTCTGGCAGACATCAAAGGGTGCGGCATCATCCAACACATCTGGATCACAGTCACCGAAAAAGCCTACCGAGATTGCGTCCTGCGAATGTTTTGGGACGACGAGGAAACACCCTCTGTTGAAGTCCCGCTGGGTGACTTCTTCTGCAACGGGCACGGCTTGCGCTATGAAGTCAACGCCTTGCCAATCGTTGTCAATCCTATCGGCGGTTTCAATTGCTACTTCCCGATGCCTTTCCGAAAGCGGGCGCTCATCACCGTTGAAAACCAGCGTTGGGAAGACATTCACGGCTTCTTCTACCAAATCACCTATGCCCTCGTTCCAGATTTGCCCGACAATATCGGCTACTTCCACGCCCAATGGCGTCGCTCCATGACGACCCGCGAACGACCTGAACATACGATTTTGGACGGCGTCAAGGGGCGCGGTCATTATGTCGGGACTTTCCTCGCTTGGACGCAACTTTCAAACGGTTGGTGGGGCGAAGGCGAAATCAAGTTCTACATCGATGGCGATACTGAGTTCCCTACGATTTGCGGGACGGGCACAGAAGATTATGTCGGCGGGGCATGGGGTTTCGGCGGCAAAACTTACTCAACGGCTTTCTTGGGTTACCCCTTCCGAAAAGCCGACCCGGGCGAGGTCCCGAGACACTGCCTTTATCGCTTCCACATCTTTGACCCAATCCGCTTCCGAAGCGACTTGAAGGTGACAATTCAAGCCCTCGGCTGGTATCCCAACGGCAAATTCCAACCGCTAACCGACGATATTGCATCGGTTGCTTACTGGTATCAGACCGAGCCACACGCTCCGTTCCCGACCCTACCGCCCGCAAAGGAACGATGGTCAAGGTGAGAGAGCCTAAATTGAGTGCTGAGTGCGAAGTGTGATGTTTGGTGCGAGGTGCTGAGTGCGGGATGCAGTTGTTAAGCGCCGATCTTTTTCTCGGCAGCGCAGGAGCGCTGCCCTCCAAAACCATTCGCCATTCGCTACTCGCTATTCACTATTCGCTACTCGCCATTCGCTACTCGCTGCCGTTTTTGGCTCGGCAGGAGCCTCGCCCTCCCAATTCATTCCGTCCCCCGTCCCACACCCCGTTCTGTCCCATGTTCCTTGTCCCCTGTCCCACGCTTAAAAGTTGGAAATGATGCGCCAAAGGAAGATGGAGCCATCGGAGTCGGCAGAAGCGAGAAACTTCCCGTCCGACGAAAAGGCGACGGAGTTGACCAAGCCTATGTGACCTTCCAGCGAGCAGAGCAACCGACCTTCGACATGCCAAATCTTGACAGTTTTGTCGTTGCCTCCCGATGCAATCAAATAGCCGTTCGGGGAGAAAACTGCGGAGTTGACTGGACCTCGGTGACCCCTGATGAAGCCCAAGAGACCGGCACGAAGCAGGATTTGAAGTTTCCCGTCATCCGTTCGCCAAATCGGGATGGGCGTGTCCCACCAACTTCCCATCGGCTGATAGGAGAAGCCGGGCGTAGCCAGCAATTTGCCGTCGGGCGAAAATGCCACGCACCGAACCCAACCTGTATGGGCGACAACGGTGTATTTGGGCGATTCGGGTTCCGCTTGCCAAATCCTGACTTTGCCGTCCCAACTTCCCATCGCAAAGAATTTGCCGTCAGGTGAGAAGGCGACAGAGTTTATCGGGGCTTCAAAGCCTACCAGTTCAGCAACAAACTCGTTACCGTCCAAACTCCAAAGTTTGACCGAACCCGTTGATAACCTTCGCTCCCTTTCCTCCCAGACGCCCGTTCCAATTGCCAAAAGTTTTCCATCTGGCGAAAACGAAATCGATTGGACGACCTCGTTCCTCAACTCCATTTCCACCGCTGCTTTGCTCTCGCTCACTCGGTAAATCCCGACGACGCCGCCATGCCCTCCTGCTGCCAGCAACTCACCATCGGGTGAAAAAGCGACGGTCAAAGTTGGATGCCCTAACTCCCAAACGGTTTGAGTTTCCGCTTCTGGGAGAAGCCACAGCCTAACCGTTCCGTCCCGGCTCGCTGAAGCGAGGAGTTTGTCGTTTGGGGAGAAAGAGACGGCAACGACCGAGCCCGAATGCCCTGTGAGGGTAGCCATCAACTCTGCCTGCACGCCTCTTTCGTAGTAGACGACACGATGTTTTGCGGGCGTCAGCGTGAACATCATTTCCGCTCGCCCCTTGAATTGCGGCAACTTTAACTTGCGAGAGCGGCTCTCAAAACCCTCTTTGCGTTCGCCAAAACGATGAGAGGGTCTTGATTGGGCAGCGGCTTCACTTCAAAACTCACCGTCGGCAAGCCGTAAGGGGATGGGCGGGAGAAATAGCCGCTGTAGTGTAAGGCGCTCAGGAAGATGCAAACTTGCTCAACACCGTTTTCGCTTTTCGGGTAGCCGAAAGGCGGATGCTGGTCACCGTAAAGGGGATCGTCAGGTGCAGTGACGCAATTCCCGATGTGGACATGGCGAACCGATTCTGACGGGAGCGAGATTAGGCACTCATCAACGGTCTCACCGAGCAATGGCAGATGGCTCAAATCAATGAGCAACCCGAAATTCCCGTGACGGCTCAGCATCTCTGACGCCAATTCCCCAGCAAGTGAACTTGGACCGACAAGTGCCTTCTTGTCAACATTGCGGTCAAACGGCTCAACCAAGATGATGAGCGGTTCGTTGCCAGAACGGTCAGAGGCGTAAGCGCAAATTTCGTCAAGGGTCTTGATGAACGCCCTCAACTCGCCTGCTTCGTCTCCGCCGAACGGTCCACTCATCAGCGTCAAAGTTTTTGCCCCTAAAGCGATGGCTTCATCAACGCACTTTTTGAGTTCATCTAACGCTGCTCTCCGAACAGTCTCGTCAGTCGCCGAAGGGTTCAGTCCTTGCCTCAGGATGACTGGGGTCGCAGCGAACCCACAATCCAACTGGGCTGACTCCAGCAGGGAGCGAACTTTGGTGAGGGTCTCTTGGTCTGGCATCCTCGTTACCTCAACCAAACTGAAATCGGCATCAAGGGCGATGGTTTTGAGGGAAGCGAGCAATGCCTCTGGGTTTTGGTCGGAATTCGGGAACGCCATGAACTGGACGACACCGAGTTTGAAATTCTGAGTTGTCATGGCTTTGTCCTCTCCTTTCCCTGAACTTCACCCAAGCCAACGATGCCACTCCTTCAAGATTCCTTCCGCACCGTTCACCCATTCGTGGGCAGGGTCAAATTTGACGAACATTTGCCTTCGTTCGCCGGCGAGAACCCAAAGGTAATAAACGGCGTATCCCGGCGGGGCGGCAACTGGATGGTAGCCGCGCGGAATGACAACAGTGTCGCCGTCCTTGACGATGATTGCTTCGTTCAACTCGCCGTCGTCAGTGTAAATCATCTGGATTGCGAAACCTGTCGGCGGGAAGATGCGGAAGTGGTAAACCTCTTCCATCTCCGCCTCAAAAGGCGGGTTCTCTTCCTCGTGTTTGTGGGGCGGATAAGAAGACCAGTTGCCCGGCGGATTTCTGGTCTCACCGACAAGCAAGCGGCGGGCAGGGAAGGAAGAGTCAACGATGTCGTCAATATCGCGACGCCAATTGAAGAGACCGACGCTCCTGCTTTTAACTTGGTCTGGAGTTATGAGGGTTGGTTCGCCGCCCGTCGGGGCTGGGACTGTCCCGAAAGCCAATTCAACGAAAGTATTTGCTCGGATGCGGAAGCGGGCGTCTGAAGGCAAGTAGAGGGCATAGGCTTTGCCGCTGAAAACATCGCGTCTTTGCCCGACCGATGACCAGCGCCTCCCATCCACTTCGGCATCCATAATGCCCGAAAGCAGAACGGCGACAGTTTCGCCCCCAACTTGACCCTCATACTCGCTCCCCGCCTCAAGCCTCAAAAGCGAGAAAGTGATTTGCCTCGTTTGCCCCAGTTGCGGCGAGACAACGGTGAACCATCCAGTCCCCTTCGGTGCAGGGACATGAAGTTTGGGCTCAGCCAAAGCAACCGCCTCCTTTCTCGCTCAATTTGGCGCGACCGCCGCAGTAAAGTATGTCAAGAAGTCGCCTACAAGGTCATCTGCTCGCCCGTCATAGCGACAGCCGTCAACTTGCATCAAAATTTGAGCGACGAAAGACAACGGTGACCAAGGGTGATGTGAGCCGATGAAGACTTTGAGGCTTGTCATAGCGACGACCGTAAATGCCCCAGCAGATTGCGTTTACGCGGTCCTTGCTGATTTGCCGCGTTACCCGAAAATTTTCCGCTACATGCACGACCTCCGCATCATTGAGCAGCGAGACCACTCCGCCCTCGCCGAGATTGAGGAAGACATTTTTGGCATGACGGTGGCGAAAGTGCTGACGAAGTTCGTTTTTGAGCCCCCGCTGAAAGTCCTCATTGAGCAGGTGAAAGGTCCGTTTGAAAAGGCGGTCGCTTGGTTCCACCTTGAGTCTCAAGGCGAGAAGACGAAGGTCGTTCACGGCGCTGAGATTACTGTCGGCGGGCTTCTGGCGAAGATAGGCATGATGCTGTTGGGGAGCGGAGTAGCCAAATCGCGGATGACGGAGGAACTGAAAGCGGTCAAGAGGGAAGCGGAGAAGTTGGCGGCAGCCAGCAAAACCTAAAAGACCCGCAACTTAGGGGTGAGGTTCATGGGGGCGGTTACGGAGTTGGCTGATGGACAACTTTGCCCCAACCCACTCTGTGGTCGAAACAATTCCCGCTCAGAATCAATTTGCCCTAAATGCGGGACAGAGCAAAAGCAACTTCTTGGCAAGGGAACGGTTCTGATAGGGCGCTACCAAATTGACGCTGTTTTGGGGTGCGGTGGGTTCGGCGCCGTTTACAAAGCCACCAACTTGTTGACAGGACAATTTGTCGCCGTCAAGGAAAACCGCCAACACCGAACTTTCGCCCGATTTGAGCGGGAGGCAAATTTGTTCCTGAACTTGAACCATCCCCACCTGCCCCAAGTCCACGAGTTTTTTCTGGACGCCGTTACAGGCAGAGCCTATCTCGTCACGGACTTCGTTGATGGCGAGACCTTAGAGGCGCTTGTCAAAAAGCGCGGGCGACTGAGTTGGGACGAAGCCAAGCCGATTTTCGGGGCACTCGTTGACGCCGTTGCCTACCTTCACGAGCACGGTGTCGTTCACCGAGACATCAAGCCTGCGAACATAATCGTCATCCAATCTGCTAACGAGCAAGTCTCCGCTCCAGACACAGCCACGCTGAGGCAATTCGTGTCTGCTAAGCACTTTCGTCAAGGGCGAAAATTTGCCCGCCAAATCGTCAAGGGAGACGCTTTTGGCGATGGGTTCGTGGTTCTACACCGGGGGAGGAACCGGTTGGCTGGTGTGTGGCGGGATAGGACATCCGGTCAGGAGTGGCATCTTTGGGTGAGGTTGAGCGGTTTGAAAATCAAACTTTGGCGATGCGAATGCCCCGATGGTCAAGGGCAAAAGATGTGCTCTCACTTGCTGGCTCTTTTGGCAATTTACCGAGAACAACCTTCAGCCTTCGTCGCTGTCAACGATTCACCTCAGCCACCCGTCGCATTAGTTGACTTCGGTGTGGCTAAGGTGATGGAGCCTGCTGACCCGTCGCGCCCGCATTCAAGTTCCGTCATCGCTTGGACTGACGGTTTTTCTCCGCCAGAACAATACCGAAGCGGGATTGAAGTTGACCCGAAAGTTGACCAGTATGCTTTGGCTGCCACGCTGCTCTTTGCCTTGACAGGTGACATTCCGACGGACGCTTTGACTCGGTTGGAACTTGCCTGCAGGGGAGAACCAGTCCCGCCCTTTAGACCGCCAAAAATTCCCGACGCTGTTTGGGGCGCTATTGAGCGTGCGATGGACCTTGACCCGCAGCGTCGTTTCCCGAGCGTCAAAGACTTTTGGGAAGAAGCGTGCAGGGACAAAGCGAGAGGCGTTTCGGTGCCCAAAATTTCCTTCAAAGAACCGCTCAAGTCTTTCGTGTCCCGAATCCGCCATCGCATCCCATTCCTTGAGTTTTCCTTCAGCCTTTCGGGGCACTCCGATTCTGTTTCGGCGTTGGCTTTTTCCCACAATTCCGAATGGTTGGCGTCAGGAAGTTTTGACAGGACGGTTCAGATTTGGGACTGCCGAGAAGCGAAGCGGTTGAAGGTGCTGAAAGGGCACGAGGACTCAGTGCTCGGGCTCGTTTTCTCTTCGGATGGGTTCCGACTGGGTTCGACAAGTGCCGACAAAACTGTTCGGTTGTGGCATTGGCGGGAAGAGAACGCCGTCATCATCCTGCACGGTCACAACGAGGCGGTCTTGACAATTGCTTGTTCGCCCGACGGCAGATTTTTTGCGACGGGCAGCGCCGACGGTTGCGTCAGGCTTTTTCAGTGGCGAGATAGCCAACTTATTTGGAAGTCGGAAACTTTCGGCGCTTTCGTCAATGCCGTCGTTTTTTCGCCCGACGGTCGCTTTCTGGCTTTCGGGTGTGCTGACGGTGTTGTCGGCTTCCTATCAACCCGCGACGGAAAGTTCTTGAGGCGCTTGTGCGAAACCGGGTATTCAATCACGAGCATCGCCTTCTCGCCCGACGGGCTTCATTTGGCTATCAGCGGTGAGGGGTTCGGAGTTCAAATTTGGCAATTGCCAGAGGGGAAAATCGCTCGCACCTTGGGACAAACCTTGACGAAAGCAAAAGGTTGGGTCAACGCTGTAGCCTTTTCGCCCGATGGTCAACTCATCGCGACCGCGAGCATGGACGAGGTTGTGAGGTTGTGGAGGGTCGCTGACGGAAAACTCGCCCGAACTTTAAAGGGGCACAAAGGATGGGTCACAACCGTCGCTTTCTCACCCGACGGGCGCTGGCTCGCTTCCGGGAGCAGCGACAGGACAATCAGACTTTGGCGGTTACGGTAAGCGGCGAAAATTACCAAACTTGCCCTGCCCCATTTGTCAAGCAAACCCCGATGCGAATGTGCCTTAGGGGCGACATATTTGATGGTCGGAGGTGTTGGGAGATGCGAGAGTGGACTTACGAGGAACTGATGCGGGAACTGACAAAGCCTGCGAACACGAAAATCGTTTTAGTCGTGCTTGACGGGCTTGGTGGCTTACCTGTGCCCGAACTCGGCGGCAAGACGGAACTTGAGGCTGCAAAAACTCCTAACTTGGACGAACTCGCAAAGCGCTCCATGCTTGGCTTGCTTGACCCTGTGTTCCCGGGAATTTCGCCTGGTAGCAGCGCCGGTCATTTTGCCCTATTCGGCTATGACCCGCTCCGCTACTATGTTGGGCGCGGTGTCTTGGAGGCTTTGGGAATTGGCTTCCCGCTTCAGGAGGGAGATGTCGCCATCCGCGCGAATTTCGCCACCGCAAAATACGAGGGCAACCAACCCATAATCGTTGACCGACGGGCGGGACGACCGCCGACAGAGGAGACGAAGCGACTTTGTGCGAAACTTCGTGAATCAATCTCGGAGATTGACGGCGTTAAGGTCCTGATTGAGCCCGTCAAGGAACATCGGTTCGTCGTTGTTCTGAGGGGGGAAGGTTTGGGCGATGGTGTTAGGGACACTGACCCGCAAGTGACCGATAAGCCTCCTTTGCCGCCCCAACCTGACCCTGATACGCCCGAAAATCGTCGGACCGCAGAAATCGCAGCCAAACTGATTGACCAAATCGCTCAAGTTCTCAAAGACGAACCAAAAGCCAACTACGCACTGCTTCGCGGTTTCGCTAAGCGACCGACTTGGATTTCCTTCGGCGAACTTTACAAACTCAACGCTTGCTGCATCGCCGTCTATCCCATGTATCGCGGTCTCGCCCAACTTGTCGGCATGAAAGTCCTTGACTTTGAAGGCGACACTATCGCCGACGAAATTTCCGCGCTCAAGCGGGTTTGGAACGATTACGACTTCTTCTTCGTCCACATCAAGCCGACCGATTCTCGCGGTGAAGACGGAAACTGGCAAGGCAAGGTTGCGGTGATTGAGGAGTTCGACAAAAACTTGCCCGACATTTTAGCCCTCAACCCCGATGTCCTCGCCATCACAGGTGACCACTCAACGCCAGCAATGTATCGCGCCCACAGTTGGCATCCCGTCCCTGTGCTGCTTCACTCCAAGTGGGTCATCCCTGACCCGACCGTTGAAGGTTTCGGTGAACGGGCTTGCGCTAAAGGGACACTCGGGCGAATCCCGGCAAAGTTCCTGATGAGCCTGCTCTTGGCACACGCAGAGCGGCTTGAACGGTATCAGGCTTGACCGAGCGAAAATGTGGCGGATGGCAAATGGGGAAGGCGAGTAGCGAACAGCGAGTAGCGAACAGTTTTTCTGGAGGACAGTGCTCCTGCACTGCCGAGAAAATTTCAGCGCTGATAACCGCACTCCGAACTCGGCACTTCGCACTTGGGTTAGGTTCACTGAAAGGTTGCCATTCAAAACGCCGAACGAATTTTCGGCGTTCTGCCAACACGAAGGAACGGGTGACAGCGATGTTGAGGTTGCTGCTCGTCAGGCACGGAGAGTCTGTTTGGAACGAGGAGGAGCGAATTCAGGGACAGCAAGATATCCCGCTAAGCGAAAACGGGCGCAAGCAAGCGGTGGCTTTGGGCGAGCGGTTGCGAGGGGTCAAAATTGATGCTTGTTTCTCAAGCCCGTTGAAGCGGGCGACTGAAACAGCGGAACTAATCTTGAAGGCATCCGGCAATTCACTCCCCATCGCCACTGTGTCCGAACTGATGGAGCGGAACTTTGGCGAGTGGGAGGGAAAGTGCATTGCCGAGTTGAAAGTTGAAAGCACCGAGGAATTTGCCCTATGGGTTGCTGCCCATTACCTGCCCGCGCCGCCGAGAGGCGAGAGCGTTGAAGAGTTGCTTGCGAGGGTGAAAATGGGTTTGGAGCGAATTTTGGCGGAAGTTAGCGATGGGACGGTTTTGGTCGTCGGGCACAGCGGTTCTGTCAAGGCAGCAATTTGCGTCTTGTTCCAGTTGCCACCAGATAGTTTCGCCAAACTGAAGGTTGATAACGCCAGCCTGACGGTTCTGGAAATCAGCGACGGGCGACCGAGACTTTGCCATTTCAACGACACCTGTCATTTGCGTAATGCGTGATGCGTAATGCGTAAAGGCGTTTGCCGAGACGAGGGCGTCGGCTGGGAAACTCTCTTCACGGGAATCGGACGCGGATAGTGCCGACTTGTTCGCCGTGAAGGTTTTTGAGGGGCGACTCGCGGAATTCCGCTAACGCTTCCGCTTCCCCATCTTTCAGCCATCCCAAATGGGTCAGCATGGCGACGATGGCGAACGGTGTTGCCCTGTGACTTCCGTCTTGACATTTCACGACAACCGTCCTTCCGTCCCTGAACGCCCCAGCAAACAAACCTTCGGCACCACCTTTGCCAACGAACTGACCCTTTGTGGCTTCAATCAGTTTCGTGTTCCAATGTCCCCTGTTCGCCACCATTTCAGGGTTTCCTGCCATTGCTGCGACCAACCGACCTGCCGCTTCGTTGGGAGGCAATTCAACGGGCAAACTTGTGTCAAGGGAAGGCAATTTCCCGGCGACGAACCGATGGAAGGCGACGGCGATTGAGAAAAGTGAAGATGCCCAAATCGGTGCGCCACACCCATCCGCAATTACTGTTTGGGGCAAGTCCTTGTCACCCGTTGCGGCAACGAAAACTTGGGCGATGAGTTTCTGGACGGGATGGTCAGGTTCTCGGTAAGTTTCCAAAGGCGCTCCAATTTTCTTTGCTGTTAGCAACATCGCTGCGTGTTTGCCCGAACAGTTGCTGTGAATCGGCGACGGTTTAAGCCCTTGGCGGATTAAACGGTTTCGCTCTTCCGCATCAAAAGGTTCATGGACGCCGCATTGCAAGTGCGATTCGTCAAGCCCCGCTTTCGCCAACATTTCCCGAACGATGGCGATGTGCTCGGCACTTCCGGCATGTGAACCGCAAGCGATTGCCAATTCCTTTTGGGTCAAACCGAAAGCATCGGCAGCGCCTGTCAAAACAACAGCCATCGCCTGCAACGGCTTTGCAGTGCTCCGCCAATAGGTCACGAGTTCGGCGTCTCCGAAAGCGGCAATTGACCGCCCACTTTCGTCAAGGGCAAGGGCATGGACAAGGTGAGTTGCTTCAACGATGCCCTTTCGCACGATTTCCACTCTCAACGGTTCCATCCTTCATCCCCCGTTTCATCGCATGTTTGGGCGAGGCAGCCTAAAATTTTTATGGCACTGCTGCGAATTTGTCCTCGCATCCCTTTACGGCTTAGCGCTGGACATCCAAAATTTTCCCTTCGGTTTCACGAAAACGCCAAGACCCTATAGGCACGGAGGTGAGAAACCATGACAGAGCGAGTTTTGACTGCGTGGGTTCGTTCCTGCCATGAAATTGGCACACGACCGTCGCGTTGGCTCCGCCGTCAGGGTTTCATCCCTGCCGTTGTCTACGGGAAGTCAGTTCCGAACGGTAACTTGCCCATCAAACTGGTTGCGTCCGAAGTCCGAAAAGTCTTGGGTCCGACAATCCCTGAACTCAAAACTCCCGTGAGGCTGCGGGTTCACATGGGTGATGATGTCCTTGAGTTTGACACTGTGCTTCAAGAGGTTCAATGGGACCCGATGAGGTTGGACTACAGGCATCTTGACTTCTTCGTCCCTGCAGTCGCTGAAGAGAAGGCACAGCCGGAAGAGTTGGCACCGGCTGCGTGAGGAGTTGCTTAAAAGCGGGGCGGGTTCGCTTTCCCCGCCCCGCAGCAAATTTTTTGAGAGGTGACCGATTTGCTTTTTTGGAGGCGACGAATTGAACCCGTTGATAGGCTCATCGTGGGAATCGGCAACCCAGGTCCCGAATACGCCAAAACCCGCCACAATGTGGGCTTTCGTGTCTTGGATGCGCTGGCGAAAAGGTTGAATGTCAGCAAGCAAGAGGCAAGGTTTCGCGGAGTTTACGCCGCCGCCCAAATCGGGGACTTGAAAGTTGGGCTGCTGAAACCGCTGACCTATGTCAACTTGAGCGGTCAAGCAGTGAGCGAGGCTGTCAAGAAACTGAACTTGCAGCCGGAACAAATTTTGGTCGTTTTGGACGATGCTCAACTGCCGTTGGGGAAATTGAGGATGAGACCGAAAGGGAGCAGCGGGGGTCATAAAGGCTTGCAGTCCATCATTGACGCCTTGCAGACTGAGGAAATCCCGCGCCTTAGGGTCGGCATCGGTTCGCCGCCTGAGGGCGTTGATATGGTCACCTTCGTCCTTTCTCCCTTTGAGGACGACGAAGAACTTGTCATCGGTGAGGCGGTGGAGAGGGCTGCTGATGCCGCAATCGTTTGGGCAACGGAAGGGATAAACGCAGCGATGCAAAAGTTCAACAAGTGAGCGCTTCTTCCTTCCCCTTGCCAACCACCCTTTGGGCAAACTCATAGTCTTCAGGTTCGTCAATGTCAAAGGCGAGTTCGGGCAGTTCGGCGATTATCGCTTTGCACTTGCATCCGAGCAACTCCTCGCCACGCTTCACGATTTCGTCAACCGAAACGAGGAAGAGTTGACCGACCAAAGGCAAATGGCTCAAAACCCACTTGAGCAAGATTTTCCAACCCGCCATCTTGCCCAACTGCCAGCGGGATTTGCGGTATCGGATTGCTTGGTCAGCGAAAGCCACGATGTTGGACAGCGCCCTCGCACGGAGCAAAAGCAAGTTTCCGCCCGTCAAAACCCCCTCCTTCAATCTGGCACAAGTTCTGCGAACCTTCTCCGAGCCGAAAAGTCGCTGAAACGAAGCCATAGGGACAGCCAAGTAAACGATGTCTGCCCCACTCGCTATCGCAGCATCAAGAAACTCCCGCAAACTTTGTTCCGTGACGAAGGGCATATCGGCGGCGCAAAGCAAAAGGTAGTCGTCGGGTTGCGGTTGAAGGGCATTTATGCCGAGTTTGGTGTTGGTCCACAAATCGGAAGACGCTTCAACTTTGATGAGCGGTTCGGGCAAGATTTCCAAAACGGCATTTGGTCCGACGACCGCAATTTGCTTCACTTGTTGAAGGCTTTGCAAAGCGTTGACGATGCGCAGGACGATTGGATTCCCGTTGAGGGTCAAAAGCGCTTTCGGCTTGTTGACCCAAGTTGCCACTCCGCCAGCCAGCACGACAGCCTTCACGCTTTGCGATGCCATTCTTCACGCCACTCCTTTTCCGCAACCTCGCTGCCCTCTTCATCTTGACGAGAAGTTTGCTCGCTCAGCGCTTCAAAACTCTTCGCCATTCTGTTCCACTGAGTTCGTTTCCTTTGCCGACCTTGCAGGAACTCAAAAGCTGACCATTGCCGCCAAAGAGCGTAACAAAGCATCACCGCAAAACCAGTTTCAGCGATTCGCTCCATGAAGATTGCTCCCGGCAAGGGAGCGATTTGGTTGCCGAGCCTGAGGATTTCCCTGAGCGCCAGCAAGATGACCCCAAAGACGATGAACTGCCACGCCCGACCCAATTCGCCGGCACGCAACAAAGCGTGCAGCCGCACGCCATACCAAAGCGCCAACAAAGTCAAAACCAGCAAAAGCAAGTCAACGATTGTCACAAGGTTCATTCAACAATTCACCGCCGTGTTGGCAACGATTTCTCTCTTCCAGACCCAAAGCCCGTAGCGCAGCCCGACCGTATCTGCCTGTTCTGGCAATTGTGACCTAACCCCGTCCAGCCATTCGGCGATGAAGGGAGCACCGACGAGATGCCCCAAAGTTGCGTGGGCGACGCCAACGAGTGTCCTCGCAAACAAAGCGAGGTCACCGAGAGTCTGCCACCAACGATGTCGGCTGACCAAGTTCAAATCCTGAAACTGCAGCGGAATGTTTTGCCGCATCAACCACTCGTTGAGCCAGTTGACAAAAACTTGGCAGAACTGCCGCCCCATCAACTTTTCCATCTCCGCCAGAAGTTGTTGGACGAAAGAGCGAACTGCCCGCCAAAGCATCGCTTCCTCATCACGAACCAATCGTTCCAGCGGGATGGGCTTGCTGCACTGCGAAAGTGATGAGAGGGAAGAGAAGCCAAAAAGTTTCGGCAACTGCGATTGAGCAGCCTTGACTAACTCTGGGTCAAGAACTTTGCCGGCGAAACTTTGCAGCCGCTCAATGGCTTGGGCTGGGCTTAGTGGCGGGCGATACCACCTCGGCGTCAGCGAGGCGCTGACTACTTCTGCGACAGCAACAATCCTGCCCCAAAGTGGCGTTTCATCGCCTTTCTTTCCAAACGGGTAACCTTTCCCGTCAAACCGTTCGTGGTGATGGCGGATGGCTTCAACAATCTCGGATGGAAGGTGCATCGCAAGGGTAATTCTCGCTCCCGCCGATGGATGGCGCTGAACTTGCGAATACTCTTCCTCGGTCAATGGCTTTGGCTTTTGAAGCAACGATGCAGGCAAGGTGAGTTTCCCGACATCGTGAAGGAAACCTGCAACGCCGATTTGCTCAACCTGCTTTTCGGGCAAGGTCAAAGCTCTTGCAGTCAGCGCTGCAATTTTCCCCGTCAACAATCCGTGTTCAATTGCCCAAGGCTCTTGCTTAGCGACCGTTGACAAAAGTTGCCAAAACTTCGGTTCTGGCGGCTCTCCCCAATCCCAGCAAAAACCTGTCATTTTTGCTCACCACTCCGAATGACTATGCTTTGGCGGACGGTGCGAGCCAACTGGCACCAAGCAGCGACTGGCTTGACAGTTTCTAATGCCTGTTTCGCCGTTTCTCGGTCAAAAAAGATGCCGAAAACAGTTGTGCCGCTACCTGACATCGCCGCTGCCACCGCACCTGCCGCCATCAATCGTTGCTTCAATTCTGCCACATCAGGTATCCGAGCGGCTATGACATTCTCAAAGGCATTGACGACGAGCCATTGAACGGTTTTCCTGTCCTGTTGCCACAATGCCATCACCAGCGTGTTTGGATCAGTCTCAACATGAACGGGCTGAGCGTCCCAGAGGTCAAAAGCTTCTTTCGTGGGCATGTCAGCGTGAGGTTTGGTGAGAACGAGCCAGAGGGTCGGGAGCGTGACCGGTGTCAAGATATCGCCAATCCCTTCAACGATGGCAGCGCCGGTGGGAACGAGGAAGAACGGGACATCGGCGCCAATCCGTGCAGCCAAAGGGACCAACTTTCTCCACGACCACCGCAATCTCCAAATTCGCCTCAACGCCAAAAGCATACCTGCTCCGTCGCTGCTGCCACCGCCCAAGCCTGCTTGGGCAGGGATTGATTTTTTGAGCGTCACCGAAATTTTCAGTGGCTTGCCCGTCATTTCAGCCAACAAATTTGCTGCCCGAAAAACAGTGTTGCGTTCGTCAAGAGGTGTCCCACTTTGGTCGGTCAAGGAGAAGTGAGTTGAATGTTCAACGACCAATTCGTCCCAAACACTAACGGCAGTCATCAGGGAACGAAGGTCGTGGTATCCGTCGGGTCTCTTGCCGACAATTTCCAAGCACAAATTCACTTTGGCTGCGCAGCGAACAATCTTTCGCCCTTCGCACCCCAAATCCCTTGCACCCTTCCCGCAATCCGAGATCAGAGTTCAGCACCCCCTTCCTGCACCCCGTCAGAACCCAGCACCCTGCTTTGCAACTCTTTCGCAGCCGAAACGATGATTTGTGCAGTCAAGTCAATTCCGAGGGCAGCGACATTCAAGACCATGTGGTAAAGCGACGGGTCATTCCAATCTACGCCGTAGAAGTGCCGCAAGTATTCAGCCCTTCGCTTGTCTTCTGCGATGATTTTTTGCTTCGCCTTTTCTGGCGGGATGTTTTCAAGTTGCGAGAGCCTTTTGACCCGCCAATCCAAAGGGGCAAAGAGCCTGACATGGAGAGCGCCAGGAAAATCCTTCAGGACCATCATCCCGCCACGACCGATGATTACGACTCGCCCTTTCTGAGCCAGTTTTTTGAGAGCCACTTGGGTGAACTTGAGGCACTCCTCGTGGTCCAAGACCTTCCCGCCTTCACGCTGCCATTGCTCCCTTGTGGGCAGCCAGAATGGCGTTTCCTTGAGCGGTCCTGGCGACCAAGTTAACGCTTCTTCGGGAGTTGCAAACTTCACCAAAGTCCGCAGAAACCGCTCAATGGGCGAAAGGCAAGCCTCATCGTATTTGGCGACCTCTTCCTCGCTCGCTTGAGCCTCAGCCGCCACATGAGCCAGAAGTTCTTTGTCAACGACCTCGTAGCCCAGCGCTTCGGCAACCTTCGCCGCAATTTCGTTGGCTGCACAGCCAAACTGTCGGCTAATGGTAATGACGCCCATGTTGAGCCCCTCACTTCGTGGGAGAATTTCACCCGCAACACAATTTTGAACTCGTCTCAAAGGAAACCGCAACAGCCTGCTTTCGTTTGGAGAAACGATAACTGCCGCCCGAAATTCCATCATGTGTGTAAGCGTGCAAGTGTGCAGGCGTGTAAGCGTGTATGAGTGCACAGAAATGGTGCGGAGTGCTGAGTGCGGGGTGCAACCTTTCAAGATTTTTCTGCCCATGCCACTGGCTTTAGCCAGTGGTTGATGACGAATTTTCCTGAGCGCCGAATTCATTTGGCGAAAATTCTGGAGGGCGCATCTCTCAATGCGCCGAAAATTTTTCGGCAGTGCAGGAGCACTGCCCTCCAAAACTATTCGCCACTCGCTACTCGCCATTCGCTGCCGTTTTTCCATTCGCCAATCGCCAGTCGCCATTCGCTGCCGTTTTCCTGTTGAAATTGGTGTTCGGTTGCTGCATCATTAGTTCATGTCCCGTGTCCCACTTGAGCGGGGCGATGAGCATGAGAACGATGAAGCGGCTTGAAACGACGCAAAGGATTTTGAAGGAATATCTCGGTTCTGACCATGCCATCGTGCAGTTGCATCGCCAAACCGTTAATTTCATCTCAGCCGTTCACGGTGCGCCTTTCGTCCCAAGACACTCAGCCCAACAGGTTCTTTCCCAAATCGTTTCCGAAAACTCGTCCGCAACTGTTTTGCTTTACGCTCCTGCAGGTTTCGGCAAGACGACTTTGCTTTCCAACTGGGCGTTTTCGTTGGATTGTGCGTTGGCAGTTCACTTTTTCTCCCGTGCACCTGAGTTTTTCGGTTTGGCTTCAAATCCTTCCTTCGCCTTTGCCCACCTTGTCGTTCAAGTTTTCGCTATCAAACAAATTTGGGACGAGGGGCAAGGGACGGGGGACGAGGATTTCAAAGGCTTTTTTGAACGGCGATTGACTCTCCCAGAAACTCAAGAAGAGCGCGCCAATTTGCTGAAGGAGGCGGTTGCTTCGCTGAAAGTCCCGAATGGCGAAAAGTTGCTGATTTTGCTGGACGGCATCGACGAAGCCGACGAACCTTTCCCTTCGCCCTTTCCTGACCAACTTCCCAAAGGCGTTTTCGTTGTCGTTTCGGCTCGTTGGGACGGGCAAAGCGAGATGCCTTACCTTCGTGGCTGGAACTTTGACGCCCAAGTTGAACTGGGATTGATGGACGAAAGGGAGATAGTTGATTGGCTCAAAGTCTATGGAAACGGCGAACTGGCGGGTCTTGCGAAAGATGACGAATTTGTTGTGAAACTCAAGAGAGCGACTGATGGCTTGCCACTGTTTTTGAGGTTCGTTTTGGAAGACTTGGCGGAAAAAGTCCGTCAGGGCGAAATGTTTGGCGAAATTGAAGTCCCGCAAGGTTTTTCCGCTTACATCCGAGAGCAAGTTTCAAGGATTGTCGCTTCTTCCTGGGACGGAATCCCGTTGACTGATTTGCTCGCCTTGCTTTCAGTGGCGAAGGGAGCAATAAGGCAAGACGAGGTTGCGCAAGTTTTGGGCACACCTTCGGAAACACTTTCGCACCTTCCCAACATCATTGCGAGGTGGCTTCGCATCGGAAAATTGAAAGAGGGCGGCGGGCAAATCTTTTCCTTCGTTCATCCTTTGCTTGCGATGGAGTTCGCTAAGGCGATGGGAGAGAAGGCTCGAGATGCCGAAATGAGGTTGATGTCTTGGTGCGAAAGGTGGCGGGAGCACAAAAGCGAATATGCGCTGAGATACTTTGACGAGCACTTGAAAGACGCAGGCGAAAGGGAAAAGTTGTGGCAATTGGCGATGGATGACGAGTGGGCAAATTTGAGGGCTGAAGTTTTCCTTGATGAGCCTGAGTTGACTTTGAAAACGGCGAGGTTGGGTTTGGATGCTGCCGTTGAAGTTGAGGACGCTGCGATGATGGCGAGGATGCTTCTGAGGCATGTGAAGTTGTTGGCAGGACAAGAGAGCCCGACGGAAGCGTTGAGGCGCGGGAAAGTTGAAAGGGCATTGAAATTGGCTGAGTTGGCGATGGAACGAGATGCAACAGTCGGGACAGACTGGCACTTGATTTTGGCTTGGAATTTTTATCGGCGGGAAGAGATTGAAAATGCGAGAAGGTCGTTGAGGCAACTCCTCCAAACTTATCGGAAGGAAAGCATAGTGCCTGAGCGGGATTTGCGAACCCAGATTCTTTTGCATTTGAGTGATTTGCCTGAAGCCTTTGATGTGGCTATGCTGACGCTGCGGACCAGAACAAAGGCAATTTAGCATTGACATGGGCAAAGGAGGGCAAGTGGGAAAAAGCATTGAAATTGGCAAGGAGCATGGAGCGCGATTTCGTCCAAGCCAAAGTCTTGAGCGAAATTGCTGCTGAGATGGTGAAAGCGGGGATGGTTGGTGAGGCGGAAAAGTTGTTTGCGGAGGCAGAACAAATAGCGATGGCAGAGCAAGAGGGAGGGGCTTTAGTCTACGCAATGGAAGCGTTAATTAAAGCCTTTTGGGAACTTGGATGGAAAGAAAGAGCAAAAGGTTTGGTGGATAAGGTCATCAAAGTAGTGCGAAAGCGAAAGGCGATAGATGTGGCAGAACCACTGAGCGTGTTGGCGGAAACGCTCGCAGAACTTGGTGAAACAACTGGAGCGGAAAAATGCCTGAAATTGGCGGAACAAAAAGTGAAGGAGATTGAAGATGATTATCTGCGGTTAAGTGCTCTGGGGTTGGCTTCGGCAGTTTGGGTTAAGTTGAGGCGAAAGGATAAAGTGAAACGAAACTTGAAGCAAATTCTGTCCGAACAAACCAGCATTTTTGCCTATTGCTCAGCAGAAAGTCTTTGGAGAGTTGCTGAAAAGGCTTTGAAAGTGGGTTGGAAAGATTGGGCAAAAGAACTTGTGCAGGAAGCAATCAAATTCGCTCAGAAAGTCGCAGACGAATATGAAAAGGCTAAGGTGTTATTGGATGCTGTCAAAGTGATGGTTAAGGCTGGGCAATTGGATGAAGCAAAGGCTTTATTGTCAGAAGAAAGCGAAGAATGGATGCGCTACATAATTTTGAGTGGAATTACTGAAGGCTTGGCGGGAATGAGACGATATGACGAAGCGATTGAAATTGTTGACGGAGTTGAGACACCTTATCCTAAAGGCAAAATTCTGGCTAATGTGGCGGAAGCAGCAGCAAGATTAGGAGACATTGAAAGGGCAAGACAAATTTTTGAGAGAGCGAAACAATCGGTGAGTCGTGCCGAAGTTTTGGCGTTCATCAGCGAGCAACAGGCTGAAGTGAGGTTAGTTGAAGAGGCTGTGGAAACGATGGAACGCTACCTTGTCCTTGAAGCAGTTGAACACTCCAAAAACCGCTGTGAAGCCCTTGCAAGGGTAGCAGAGGTTTTGATTGAAGCAGGACAAATTGAAGATGCTGAGACAATAGCAAATTCCGTCAAAGACGAAGAATGGAAGGCGTGGGTTTTGAGACGCCTTGCTGTTGAATTTGAAGCATTAGGACAAAGGAGAAAGGCTGAAGAAGCGTTGAGGCGGGCAGTAGAGGCGGCAATAATGGCTCAAGAGAGAGATGTTGTTGTCAATGAACTTCTTTTTCGTTCGGCTTTAGATTTGGGTTGGAGCGAAGCGATAGACATAGCCCTTTCCGAAGTCACCACTTCGGTAAAGGCTAAATTTCTTAGGGCTGGGTTTCTTGATGAGGTCAAAAGACTTTTTGTGGAGTTTATGGCAGACAGAGGTCTGACTGAAAAAGCCTTTGAATTGGCTCAGTCCATCGTTGACCCTGAACTTCAGGCATGGGCTTTGGTGGCAGTGGCGAAAGCAATTGGGAAAGCGGGGGATAAAAAGCGAGCAGAAGAGTTGCTTGAGTGGGCTTGGCAAATCGGTGAACAAAGCCATTATTCATGTTGTCTGCAATGTGAAGTTATCAAAATTTTTGCTCAATTGGGCGATTGGGAAAAGGCAATGGCAAGGTTGGAGAAAATTAGGAGATGCACCTATGATTGTGATTGGGCAACGGAATTCTTAGAAGAAGCAGTAAAGCAGGATAGGTTAGATTTGGCTTGGAAAGTTTTGGGCAAGCGGAAAGAGGATGAATATGTTGAAGTTTGGACAAAGTTTATTGAGGCTCTTGCGGAAACTGGCAACGAAGAAGTAGCGAAAACAGAATTTGAGGCTGCAAAGAAATGGGCAATAAGGTTGAAGGATAGAGAAACAAGGAATAAGGCACTCGAAGGACTTGTGGTGATAAGTGCGAGGTTAAGTTGGATGGAAGAAACTGAGGCTTTGCTTGAGGCTATAGATGATGAGGAAGCACGAAAATCTGCCCTTGAACTTGCCATTCAGAACTGCAAAAAACCTGAGGTGGCAGAGTATTTTGCTCAGCGACTTAATGATCCTGACGCTTGGTGCTTGGTTGGGGAAATGTGCGTTGAGACTGGGCAAAAGGAAAAGGCTTTGTCGGCTTTCAGAAAGGCGCTTCAATTGGCTGATAGGCAATCGGTAACCGAAGTGGCAACGATGATGATTGAAGCAGGATTCTTTGATGAAGGTGTCAAGTTGCTGGAGGGGCGACGATTGGGTTCTCTTACACTGCACCATGTGCTTGATGTTTTGGCTCAAAGGGCTGAACGCAAAAACTTTTTGAAGTTGCTACCACAATGTCGGTGGCGTGGCAATTTAGCCTATCGGGCTTGCGGTTGGTTGGCAAAATTGTATCCCGAAAGGGCGAAAGATTTGGCGCATGAAATTTTGAACGCTTGAAGCGTCCGAACCAAGCACCTAAATCACGCACTAAGGACGGATTTCAGTGCGGTTATGAAGCGTTCAACGGTTTCGGGTGTTCCGATGTCAACACGCAGATGGGTCGGTAAACCGAAGGGTTCGCATGGTCGGACAATAATTCCCTTGCGGAGCAGAGCGTCGGCGACTTCCTTTGCGGGGCGTTGGACATCTACCAGCACAAAATTGGCTTCGGTCGGAACATATCTCAAGCCCAACTGCTCCAAACCGCGATACATCAATCGCTTGCTCGTCCAAACCGTCTTCCGAACTCTCTCAAGGAACTCGGTGTCGTCAAGGGCTGCTTCAGCCGCTGCTGCTGCGATACTGCTGACATTGAAAGGCTCACGGACTTTGAGCAAGTGCTGTGCGATTTCGGTTCGTGCAAACCCGTAGCCGACCCTTAAGCCAGCGAGCCCGTAGGCTTTTGAGAAAGTCCGCAAGACGATGACGGGGTAACCTTCTCGGACATAGTCCAGCGATTTCGGGTAATCTTGAGACTCAACGAACTCGGCGTAGGCTTCATCCAAAACGACGATGACGCCTTCAGGAATTTCGTCCAGCAGCGAACGAATTGACCTATCCCGCAAAATTGTCCCTGCAGGGTTGTTGGGGTTGTCAATGAAAACAACTTTCGTCCGCTCGGAAATCGCTTCAAGCAAACCTGCGACATCGTGAATGTAATCTCGGAGCGGGACTTTCACGCAAACTGCGTCCATCAAGGTGCTCAAGATGTCATACATGACGAAGGATGGGGTGCTGAAAACAACTTCATCGCCGGGCTCGACAAAAGTTTGAACGATGTGCAACAGAATTTCGTCTGAGCCTCGTCCAAGCAAAACCCAATCGGGTGGGACATTGTAAACCGAAGCGATTTTCTGGCGGAGCCGGAAGTAGGAGTCATCGGGATAGCGGTGGGCTTCAGGCAAGACTTTCATTGCCGCTTCAATGGCTTTCGGCGACGGTCCGAGGGGATTCTCGTTTGATGCGAGTTTGATCACTTCCGTCAACCCTAACTCCCTTTGAACCTCTTCAATGGGTTTGCCAGGCACATAAGGCTTGAGCCGATGCACAGCCTTCCTGACCCGACTTGCCCAATCCATTCCCCATTGCCCCTTTCCTTATGCGACTGCCGGTGCTGGAGCAGTCACGGTCGCTTGCAATTTTTCGTGGAAGCCTTTTATCGCCACTGGCAAAACTTCATCCATGTGCCTCACGAACACGAGTTGCAGTTCCTTCAAGATTTTCGGCGGTAGGTCTTGCAAGTCCTTCTCGTTCTCTTTGGGCAGTATGACGACTTTCAAGCCAGCACGGTGTGCGCCGATGAGTTTCTCCTTGATGCCGCCGACAGGAAGCACTTTGCCGCGCAAAGTTATTTCGCCCGTCATCCCAACTTCCCTTCGGACAGGTAAACCAGTTATGGCTGAAACGAGAGCGACTGCAATGGTTATCCCCGCTGAAGGTCCATCTTTGGGAATTGCCCCTGCCGGGACATGGATGTGAAGGTCGGTTTTCTCGTTGAGTTTATCGGCGAGACCCAACCGTGCTGCAACGGACCTTGCGTAAGTTATTGCAGCCTTCGCTGATTCCTGCATGACTTCGCCGAGTTGTCCTGTCAAGACCAATTTCCCACTGCCTTCCAACAGAGCAACCTCAACGGAAAGGACATCGCCTCCGACACCCGTCCAAGCCAAAGCCGTTGCAACGCCGACTTCATCTTGCTCTTCCGCTTCTCCCAGACGGAACTTTAGTGGACCAAGGAACTTAGTAATGTTGTGTGGTGTCACCTTGACGGAAACTTGCTTCCCTTTAGCCACTTGCACAGCGACCTTGCGCATGATTGCTTGAATTTGACGCTCCAAGTTCCGAACTCCCGCTTCTTGAGTGTAGTGCCTGATGATGTGCTGCAAGGCTGGTTCTGTTATGGTCAAGTGCTCGCGTTTCAAACCGTGACTTTCAAGGTTCTTCGGAATCAAGTGCCGAATGGCGATTTGGACTTTTTCGTCTTCGGTGTAGCCGGGGAAGTTGATGATTTCCAGTCGGTCTCGGAGAGCCGGCGGGATTGTGTCAGTGACATTACCCGTCAGGATGAAAAGCACCTCGCTCAAGTCAAAAGGCACTTCAATGTAGTGGTCACTGAAAGCGTTGTTTTGTTCTGGGTCGAGGGCTTCCAGAAGAGCCGCCGCTGGGTCGCCACGCCAGTCAACGCCCAACTTGTCAATTTCGTCCAGCATGAAGACAGGGTTTTTCGTCCCAGCCTGTCGGATGCCTTGGATTATCCGACCCGGCAACGCCCCGACATAAGTTCGCCTGTGACCTCGGATTTCAGCCTCATCCCTGATTCCGCCTAAACTCATCCTAATGAATTTTCGTCCCATCGCCCTCGCAATAGACCTACCGATGCTTGTTTTCCCGACACCGGGCGGACCGATGAAGCACAAAATCGGTCCTTTTGTCTTATCCGTCAACTTGCGGACAGCCAGAAACTCCAAAATCCGCTCCTTGACATCTTTGAGCCCATAGTGGTCTTCGTCCAGAATTTGCTGTGCTCGTTCAATGTCCAAGTTGTCTTTGGTGCGCTTGTTCCAAGGCAAACCCAGCAGCCAGTCCAAGTATGTCCTGATTACACCAGTTTCGGGCGACATGGGCGGGATTTTTTCAAGCCTCTCAATTTCCTTCAATGCCCTTTCCCTTGCTTCGTCGGGCAACTTCAACTTCGCCACCTTTTCCCTCAACTCTTCAACTTCGGCGGCGAAAATGTCTCGTTCGCCCAACTCTTCCTGAATCGCTTTCAACCGCTCTCGCAGGATAAACTCCCGTTGACTTGCGCTGACACCTTCCTTGACCTTGCTTTCAATGCGTCGCTCCAACTCCAAAACCTGCAATTCCCGTTCCAGCAAGACAGCGAGTTTCTGCAACCTCTCTTTGGTTGAAAGCGTTTCCAACAGGTCTTGCTTTTCCGTCGGTTTCAGTTCAACCAAAGATGCGATCAAGTCGGAAAGTCTCATTGCGTCTTCAACGGTGCTCAATGTCATCAAGACATCTGGCGGGAGCGAGCGGCTTCCGTGAACCAACTGTTCAAACTTTTGCCTGACCAATCGTTCCAACGCCATCGTTTCGGCATCTTGCTCGCAAGTTTCGGGCAACTCTTCCACGACGGCGAGATAGAAAGGCTCGGTGCGTGCAATTTCAACCAAGCGTGCCCTGAAGCGACCTTCCGCCAAAACGCGGACATTTCCGTCAGGCAACCTCATCGGTTGGAGCAAATCAGCGACTGCACCGATTTCATACAAGTCTGCCTGCTTCGGCTCCATTATCATTGGGCTTCTCTGCAAGACCATGAAAACGGGTGAATCGTTTGCGAAGGCTTCCTCCATCGCCCTGAGAGATTTTTGCCGACCGACAATGACGGGAGTAATTGCACCGGGGAAAACAACCAACTCAGGAAGTGGAATCATAGGGAGAGCGTAAGTTGGTCCTTGTGTTTGGGGCGTGGAGTTCGCCCGCTCGTTCATTTCCTTCGCATTTGCGGCTTTTATTTGCCTCATGTTTTCCCTCACTCCTTTTCAACATTTAGCCGAGATTTCACGCTGTCTCTCGCTTCTCCCACTTTTCGCTCTCGCTCAAAAGCAAAGGTTTCTTTCGCTGCCGAACCGTTTCATCAGTTATGACGCACTGCCTCACACCCTCCAGTGACGGCAACTCAAACATCACTTCAAGCATGATTTCTTCAATGATGGTCTTCAGCGCCCTTGCTCCTGTCTTTCGTCGGATGGCTTCATCGGCAATGGCTTCCAACGCTTCAGGCGTTACAATCAGTTCCACTCCTTCAGCCTCAAGCAAGGCTTGATACTGCTTGAGTATGGCGTTTTTCGGCTCGGTCATTACCTTGATCAGGTCTTCTTTGGTCAGCGGGTCAACTACGGCGATAACCGGCAATCGCCCGATAAACTCGGGAATGAAGCCGTATTTGAGCAAGTCTTCCGGCATGACATAGTTGAGCAAGTTGCCTCGTTCCTCTTTGCTCCTTATCCTTGCCCCGAAGCCCATGCTGTTTTCCTTCAACCGTGCTTCAATGATCTTGTCCAGCCCATCAAAAGCGCCCCCGCAAATGAACAGTATGCCTGTCGTGTCCAACTGGATGAACTCTTGGTGCGGGTGCTTCCTTCCACCTTGTGGCGGGACATTGGCAATCGTGCCCTCAAGGATTTTCAGCAATGCTTGTTGGACGCCCTCGCCTGAAACATCGCGGGTGATTGAAGGGTTGTCAGCGGACTTGCGGGCAATTTTGTCGATTTCGTCAATGTAGACGATGCCGTGTTTCGCTGCCTCTAAATCCCAGTTGGCTGCTTGAATGAGCCTGAGCAAAATGTTCTCCACATCTTCGCCCACATATCCCGCCTCCGTCAAACTGGTCGCATCGGCGATAGCGAAAGGCACATCGAGCATCTTCGCTAGAGTCCGTGCCAGCAAGGTTTTGCCAGAACCTGTCGGTCCAATCAGCAAGATGTTGCTTTTCTCAATCTCAACACCGCTGTTGGGCGGCATCAGGATGCGCTTGTAGTGGTTGTAAACGGCGACGGAAAGAATCTTTTTGGCTCTATCCTGCCCGACGACATATTGGTTCAGGAACTCGTAAATCTCTCGCGGCTTCGGCAACTTCATCGGTCTGAAAGTGCTTGTCCTCTGCTGGGTGCGGTAACCGCTCTTCCTCTCTGTTCCGGACAGTCCGAGCATGTCATAGCAGGTTTGAACGCAGTCGGCGCAAATGTTGACTCCACCAGGTCCGAGTATCATGCTCGGAACTTCGTCTTTTCGCCGAAAGCAGAAGGAACACCTTGGGTTGCTTCGGTCTTCGCCTCCGAAAAGCGGCATCTTTCAATCGCCTCCGTGAAGGCAAAATTTTAACGCAGCCTATTGAACTCATCGGGCGTCAAATTCGCGTCCCTCAGAATCTTCCGCAATATCCCAACGGCAATGTCTTTGCCTGGATGAATAGGCACAGTGACCCGTCGTCCATCCGGATGTTCAAAAATTGCATGACTGCCCTTCTGACGCACAAAATTGAAGCCCAAGCGCAAAAGCACACGAACCACCTCATGAGGCTTTGCTGGGCTGAGTTTGGACAACAACCTCAACCTCCTCACATGCCACTACTGAAGGCAAAGGCTCGCCCCGTTCCATCATCAACTCAATGTGCATTTGTATGACTTCGCGGATGTTTTTCATGGCTTCCTCCAAAGTTTCCCCTTGCGTGTAACAGCCCTTCAGGACAGGGCACTCCGCCACAAAAACGCCGTTTTCGTCCCTTTCAATGATGACTGGCAGATGCAACTTTTGCGGCATCAAGCATCACCTCATTACTCCGTTCGTCGCTCCAAAACATGGTCAACCAAGCCGTATTCCTTCGCCTCGTAAGGGTCCATAAAGAAGTCACGCTCAGTGTCTTTCTCAATTCGCTCCAACGGCTGTCCCGTGTGGTAGGCAAGGATGCGATTGATGGTGTCCTTGACCTTCAAAATCTCGCGTGCGTAGACTTCCACATCCGCTGCTTTGCCCTGAACTCCTCCCCAAGGTTGATGGATCATGATGCGGGCATGAGGTAACGCGTAGCGTTTACCCTTTGCGCCAGCCGCCAGCAGAACCGCTGCCATGCTGTATGCGTGACCGATGCAATAGGTAGCGACATCGGGCTTGATGAACTGCATGGCATCGTAAATTGCCAAGCCAGCGTCAACGGAACCACCAGGGCTGTTGATGTAGAGGTCAATGGTCAAGTCTGGGTCTTCCTTCTCCAAGAACAGCAGTTGGGCGATGACCACATTGGCAACTTGGTCTGTAATTTCGCCGCCCAAAAACACGATGCGATTTTTGAGCAGGCGTGAATAAATGTCGTATGCCCGTTCACCTCGCGGTGTCTCTTCAATGACCCAAGGTATGAGCATTGCTTCTCCCTCCTTTGACCGTAATTTCCGATTGTGCACCCTTAAATTCGCCAAGCAAAATTTTGGCGATTACATGTCGCTACAAGGCAGTTGAACGATCAAGCGATTCACCCTCTTCAACTTCAACCCACTCAGCCGTTGTCAGGACCAAGTCCATCACTCGCTGTTCCAGAAGGCGGCGGCGAAGCGAAGTGATTTCCTCATCACTCAGTTCGCGCTCTTCTCCCACGAGTTGAGCGATCTCTTCGTCGCTGACGGTTATGCCTTCTCGTTCCGCTATTGCTTCCAAGATGAAACGCAACTTCAAAGTCCGTTCGGCATCAACCCTGAGTTCGTTTCTGTATTCGTCCAAAGTTTTGCCCTGCATATCCAACCAGACCTCAAGGGGCAAGCCTTGCTGTTGGAGAGAGTCTTTAGTTTCGCTGACAAGTTCATCAACGAAACGCTCAACCAATGCGTTGGGCAGTGTGACTTGGCATTGTTGAAGCAATGCATCTTCCGCTTGAACTCGTTCCGAAGCGCGTGCTGCTCGTCTCAGGCGATTTTCTAATTCGCGCTTTAACTCCTCCTTCAACGCTTCCACGCTTTCCAGTCCCAATTCTTGCTGGACAACTTCATCGGTCAACTCGGGCAGGATTTGTCGCAAAACGCCTTCAACCGCGAATATGACCCGAACGGTTTTCCCTGCCAGTTGAGGGTTTTGGTAATCGGCAGGGTAAGTGAAAGTGAACTCCCCTTCATCGCCCTTCTTTTTGCCCACAAGGTTCTGCGGCAAAGGCGGTGTCCAGCCCGACGAACCAGCCACGAATGTCCCGCTTTGCCATTGTTCGCTTGGTTCCTCGCCCTCCTCAAGAACTTGGTAGCGAACCCTCACGCGATCCCCTTCCCTGGCAGGTTCATCGGTTGGTTCGTAGCGAGCCAAATCTTTGCGAACTTCCTCAAGGGCTTCCTGAAGCATCTCCTCAGTGACTTGGAGTTTTGCCCGCTTCAGTTTCAGCCCTTTGTAGTTACCCAGTTGCACTTCAGGCTTCGTGATAATCTCCGCAGTGAACCTCAAAGGTTGTCCCTCGTTGAACTGGACATCGCGCCATTCCGGCAAAACGATGGGTTCTAAATTGTGCTGCCTCAAAGCCTCCATCAAGGCTTCAGGCAGCAAATCTTCCAAGACTTGCTGCCGGATTTGCTCTTCCCCAACCCACCGCTTGATTAGTCCGGGCGGGACATGCCCTGGTCGGAATCCGGGCACCCTAACAGTTCGGCTCAGTTGACGATAAACGGAATTCGTCACCCGCTGAACTTCCTCAGCAGGGACCTCAACTTGCAACTCAAAGACATGCGGCTCTTTCTCAGCGACTTGGACACTTGCCAACTGCATCGTTTCCCCTCGCTTCCTTCGTTTGTTTTTTTCGGTTTGAATGGCACAAACATTTTAACGACATCCAGCGGAAGGTGACCGATGGGCTTGCCGAAAGTCTCTGGTAGACCAAATTTTTTTCCGCTTCATTCAAAGAGCATCAGTCTGTTGGAACAAGCAGTGACCAACCGTCGTCAAGTTGCATCAACTCATCAAAAGTCACTTGCCGCTTCCTGTCTAACGAGAGGCGAATCAGCAAGCCGACATAAGACGCAGCAACGCCGTTGTCAATGCCGCAATAGACCATGTTCGGGTCATTGGCTCTGACCGCTTCAAAGAAATTCTGTAGGTGCTCAAGGGTATCACCCGGCTGACCCTCCCCACTTACCCGTTCACCTTTTTCCCGCAAGACGATGTAAGCGCCAAGCAAATCAACCGCTCCCTTTGTGCCAACGAAATGGGTAGCCATGCCAGTAAATCCAGACGGGCTAATCCAGCCGTGAGAGTAATGGACGATGAGACCATTGGGATATTCCAAAACAGCCGTGTAATAGTCGGTGACATTTCGGTCGGGATTGTCAGGCTCAATGACATTTTGCCGCCCGACAGCGTAGGCAGTGATTGGGTGGCTCTTCGTCACCCACCACATGAGATTGAACTCGTGAACTGCCTGCTCCAACATCCAATCGCCAGATAGTTCTCGCTTGTTGAACCAACGACCCAAACTCCCCCAATTGTTGTAGCGATGGAAGCGCCCTTCAAGCAAATCGCCAATCACGCCGTTTTGAACTTTCTTGACCACATCGGCGCGACCTTGATGTGCTCCCCACTGGAAACCAATTTGTGCGACCACTTTCGGGTTTTTCTTCTTCGCTTCCAAAATCGCCCGAATTTCGTTCATCGTGATGGCGATAGGTTTTTCGCCGTAGAAATGTTTGCCTGCATTCAGCGCATCAAAATACATGATCGCGTGCCAGTTGCAAGGCGTCGCAACGACGAGGCAATCAACATCATCGCGAGCAAGCAAATCGCGGTAGTGAAAAACTCCTTTATCCCCCAACGCATTAGGGCGATGTTTTTGCGCTTCTTGAACGATAGCGACTGCCCGGTCACGATTTTGTTGGTTGATGTCACAAACGGCGACAACTCGGATTCCGGGCAACTTCAGTGTCTCTCTCAGCAGGAAAGTTCCACGCCCACCGACACCGATGAAAGCGCAACGGAGTTCCTTCGGCTGAGCGTCCCCGCGAGACGCCAAAACCCCAAAGGCAACGGCAGCCGACGCACTTCTCAAAAACTCCCTTCGCCCCATTCGCTCCGACATCGCTCATCACCCCTTTGAGAGATTTCCCATCGCTGACCGACATTAGTCTTGACACTTTTAATGCTGCTTTGAAAGTGGGTAGTAGTAGGGTTGAACGAAGGGTTGAGGTGCAGGCTTCGGGAGACCGAACCCGCGCCATTCTTCTGGAACACGCCACTCAAAGGGAATTCGCCATTCAATAATTTTGGGCTGCGCTCTCAATTGCTTGACTTGGTTACTCAGTTCGGCAACTCTCCTTTCCAACTCGGCAATTTTCTTTTCAGCCTCAGCAAGCCGCTTTTCAAGGTCCATCAGTTTCGTCGCCTCTTCACTCTGGTTTCGCTGGGCAGCAGTCCACCCAATCAAAAGGAACGCCAGCGCTGCAATGAAAATGACAAGCCAACGCATCGCCGCTCACCTCCTTGCAACAAATTGAGCCCTCGCAACTGATTTTGCCACATGGCAGTCACGAGCGTCGCTGAGTCAAAATGTTTTTCTGTGACGGCTGTGCAAAACTTAGTGGAAGCGCAATTTTAACTTGCTTGCGATAAGGAGGGCGTCTCGGATGCAAGAACTGGAGCGATACAACCCGCAAGAGATTGAACCGAAATGGCAGAAACGCTGGAACGAATGGCAACTCTTTAAGGTCACCGAAGACCCATCGCAGCCGAAGTTTTACTACCTTGACATGTTCCCCTACCCATCGGGCGAACTGCACATGGGACACATGCGCAACTATATCATCGGCGATGTCATCAGCCGCTTCAAACGAATGCAAGGGTTCAATGTCC
>Ga0079997_121864_pt1 | contig 38163 bp, 38 predicted proteins | sample PerSpoCPS_CMetaG_FD_69200 | JGI IMG/M metagenome (GOLD analysis project Ga0079997, IMG submission 69200) | Archaeal communities from Yellowstone National Park, Wyoming, USA - Perpetual Spouter C (PS_C) MetaG (SPADES assembly) (version 2) | ecosystem: Environmental > Aquatic > Thermal springs >... | reverse complement strand
TACGGGGCATACGCTCTTCAGGAGGCTACTCTGGATCCCCTGGAGGCTTTATGTGAGGGGCTTGCTGAGAGACTGTATTGTCCACTCTGTTTCAAGATTTGAAGCTAAGCTTATTAAGAGGGATTTCGGTTACGATGCTATCGTCATAGAGAATGGTGTTGACGAGCTAGTCAAAAGCTTCACCTGGAGCCCCGAGGACTACGTGATGTACAGTGGTAGGATTGAGAGGTACAAGAATGTAGACCTACTAGCGAGGATCGTGAAGAAACTCAACGAGAAACACGGGTTAAACCTTAGACTAAGGATATTCGGGAGGGGACCTTACAGGGGTAGGCTAGAGAGACTCCTGAGAGAGCTAGAGGTTCCCTTCGAGATAGAAGACTTCAAACCTTACAAAGAGTACATAGAGACCCTATCCCACGCTACACTCTTCGGCCTCCTCTCCGAGAGAGAAGCCTACGGACAAAGTGTTAACGAAGCTAACGCGATAGGAGCTCCGGTAATCACAGCCAAGCCGTGGGGCTTAAACTTCGAAGGAAGACCACGCACACTAACAATAGATCTAAGGTGGAGCGTAGACAGGATAGCAGACGAAGTCTACAGGCTCCTAGAGAGAGCTCCCAAGGAGAAACCAGCAGATATACCAACATGGGATGACATAACCTTAAGGTATGTGGAGGAACTCTACAGAGGCTAAGATTAAATGGAATGCTTAGACATTCGCAATATTCACAATATCTTCACAGTTTACATGGATTTAGCGATAACGGGTATCATTAGTTCCCCAAAGATTATTGTCATCTCATATTATCATAGAACAGGGCACACCTTGATAAGAAAGGTTCTGTGGTTTTCCTGGATGAAGAAGGGTAGAGTTACATAAAGAGAGCTGTATTGTGCGTGTTGTTGGTGGGAGAAAAGGCATCTATGCTAGCGAGCCATTATTCAGAGACTAGAAGCAAAACAATTATTATGCTCAACGGCTTAGTTAGGATGTACTTGGTTACGAATTGCAAGGACAAAACAGTAGCTACGTAGTCTACGCTAGGGGAGTTAAGGAAGTACGAGAGACTGAGCTAGGTCATAGAGCTATACTTAAGGACGCCGATTCAGATTAAATGATTGTATAAGATTATGGGAGACGTTATTAGGCTAGGACTAGTTGCCAGAGATCTTGTGTACAAGCTTCTTAAGGTTATACACGCATTTTCTTCCTCTAACTATAGCATGATCACGGTAAAGTATTATAATAAAAGGCTTAAATTCTATACACATTACGAAGGTTTACAGGTCATAGATGAGTTGTTAGTATTGAATCAGTATAGTCTAGCATGCAAATTAAAGCCTCGATCGGTCATTGATATCGGTGCACATATAGGCGCTTTCTCTATCCCTATGGCTCTCAATATCCTAGATCTGTATGGTGATGGAGTCGTGGTAGCAGTAGAACCCGTAACCATAAATTATCGTGCACTTGTAAACAACATTGTGATTAATGGAGTTGAGAAAATCGTGAAACCAGTTAAAGTTGCAGTTTCAACAAACAAAGGTTTCATAGAAATCGAATGGATAGGTATGAGAGAACACGTACCAAGTATTACAATGACTCAGCTTCTAGAGCTGATCAAGGACGAAGGTATAAACTCAATCGATTTAATTAAAGTAGACATCGAAGGAGCAGAACTAGATATCATAACGAAGGATCCCGAGTGGCTAAATCGCACAAAGGCTCTTGTCATGGAGCTTCATCCACAAGTATATGGTGTGAAAGGCGTAATGAAGATAATAAGAGTATTAGAAAAGCAAGGATTTAAGGTGAAGCAATTAAAAAGAAAGATTAACACGAAGTATGCTCTTAGAAAATGGGTTAAATCAATAGATGTTGCTCCCTCACAACTACTTTTAACACTATGGAAATCTATCCTTACGATGTACCTAAATGACATTGATGTTAAGTATTGGATCGCAATTAAAACTTAAGTCTCGAGCTGAAACAATTTTACCTATGTATAGCTGATGGTATACGAACCTCCAACGATTTAGTAATAGCATCCCTATAGACGGGATGGATGAGGTCCGTAAACTTTTAAGAGAGGGTTTCTACATAGATATACTAAAGCGGAGTGATGTAGCTGTAGGGTACGTGGAGAGGTTCTACACGGGGTGAACTAGAATAAGTAGCAACAAGAATTCCATCATTGTACTGTCACACGAATATCCCCCCTACGTTTTCGGAGGTGGTGCAACCTTTACTAGATGGGTTGCTGAGCAGCTTTCTAGGGGGGGATGGAAGGTTTTCGTGATTGCGGGGAAAGCTGGATATCGTGAGAAGGTGATAAGCGAGAAACCTCGCGAAAATCTGATCATAATTAGAGTTTACTTCCCCGAAATACCTCCACGGTGGTTGCTTTACTCTCTACCGGCAAGCTACTATCTTAAGGCATTGCTTCATAGAGGAAAGGTAAAATTGATCATGTCTAATAGCCCTCAAGCATACCTAACGTTAAGAGGTTTTAAGAAGGAGAAGTTCCCCGTTATTTCGGTGAATCATGGTTCTCCTTACTCTATTTTATCGTTCTACAATCATGTTAGATGGGAGGATTTGGAGGAAGTAAGTCCTGTGGAGCTTGGCTATTATTTTGAAGCTCCTTTGGTAAAGTGGTTGGCTAAAAAAGAGCTGGTGATTAGCGATCGGTGTGTTTTCGTTGCGAATCACGTGTTAGCGGAGTTTAAATCTCTTTACAGGGATCTTGCCAAAGAAATTCAGTTTAAGGGCTCTGTAGTTTATCCTGGTATAGAATACGATGATTTAGTTAAACTTAGGAGGAGTTTAGAAAAAGTTGATAGTGGTAAAATCGTTGTGGCTTACATAGGTAGATTGTACTATACAAAAGGGGTAACACACGCTGTTAAAGCTATAGAATACCTAGTCAATGAGGGTTATAGGAGGGATGTTGAGCTATGGATATTTGGGAAAGGGCCTCTTGAGCTATGGCTAAAACATTACATAAAAAGGAGAGGGCTACAGGCATACATTAGATACTTTGAATTCATCGAGAGAGCCAGGTTGCTGGCTTTACTGGCAAAATACGTCGATGTAGTACTGAATCCGAGCTTGTATGAGGGAGCTCCAATGGCGGTTATAGAATCTCAAGCACTCGGAATACCAGTGGTCGCTTATGACCTACCTTGGGCTCAAGAGTTTATAGTAGATGGAGTAAATGGATACAGAGTGCCTTATGCTGACATCCCAGCGCTCGCTAAACATATCTTGAAGACACTTGACCTAGATAGGGACAGAATATCCCTCCAAGCACGAAAATTTAATAAAGAAAGATTTCTTAAAGAGCTTGAAGAAGTACTGATAAACTTGGCTTTAACTATAGAGTCTTGATCCAATACCAACTTGAAATGATAACCCTAATGCAAGCGACAAAACTGTCTAAAGGTATACAATCGTGCGCGTAGCCATCATACACGATTCTCTGAATGATTTCGGAGGTGCTGAGGTACTAGCATTAGGTCTTGCTAAAGCATTAAAGGAAATGAGGCATCATGTCGAGTTGTATGTTAGAGAAAGAACTGACTGGGATAAAGTTAGAAGACTTTCTCCCTACACCTGTGATGTAGTGGATTGTGAATATGTACTACCTCCTTATAAGACAAAACTATTACCATCGACATATGAGAATGTCTTGACTTGGATTCTAAGGGACGTAATTAATTTCAATTTAATAATCAAGAACAAAGGCTATGATGTGATTATAATCACAAAACCCTCCCTTGTACCTGCCTTTGCCGATATCATTTATATACACTTTCCTATGTTTATCCCAGTCTTTAAATTACTCTATTACCCAGATAAATTCGTTTACAACATGGTTAATAGGACACTTTCTATGCCCGTAGCCTTATTAGAGAAACTCCTGATATCTCTCTCTCCCATTCTGGATTATAAACCAGTAGTACTAACCAATTCTACCTTCAGTTCCCTCATAATAAGGAAATTCTTGAAGATAAACCCACTAATACTATACCCTCCAGTAGCTGTTGAGAGGCTCCTTCCCCTATCTGTAAATGAAAAAAGGGAAGACATCGTTGTTACTATAAGTAGGATAGATCCTTCAAAAAATTTAGGTATAGTGATTGATGTGGCTAAGAAAGTGAGGAGCGCTAAATTTACCATTATCGGTACTTTAAGCTCCTACTCCTATTACCACACTTTAATTAGAGAAATTAAAAGAAACCATTTGGGGGAGAGGATCAAAATATTGGTTAATGTTGATGAAGATCAAAAGATAGACATACTAAGAAGAGCCAAAGTATACCTGCACACCATGAAATATGAACACTTTGGCATAGCGGTGGTAGAGGGCATGGCTGCAGGGTTAATACCAATTGTCCATAAGAGAGGAGGTCCTTGGCTAGATATCGTTGAGAGAGGTAGGTACGGATTTGGATTCGAGAACTTAGATGACATCGTTAACACGATAGAATTTATCCTCGGACTAGATAGGGATACGTTGAGAGAACTACAATCGTCTGTCGCTGAAAGGGCTAAAGCTTTCTCATTCGATAATTTTAAATTGAAGGCGAGTAAAATAATAGAAAAAGTAGCGCTGACTAAAAATGATTAAAGACTCTCAGACGTCCTATAAGTTAGGATTTTTAATACTTGTTACTATAACAATTTTAGTTAGTGCGTACTTGGCACTCGTGATTGAACGTTCCAATTCCCTATTAGAGTGGCCTCTTGAAGGGATGCTTATTGAAACGATAACCATACTTTCTATCTTGACCATTCTAGCTCGTAAACTTTTCCACAGTGCTGTATCGATGGTACTATTAGTAGTGATAATTCAAATATTCCTAATCGGCATTATACCGGTTTTAAGATATCATAATGAGTTATATATGGTGAGTCCTTACGACTCGGTGGCACATTACTCATTTGCTAAATGGATTATTGAGAAAGGGCATGTCGATAGAGACGGCGTACTTTATTACTCGCAGACAGAGCAATACAAGTTTCACCCTGGAAATGGGATATTGCCCGTAACACTTTCTATTCTCACAACTTTGGATCTTGGAATAAGTATGAATGTAATGTGGTTTGCATCGTATTTAAGTTATGCTCTCGCTCTTATAGCTACGAGTAAGTACTTAAGTCGCCCTAACTTAAGAGGGCTAAGTAACGTGAATGTAGCGATTTTTATAATTGCAACAATCATGTTATTAGTGAGGGTCTCTCCTACGTATGGCGGTTCAGAGCTAGGATACGCATATTTAGGTCCTCTTCTGTACCTCATTATGGTTACCATGATTACCAGTATAGCTCATGACATTAATGGAAATAAGAGCTTTAAAGGTCACTATGTTGCTACTATATTAGTGTTCCTCGGCCTTTTAGTAACACATTTTGCAACAGCGACAATAGCTTTACTTTATCTAATTTTTCTAACAATAGCATTAATGCCCTTCATTGTTAGTATGAAGGTTATTCGAGGACACAGCATAGATATAAGTCTGGGCAGGAGTCTCCAGACAGTCATGTTATTAGCGATCTCATTACTAACTCTTTACTTATTGTATGAAATCTACATAGATATAGCTCTCTTTGGAGCTCCACTACAGCTGATTCTCAAGATACTGCGATCGCTATACTTTGTGGAAACGGCTGCAATCGAAGCAAGAATAGCGCGAGGCTTAACCATCGAGGATTTTCTACTCTATGTGATAAGTCGCGAAACCAAGACTTTAGTTATATTCGGGACTGCAATTACGTATACTGTCGTCCTACTATTAGCTAGTAATGCAAATAAACCAAGACATGTAATAGAGAAATTAGTTGCGTTATCCCTCTTTACATCTTATCCTTTATTGACATTAATTTGGACGGCTCAGGGATCGCTTATTGCAGGAGCTCGAATCATACCTGTGCTGAGCTTCGTTCTTATACTTAACATTGTTGTATTATTTAAAAAGTTTTTTACTACAAATGGAAGCACGGGTGTTTTAACGGTAATCCTATACACGTTCATGATTATAGGCTTTATATCCAATTTTGGTCTACCAATGACCCCACAGATTAGGTTAGATGATGAGACCTATAAACCTCCTACATTCAATGCTTTTGAGGACTACGCTCTACATCCAGTAATATTCCTATCCACGTACATGTCCTCGTCTGGGCCTTCCTTTCTATGCCTACATCCATATACTGCTTTTGGGCTTTGTGATTTGATGTGGAGTGTCACTAAAATACCAAGGGTTGGATTTATAGCTCCAACGGTTAACACTTCCGGGGCTATTATACAGGTTATCAAAGCTTATTCAGATAAGGAGGTTATAGTTCCCTTGCCAACCAAAGATAGGGTTATCTCTGCACCATTAGACGCTGTGAGTTTCTATATGATACCCAAGCACTTCATGCTAAATATGTGTGAAGGCTTACTTTATAATAACCTTTTATACATGTTATTTAAGTGTTAAAGTGGGAGTGTTGAGGGTGAAGGTAGTAGCATTATTGAGTGGACTATGGTATGGGGGGGCTCAAAGGTCAACGTTAGAATTCTTAGAAGCTCTTAGAGAGAAGAGAGTAATGGAACTTGAAGTTGTGATATGTCGTTCCGCTGATAAGAGGCTGATTCTCGATCTTATGTCCATTGGAGTTAAATACCATAAGGTAGCATGTAGAGAAATGTTTGGTCTTCCTGTAATGCATCTTAACGATGCAATGATAAGAAACATTAAGGAAAGTGGTTTAATTTGGATAACAGATTTGGAGTATTTAACTGTAAAGTATATAAATGAGATCAACACACCCATAGTTCTTCATTCTCATTCTTATGCACTAGCTTGTCCCATACAAACTTCTTTCTATAGATTTGAAAAAGAATGTGTAAAGGAATGTTCGATTCAAAGAATATTGAAATGTAGAAATGTTCAAGCTCCTGACTTAAAGCTTCCAGGAGAAAAATCATTTGATATTAAGGATAGCATTAAAACTAATTATGACCGGCTCTTGAGCGTTATCAAAGGTCCCCTTAATTACACAATATGGATGTGGCAGGTAAATAGCGTCGTACAACACATAAGCGCGTATATATTCGTATCTAACAAACACCGATATTTATATGTTAGACATTTACCTGGAATCCTCACTAAGCCTAATACAACCATCTATAATATCGTTACCAGTCCATTGAAATATGTGAAAGTGAATATTGAAGAGCCTTACAGTGACTATCTCCTATACGCCTCTGGACCTAACTACACGAAGGGTCCTCATTTACTTCTTGAAGCTTGGTCTAAAGTATCAAAGGAATTTAAAGACTTAAAGCTTCTCATGGTAGGATGTAAGGGTACACGAATTGAGGAGCTGGTTATGAGGACAGGTTTAAGTAATATCATTCTCTTCGATAAACTCTCCCCAGAGAGGCTTTATCACTTAATGTATAAAGCTAGGGCTGTTGTCATGCCCTCCTTATGGCCTGAGCCTTTTGGTAGGATTCCTGTCGAGGCTAATAGGCTTGGTGTCCCAGCTATTGTTAGCTCTGCTGGTGGTTTGCCTGAGACTATTGTTGATGGCATTACAGGTTATATCTTTAAAGCAGGTGACGTTAACGATCTTGTTAAGAAGATTATGTGGGTTTTAGAAAGGGATTTTGATAGAGGAGAGATTATCAAATTTAGTTATGAGAGAATTAATCCGCTGAGAGAGGTGGAGAAGCTAGTCAAATTCTTTGAGAACGTGATTAGTTATGGAAAGTAATACTAGGAGGTACCTTCTTGAAGGCTTACTGTATTACTTGAAAACTATTCTATTCGCAAGACCGGTGAGAAGAGTCATTACTCGCTTCATTAGAAGAGTCTTAATGCGTGAATACTACGAGTTTATGCCCTGGACTGTGTTTATGGTCCTCAATCGCGATGTGAGAGCGTGTTTAGTAGATGGTTCAAGGTACTACATGTATGCTTGGAGGTATGAGGAAAAAAAACCTTCAAGCCTGTCTAAATGTTTGTTAATGTTTTTAGGGCACGGTGTTTTTGTCGATGTTGGGGCTTATGTAGGGTTCTATACTGTTTTGGCCGCTAAGCATGGTTGGAGGGTTGTTGCTTTCGAGCCTAACCCCATTAGCTTGATTGTTTTGAAATACAATATTGCTCTTCACGGTGTTGAGGATAGAGTTGTAATTGTTGGTAAGGCTGCGGGCGATGTTCAAGGCTATGCTAGGTTCTCAATAGCCTCTAGCCCTTCCGAGAGCTCTTCCACAAAATATTTACAGGATGAACTAAGGTTAGTTGATATCGTTGTCGATGTTACAACCATAGACTCTGTCTTAGAGTCTTTAGGTGTTAAAGATGTTAATAGTCTTGTTGTGAAGGTTGATGTTGAGGGTTTTGGGTTAAGGGTTTTAAGGGGTGCTATGAGGACTATTGAGAGGTTTAGGCCTTATATTCTGTTTGAGGTTCATAGAACTTTTGATGAGGAGGATGAGATCCACGCTCTGAAAATGCTTAAAGGTTTAGGCTATGGTTTTGTAGTTGTAGAGCCGAGGTCTAAGAGAAACTTTATTATCTACGCTTATCCAAGGGAGAAGGGGTGTTTATGCTGTGAACGGGTATGATCCTGTTATAGGTGTTGTGGGGTTAGGTTATGTAGGTTTAGCATATGCTCTTGCCTTTTCTCTTCACGGCTTTAGGGTTGTTGGTATTGATATAGATGATGGGAGGGTTAAGGCTATAAGGGGCGGTGCTGTAGAAGGCTTCCCGAGGGAAGCGATGGAGAAGGTTGTTGATCGCTATCTCTACGTATCCACGAGCTATGCTGATCTCGGGGATGTAGATGTAGTCTTCATAGCTGTTAACATCCCTACAAAGCCTGATGGTTCTCAAGATCTATCACAGGTCGTATCAGCCCTAAAGAGCTTAGCTAATGTTTGGAGGAACGTCAACCATGGTTACAAGGTAATCGTGTTGAAATCAACTGTTCTGCCTGGAACAACGAGGGGTCTAGCTGGATACGCTAGAGAGGCTCTAGGCCTACCGGTACCTAGTCGCATAGGTTTTGTTTATAGCCCAGAGTTTTTAAGGGCAACGAAGGCTCTAGATGATGTCCTCAAACCATTCAGAGTTGTTATCGGTGGAATGGATGAGAGGTCTTCTAGCTATACTGTAAACCTGTTTAGAGAGCTTTACCGTAGGGTCGGCTATGAGCCACCAATATATATTGTGTCTCCGGAGGAAGCAGAGCTAATCAAGTATGCATCAAACGTCTTCCTAGCACTAAAAGTTGTGTACGCCAATCTCATAGGGCTCGTCTGTAGAGAGATTGAGAATTGCAATGCATGGAGGGTTATGGAGGTGGTGGGTTTAGACCCAAGGATTGGGAGAAGCCATATAATGCCAGGAATGCCCTATGGAGGGCCATGTCTGGTAAAGGATGTCCTAGCATTTTCAAGATTTGTTCTTGAAAAGACGGGGTTAGATTTCATCAAGCAGATACACCAGCTAAACGAGAGGGTTCTAGACGAGGTAGTGGTCCACTTAGAGAAGATCATGGGAAGTCTGCAAGGCAAAAACATAGCAATACTAGGTATAGCGTACACTACCAGTTCACCGGATGTCAGAGACTCTCAAGCACTAGTACTAGCTAAGAGGCTACTAGAGAGGGGAGCCAGGGTACACGTACACGATGTGAATCAAAAGGCAGTCGAAAATGCGGTAAAAGAGCTTCAAAACATTAATATCATAGAAAACTACAGGCAACTAAATGATATGGACTTAGTAATCATAGGTTTAGGGTATAAGGAGTACTAAGAAATAGTGCGTCACATCAACGGCGATGTACTAGTAGTAGATCTCACAGGAATAATAGAGAATGAAAGGATTCAGAGGTTCTACGCATCACCGAGAAAGGGCTGATTAAAGCAACAGTCTCGTAACCTAAGTGCTAGTCTCGAGCTCTTAACATTTTCTAAACCTGCTTATCCTTTGTAGCTGTGCCCAAGGATTTAGAGCTATTAGCACAGCTATACCCATACCGCTTAGTGCTGTGATCTAGTTACAGTTATGACCGCTATTGTGGTAGTGAAGTTCTATGCTAGTCCACCAAGATCTTTGAGTATTTCCTTTGTTGCGGTAAAGTCCTAGGGGCTCCTGAAGCTCTTTGGGGAAGGCTGGGGGCATGTATATCGTCATCTCCGGTACGCATGACTTTGGTAAGCAAAGCATGGAAGGCTTTGGAGGAGCTCCTAAAAGCATGTAACATGATATGGGAGGGCCGGGTCGAGGCACCCTACAAGCTTAAACCACACGTGATACTCAGAGCGTACACGGAGAAGATGGTAGGAGACCCCGTGTTCAGGGCAACGGTGCCGAACATGTTAAGGTACGTTACAACACGTAGAGCGGGAGCACAAATCCTATCAAGGCTAAGGAGGAGAAGCTACTAGTCTAGAAGATCAACCCCTACACCAAGGCAACCTCCCTAGAGGATAACAGGTGTAAGCTCCATAGGAGGTAGGCGGAGTTAGATGGGATGGTTACTAGAGTTCAACGCTAAACCCCGGGGAGCCCCTTACCCTCAGGCCCCACGGTCATGATGAGAGTTACTCTGGACATCTGGAGGCCTCTGGCTCAAAGGTAGCCTTCAAGGGGGTCGGTGGAGGATCTTAAACCTTAATAACTCCAACGTACTCTAACATACCAGGAGTTACACGTGGAGAGGTCTAGCTTGGAGGAGAGGGTTGCCAGGATTGAGGGTATACTAGAGCGGATGGATAAGAGGTTGAACCACCTTGAGAGCGAGATTAGAGATTTAAGGGTCTATGTTGAGAGCGAGATTAAGAGTTTAAGAGGTGAGATAGGCGGTCTAAGGAGGGATCTCAACGATAGGTTTTTGTGGATGCTGGGGGTTCAGATAACAATGTGGGTTACAATAACACTAGCAATACTCTTCAAATAGAGAGTGGGGTACTCTAACAGATCCATTAGAGCTCCTACAATCAGAGTCTTATTGGCCGGGGTAGTCGTTCCTCTAACTAGACTCCTTGGAAGGCAGGTAGTCTAGGATAACCTCATGATCAACGGGGATCCTAGGATTAAGGGTGATGTTGACCTACGCTAAGAGCTCTGGAGACGGAGGATGGCTTATGGTGATCTAGGGTTAACCTGTATTGTTGCTCATAGACTCACATGGTACCGGGGAGTTACTTTAGCCTAGTCGAGTTTTGAGAATTTCCTGATGCCTAACCGGTTTTCATGATGAGCTTTAAGGTTATCCGGGGGTCCACGTACCCCCATAAATATATGTTATCCCAGTGTTAACCACGTCACCGGAGGTTTCTAGAAGTTGATCTCCTCTTAGAGTTTAAGCTTGAGGATCCTCTCAGGCTCCTGCTAGCAGTTTAGAGCTTTACCAAGCTTAGGGGGTGAACGGTTAGCTGAGCTCGAGTAGTGTAGAGGAGCTCTGAGAAGGGGGCTGAGGGAGCCCAACACTACATACAACCTCTCTCTAACGAATCCTAACCTCGGAGCTCCTGGGTGAGTGCATGGTTGCAGCGCGCAGGGGGCTCTATCAGAGTTTATGGGCTTTTAAAGCTATAGGGTTAAGGCTCTAGAGGTAGTTGTGGGGGCTCCGCCTTCAACCTAGCATCTCTAAGCATCTAGCTAAAGACAGCCTTCCAGGTTGTGATGGATAAATGTAAGGGATTTCAGGAGGTCATATAGCCTACGATGTCCTCTAGATGATGTAGCTATCATATCACCAATCTAGTCCACGGAAGCCTTATCATAGACCGTGCTGAAAGCTACTTTAAACCATGGTTTGCCCCTGGGAGGAGCTCCCACAACTACCTATGCTGGGATGTTAAGGTAACCTTGTAGAAGCTGGTGTTGTCTAGGAGCCTCCTTTCACCTTACCAACCCTCGTTAACGTGTTAATGGGATCAGCTCCTGGAGGTGGGACCCACTAGAATCATATGCCTAGGTAACCCCTTATAGGACAAGTACACATCGTGATTACGGAGGTTAACGTAGCCTATGTTGGGTTTAAACTCTAAGCCAACCCTAAGGTGCAGTGGAGGCTCCACGGCCTATAACGACCAAGTAGAGATAGGGTGGCCTTGGCCACGGTAAACCCTCACCTGAAGAGTATTGCTAGTGTTATTGTAACCCACATTGTTATCTGTACCCCCAGCATCCACAAAAACCTATCGTTGAGATCCCTCCTTAGACCGCCTATCTCACCTCTTAAATTCTTAATCTCGCTCTCAACATAGACCCTTAAATCTCTAATCTCGCTCTCAAGGTGGTTCAACCTCTTATCCATCCGCTCTAGTATACCCTCAATCCTGGCAACCCTCTCCTCAAGACTAGAGCTCTCCACGTGTAACTCCTGGTATGTTAGAGTACGTTGGAGTTATTAAGGTTTAAGATCCTCCATCGACCCCCTTGAAGGTTACCTCTGAGCCAAGGGCCTCCAGCTACCAGATGTCTAGGGTAACTCCTATCACGACTATGGGGCCTAGAGGGTATTCTCCAGGGTTTAACGTTAAACTTTAGTAACCCTCCCATCGAACCCTATCTATTGATGTTCCGTGGAGCTCATACCATGATATCCTTAGTGGGAGGTTACCTTAGGCTATGGGCTGGGATTAATGATCAGAGCCCGGTATACCTGTGAGGCTCTAAAGGTGACCTTAGCTTAGACTAGATAGCCTAGAGCATCCTTTCACCTTCACACCGGATTTATGCTAGAGTATGAAGACTCGCTATCCATATGCCTTCTAACAGGTGGTTAAACAGAGATTGGGAACTCAATATGATGCTATGAGAAGTCGTGGTAAAAGTTACTTTAGCAGCAAGAGCTCCCCTTTGTTAAAGGCTACAGAGGGCCTCTAAGCTCTCATGTAGAGTAGGGATCGAACTTAACCCTAGAGGGGAAAACCCTCAACTCTTCAGGATAGCGGGAACTTCGCTTTGCTAGAGAGTAGCTTGAGCGTATTTCAAGCCCGTATTACTCAACGGGTTGCTAAGAACAAATTCATGCATTAAAGCTAAGATGGAGGGATGTGATGTGGTTTAAAAATCTAATTGTAGTGTCTTGTTAAGTTCGATTCCTACTCTATCGCTATTTCTATCGTATTAGTGGGAATATTAACTAGCCTTTACCGCTACTATGAAGTATGCAGGTGGTGGGATGAGCTTTCTAAGGATCCTAGGGTTTAAACCGTGGTAGTAGCTGTAGACCCCTAATATCCTAAAGTTAGAGTGTTTCAGCATTTCAACTATGTTATCAACTTTACAGTCAAACTGTAGATCGCTATGCCCGGTACCCTGTGCAATCATGTTTCTCACAATCCCTGGTAGGTATGCTAGTAGTGGGAACTTTGTATGTGGTTCGAGGAGGAACCAGAGGTTGGGTAGCTGGATCACTAGTAACCCTTTATGTTTGAGGATCGCTCCAGACTCTCTAATCACATCACCCCACTATGGTACATGTTCAAGTAGCGATATGATAGTGATTAAATCCGTAGACCCAGGACGTAAAGGGGGCCTCCTCGCATCAGCAACCACGTAGAGCACATTGGGGGAGCCCCTCTGATACCATGAGGTGTAGGGTTTTATATCCAGTCCTACCACTATATCACATATCCTTGAGAGGTAGCGGGTGATAGTACCATCACCACATCCAAGATCTAAACATAAAAGCCTCCCCCTAAACTTCAAGAGGCTTGCAACCTTCACCAGCACACTTACATACATAACATACCTAAGCGTATAGAGCCCAAGCCTGGAGATTATCAGAACCGAGGCTTTGTAGAGAAGCCTACTCAGCATAATCAGTACACCTACAGTTCGTTAAAGAGTGAGTAGTAAATCCTTAAAATTTATAAATCATGCTTCTCGAAGGGGAGCACCCCCATCTTATACCTTAGCGTTATCTTAGTAGCTTCTCCTCCTTAGCCTTGCTAGGATTTGTGCTCCCGCTCTACGTGTTGTAATGTACCTTAGCATGTTCGGTGTTGTTGCTCTGAATACCGGGTCTTCCACCATCTTCTCTGTGTAGGCTTTGAGTATAACGTGTGGTTTAAGCTTGTAGGGTGCCTCGACCAGGCCCTCCATTATCATACTACATGCTCTTAGGAGCTCCTCCAATGCCCCTTGTGCTCTGAGCTCCAACGCTATGCTCCACGTCCTCTTGTTAGTCCAAGTCCACGCTGTTATGCAGTCTATGAGTAGTACCATGTGCTCCTTGTACACTGCGTGTGCAGCTGCTACAACAACCTCAGCCTCCCTCGTCAGACCATAGGCTCTAAAGCCTCCTATCTCGAGCTCCTCCCTATGATCCCTCAGTAGCCTACCTCCATCCAGGTACACTGTCCAGGCGAATGATGGTTGTGTGTAGAGGTCCACTGTGAAACCCCTCCTAGACAACGTTACAGTGTAAGGCTCTGAGACTACGACCTCAAAGCCTATGGACTTGAGGGCTCTAACAGCCCTTCCAACACAACCATTATCGACTAGTACGTCTAGATCAACTGATACATGCTCAACAGGCCTCCTAAACTTGAACAAAGCATAGTCAACCCCCCCGAGGGCCCCAACAACCTCCACAGTATTCCCCACAAACCACCTATACCTACGCTCCTCGCGCAAAAACTCATCCTCAGGAGAGCCAACCCTCCTAAGGTAGGCTAGGTAAACCTTATTCAACCTAGAGAGCCCAGCAAGCCTTTCAACCTCCCAACCCACAGGCCTATACGAACCATACAGGGTCCACAAAAGCCTCACAGTACTCGTTTCACAAGACATCCAAGCACCTCAACCGGGGAAACCCAGAGATTAGCTGGGACACCGGGGACTTCCTCCCAGGTTACCCCTGGGTTAGGCCTTTGTAGAGCTCTTATCCTCTCTTGTTTCCAGGCATGATAGGATCTCCTTTACGACTGCCTGTGGGCTCCTCCTACCTGTGTCTACGCTGCATCTAGACGTGTACCTGGCTAGCATATTGTATGCTATGAGCTCCCTAGCAATAAAGCTTCTCGGCACATCAGCCCTCCCAGCTAACGTATCTATGTCAGCGTAGAGGTAGACAGGGCCCTCAAGGGCCGCAAGCCTTACGAGGAACCTACCGTAGATGCTCGAAAGGAACGATGGATGCCCTAGGGTTACTATAACCCATACAATGAAGTCCATGAAACCCCTATCGCAGACAAGCACCCCACAGAAACGCCTCAGGATAAACCTCACGATAACATGTGGAATGAGGGACCAGAACTCAACGTGAACCCATAGAGGCCTAAGCTTCTCTGGAACACAGACCCCATAGTAGGGGTTACAGTAACCCCGAAAAGAGCTAAAGCGGGAGAGGAGCCTGTAGAGGAGGGATGCAAGCAGATGAGAACCCCTAAACCAGTGAACACAAGCAGGGCCATGGCGGGAGAAGTGGGAGGCTAGAAGCCTGACAACAGTAGTCTTACCAGAACCATCAGCACCCGAGACGACTATATACATGCTCACAGCCTTTCCCTAGACTCTCTGCGATGAGGGGTGTTTGCCCTCGGAGGTTTTTAAGCGAAAGTAGCCTATCTCAGTAGCATACTAGGATTCCTAGCACATGTGATCATACCGTGCCTGTCAAGTCCGGCTCTTAGAGCAAACTCGTTATGAGCCCAAACTCTACATGTGAAGCCCAAGTTCTCCAGAGCACTCTTAAGCTCATGGTATGTTTTACCCCTTAGGTAACCACTATACTCGATCTTAACTATGTCGAAGAGCCTCAGTACGTCAACCTCATTGATAGCATCGTACTCACAACCCTTACAATCCATCTTCAAAACCCTAACCTTGAACCTGCCTAGATCCAACCCCATATCGGTAACCTCTTTGATTAGCGTAGACAACCTCATAGACCTAACCCTAACCTTAAACCTACCACCACCATAGATGGAAGCACCGCCATCAATAAACCTGCTATAGCTAAACTCCACAAAACCATCCCTACCACTAATAGCAGCATTTACAGGTATAATCCTCTGCTTAAGATCTGGGTTCAACTCAAGATTCCAGAGCATAACCTCATAGTTACTTGGAAGAGGCTCAACAGCAACCACAAGAGCACCACGCCTGGCGTAGTAGAGAGGTGTATCACCAATATAGGCACCAACATCCACGATAAGCCAGTCCGTTAAATCAAAACCGAGTAAATGAATATCGTAAAGCCAAGTCTCTATAACTACTATGGTGTCTATAATGTCGAAAGAAATTGTAATACTATCAGGCATCCTAAGAAACCCCCTACCATCTTTTAAAATAACGAGATCTACAGCACCCCAAAGTCTACCCCTCAATACCTCATTGCAACGAACATCCCTTAATACACCATCATAGTACGCATTAACAATGAACGAGTAAACCTCAGGGTTAAGAGCGATTTCATTACTATTACATTTAACAATGATGTCACCCTTAAATAAACCATATTTAACTAAGAGGTATCTAACGCCTGCCAATAGCCAGTTATGGAATAGATTCCTACTAGTGATTAGCACTTTAAGTCTTCTAAGCATGCAGCCCTTCACCTCCGGGTTTACGCTCCAATAGTGTAATTAACCCGTACTTCGATATAAACATGCTTATACGTTCTCTTTTCCCTCCCCTAAACTTCGTTAATGTATGTACTAAGATTTCATACAATGAGTAAGTGTCTATAGTTCTTATGAGCGTACATAAGTTGATATGAAGGTTCCTCTTCATTATTAGGTTCAGAATTATATTGTACGTGATGATCATGGGTGCTGAGAGGGGTGTAAGCTTCCATAGAGCCTTCCTAATCTTCGAACGTGTGGCATGTCGGTAGTACTCAAGAGATTCAAGGTAGGCGTAGAATACCAGCTTAGACTTAGACCAAGAGGGGTAGTGGAGAATGTAGTATTCCTCTGGGAGCTCAAGAACATTACCGAAGACTATGGGTAATTCGTGGACTACCCCTCGGTATAACACTTTATTTCTATGATAGACTCTGATCTGCCTGTTATAGAAAGGTCCGAGAACCAGTTGTCTACACCTACTATCATAATTTACCCTCACTATGCTTAAGGCCGCATAATGCTCCCTTGAGGCTTTTGCGACAAGCCATCTGAGATTGTTCTTCAACTTCCTACCCAACAACTCGTCATCATCTAGGTAGAGGATCCAGTCGTAGCTTGCTTTACTTAAAGCAAACATCCTATCAGGTTCCACATAACCCCAAGGCTTCCTTTGAAAAACTTTAGCATCATAGCTCTTAGCAATCTCAACGGTATCATCGCTACTAAAGCCATCGACGACAATAATCTCATCAACAACATCCTTAACATTCTCTAATAACAACTCCAACCTTCTCCCAGAGTTCCTCGTAAAGGTTATGAATGAGATCTTAGTGCTCATGACTCCTCTACACCGCTTCCCCTTAGCAAAATTCTCCTTAAAGTTTTAGGGAATAATAGCTCCGCGTCTACCCTAGCATCCATGGCGTTGTTTATATGCTTTTCCGAAGCCTTCCTAACCTTTTGAACTAACAGTCTCTTCGATATAACGGTGGAGAGACCCTTTAAACCGTCCACCAGCCCTAAGATACAGGCTTTAGCAGAAGCCGGATTACGCTTAACTATGATTTGATGAAGAATGAAGCTGATAAAACTCTCAAAAAACAATAACGTTAGTCTAGGTATAAGCGTGCTCGTAGAAGAGTTCTTAGCTATAGACCATATAGCGTTCCTCAACATGAAGTAGTAGAACTTCGGGCTCTCAGCACTCAAAGTGGCACTACCTACATGGTATGCCCTTACACTCTTAACACATTCAACCTTATAACCCATCAACCTCAGCCTCCACGCATAGTCTACGTCATCATGGTATATGAAGAAATCATGATCAAACATACCCGCCTCCAAGAAAGTCCTAGCCCTTGTTAAGAGTGCTGCCCCTGATACGTAAAACACCCCCTCACCGTTACTACTCATTCTAGGTATAGATGAAAGTCCAAGTTTAAATCCACAGTTTAAAGAACCATCCCTATTTATGATTAGAGGTTGCACAGCACCAAGATCCTCCCGTTCCTCTAACCTGCTTGACAGTAAACTAATGAGATCCCTATCAAGTAAAACCACATCATCATTCATAAAGAATAGGAGTTCTGCACCTTGAGATATCGAGTAGACAGCACCCCTATTATTACCACCTGTATATCCATAATTCCGTGGTAACTTTACAATGTGAAAGTCTATGTGGGATTCGTGACTAAGAAGCATTCTAACATAGTCAATAGTGCCATCCCAAGAGTTGTTATCCACTACGATGAGCGTTAAATTTGGGTAATCCTGCCTTAAAACACTTTCAATAGCCAGCCTAACGAACTTACCCCCTAATTTCGATAACGTATTATATGTTAAAAGTATAACTGCAACTCTTGATCTTCTATTCTTCACGTAAAAACCCCGTGATTAAATCAACGAGATTTGGTACTAAAGAAAGCTTATTTACGTCCTCAACATAGAGCCAATCGCAATTACCTTCACAAATATCACTTCTATACTTCATCATAATTTTATATAATACGTTTTGAAAATCTACATATCGTTTGGGTTCTACGTATCCTCTCCGAGTATACCTTATTAACAAAATGTCATAAGAAGTGTTAATATGTATTATCATGCATGACTTAAATGTATTCTTAATCTTAATGAATGACGCGAGTAAAAATCTTAAAAGGTATCTTGCAATTAGTCTGTTAAGCCTTGTCTGCCACGAACCTGTAACACCTATAACAAAGAGTACATCAGGTATTTCCTTGAATATGGAGCCTTCATCTTCCATGGTTATCGTACATTTCTTTATAAACTTGAGGACTCTGACTTTAATTAGTGATACTAAAAGCCCTATTGTATGGCTGAAGATATAAAGGGGTAGTAATGACATGAAAATTCTCTTAAACGCATCATTATCTCTAGCTATTAGCTTGAGCAATCTCAGGTACTTATGATGAAATATTGTATAGTCAACAAGCCTCACATAGCATATTTTAGATCCTTTAGAGGAAAGATATCTTGCAAGAATTCTCGCCATAGTCGTCTTACCAGCACCTTGAGGACCTACGAGTATTACCAGGATCATGATATCACCGCCTTAAACAGTTTTAATAATGACCTTTTGAAAATAGTGAAAGAATGTTTCTCTCCGACTAACTTGCTTAACTCCTCTGCAATTTCTCGGAGCTTTTTAATCTTAAAGTTTCGAACAATCTCCACATTATCTACAGTTATGTAGTGAACGTTTGGAACGAGTCTCGCGTGCATTACACCTATCCTAGTAGATATCAGGGGTTTTTTGCAGAATCCAGCTTCGAGAACTTTATTTCTAACACCGCCACAGATAGCATTACTAGGGTAGGGGAGGATTACGCCATCCGCAGATAGTAGGAGAGCTACGTAGCTGGTGTAACTTACGTACCCTAATGGTATGATGTTGTCTTGAGGGCTGAGCTCGCTAGCCTCTTTAATCCCTGTTACTATGACTGTTACATCCTTATTCATAAGGTTTTTTAGTCTTAGTAACTCTTTGTATGCAAGTATGTTGGATTTGAATACTGATGGTAGTGGAGCTATGAGTATTGGCTTGTTAAGGCATTTACCTTTTAACATCTTCTCGCACACGTATTTACGCAACATGTTGGTATCATAGCTTTTTACCATTCTATGGACTGTCTTCTCGAATATGTATGATACGCTATTCTCAATAGTACTAACGTTCTCTCTCCTACCAAAGTATTGGGCTAAAGTACTTGTAAGCCATGGGGATGCTGTCGTAACATAGTAAGATAGCTTGTACGAGATTTTCTCTGATACCAGGAGGAGCATTTTCACCGGTAATACTGTGGCGTTTGTCACGCTTACCTCAAGCCATGCGAAACCGTGGAAGTCCACTATAACCTTCCTCCTAAGAGCTCTCCCCATGACAGCTATTAGAGCTGAGATCCATGGATTCACACCACTAGCAATGATCACATTAGCACTTAGGATACGTTTAAGTTGTAGCGTTAAATCTGGTACCCCTCTCACGGGGATGTAGTCGACCTTCACACTCTTAAAGTCCTTCAAACTATAGTGGATGTTAATAGGTCTAAGTAGTGAACCCGAGATTAACTCTGCAGAGGGACCCACTACTACCACTAGCATGTTAGTATCGCCCGTGACCCCTTGCCTAGTATCACGTTAACCTGTGATAGATTTAAGTAAACCCACTAGTTTTCCTTCAATCTCCTCTCTATTAAATAGTCTAAGTGCGTGCTCCCTTAACCTCATACCAGCATCTACGATAGCCTCTCTAGGCTGTGATACGAGCTTCTCCACTCTATCCAAGAGCTCCCCCACATCCCCTGGTGTGAACATATACTCTTCGGCCGGCGTCCCCTCAACTATCTCTGGTATACCGCCAACCCTTGAGGCTACTGGTATTGTTCCCAACAGCATGGATTCCACGATTGCGTATGGTAGTGGTTCCTCTACTATGGAGGGGAAGAGTAGGCCCCATGCTCTCCTGAGGAGCTCTAGGTACTCTTTGTGTGGTATCCTGTCTAGTGGTATTAACCTTTCATTTAGGGTTTGTGAGATGCCCTCCATCATCTTTTTCGCGTTCCCCACCTTCTTAACGTGGATCACGTAGATTCTACACTTAAGCCTCGCAGCTATCCTGGTTAGTGTTTTTAGGGCTAGGTGGTATCCTTTAATGTAGCTACCTCCACCAGCGTATAGTAGTGTGGGCTCCTCATCCAGGTTCCTACCTATGCCTGGGAGTGGTGGGGGTGGGTTGTAGATCACAGCTGTTCTACCCTTTAGCTCTGGTATGTGTTCTACTAGGATTTCACACTGCCTCCTGGACACGCATATAACCTTATCTACGTAGTTCAAGGCTATCCTGTTAACGAGGTTCACGTAGTGCCCTAGACCTGCTAGGATGGCCCTAAGCAGGCTCCCATGCTCCCCATACTCAACCATGATGTCTGTAGCTACATCCGGCCCCCTCCCAGCTAGAACCACTGAGGTGAATGTTAGGAGTTGGTAGTTGTGAGCATGTAGTACAACCTTAACACTGGGCTTTAAAGTCTTAGCTATGATGGCTAGGGGTATGAGAGTGTGCGAGGTTATGTAGACTACATCTGCCCCCTCTATGAGACCCCTAATGTGTTTTGCGTTGGCTACCAGCTTAAACCACTCAACAGGCTTAAGCTTAGACTCGAGAGCACTCCAGTGAACATACCTAGTAGCCCTCAGCACGCCGGGCTCAGGCCTCCTAGTCCCCGAGACTATCGTTACATCGAAGTGCTTTGAGAGTATGCTCCTGGCTATAAGGTATGTTGCAAGCTCACCCCCACCACCCTCAGGCCAGAAGAGCTTTGAGAATAGGAGGATCCTAGGCTTCAAAGCCTTAGCATCCACGGGAGCCTTCTCGCAATGTAGAGAACCCCTCTAACCCTATCAATGTAAGCCTTGTAGGGGGTTAGGAGAGGCTCTCCCCCCAACGCTCTCTCCACATCACTGTAATCGAAGGCTAGGAGCTCCCTACCAGTAACAGCTACAATCCTCTCACCCCATACGATGGCGTTAACGAAGTGGTTGAAGCCTACTGTAGGCGTGGAGGTGCTCTCGATGTAGAGCGGGTACCAGTACCTTAAATCCCTTGATACAATGATGGCTGTAGGCGAGCCTAGGCACCCAATATAGTAATCCAGCAACCTGGTCAAGCACGTGAACTGAGCATAACGGTAACCCCTAGCCTTTAGAAACGTGAAGCTCCAATCACCACGCTCAACATCGTATACTGCAACACCACCCCTAGCGATCCCACTATCGAAGCCTAAAACCCACCTATCACCATCAACTAGAACTGGGACAAACTGCCATGGACCCTTATATAAAGGCTTCCAGTTAGAACCATGATCCTGTGAGACCGCAACCCTAACAACATTACCATCACCTAACGTTGCTACCAGGAGCCCCCGCTCCCCATCAAAAGCTATGTAGTGGAAGTGCCTCGAAAGAGGATCTACATCCTTATTTGAAGCAGCCCTCCTGAAGCTCACTAGATCCTCTGATACGTAGATGCCCGTAGGGGACTCACCGTACTCCTGGATGAAAGCCCTGCCTTGAGCCTCAACACCGTGCCAGAACCAGTTACCAGGCCTAGCCCTGAGAACGGGTTTAGCCTCACCACCCGAGACTAGGTAGAGGGTGTTACCTGAGGAGACTAGGAGGCCCTCACGGGAACCCCATGGTATAAGACATGGACTACCCTGTAACGTGACAACTTCATCCAGGCTACCGCCTCTAAGCACGGAGACCTTACAGGAGACCCCATCGCTTACAGCTACGTAGATCACACCACCTACACCTGCAACGCCCGTAACTGGTAGAGGTAGCCTCAATCAGACCACCTTGAAGGCTATAAGGTAACCCCTACCAAGCAACCCCAGGAGCTTCAACAGTGGATGTAATAGCTTAACGAGCAAGCCGAGGAGCCTCCACGCGGCTTGGCATAGTGAGTACCTCAGCCCTATCAACTCTAACCAACAGGAACCCCCTTAGAAGATACCTATACACCATGTAACCCCTTCCAGTCAGCTCATAGAGTGTAATGGATCTAGGAATGCTGGGCAAGGTTAAAACAACCAAACCACCCCTCCTAACACAAGACTCAAGCTTCCCAAGCAACCCTGCATCAAGGACTCCATGGATAGATTCAACAGCTAAAACAACGTCGAAAAGCTCAGAGCAATCAAAAGACCTAATATCAGAGACGTAGAGCCCATCGTAGACATTAAGCCTCCTAGCAAACTCAACCTTAACAGGGTCAATATCAACACCGACAACACGGGAAACACCAAGATAACCCTTAAGGATTAAACCCCAGAAACCAAGACCACATCCAACATCAAGAACACTCTTAGGTTTAAACTGCCTGAGAAGACCGAGCACCCAAGGCTCAAGACCAGGGCTGTGAAATGTAAATGTGTACTCTGAATCATACCTGATCATGATGTCACCCTCAATACCATACTTGTTCTCTCGCTGGGATAGCAGAAGTAATCTACGTCATTCTTTCTTTTCATAAGGATTTCACATGTTAATCCTAGTGCTCCCATCAACCTTTCAAACTCGTAACGTTGTAGCTTCTAACCTCGACTAACATGTATGGTTTAAATCTTTTAATAGTATCCACCATACCCCTTAACACTTTTATCTCTGCACCTTCAACATCTATTTTGACTACGTCAATACGCGAAATTTTGAGCCTTTTAACTATATTATCAAGAGTTTCCATGGGGACCTCTACAAAGCTTCTACATTTCTCACGCTCTATAATGCTTGAGGTTGCCGTTGCATACTTTTGACACAGTATTGTACTATCGTTCCTATCACCTAAAGCAACATTTAGTGCCACGACATTCTTAAGCTTATTCAACTCTATACCTCTTATAAGTGCTCGAAAAGATACAGGATCGGGTTCTATAGCGATTACAATACCGTCCTTGCCAACTAACTTCGCTATAGGGAAGGTGTATCTACCAATATGAGCACCAATATCTATGAACACGGCTCCAGGCTCGACAAGTTCGGTTAGCCTCTTGAATGCATACTCTTCGTATCCTGGAACCACCTCGTAAAGGTAATCTGAAACGCATGTAAGTACATAGTACATGTTATGCACCTTCACGACAGTTCCAAAGATAAGTTTGTTTGATAAAACTCTGAATAAGCTAACTTGCGTCCTATAGTAAAGCATGTTGAGAAAACGAGCTAGCAGTAACTTGAGAGCATCTATGGGGTAAACAATCTCCACATCATATTTATTCCTCCACATTTTCATAACCCTTCCCTAACCTTCATCAGAGCTTCACGTTTATCTTCTCCACGATTTATATCTTCTACTTGCAATTAAACCTACAATGTATCCCACGTATGTTAGAAACTGATAGGGATTCCTGTTGTATAGGGCTCCAATCACCCTGCCTATCACGTGTATAATGACGTATCCTAGAGGGATCCCCGTTGTAAGTACATTCGCTCCCTCCCATAAACCTTGCTTTATATACCTATTAAGACCTTTATACCTAAACTCCTTCATATGAACTACACACGGCACAGAGAGTTCAACCCATAAGTATCCTCTGTGAAGAACGTGTTGTGAAAGATGGTAATCCTCATAAGCTGATAGGCTGATTGGTGGATTCCAGGTTTCCACGAGTTTTCTCTTGATACAGAAGAAGAAAGTGAAACCACGTGAGTAAACATGCAGTCCTCTCTTCAACACTTCACCAGCACTTAACATTGATAAGGGTCTAATGACTCTGGATAACTTGGGTAATTTAATATCAGTTTGAATCTGAGCCTCCTTGCTACAGAGGCTGAGTGCTAATGCTCCTAGCCTACAGTTAGATAAAATCGATAATGCCTTCTCGACTAATGGTTTAAAGCGAGGCGGTATAATGATGTCATCGTCGATGTAGCATGTAACCTCCGTATCAGCTAATAGGGCCCCTACCTTCCTAGCATAAGCTAGGTCGACATCGAGCTCTACAAGCTTAAGCTTGTCACCGGCATACTTTCTAAGCACATTCTGCGTTCCATCCCGGCTATGCCTGTCAACTACTACCAGGTGGTGTGGTTTAAGAACGCTCATGACGCTTCGTATGACTGTAGGGAAGTAGCTGGTGTTGGAGTTGAAGGTGGGCATGACGACATCCACAAGCCATGTGGCTTTACCGCAACCCTCGCCTCTCATGTTAATGAGGCGTATAGTTCTAGGTATTTCTTTGCTACAATATCCATTCTAAATAATCTATGAACCCTTGCAAGCTGGCGTTCCAATACTGACTTATAGAGGCTGTAATCTGAGAGTAGCATTGTTACCTTACCCGCTAGATCCACAGGATCTCCCGGCTTATATAGGGTCAAGTTATCACCCACGATTTCCGGGAATGTTGTCGCGTTTGGTGCTACTAATGGTACTCCACAGGCCATAGCCTCTACCGCTCCTAGCCCGAAGTTCTCGTACTTGGAGGTTCTAACAAAGATATCGGCAGCCCTGTAGAGTAGGGGTAGCTTGCTATGTGGTATCCAGCCTATGTGAAGTTTTGCTCTCCCAGTCTTTAGGAGGGCTTCCAGGGAGGGTTTTATCCGTTCGTAGTAGTGCTTCACTACAGCTCTACCCTTAATGTATATGTATGCCTCTCCCACCTCCCTGAGGATGTACTCCGTCGCATCTATGAACGTCTCTAAGTCCTTTTCAGGCGATATCCTATCATTCCATAGAATGACCCTAGCGTTTAGAGGTATTCCAAGCCTCCTTCTCGCAAGCTCACGGGGAGTACTGGGGTTAAATAATTCCGTGTCAACACCATGATGTATTACAACGATCCTCTTCGAACCTATCTTCGCCTCCTCATCTTGTCTTGTGAAGTTGGAGGGAGCCACGTAAACATCAACATAATCGTTGATACCCTCATAAGCATCCCTAGGGAAGGGGGCAGCGTGGAGAACCGCTACCACAGGCTTCCCAAGCTCCTTGGCCTCTTTCGCAAGCTCGACATTCAAAGAATTCAGGTGAACCACATCAGCCCTCCTCATCACCCAACCTCTCATAAACCTACCTATGTACGGCGGAACGACTTTGAACGTACCATATAATCCATGTAATCTCTCGTAAAGATAAATCGCGTAGAGAAGAGGATGCCCTATATCAACATAGACACTCGCTTCAGAGCTTAAAGCCTTTGGAAGATCAAGATTGTAGGAAGCTAGGATAGATGATGCCTCAAAGTATACTCTCATCGTCCTCCTCTCAATACATACAGTGAATGAGAGTTAAAGATTACTTCGTCGTCATTCACATCACCTAAAATGCTTATTGGTTGAACATCCATGGCAGGTAATAAGGTATTGCTGGGTTCTATAAGCCCCCATTCGAGTAACCTTACAAGGTATACTCCAGGATCGAAATCCTGGTATAATCTGAAGATCCCTAACTCTCCTAAGACACCTAGTTTCAATAGGTCCTCAGCTAGTGTAATATCAGAGGTTGTTGGAAGTCTATACGTAAGGTAAGGTACCTTTCCTACATATAGCCATGAAGCGTTTTTAATCGTAAAAATTCCCGAGAAGATCGCCATGACAACTATGATAACCATTATCACCCTACCTATCTTGCTATGATTTATGCGTCTTAGCGCATCAAAAGATCCTAGGAAAAGCAACATGTAGCCTGGGTAGGTGGCTTGTCTACTAAATGAGTTACTGAAATAAGATCCAATAAAGCCTATGAAGATAAGTGCTAGACCTGCTAGTGATAGCGATAATGCAAAAAGCTCGTTATACGAATATCTTCTTTTGAACATCATAGTGAGGATGTAGGAGGTTGCGATGGCTGGATAAATAGTCCACGAGAAAGACGTAAATATCGGGGACCATTGCTCATATCTTGTAACCCTAAGCTCTACACCACCAGGCTGTGATAGGAAATTAAGGAATCTCAAGAAATCCGTATAATAGGGATATAGTGATATGTAAGCCGTAGTATACATTAACCTGACAAAGGATAGTATCACGTGAATCACTAGAAAAAACGTCAGCATGCGTAAGTACGTAGATCCGATAGCATCCCTCTGAATCTTTGATAGCATAAGTAAGGCTAATAAGCCAAAGACGATCATAGAGATGAATGTGGCATGTGCGAGCATACCTGTAATTGAGAGAAGCGTCACAACAACATAGTCAGAGGACCTGATACTACGACCGAGAACAAGAGCGAATACAAGCATGGCGAACATCGCTGATAATGCTGGGGGAACCGAGATAAAAGTTATGTAGGGGGTCGCAAAAGCTACTAACATAGCCAGTATGATGAGATCCTGGCAACCTGCTCTCTTATAAATGATGTAGGCTGATAATGATATTAGAAACGCTATGGTAAGATATAACATGGAATTTGGGAGAGCGAAGATGATATCATTCACGCCTAACACTCTATGAAGTATAGCGATCCAGAAGGACGCTACGTTAATGATATCATAATATGGGTTCTTAAGCGAAGAAACCCAATGATTATAAGCGAAATAGAGAGACGCGTCAGGTGCCTGCTCTCCCACCTCGTTAAAGCCATTAGCTATGCTCAATGAGTGCTCAAACACGAAGACCACTACTACCATGAAGATGTTTAAGTACAATATTGAGTGGCGCGACTTTATAGTATTCGAGTGTTTGGTAATTGAATGTGCTAAAATATACACTATTATTGAAATAAGTATTCCAGTTAAGCCCACGTATATGTATGGTGCCTGCAGTAGGAAGCTCTGCGATACCAGGTATAAGAATAAAATTACGTTCAACACTAAAATCAGAATAGGCATTGGTGTTCGTGTTTTAATTACATTCTTAGAATCGCTAAGTAAATATAAAAATAAAAATAGTATTGTATTAAGTATCGTAAAAAGTATTAGATATTGTGTATAAGTCATGGTAATATCGCTGATGATCTCCGACACTGATCGTTAATATGTAAACTACGTAAAATGATTATTATAAAGAGGTCATTGTTTGACATAACCGAAGACAATAGGCTATAGCTGACCATATTTATTGCTTTTACTAATCGCATATACTTCATATAATCCTCTTGATACTCTAAAAGCTTTAACATCATAATTATCACTTAGCATCCTTAAGATATCATGTAATAGTAGGGGAGAGTGCACTTCAAGAACTATAACGTTGATAAGCCTCCTGGAAGCTCTTCTCTTAAGACCTTTTAGGACGTTTAATTCAAAAACCCTCCACACCGATTTTTCATAATATCAACTTGTTGAATTGATAGACTATCGAGGAGGTCGTCTAAGCTTACGATTTTTACAGGATGCTTTTCCTGAGCATCAGCTATACTCATGCTTATAGCATACATTCCATCTGTAGCCCCTCTCCTTTTAATGATAAACGCCTTACTTGTAGAGTCTCCAGCTGCAAGGCGGAATGGTATCATATTCCTTATTTTACTTACAATAAGCGAAGGGTATAGTGTAGCAAAGTTGCTGGGAGCAGGCTCTAAAGCTTATGACTAGTTTACATTTAGAACTCATTTTAAAGGTCCAGAAACCGTAATGTGTTCTTTACATCGACGCATACGCTAGCCTTAGGTAATTGCACCCCTACTAACTCATACATGGTTTTACGAATAATATATAACTCTCTGATATTATGTAAACTCTAAATTTGTAGGATTTTTACTAAATTTAAAACCCGCTTTAAATTACTTTTTTCTACCTCAATAATGATCCTCTTTGCTAATTTAAGGGTATTTATGGCGCCCTCTAATACTTCTGCCTCTCCACCTTCTACATCTATTTTAATCCAATCAATCCTTTTTATACCAATATTTTCTGTTAAAGTGTCTAAGGTAATAGCCTTAACTTTTATGCTTCCCGTGTACTCTTGAGGAAATTTAACTGTACTATGAAGGCTTGTGAATTTGCTTTTATGAAGTTTAATAATTCCATTACTCTTACCTATAGCATATGGAAACGCAATCACGTTCTTCAGATTATTCATTTTTACATTTAATAATAATACTTTGAAGTTGTCAGGATCAGGCTCAAATGCTATAACAAGACCTTTTTCACCAACTGCTTTAGCGCAACGAACAGTATATGAACCTATATGGGCTCCCACATCAATAACAACATCACCAGGGCCAGGCTTAAAAATCTTTGCAACGGAAGGTTCATGCATTAATGTTGCTATAGGAAAGTCCTCCCCTAAATTATTAGATCGAATAAGAAGTGCGGTTCTCTTAATTTATAAAGACTTTCAGATAGGGGCTCTTAATGAGCTTTCCTAAGAGATCTAAGAATTCGATGTTTGAGTTAAAATAGCTTCTATATTTTCTTAAAATAGCTTTACGTATTAAGTTAATTCTTCTAGCTGTAAACGATACTATTGCAACGAAAGGCAATAGCAGCAATAAGCGAATACTGTCAGTTGCTGTGTAACCACGTAATCTGCAAATGATTTCCATAATTAATCTAATTCTATACCTCATAAACTCGTCCTGCATTACTTACATATGGTAATCCCTTTAAAGATATCTGTACAAAAATTCATGTAATCTCTCGTTGAATTTTTCATACGTAAAAGCCTTGCTTCTTTCCAAAGCTAGCGAAGCCTTCTCAAGATAATGATTTAGATCGTTAAGTAATATTTCAATTTTCATAGTTGCCTCATCAACAGAGCTATATGCGTAGCCCCACATTTCTTTCTGTTCCAAAATGTCATACCAAGGTCCTCCACTTTTATGAACTATAGGTACGCAACCTGATGCCATAGCCTCAATTATGGATATTCCAAAATGTTCGTAGGGCATTGGGTGAAGGTATACTTTACTCTGCATTCTTAAAGAATGTAGTTCTTCGAAGGATGCGTTAGGTCGAAGCCTGACGTTGTGGATGTGCTCCCTCTCAATATAATTTCTAAGGTATGCGTAATACTCACTGTCTACAAGAGTACCTATGATGACGAATTCACCGTCATTTACTTCCTTTGCAATATCTAAGATTGTCTCAAGCTTTTTCTCTCTAGAAAATCGAGAAACGGTAAGCACCATATTCCTTCTCTTCTCCACGCCTCTAAGAAAATCGTTGTAACTCATAGGCTCTATTGGAAGAGGTGGGTGGAGTACAGTGGTCTTAGCACAAATATCGGGGGTCGTGTAGCGGAGCACCCTCCTAGTGAAGCTACTATTAACGAATATGAACCTACATAACCTTAGCGTCCATAGGTGTAGTTCCTTTCTTAGTTTTGCTCTTAAGCTAGCATCCTCACCTACGCTGAAATAGGGGAAATGCACATAGCAGATGTGAGCTGGAATAGGTATGGAGTCTGCGTTGAGGTTTATTGTAAGGGACTTAATGCTCATTAAGGACAATGTGTTTTGTATTAATCTAATGTACGGTATCCCATGCCATAACCTCTTTGCGTAAAACACCCCTAGAGGTTTGAATGACACATTTCTAAGAGCATTTACGAATTCAAAGGGGAAAGTATGTGTTATCAAAGGATCGGGCTCATCTTTCGTATAGAGGATTATCCTTGCCCCTAACCTATGTTCTACGAAAAATTTTATGAATGCTAAGGTTACAAGCTCTCTTCCCCCTCGGGCATTAAGAGTTCCTGGTATTATATGAATAGTGTCCCACATTGGAAGCGCTTACTCACCTAACATGGCTTACATAGATTATGTCTGTCTCATGACCAATCCTTCCATCGATTATCTTAAAACCATACTCTTTCAATTTACAATAGAATTTTCGTAAATCAACTACCGTTTTATGCAACTCAATAACCATCCTATGAATGCAACCTCTCGTAAGGTAACTCTTACCTCCCTCTAGGAACTCTAGTTCCGCTCCCTCAATATCAACCTTAGCTATATCAATGTATTTAGGTACAACCTTCTCACCGATTAATTGATCTAGTGAAACTACCTCAACGATAAACTTCTTAGAGTGTAAAGTCTTACGCCACTCTGGTACAAGCGTCGAGCTACCCACCAGGAACTCCTCCTCGTAGAAAGGCATGTAGCCACCATGGCTCCACACAGCTTTATTGAGGTATTCCACGTTTTCAAGTTTGTTAAGCACAATGTTAAGGGAAAGGAGTATGTATGAGACCGGATGAGGTTCTATAGCGAAAATCCGCCTAGCTTTATGATGCTTTAATGTATAGAGGCCTATGAAAGCACCTAGATCTAGGATAACGTCGTGTTCACCTGGTATGAAATCCTTATGCTTCTCGTAGATCCTCCAAACGAAAATCTCATCATAGGTAGTTATGTAAGTCCTTAGATATTTTGGTTCTAATAAGGTGATAGCGTGAAGACCGTTAGGGAGTTTGTGTATCCAGGTCTTTCTCCTGAACTCTTCTCTCCTCGCATTTACCGCCATCTCATTATAACGATGCCTTACCTGGTGGTAGTCAAGTAGTGAAATTATGAGTGAGCCAAGATCCTTATATTCAAAGGCTAGTTCGTACAAGGTTTTAAATTTCCTGAGGGTTTTAAGCATTCACATCAACCTACCTATTACGTTCAGTAATCTCTGTTTAAATACCTCAAAATCGTAGTGTCTAGCTCTTTGAATAGCAAGTTGAGAGTACTTATTCCACACCTCCATGTCGTCAACGAGCATCTCGATAATATCTGATAACTCGTCTACTGTAGTATAGCTAAGGCCGTAAATACCCCTATCTATTATATCGAAATAGGGACCTCCTGACTTATGCACGATAACGGGGGTACCCGAGGCCATCGCCTCTACAACATTTATGCCAAAATGCTCGTACCTAGAGGGGTTAACGAAAACCATTGAATTCGAGAGGATCTCTTGCTTCCTTTTCTCTGAAACATCTCTTTCTATAACCATCTTCACATCATATGCTTTTGCCAGACTAAGAACATTCAAGAGGTACTCATACTTACCCGTGAAACCCGCTAGCCTAATTTTAACCTTCCCCTTAAGAACACTACTTCTCCCAACAGCCTCAATAAGATCTTCATAACGTTTGTCTGGATCCAGCCTACCTATACTGACGATGTCAAAACTTCTATTTTCCCTAGGTTGAACAGCGAAGTTCTTAACTTCAATGGGAGGTTGCAGTACATCCGGCTCTCTACCCCAATACTTCTTAGCCAAGTACGCCATATATTTGGAGTTTACAATAACATGATCCACATACGACCATGGTTCAAAATCTATAGATGACGACCTCCCTACAGCTACATTAAATCCGAACCATAACATTGATAGATCAGACCACTTGTATTTTCTATAAAAACCTCTTATCTCAACATACCAAGGTGTTATCATGTGGTAGTAGACGATAGTCTTAACACCTATCCTATGAGCTTTGGTAGCAACATGCTTCGACATTCCGCCACTGGCTATGATCATGTCCGGTCTCGTCCTTTCTATAATCTTTTCTATCAATGTCTCTTCAACTAGATTACCTATGAGAGATATGGGGGGATATTCAAGGATTTTCTGAAGGCTTTGAACCTTGTCATGCTCTCTAACCAAAATGAATTTACATGCTCTAATGTCATCATCACTTGGTATGTTAGACTTGTGAGGCCGGCCCGGAGCAACGAGAATACACTCGTGAGATAAAGATGCTAATGCCTTAATCAAGTAGGCCTCGAGTCTTCCAGCTCCGCCGGGTCTATCTATGAAGTTCGTTAGTAAGAGAGTTCTGAGAGTTCTCAATGTTCTGTTACCTTAGATGAGACTTAGAAGTTTTTTGGCTACGTTAATCCAAGAATATTTTCTTGCTGTCATTACCGCTTTTTCACGCAACCTTTCGATATTTAAGCTAAGTACATCATTTAAAACTTTACTTAGCTCATATTCATTATGAATGATGAATCCGTTTTCTCCGTGGACTATTATCTCTGAGGTGCCAACCATTGGCGTAACTACTGGGATAACTCCACATGCCATTGCTTCTAGAACGGCCAGCGGGAAGGAATCAAAGTAGCTAGGCAGTAAAAGAACATCGCTTATTTGGTAATATTTTATTAGATTTTCTTCGGACAGCCGACCTAGGAATTTTATCTTAAGGTTCGAGGAGAGATCGACTATAATTGGGTTAGGCTTAAACCCTATGGCATAGAGAACATAGTTTTTTAAATTTCCCGTTTCCAACCTCTTCAACGTATAGAGAATTCTATGGAATCCTTTTTTGAGAGGATCCGCACCGACAAAAATGAGTACTTTAGTGTCTTCGGAAATGCCGAGCCTCCTCCTTAGCTTAACCCTTTCCTCAGGGTTTAGGGGATGGTACTTTTCTGTATCAACTCCATTGTATAGAACGATTATCTTATCCTCACGAATACCGTATTCCTCAGTCAGCACTTTCTTTACTAAGCTTGATACTGCCCATAGCTTTCTACTTGACATAAATATCATCTTTTCTGCAAGGCCTTCTCTACGTAATTTTCTCTTCTCTTCATCTTTAAGAAAGGGTGACAGGTATCTGAGTGCTCCCAACCTGGGGAAGTGAACCCATGTGATATCATCTCCGAAAGTGTACCCGTGGCCTACGATTATCCTATCCTCCTTATCGACTCTAGCGTAAAACGAATAGAGTATTGGAGAAAGGACTCTATTAGCGAATAGTTTTGGCAGCTTTTTGATCTGTACACCCATCCTCTTAAGTTTACTTAAATCCCCTGGCGGTAGGGAGATAATGCTGGTTATGATCTTCACGTCTATTCCAAGTCTTGCTAGTGCTAGAGCTAGATTGTAACTACATTTAGGCGCTGAGATCGTGTTATCGAGTCTACGAGAGACTATGAGGATCCTTTTCATATCATGGGAGTTTATAAGAATGGTTCAAGCTGTTAAACTCTCAAGTTCCATGATCCACTTCCCAGCTTGTATAATAGCCGCTAAGCACTCCATTCCATCCTAGCGTCTGTAGAGTTCCTCCACATACCTTAAGGCTATTTCATCCCACGTTGGTATACCCGCTGGTTTCTCCTTGGGAGCTCTCTCTAGGAGCCTGTAGACTTCATCTGCTATCCTGTCTACGCTCCACCTTAGATCTATTGTTAGTGTGCGTGGTCTTTCTTCGAAGTTTAAGCCCCACGGCTTGGCTGTGGTTACCGGGGCTCCTATCGCGTTAGCTTCGTTAACACTTTGTGGGTAGGATTCTCTTTCTGATAGTAGGCCGAAGAGTGCAGCGTGGGATAGGGTCTCTATGTACTCCTTGTAGGGTTTGAAATCTCCTATCTCGAAGGGAACCCCTAGCTCTTTCAGGAGCCTCTCCAGTCTACCCCTGTAGGGTCCTCTCCCGAATATCCTTAGTCTAAGGTTTAACCCGTGTTTCTCGTTAAGTCTCCTCACGATCCTCGCTAGTAGGTCTACGTTCTTGTACTTCTCAATCCTACCACTGTACATTACGTAATCCCCGGGGCTCCAGGTGAAACTCTTGACAAGCTCGTCAACACCATTCTCTATGACGATAGCCTTACAACCAAAATCCCTTTCCACGAGCTTAGCTTCAAGCTTGGAGACAGTGTGGATAATGGTGTTTCTAAGCAAGCCCCTCACATAACGCCTCCAGGGGATCCAGAGTAGCCTCCTGAAGAGCGTATGCCCCGTACCATGATAATAGGGGGTTACCACAACCCTAACACCCAGGCTTTTAACAACCTCTAGAGCGTACATTGAGATGATGCTGTGAACGCTGTGCACGTGGATCACATCAGCCCACCTCGCTAGCTCTAGGAGCACCCCCCTAAGCTCACCCCCCAACCTCGGTACATGGTATGCGTCACCTGGGCTCCACGTAGGCCATCTTACAACCCTAACACACCCTACAACCTCCTCCCTCGGCCTCTCAACCTCAGGCTCCCCGGCTAGGACAGCCACATCGTGGCCCATCCTATTGAGTCTTTCCGCTACCGACTTCACGACATACTCCACCCCTCCTATGTGTGGGTGGTATCGGGGGGCTACGAAGGCTATGTTCATCTAAGGGCTACTAGCCCTTAACCTGCTTCTCCCAGGCTATATCCTTTGTTAGGAGGTTCCTCAACGTTGCCGCGATCAGGTATAGTTGTGTTATTACCCATGTCCTGTAGGGTTTGAATGCTAGTAGTAGTGCTCCGGCTGCTAGTACCGCTATTGCTATGACTGATCCTCTCAACGCCTGGTGGATTAGTAGCGTTGTTGCTATTGGTAGTAGCCATGGGTTTACGAGGTGTAGGTACGCTTCTGCTAGGAGTATGGGTTTAAACCTGTTGGGGGCCCTCCCCACGTGTCTCAGGGTTTTCAGGAAGTGTTGTACTAGGTGCTGTGCCCTCCTAACCCTCCAAGCGTGGTATCCCTTCTCTGGCACCTTCTCTATACACTCTACGTCGTCGACTGCTACGGCCCTGTAGCCTCTTAGGGCTACAAGTGTAGCCGTGTGGCTGTCGTCCGCCCCTATGTCCGTTGGGAACCCTCCCACTGCTTCTAGGAGCTCCCTCCTGAAGGCTGCTAGCTCCCCGTGGAATACAGGTGTTGACCAGGCCTTGCTCTCAGCTAGCCTAACGGTGTTGTAGAACCCCCTGTAGCCCCCCTCTACACCTAGGAAGCCTCCTCGCTCCGGGTTTTTAACGCATGTTACAGCTCCCACCGTGGGGTCTGATAGCCATGCAATTGCATTCGATAGCGTTCTCTCAGAGCCCCACCTTGAGTCTGCATCCGTTATAACCACTATGTCACCGCTAGCATGCCTTAGAGCATTGTTTAGAGCGTAGGCCTTACCCATCCTAGAGGGCTCGCTTATAACCCTAAGGTTTAAGCCTGGGTTCCCCTCAGACCACCTCTCTACGGCCTCAAGTGTCCCATCTGTGCTGGCCGAGTCAACGACTATAACCTCAAGCCTACCCCTAGGGTAGTCCTGCCTAGCGATGTCGTCGAGCTTAGACTCTATGAGCTTAGCCTCATTGTATGTTGGCACTATGACTGTAACCATGGGCTTGAAGCTGTGATCACGCCTAACACCCCAAGGTCTACCAAGCCACACAAGCTTAAGGTACAGGTAGTATGCTACTGGGAGCCCGAAGTGCACCAAGGCTAATGCCAAGGCTATTACAAGCTCTAAATCCACCATGGAAGAGCACCCCTAGGCCCTGTAAACCCCCAACCTCCGGCTAGCACACTCAACCAACGAGGTCAAAGCCGCAACGAGGGCTAGCATGAGCCCTATCTCGGAGACCAGGGGGCCCTCAACGGAATCCCTCCTAGCGAAGTCAACAGGCCCTACCACGACCTCGAAGCCGGGGGTTACCTTGACACCGTCTACACCGTACACACCGTTAACCCCTATGTTCAATGCTAGGGCTGGCGCTAGGGGCCATAGTGCTGGTGTTAGCCCCGTGAACACATCCATGACTATGTGCAGGGTGTAGAGTAGCACAGCTAGCACAACAACACCAAAGTACCCCCTCCTATAGGCGTAGGTCAACGCTAGTAGGGGGGCTGAGGCTAGGAGCTCTACGGGAACGCTATGAGTAACCCACCTGTGTACTAGGAGTAGCGCGTCGACATCCGGTAGGAGCCCCACAAAAGCTAGTAGCAGCGCACGCCTAGGCCCCACAAGGGCCCTCGCTACAAGGTAGCTTGCCATATAGTGTGTTAGCAGGTCAGGCATGGTGTTCTACATGTCATCTAATGGGGGTTCTAAGTTTAAACCCAGCTTTATTATGAAGTCTCTTTTATCGATTATCTCCTTATCGAGGGTTACAAATGTGTCTAAGAGACCTTTACTAGCTAATTGTAGTGCGTAGGAGACATGGATTAGATCGAGAGTTCTAAGTTTTAGGCTGACAGAGTTCTCTATAGCTTTTCGGAATACGTAGAACATTCTAACCCTGTTATCGAATAGATCAAATATCGGGTCATCGTCTACTACGGTGATGTTCAAAGACTCTAGCATACTCCCGATCAATATGTGAACTATAGTCTTCTCATCAGGCTTAAGCTCTTTAACGATTATCTCAACATGTGGTGGAAGCCTAAGGTTTGGTAGCTTTCTAGAAATTGCCGAGAATAGTTCTACAATAGTTAGAGGGGACGCATATAATCTAGTGTTCCTCCCTCTTAGTCGATCTACAATCTTCCTAGCAATCTCGTGACTCCTCTCATCATCAAAGTAGAAGGAGATTATTACATTTGTGTCAACATAAGCCATTAACTCCTAATCCTCCCTAATCTCCCTAACCAGCTCTACGGCATCAAAGCCTGGCTGTGCTTTTGCCTTAAAACCTCCTCTAGCTAGTATTTTTACGAGATAATCTATGAGTTCTCTGTCTGAAACATCCATATCACCAGTCCACTTAACAACCACAGGGATTCCTGGGAATCTCTCTTGAAGTTTAAGGTTTAACTCTAGAGCCTGTCTAGCATTCAAGTTAACAGTAACCACATACACATAACCCCAATCTTTATCAAAATACCATTCTATCTTATAATGTGCTCTTGTAAGCTTTCTTAACTCCTCTTTAATCAACTCCCCTATTATCGAGGGTAAGACTAATCCTCTTAACTTAGCGACATCAAATTCTTTTACGGTTAAAAGATCTATGCTGTCTCGTAGAGGTTTAAACGCTCTCTCATCTTGTAACAGCCTGCTGATGACATGTAGTACCCCACGGGATATTAAAGATGAGAATAGGGTATCTACTATAATCTTAGATGCCTTTGAGTACTCAGAGGTGTATCGATGTAGGCCGAGATTAGCGGATATAACGTACTCTTGAAGGGTTTCAGGTAAACGTTCGAGCTCCTTTTGCATCACAGCACAGCTCACCTACAGCTTCTCAACAACTTTTTCTAGCAAGCTAGCAAGCTTAATCATTTCAGAGGATACCTTTCTCTTCTGGTCTACTGAAAGAGCCATAGGATCCTGTACTATAGTAAGTTGAGAGGCTATTTTAAAGAATGTCCCCATAAGCTCCCCGTATACATCGGAAGGAAGCATCTCATACAGTGTAGATAATGTCGCAGGGCTAAACATGTCACGTATAACTTCATCAAATCTTCTACCACTCCTCTCCTCAACATCAGCAACGTTATTAAGTACACTAGCATAACTTCTAAGCATCTCGATCATCGCCTTAATCGCAAGCTTTAACATTTCACGATCAAACGAATTCAATACAACACAACCTCCAATAACTACATCGTAATCCCAAAGTAGTATTTTGTAACTTCAAATTAATAACCTTATAGGCTCCCATGCTGAACCTCGTTTTAGAGCTCAACATCTAACATCGTTTAGCAAATTCCTAGTGATAGGCTTAACTTAGCTCTTCTAAGATCTCCCCTACAGCTGTTCTGACCGCTTCTCTTGAGCTCATCCTGGGCTTGAATCCTATGCTCTTCAGCTTGTCTATCCTCAATGCTATCCTCTTCACGTCCCCGGGCCATCCTACTCCGTGTAGTACCGGATTGTACTTCTTCCTCACACCTTTCAACCCCATCGCCTCAACCACTATATCCGCTACCTCGTCGACAGCTATCCAGTCCTC
>Ga0079997_115114_pt1 | contig 38249 bp, 45 predicted proteins | sample PerSpoCPS_CMetaG_FD_69200 | JGI IMG/M metagenome (GOLD analysis project Ga0079997, IMG submission 69200) | Archaeal communities from Yellowstone National Park, Wyoming, USA - Perpetual Spouter C (PS_C) MetaG (SPADES assembly) (version 2) | ecosystem: Environmental > Aquatic > Thermal springs >... | reverse complement strand
TAGGCGCCGAGTTCACGGTCACAGCGGGCGACTACTTCATGATGGTCTTCTCGACGGTGGTGCTGATGGGCTTCCTCTTCACCTTCCCCGCGATATTCGTGCTCCTCGTGAGGCTCGGGATACTGAACACCTCGATCGTCACCAAGAACAGACTCTACGTCTACGGCATACTCTACATCATAATTGCCGTCATCACACCAGACGGATGGCTCGTGGCCAACACGGTCCTCTTCCTGCCGATGGTGGTGCTGACGGAGGCGGCGATCCTCGTAGCCAAGCGCTTCGAGAGGGAGAGGGCGAAACAGGAGAGGGGGTTGACGAAGAGGTGCAAGTTCTGCGGCGAGTCGATGCCCTACGAAGAGGTCTTCTGCCCGAGGTGCGGGAGGGCTCAGGAGTGAAACGCTGAAAGGGTCTCCTTGACCTTTCTGAGGGAGCCTGAGATCCTGACCACGTCGAGCGCCACCTTCCGTCCTTCTACCTCGTTCGTCAGCGTCGCGGCGAGGACCACGTTCCACACCTGTCCGAGCGAGCACCTCACGACGACGAAACCCCTTTCCTCCCTCAGCAACCTGAGGTCGGAGAGGAGGAGCCCGACCTCGCCGAAGAGGGTCCTCACAGATCCCTTCAGCGCCTCGAAGGCCTGCTGACCCGTCACCGCGTCGGGCGGCCTGACCCTGACGAGCAGGTACCTGCGCTTCCTCCTCAATCCCTCAGCACCTCCCAGACGCCCGAGTGGTCCACCAACCCCTTCAGCCGCAGCGCGTTCTCCCTCTGGATCGAGTAGGGGAGGTCAGAGACGGCCTTTCTCGAGACCTCGGGCTCTACGTTGGCGACGACCAGCAGGGAAGCCAGCTGGACCGGTGTCCTCAGCTCGAGCTGGTCCATCGCTCCTGAAGAGACGACGACCTTCACCCTGCCGCGCCTGAACCACCTCGCCGAACTGAGGAGCCAGGAGAGCGACGTGTCAAGATCCTCGAGGAACCTCCGCAGCGGCACCTCCACGGCAGCCCTGGCCACCTCAGCCACGTGATGGTCCACCGGGATAGGCTCGTCGCCGAGCATCACGACAGTATCGACCCTGTTGTCCCTGAGGGCGGCCATGGCCACCTCCCTGCTCTCCGGGACCACGGAGACGACCTCGTACGCCCACCTCACCCTCGAGAGCTCTTTGTGGAGCTGGTTCACACCGTCGGCCCTCAGCGTGAACCTCCTGACCACCTCGAGGCCCTCTACGTGGGGAACGTCAGGCAGCTGGCCCTCGACAGCGACGGCCCTGTACCCCATCTCCCTTGCGACCTCGAGCATCCCTGCGAGATGCTCCGGAGAAGTGGGCCTCCACCAGAGGTCCGCATACGTCCTCAAGCCCTGACCCTCCTGACCTCGACCTTGACGGCGTCCCGCTCTCCGAGGACCAGCCTCCCCCTGTAGGCCTCCTGCTTGTCGAACCTCAGGTGTATCACCTCTCCCTCGCCGCTCCTCTCAGTCCTCTCCTCCAGCTCGTACTCGCTCAGGAGTGAAAGGAGCCGGTCGGCCACGGCTGTCGCCTCCTCACCGGTCACCTCGACCTCGAGGACGGAGAGGGGCTCGTTGAAGATGCCGGTTGTCCTGAGCCACTTGGCCCTTCCGGTCACGTCGATCCCCAGGACGTTGCTGACAGCCCTCGCGACCTTCTCCTCCGATTCGGTGGCCGAGCAGATGGCCCTGGCCCTGACGGAGATCACCCTCAATTCAATACCACCTCTCCTTCAGCCCGAGGAGGTAGGCGCCTGCGTTCGTGCCGAGGTGGAGGAGGGCCGTGACGAGGAAGAGGAGAAGGAGCGTGAACGCGTCCGACCACTCCTTAGGCCCGAAGATTGTCCAGGCGAGGAGGAGCGCTACGGCGAGGAAGCCCGTCTGGTCGACGACCGGGAGCGGCCCTCCCTGCGATATGCCGATCCTCCTCTTGGCGAAGGACCCCAATATGTCGCCGAGCATCGCACCCGACGAGAGCGTGACGGGCTCGAGGGGGGACCTGAAGGTGCCTGGCAGGAGGAGGGAGACGACGAGGCCGATTGCCGTGCCTGAGAGGAGGCCTCCGAAAAGGCCCTCGAAAGTCTTGCCGTCGCCGAGTATCCGGCGGCCGTCGATGAAGTTCCTACCCATGTCAAGGGGCCTCGGCCTCTCCACGGCCCTGACTAGGACTACGGGCGCTCCGTTGGCGACGTACGCGGGGAGGACGTAGACCAGGGCGCTGATCAGATTTGTCAGCAGTTGTTCACCCATCCAACGGTCGAGGCCCATCGGTCTATTTAGGAACGGAGGGAGCGAACGGTTGAATGCGAGCCGGATCGGGTTGGACGCGATGAGGGTCAAAGGCGTCGTCTTTGACCTCGACGGGACGCTCTTCGTCTCCTCGAGGCCGAGGGAGGGGGCACCAGAGGTGGTGGCCGGGCTGAGGGGCGCAGGCCTGAGGCTCGCCTTCCTCACTAACAACTCGACCTACTCGGTGAGGAACCTTCACAGGAAGCTGAACGGCATGGGCATCAGGGCGGCGATGGACGAGATACTGACGTCGAGCTACGTCACGGCCCGTTGGCTCCTCGAGAGGTACGGTGAACTCGGAGTCTTCACGGTCGGAGAGAGCGGGCTTGTGGAGGAGCTGGTGAGGGCAGGTCACAGGGTCGTCGGCGAGGAGGAGGCTGAGGCGGTGGTGGTGGGGCTCGACAGGGAGCTGACCTACTCGAAGCTGATGAGGGCATGCAGGGCCATCTGGAGGGGAGCGCTCTTCATCGCCACCAACAGGGACAGATACCTTCCTACTGAGCAGGGACCCGTGCCCGGAGCAGGAGCCGTGGTGGCGGCCATCGAGGCAGTAACAGGGAAGAGCCCGACGGTGATCGGGAAGCCGGAGACGCTGATGCTCGAGAGGGCCCTGAGGAGGATGGGGCTGGAGAAGGAGGAGGTGGTTGTGGTGGGCGACAACCCCGAGACCGATGCGGAGATGGCCCTGAGGGCCGGAGTCAGATGCGTCTTAGTCTGGAGGGCACCGGACCCCCGGTGGGAGGAGAGGGGCGTGCGCTACTCACCGGACCTGAGGGAGGCGATGAGGCTGATCCTAGAGGGGGACGTAGACGACTGATCGGAGCATCCTCTCCGGGTAGTCGAGCGGGTTCACGAGGAACTCGATCGTGCAGCGCTCCGGAGGCCTTCCGGCCAGCTCCTCGGCCCTCTTGATGTGTTGTTCTATCGGCCCTGTCACCTCGTCGACAACGTACGTCCCCGGTGGCTCCTCAAGCGCCGCCAGCGCAGGGACCCTGTACCTGCCCTTCAAGCGGAACCCCACGAAGCACCTGAGGTCTTCCTTCCTCTGCTCCGGCCCCAAGAGCACCATCACAGGCCCTCCCTCCACGTCCATCGAGTAGGAGTGGATAACCATCCTGATCTCGCCGAGGTGGTTCACGACCTCCCAGAAGCCTGCCCTGACGAACCGGCCCGCGATCAGCCCTCCTGACCTCTCAACAGTTCTCGTCAACGCGGACCTGCATCGAAGCGAGCCCTGATCAACCCTTCACCTCCACCGCCCTTTGGAGCAAACCCTTATCCGGCCCGGAGCTCACGATTCAGGCGTGGTAGAGGTCAGGGTCGTCAAGAGGGATGGGACCGAGGAGCCATTCCTGTACGAGAAGGTGGTGGTGAGCTGCCTGAAATCCGGCGCAACCCCTGAGGCAGCCCGGAAGATAGCCAAGATCGTCGAGGCCCGCATCCTCGAGAAGAACCTCGAGAGGGTCACCGCTAAGGAGCTGACCGCCTGGATCCTCGAGCTCCTCAGGAAGGAGAACGAGGAGTGGTACAGGAACTGGATCGTCTTCGACAGGGCAGTCAAGAGGAGGGAGACGGAGAAGGAGATCGGCCAGCAGACCGGATCGGGCCGGAAGTGAGCGGAGAGGAGAGGGAAGCGTCCGAGATCTGACGCCTTGAAGGTAGCGGCTGTGCGTCAACCGTAAATCTCCCTAAGACGACCTCCCGGTAATGACCTCCGTCGAGCTCATGCTGTACGAGGCGTCGGCGTATGCAGTCCTCGCAATCATAGCGTTCCTCGCAGCGGAGCGGGCCCTGAGGTACCTCTCGAGGTGGCCTTACGTTGTCCGGCTGGTCTCCGGGTTGAAGTGGGCGGCCACACTGGTTTTGCTAGGATACGCGATCGCCTCTGTGCTTTCCCTGCTCCGCAGCTCGTTGCCTCAGGACCTCGGAGCCTACATCAGCCCTGAGAACGCCCGCTTCGTCGCGACGCTCATCGGCCTGGCCCTCGCGATCAAGGCGGCGGTCGGAGCTGTTGCGGTAGAGGTATCAGAGAGGACAGGATTGAAGGGAATCGGCCGGATAACGAACGCCGGCCTCTACCTCCTCGGTGTCCTGATAGCCGTTCAGATCTTCCTACGCTCCCACCTCGCGCCGAGGGTCACCGAGTTCGAGTGGAGAGTCGTCAACCTCTTCTCGGGGATCCTGGTGGTGTACGTGGTCGCTGCGGCGATAGACCTGCTGCTCCACCACATGGTGAGGGAATCCGAGGGCGACAGGAGCTTCGTAACGGCCGCCACCTTCCTCAGGAGGGCTCTTGTCCTCTTCGTCGGCCTCCTCGGGCTCCTGGCAGTTCTGCTGGTGACCTTCCCGGAGGCTCTGGGGATAGCGGCCTCCTCGCTCATCGCTGCCGGATTCGCATCGATCGTCATCGGTCTGGCAGCCCAGTCGACGCTCTCCAATTTGATCTCCGGGTTGATGATAGCGCTGGCGAGGCCTTTCAGGATCGGCGATGCTGTAATGTTCAGGAACGAGTTCTGCTTCGTCGAGGACGTCAGATTATTCCACTCGATTCTGAGGACGTGGGACAACAAGAGGCTGGTGGTGCCCAACTCGATATTCCAGAACGAGGTCGTCGTGAACTACTCGATTGAGGACCCGACCATGCTCGTGCCGGTCTTCGTCGATATAGCCTACGAGAGCGACGTCGACAAGGCGATAGAGATCCTGAAGGAGCTCGGCGAGAAGCATCCGCTGGCTATCCCGACGCCCGGCCTTCCGGCCGTTCATGTGATGGAGCTCGGTGAGAACGGCGTGAGGCTGAGGCTCCTGGTCAGGGCCAAGGACCAATCCACGGCCTTCCAGCTTTCGAAAGAACTGCTCTACCAGATCAAAAAGGAGTTCGAGCGCCACGGCATCGAGATCCCCTATCCGAGGAGGTACGTGATCATCGCCGAAAGGAACCACGTCAAGAGGTCCGGCAGGAAGAGCCAGAGGAACACTCAGGCAGCCAGGTAGTAGTACTCACCCGTCTCCTTCTGGATCCTGTCGAGCCTGGAGCCGGGCTTGTTGACGCGGGGCCTCTTTGTCTCGTGGTCTCGCCTGAAGGTGATCCCGAGCTCCCTCAGCAAAGCGTTGAAGCCCGTCCTCAGATCGGTCGGAGGCAGCGCCCTCCCCTCTATCCCCGGCTTACCTGTGAAGACCATGGCCTTCGTGGCTGCGAAGTCAACCACCATAAGGTCGTGCTCGACCAAAACGATGTGGGCCTTGATGTCGGCCGCTATCCTTTTGATGGTCCTCGCGATGACGTAACGCTCCTCGACGTCGAGGAAGGCGCTCGGCTCGTCGAGCAGGTAGATGTCGGCCTGCCTGGAGAGTGCCTCCACGATCGAGACCTTCTGGAGCTCGCCACCGCTCAGCTCGTCCAACCTCCTGTCCATCAGCTTCTCGAGCCTCAGCGGCTTGATCAGCTCCGACTGGACGAACTCTCCCTCGAACCTGTCTCCGGCTGCTTTGCGGAGGACCTCCTCCACCGTCTCCGGTCTCGGTACGGGGTGCTGGGGCTTGTAGCTGACCGAGGCGTAATCGAGCTTGAGGCCGCTGTCGTCCTCCAGCTGTCCAGCTAGGAGCTTGACGAAGGTCGTCTTGCCGATGCCGTTGGGCCCTAGGACCGCCAACACCTCGCCCCTCGGTAGGTGACCCTCAGGGACCGAGAGCCTGAAACCTTCAAAGGTCTTGGTCATGGCAGGCCAGTAAAGCCCAGGCCCCATGGTCTCCTCGGGTCTTTGCTCGGGAGCTTTGACCTCGAACGCTATCCTGAAGTTCCTGAACCTCACGTTGTCAAGAGGCAAGTAGCCTTCGAGGTAGCTGTTGATCCCTTCGCGTGAGCCGTAGGGACCGGAGACGATGCCGTAGACGGAGGGCTCGCCGTACAGCACGAAGACCAGGTCTGAGACGTAGTCCATGAAGGCCAGGTCGTGGTCCGAGACTAGGACGGCCCTCTCTTCGCTGACGAGGGACCTGATGAAGGAGGCGACGCGGAAGCGCTGGTGGACGTCGAGGAAGCTTGTCGGCTCGTCGAAGATCAGGACGTCACCTCCCCTCAGGACGGTGGCAGCGATGACGAGCCTCTGGAGCTCGCCGCCGCTAAGCACCGATACGTCCCTGTCCAGGAGGTGCATCAGGTCCAGCTCTTCGGCGACCTTCGTGAAGTCCCTGCCTCCGGCCGCCTTGCTGAGGAGCTCACCCACCTTTCCCTTCACGGCCTTCGCGAGGAGTTCTATCTGCTGGGGCTTGAGGGAGACCCTGAGCTTTCCGGATCCAAGGGCCTTGAAGTAGTCCTGGAGGACCGTGCCCCTGAAGCGGAGCTGGGCGTCCTCCCAACCCTTCCTTCCCTCTAGGTCGCCGAAGTTGGGCACCAGCTGACCGGAGAGGACCCTGAAAGCGGTGGACTTCCCTATTCCGTTCCTCCCCAGAACCCCGACGACCTTGCCCTTCTGGACGTGAGGGAGCCTGTAGAGGCGGAAGGCGTTGACGCCGTACTGGTGGACGAGGTCCTCCTCGAGCTCAGAAGGGAGGTTGACGATCGTGATCACCTCGAAGGGGCACTTGGCGACGCAGATGCCGCAACCTATGCAGAGCTGTTCGTTGACGTAGGGGAAGCCGTTGGGGCCGAGCGCTATCGCCTCTATCCCGTTCCTGACAGGAGGACAATAGGTGATGCAGGGCGTCCCGCACTTGTCGGGCTGGCACCTCTCCAGCTCCAGGACCGCGACCCTGATCTTCATCCCTCGCGACCGAATGTGAGAGCAGCCCGGAGGTTATCTACTGATCCCCGACGCCTCCCGACGCGGAGAAGCGCCCCGGAACTATTATGAGGACGAGATGAGATAGCGGCAAATGGATGAAGCAACAGTACACGGTCGCCCGGATCAACAGGAAGGGGACGACCTTCGAGGTCCTGGTGGAGCCGGATCTGGCTCTGAAGATCAAGCTCGGTCAGGCCCAGCCCTCTCAGAAGGTCCTCGTCTACCCTGAGGTCTTCAGGGACGCCAAGAAGGGGATCAGGGCGAAGGAGGAGGAGCTGAAGAAGGCCTTCGGTACGACCGACCCGTACCAGATAGCGCTCGTGATCCTGAAGGAGGGAGACCTCCAGGTCACAGCGGAGCAGCGGAGGGCGCTGATAGAGGAGAAGAAGCGGAAGATCATCGACCTGATCTCAAGGAACGCGGTCGACCCGAGGACCAACGCACCGATACCGCCCCAGAGGATAGAGCTCGCGATGGAGGAGGTGGGGGTGCAGATCGATCCGTTCGCTGAGCCCTCGGACCAGGTTGGCAAGGTCATCGAGCGCCTGAGGCCCGTTCTGCCCCTGAAGTTGGCCTTGAAAGTCTTCGAGGTGAGGGTCCCAGGCGAGTTCCAGCCCCGGGTGGCGTCCTATCTCAGGAGCGTCGGGAAGGTGACGAGGGAGGAGTGGAAGGGCGACGGGACCTGGGTCTGTCAGGTCGAGGCCCCCGCTGGACTCCTCGCCGAGCTCACCGAGAGGGTCATGAAGATCACGTCCGGCAAGGGCGACGTCCGGACCGCCTGATCGAGGACCTACGCCCAAAGATTATAACTCAATGGCTAACGGTATGCGCAGGTGTAGCGTTTGACGGAGCTGGTGAACGACAAGGACTTCGTGCTGCCTGGGCAGCCGCTGACCGACGAAAAGGAGAAGGCTGGCAGGTTCACCTACGTCCACGGAGGGCTCGTCAGATCCGCAGTGGCCGGCATGGTCCGGATGAGGGGCCAGAAGGCGGAGGTGATACCGGCGAGGGGGCCCTACAAGCCGAGGGAGAACGACCGGGTCATAGGGATCGTCGTCGACATCAAGCCGAGCTACTACGAGCTGGACCTCGGCTGGGGTATAACGGGGATCCTGAAGGCGAAGAGGGCCAAGAAGCCGGGGAAGGAGTCCCAGTTCACCATCGGCGACGTGATCTACACCTCGATAGCCTTCGCAGGCGTGAAGGGCGTGATGCTGAAGGGAGGGAAGGACGCCCACAAGATAACCAGGGGCTTCATAGTCACCATGTCGCCCACGAGGGTGCCGAGGCTGATCGTCAGGAACAGGGAGCTCCAGGAGACGATTGAGCGCGAGTCCAACTGCAAGCTCTACATCGGGCTCAACGGTTACATCGCCATAGTAGGGCCTTCCACGAGGAACGAGTTCGCCGCCGCATCGGCGATCAAGCTGGTCGAGACCGAGCCGACGCTCGAGGGGCTGAAGGAGAAGGTGATGGGGCTTTTGAGGAGGGAGCTATGGGAGGAGATGGTGGAGGAGTGATGGAGAAGGCCGTTCTGATCAGGGAGGACGGCACGAGGGTCGACGGCCGCAGGCCCGACGAGATGAGGCCTTTCAGGATGGAGGTCGGTGTTCTCGAGAACGCCGACGGATCGGCCTACATCGAGGTGGGGAAGACGAAGATATACGCGGCCGTCTACGGGCCGAAGGAGGCACATCCGAGGCACATAGCACAGCCCCACAGGGCCGTCCTCCAGTGCAGGTACCACATGGCCACCTTCAGCGTCTCGGAGAGGAAGGCGCCGGGGATGACGAGGAGGGAGCATGAGCTCTCGAAGGTGATAAGGGAGGCTTTGGAGAGCGTCCTCTTCTTGGAGGAGTACCCGAGGTCGATGATCGAGGTCTTCGTGGAGGTGATACAGGCCGATGCGGGTACGAGGACCGCCGGACTCACGGCCGCCTCGCTGGCCCTTGCAGACGCCGGGATACCGATGGCCGATCTGGTGGCAGGTGTCGCGGTAGGAAAGGTGGCCGGGAAGCTGGTGCTGGACCTGAGCGAGGAGGAGGACAAGAACTGCGAGGCGGACCTTCCTGTGGGGATGGCTCCGTCGATCAACTCGATAGTTTTGCTCCAGCTGAACGGTCGGCTCACGAAGGAGGAGTTCTCGGAGGCGATGAGGTTGGCCCGCAAAGGCATCGAGGTCCTCTACGAGCACCAGAAGAGGGCGCTCCAGAAGAGGTTCGCGGCCTTCGGAGAGGTGGCTGAGTAGGGGTGACGTGCTGAATGAGCGTCTTCCGGCTCGGCGAGAAGCCTTACCCTACGCAGATCCTCCAGAGGAAGCTGTACGAGCTGCTCCTGCAGGGGAAGCGGATCGACGGAAGGGGACTCCTCCAGCACAGGCCGGTCAAAGTTGAGCTGAACGTCGTCGAGAAGGCCGAGGGGTCAGCGATGGTCACGGTAGGGAAGACGAGGGTCGTCGCTGGCGTGAAGTACGACCTCGGCAGCCCTTACCCCGACACGCCTGACAAGGGGAACCTCACGGTGAACGCCGAGCTCCTGCCCCTCGCCTCCAGGACCTTCGAGCCAGGCCCGCCCGACGAGAACGCCATAGAGCTCTCGAGGTTCGTCGACCGGTGCATAAGGGAGTCGCAGGCCCTGAGGCTCGACCAGCTCGTCTACGTCCCCGGCCAGAGGGTTGGTGTCGTGTACGTAGACGTCTACGTCCTCGACTTCGACGGCGATTACTTCGCCCCTGCCGTCTTGGCTGCCACCGCTGCCCTGGCCTCAGCAAGGGTCCAGAGGTACGAGGTCCAGGGAGGCGTAGTGACGAAGGTCGAGGGCGAGAGGGTTCCGCTGCCGCTGGTGAAGCTGCCTACCGCAGCGATGATCGGTATACTCAGGGACAAGATAATAGTCGACCCGACGGCCCTCGAGGAACCGGCCCTCGACGCATCGGTCGTGATAGGGTGGGGGACTGACGAAGAGCTCGCGGCCATCCAGAAGGACTCACCGGGCCTGATACCGGAGTCCATAATTGACGAGATAATAGAGGTCTCGAGGACCGTGACGATGAGGCTGAGGAGGACGCTGTCGGAGGCGCTGAAGGGCGTCTGGAGTCCGGAGCTCGTGAAACCGCAGGAGGAGAAAGTCTCAGAGGCCTGAACTGCGGGAACGCGTCGATCACGCAAGGGCCGTCTCGAGCGTCCAACGGACAGCGTTGATGATCTCCCTGAGCCTGCTCTCGTCCCTGTAGTTCCTCACCTCTATCTCCTTCACCCTGTCGCCCTCGTAGATCACCTCGTAGCTGAAGGCGAGGCTGGAGTCGAGGAGGCCTCGGCTGACGAGGTCCATGTCCTGGTTCACGTAGCCCTCCAGCACCTTCCTCAGGAGGAACGAGGAGAAGGGCCTGTGGTCCCTCGTGACGACTATGTCCGGGTTCAGGACGAACCGGGCCGCGTCCTGGGTGAAGGTCACGGTGGCCAAGGTGGTCCCCGACCTGCTCCTGATGGTCCTGAGGGAGGGGCGCTCCTCAGGCTGAGGCGTCCTCACCTGCTGCTCCGGTGCCCTCTTCGCGATCAGCGTATCGGCCCTCTTGAAGCTCGACTCGGCCAGCAGTTCGTCGACGTACCGCACCACGGCCCTCAACCGCTCCAGCTCCGCCGTAAGCTCCGCTATCCTCCTCTCGAGCCAGGCCTTCAGCTCAGCCAGCTCCTGGGACCTCGCAGCTCCCTCCTCGTCCGACGCCATCCCGCTACCCAGATCCAGTCGCTCCTCGTGCGATATCTCCCTTCCCGGATGACGTTGAGCCCGTGGAACCGGAGAGCCTTACGAGGAGAGGCAGAGGTTCGTAGCGCCTCGATGTGACGACGTAGAAGATGCCCTCGCCAGACGGGCCCAAGATAGACGAGATTTTGACGTCCTCACCGAGGACCCGGGTCCCGTGGATCACCTCGGCGTCTGGGATCCCGAACCGCTCAGCGATCAGCTCCTTCAGATTGTAGACCGTTCCGTCGTCGCCGATGACCACCTCGGGCGGAGAGACGTCGACCTGGCCGCAGACGATGCACCCCTCCACCCTCTTCAGGGGGACCCTCGTGAACCTCGAGTTGGAGGCGTCGTAGACGAGGAGCCCTCTGAGGGGCCTGCCGATGGAGCCCCGGTGAATCAGCTTCAGCACCTCCGTCGAGACGATGCCCGCTATCACCGAGGAGACGCTCTGGACCGCAGGCATCTTCGGCTTGAGCCTCTCCCTCAAGGTGTTGAGGAGCTCCCTGACGCCCTGATCAGGAACCGACTCGGGAGGGGTGTACTTCAGGTCGAAGACGGTCTTCAGGTTGTACCGGAATAGCGCCCTCGCCTCCTCGAGGGATATCTCGACCCCCTGGGCCTTCAGGTCCTCGAGCAGCTCCTCAGGCCTCCTCCTCCTGAGCGTGCACTCCGCAAGCCTCTCCTCCTGCGGGATGAGCGTGGTTCCGTGGCACTCGAGGCATGCGGTCCTCCCTGGGATAACGACCTGCACGTTCCCGACCATGCCCTCTATGGCGCCGTCGACGAGGGGCTTCCGCTTCAGGACCGCCACCGAGTTGAGCCACCTCCTTATCCCCCAGCTGTCGAGACAGGAGCAGATCACGTCCACCGATTCGAAGACCTCCTCCGGAACCTCCCTGAGGTCGATGGGGTAGCTCTCGACCCTGATGTGGGGGTTCATCGCCCTCAGCTTCTTCGCTGCCACCTCGGCCTTCTTCAGGCCTATGTCAGACTCGTCGAAGAGCATCTGCCTGTTCAAGTTGCTCAGCTCGACCACGTCCCTGTCCACCAGGACTAACCTACCTACGCCGGAGAGGGCCAGGTTCTTCGCGACCTCGCAGCCTAGGGCACCGACGCCGGCTATCAGGACGGAGGATCCGCTGACCAGGTCCTGGTCCCATCCCTCTATCCGCATCTGCCTGTCGTAGCGCTCCCTCAGCTCCTCCTCTAGCCCCTTACCCAAGACCCTACTGCCTCAGGACTTTCTCGGGCGAGGCGTAAAGCTCGATGTACTGCCTGACCCTCGCGAGGAATGTGTGGAAGGAGTTCTTCATCTCGTAGGCGGCCCAGGCGTTCAGCGGGTCGTCGGGGTTAGGGTTGGAGAGGAGGTTCTTCAGGGCCTCTATGACGGCTATCACGTTGGTGTTGGGCTCCCAGTCCTTCGTCAGGATCGACTCGCAGATGCGCGCCGGCGACTCGTCGGTGAAGTTGGGGTGCCATATCCTCGTGTGCCAGACCACTCTGGGAGGCGTGTAGGGGAAGGTCCTGTCGAGGAAGATCTCGACGAGGAAGAAACCGCCCTCGTAGTAACCTGTCCCCACGATCACGCCCTTGTAGTGGGTGAGGTCTCCGTCGACGGCGTCGAAGGTCGGCTCGTAGTTCCTGATCAACTGGTACTCCAGCGCCAGCCTTTTGAACCACAGCTGCTCCGGTAGGAACCCTATCTGCTCCTGGGCCTCCCGCTGCAAGCGCTCATCCCCCAACGGTCCTGGTGACGAGTACCAGCTTGTCTCCGTCGGAGACCCCTGCCGACTCGAGGGTTTCAGTGTCTGCGAGGGCCCTGTTCTTGTATGTGAGCCGCGTGTCGTCGGGCCTCAGCTTCTTCATCGCACAGACCCTTAGCTTGATGGCGCCGATGGTGGTGGAGGGCGGCACGTCTATCTCCAGAGGGGGCCCTCCTCCAACCGCGGGAACGATCCTGACCTTCATCGCCTGACCGAATTCCTCATCAGCTCTAATAAAAGTCTCTCAGGGATCGGTTCGGCTGTGAGACGTACCGTTGACGTATCGACCGCACAGCACCCGCTACGTCAAAGCGTTTCGAGGACGGCTCAACGACACATAAGCCGGCAGAAATCCGGGGCTGAACGCTCATATGATTCGATGAGGTTGAGGATCCGTGCCGGAGCCGGTTTTCGTTCGGGCGAAGCCCGGTGACGTGGCCGAGAGGGCGATCGTAGTCGGCGACCCGGCGAGGGCGAGGCAGCTGGCAGAACTCCTCGAGGACCCGCGGCTCGTCAACGAGAGCAGGGGGTTCCTGACTTACACGGGGAGGTTCGGGGGGCATCGTGTTACTGTGGCCACACACGGAGTCGGCGGCGCATCGGCGGCAGGTGTCGTGGAGGAGCTCATCATGCTGGGGTCGAGGCTGATCTTCAGGCTCGGAACCACGGGCGCCTTCCTGCCGGGTATGAGGATCGGCGACGTGGTTGTGCCTACAGGCGCTGCCTACGTCAGCGGGCCCCTTCTGCAGTACATCCCCGACGCGAGGATAACTCCTGTGCCGTCCTTCGACGTCCTGAGGGCCACGGTGGAGGAGCTCGAGCGGGAGAACCTGAAGCACTACGTAGGTCCCGTCTTCTCCAGCGACGCCTTCTACGCCGAGGACCCCGAATTCGTCAGGAAGTGGGTCAGCAGGGGCTACATATCGGTCGAGATGGAGTGCGCCACGATCTTCGGAATATGCATGATGCGGGGCGTCAAGTCCGGAGCTGCCCTCCTGGTGAGCGACAACCTCGTCGAGCACGTCCCCATGCACCACGCCGAGGAGCTGAGGGCCCACGTCGAGCGGGTCGGAAGGGCCGTCCTCAGGGCCATCTGCAGGGTTGATGTGGGCCAAGTGGGCCAATCGGGATCGAGGCCGACCCGCGAGGAGGGTTAAGACGTCGGAGGACTGCGCTTCCACGCGAGGTGATTGGACCTGCAGCCCACCGCGGCCCAGATCATAGCTGAGTACTCTACCTCACTTCGATATGAGAAGATCCCGGAGAACGTGGTGCGCGAGATCGTGCGGAGGTTCGTCGACTCCCTTGCGGTGATGTACGGTGCCCATCGGGCCGAGCCCCTCGAAGCGGCGAGGAAGACGGTGCAGAGGTTCGCGAACGGAGGGCCCTCCTCGGTCTTCGGATCTGGGACGAAGACCTCTCCGGACTGGGCGGCGTTCGTCAACGGCGTGGCCGTCAGGTACCTCGACTTCAACGACACCTACCTCTCGAAGGAGGCCCTGCACCCGAGCGACATGATCCCAGGGCTCCTGGCTGTCGGTGAAGCTGTGGGAGCGACGGGAAAGGACCTGATCACTGCGATTGCCGTGGCTTACGAGGTGGCTCTCGCGCTTGCCGACACCGCCACGCTCAGGGACAGGGGCTACGACCACGTGGCGTACATAGCGATAGGTGCTGCTGCTGGCGCATCGAGGTTGCTGGGGCTCGACGCGGAGAAGGCGGAGCAGGCCGTGAACGTGGCTGGGGTCAACGCGGCAGCGCTGAGGCAGACGAGGGCAGGCGAGCTGAGCATGTGGAAGGGATGTGCTGCGGCGAACGCTGCGCGCCACGGCGTCTTCGCCGCTCTCCTGGCCTCTAACGGGATGACAGGTCCATCGCCGATCTTCGAGGGCGAGATGGGGTTCTGGAGGGTCGTCGCAGGGTCGCTTTACCAGCTGCCGAGGCTCGGAGGGGTCGACGGCGAACCCTTCAGGACCCTGAGGACCAGCATCAAGCGCTGGCCGGTCGAGTACCACTCGATGTCGGCGGTCGAGGCGGCCATCAAGCTGAGGGAGAGGCTGGGCGATGTGAGGAGCATCGAGTCGATCGAGATCGCTACCTTCACGGTCTCCCACAAGATCATCGTCAAGGACCCGGAGAAGTGGAGGCCGAAGACGAGGGAGACGGCCGACCACAGCCTGCCCTACATCACCGTGAGGACGCTCCTCGACGGCGACATCTGGATCGACTCTTACACGCCTGAGAAGCTGAGCGAAGGGAGGCTCCTGGAGCTGATCTCGAGGACGCGGGTCGAGGTCGATCCGAAGTACGACGAGATCTACCCTGAGGCCGTGCCGAACAGGGTAAGCGTGAGGACCTCCGACGGGAGGACCCTGACGGAGGAGGTCATCTACCCGTCCGGGCACTTCAGGAACCCGATGTCCGACCAGCAGCTATCAGAGAAGTTCTTCAGGCTCGTGACGCCAGTTCTGGGAAGGGAGAGGGCCGAGGAGCTCCACCGGACAGCCTGGAGGGTCGGCGAGCTCAAGGACCTCCACCAGATCACTTCCTTCTTCAGCTTCTGAGCGCTCCGTCTTTCTGTTCTGCCACCTTCACCGCTCATCGCCCTGAACCCACAGAAGGTGTAAAGGTTGAGCGGTAGGTCAAACCGCTGTATGCAACAAGTTAAAAGGAGGGCACGGGATTTTTGAATTGTAATGGAGACCGCTCAACGTGTGTATAAGGGCCTCGAGGGGGTATACGTCCTTGAGAGCTCGCTCTGCCTGATCGACACGGAGCACGGCAAGCTGTACTATCTCGGTTACGACGTGGAGGAGCTGGCGGAGAAGAGCAGCTACGAGGAGGTCTCTTACCTCCTCCTCCACGGCAGACTTCCTAAGAGGCCCGAGCTCGAGGAGTTCGTGGGGAAGCTCAGGTCAGAGATGAGGCTGACTCCGGAGGAGATGAGGGACGTCCAGTACGCAGCCAAGAGGACAGGCCCGATGGACGCGCTGGCCGCCTTCTACCTCTTCGCCTCGAAGGACCCGTCGCAGACGAAGGATCCTATGGAGCACGCGATAAGGGCCGTCGCAAAGGCCGGATCGGTTCTGGGCAACATCGTGAGGGTGCAGAGGGGGGAGGAGCCGATAGAGCCCCAGCCGGAGCTCGGGATCGCCGGGAACCTCGTCTACCTCGTCACCTCCAAGAAGCCGGAGCAGTACCAGACCGAGTTCCTCGACGACATCCTGATACTCCACGCGGAGCACGGCGTCCCCGCTTCTACCTTCGGCGCGGTGGTCACGGCCTCAACGCTCAGCGACATCTACTCCTCGATAGTGACGGGTCTGATGACGCTGAAGGGGCCGCTCCACGGAGGAGCCGCTGAGGCCGCGTACTACCAGTTCGTGGAGATCGGGGATCCTAATAGGGTCGAGAGCTGGCTCGAGAGGGCGCTCGCCGAGAAGAGGAGGGTCATGGGCTTCGGCCACAGGGTCTACAAGATCTACGACCCGAGGGCGAGGTACGTCAAGGCGATGGCTGCGAGGGCCGCGGAGCTGGCAGGAGGGCGCGTCAAGACGCTCTACGAGATAGCAGTGAGGTTAGAGCAGGCTGCGATCGAGAGGCTCTCGGCGAGGGGACTCTACCCGAACGTGGACTTCTGGACGCCCATCGTCTACACGGCCATCGGGATACCTCCGGGCTACTTCACGGCGGTCTTCGCTGTCAGCAGGGTCGTCGGCTGGGTCGCCCACGTCATCGAGTACTGGAAGGACAACAGGCTGATCAGGCCGCTTCACCTCTACACAGGTCCTGAGCCGGGACAGAGGTACGTGCCGATAGAGGAGAGGGGCTAGAAGAGGATAGACCTCAAGAGGCCTGCGAGGAAGAGGACGTCCCTCGGGTTAGGGAGGGCCATGAGCATCGTCCTGAAGTGCATGTCCATGTCTCCCACCCTCTTCAGGACCGATTCGAGGCCCGTCTCCGCTGCCAACTCCACGGCCTCCGAAGGGTCTATCCTGCGGTACGTTCCGTCCCTTCCCTCCCTGAGCAGGACCTCTATGTAACGGGCAGCGGCCAAAGCGCAGACCCCTCCTATCACCACGCCTCCTCCTGTGAGGGGTTTCGCATCATGAGTTGCTGATCAGAACTCCACTATCCGCTCGGGAGGCTTAGTGCCGTATATCGTCACCACCTCGTCCCGGAACTTCCTGTTGGGGACGATGATTATGCAGTCGTCGCCCGCGATCCTCGTGGTCGTCAGCGTGATCAGGATGATCCTGCCCCTCTTCCCCGCCACCTCGACCTCCGTCCCGATCTTGATGTGGGGGTTCAGCATCAGGGCGAGCCCCGAGTAGACGTCGCTCAACCAGGGAACCAAGCCCAGTCCCAGGACGAGGCCCATCGCTCCTAACGCGGTCAGCGAGCCCACCAGAACGTCCACGAGTCCGTACCTGTAAGCTGCGACCGCCAGAGCAATTATCACGATCAGGCTCGTTACGAAATAATACAGCTTCACTGCATCACGGTAATGCCGCTCGATGCGCCTGAAGAGGAGGCGGAGAGCTGTCAGGACGGTGGCCAGGATCACCGCTGCCAAGGCGACCTCGATGACCGACTGAAGGAGTCCAGGAGCTGCCATGCTTCACCAACAGGGCTACTGGGCCAGGGCTATGACGTCTATCTCGATCAGGAACTCCTCCCTCACCATGTCAGTGACGACGGTCGTCCTGGCCGGAGGTTCCTTGGGGAAGTACTGGGAGTAGACCTCGTTCATAGCGGCGAAGTCCTCAGCCCTCTTCAGGTAGACGTTCACCTTCACAACCCTGTCGAGCGAGGAGCCTGCGGCCTCGAGGACCGCTTTGACGTTCTCCAGCACCCTCCGCGTCTGCTCTTTGATCCCTCCCTCGACCACCTTCCCTGTGCTCGGCTCTATCGGGACCTGGCCGGCGACGAAGACGAAGCCGTTAACGACTATAGCCTGCGAGTAAGGGCCTACCGGTTTCGGTGCCCTGTCCGTGAGGACGACCCTTCTGTTCATCGGTGATCTGCGTGAGAGCCTGTTAAAGAACGAATGCGGACCGGTTCAGGAGACTTTGAAGTACGTCAGCGACTCCCTCAGCGCCCTCGCGAGGACCTCCACCTCCTCCTCGGTGTTGTAGATGTAGAAGCTGGCCCTCGTGGTGGCGGTGAGTCCCAACTTGGTGTGGAGGGGCATGGCGCAGTGATGTCCTGCCCTTACGGCTATCCTGAACTTCGCGTCGAGGAACTCGGCGAGGTCGTGCGGGTGGACGTCGGCGAGCGTGAACGAGATCAGGCCACACCTGTCCTTCGGGTTCTCGGGGCCGACCAACCTGAGCTTGGGCACGCCAGCCATCAGCTCCATCGCTTTCTCAGTAAGCTTGAGCTCGTGGGACCTCACCTGCTCCATACCGAACTCGGAGAGGTAATCTATGGCAGCTGCAAGGCCGACGGCACCCTCGACGTTGGGCGTCCCAGCCTCGAACTTCCACGGCACCTCGTTCCAGCTGGAACCGTCGAACCTCACCTCCCTGATCATCTCGCCTCCTCCCTGGAAGGGCTCCATCTCCTCCAGCAGCTCCGACCTGCCGTAAAGCACCCCGATCCCCATGGGACCGCACATCTTGTGCCCCGAGAAGGCGAGGAAGTCGCAGCCGATCTCCGAGACGTCGACGGGCGCATGTGGCACGTACTGGGCCGCATCGATCACGGTTACAGCTCCGTGCTCCCTCGCCGCCTTCACGAGCTCCCTCACCGGGTTGATGGTCCCGAGGACGTTGGAGGCGTAGGTGAACGCGAACAGCTTAGCGCCCTTCAGGAACCTGTCGAGCTCGGAGAGGTCGAGGTATCCCTCCTCGGTCACGGGGATGTAGCTCAGAGACGCCCCAGTTAGCCCGCAAACGATCTGCCATGGGACTATGTTGCTGTGGTGCTCCATCTCAGTCACGACGACCCTGTCTCCCCTCTTCAGGTTCCTGAGGGCCCAAGAGTAGGCCACCAGGTTGATCGACTCGGTCGTCCCACGGGTGAAGACTATCTCCCTCCAGCTCCTCGCCTTGACGAACTCGGCCACCCTCTTCCTCGATCGCTCGTAGAGCTCGGTGGCTTCGACGCTGAGCTCGTAGACGCCCCTGTGGACGTTCGCGTTACGCCTCGCGTAGTAATCGGCTATCGCGTCTATCACCTGCCTCGGCTTCTGGGTAGTCGCAGCGTTGTCAAGGTAGATCAGGTCTCTCCACTTCGGATCGCTGAATATCGGGAAATCGGCCCTTACTTCCCTCGGGTCGAGCCTCCTCGGCAACCTGCTGGGAGAAGTGGAGACCGGCTGATATCGTTGTCGACGCCACCGCATTCGAGCCCGAGGAACGAGGAGCCGGAACCTTCGAGCGTCCGTGGACCTGGGACCCCACCCCCATGAGCTTCAAATGGATGCGGAGGGATCCCGGGAGAGAGGTGGGTTCTTGACCGGCAGGTGGCCGCAGCTCGCTGTGAGGCTGTTGGCTAAGGCGATGGGCGCCATCCTCATTTACATTGGAGCGTCAATCGCATCGTCGGTGCTATCCGTCATGGGCTCTGTCGGCGTCGCAGTCCAGGCTCTCGCGTTCTTCGTAGGCGTTCTGCTGGTCATCGGAGGGGTCATGGCTCTCCTCAGCTGAGGGCGTGCGGAACCGTGAAAAGGTATGAGCTGAGGTGCATCGCCTGCGGCCACGTCAACCCCTTCAGCCTGAGGAGGATCTTCTGCGATAGGTGCGGCGACCTGCTCGAGGTCAAGGTGGAGGCGGACGAGGTCTTCGACAGGGAGAGGTTGATCGGAAGGGTCAACAGCATGTGGCGCTACGCCGAGCTCCTTCCCGACTTCGGTCGGCCGGTCACGATGGGCGAGGGGATGACGAGGCTAGTCCGGTGCGAGAGGCTGGCCAGAAAGCTGGGCGTCAGGGAGCTCTACGTCAAGCTAGAGGGGATGAACCCGACCGGGAGCTTCAAGGACAGGGGGATAAGCGTTGGCGTGACGGTGGCCCTGGAGGCCGGTGCTAGGAGGGTCATCTGCGCCTCGACGGGGAACACCTCAGCCTCGCTCGCAGCTTACGCCGCAAGGGCAGGGATCGAGTGCGTCGTCCTGATACCGAAGGGGAAGGTCGCTTCGGGCAAGCTCTTCCAGGCCAGGCTCTTCGGCGCCACCATCTGCGAGGTCTCCGGGAGCTTCGACGACGCTCTGAAGGCTGTTCTCGAGAGGGCTGAGGAGATCGGGGCCTACGTCCTGAACTCGGTGAACCCGTGGAGGCTCGAGGGACAGAAGACGGCCGCCTTCGAGATCTGGGAGCAGCTGGACGGGTCGCTCGGGATCAACGTCGTCGTGCCTGTCGGCAACGCCGGCAACATCGCGGCCATCTGGAAGGGCTTCGAGGAACTTCGGGATCACGGTCTCACAGAGGAGGTGCCGAGGATGATAGGCGTCCAGTCGTCGGGCGCTGCTCCACTGGCGAAGATGTTCGCGAAGGGCTCAGAGGTGCCAGAGTGGGTCGATAGCCCCCAGACCGTAGCCTCCGCGATCAGGATAGGCAGACCCGTGAACTGGAAGAGGGCCGTGAAGGCCGTAAAGGGATCCGGAGGATGGATCTACAGCGTCGACGACCGAGAGATACTCGAGGCGATGAGGTTGATGGCGACAACGGAGGGGATAGCAGCCGAGCCAGCCGGTGCTGCACCGATAGCCCTCCTGAAGACCGGCGTCGAGTCGGGACTTTTGCCCCGCGACGAGACCTACGTCTGCATCGCCACGGGCCACCATCTGAAGGATCCGGACCCTGCTCACGTCTCCTGGAACGCACCGATCCCCTTCGAGCAGTACCTCGAGCAGGTGGCAGGAAAGGGAGGGTCCCCACGAGGCGGGAAGTGAACGACCGTCGCGCTCGCAGGGAATAACTTGAAAAGCCACAGCGAGGAGAGCATCACGGAATTGGAGACGAGGCTCTTCAGGTGCACCGACTGCGACAGGGAGTTCAGGCTCCAGGCCTGGAAGGCGGTCTGTCCCTCTTGCGGGAGGCAATACACGCTCGTGCCGGTTGAGGAGGAGGTGAAGGGCCCCTCACCGGTTTACGCCTACGTTTCGGCCCTCGCGATCCTCGCATCGGCGATCTACCTTTTGCTCTCAGGCGCTCAACATGCCGTGCTGGCCCTCGTCCCGTCACTCGTTGCCGCCCCGCTCGTCCTCACCCGTTCCCGGGTCGGCCATCTGGTGGCCGTTGTGGTCTCGGCGGTTCTGGCTGTGATGCTCGGCTTGCCCCTCGCGGTGTTCCCACTGGCGGCAGCGGCTCTGGCCCTCTACGACGAGTACCGGATCACGAGGTACAAGCTGGTCCGGCAGAGGTTGAAAAGCTCGGGGATGAAGTACGTCGAGGCGTAATCACTCCGATGAGAAGAGCCTGATCCTCCTTCCCTCGGTTAGTCCAGAGATCAGGGCCTTCCCCGCCTCCGAGTCCTTCGCTACCCTCACCCTACCGTTCTTGCCCACAGTTAGCGTGGCGACGTACTCGTCGTCGACGTAGAGCGTCACAGGCGTCCCTGTCTGCACGCCTCTCAGCTGGAGGACGAAGGAGTTCCCTGACTCGGCGACCGTGAAGTCCAGCTCCCTCCCCAGCGAGGGCGGCACCGGCCTCAGCTTCAGCCTGACGCCGTACCTCCTCCCCAGCTCCTTCACCTGCCTCACCAACTCCCTGGGCAACCCCTCGAACTCGGACCTGTCGACGAGGACCGTCAAGGAGCCGTCCGGTGAGAACTCGATCGAAGGCGGCTGGAGGCCCCTGCTCCTGAAGAGGGACGAGAGCTTCTCGGTCAGCTCCCTCGCCACGCCCCTGCCGACTGCGACGACGACCCTCTCCTCGCCGTAGGTGTAGATCTCGTACTCCAACTCTCCGGTCTCGAAGTCCCTCACCTCGACCACCGGCCTGACGAGGTCCTCGTTCTTCATCCCAGTCGGAAGCCTGACGGTCAGCGAGAGCTCGTAGACCTTCCTAACCGCACCGTCCTTCAGGAAGATCACGGTGTCCACGATGTGGGGCAGCATCCCCAGCTCCGTCTTGTCGAGGAACCTCTGGATGGCGTCGATGGGGTCACTGGCATGGATGACGCCGACCATCCCCACTCCGGCCAGCCTCAAGTCGATGTAGACCTGGAAGTCCTTCGGCCTCCTCATCTCGTCGAAGATCGTATAGTCCGGCCGGACGAGCAACAAAATCTCCAGCGTCTTCTCGAAGTCCCCCTCCAGTGGGCCGTACTGGGTGATGTGGGGGCCGACCTGGAGGTCCCTCGGCGACTCGAGGGTCTTCACGACCTTTCCTAGGTCAGCGTAGAACTCAGCGAGGCTGGAGGCGAAGGTGGTCTTCCCCGATCCCGGCGGGCCGGCGATGAGGATCCCCTCCGCCTTGTGGGTCAGCCTCTCAAGGAGCCTAGGGCTCAGGTTGTAGTCCTTAAGGCTCATCCTCACTATGGGCCTGACCAACGTCAGCTCGAGGCCGTCGCTGAAGGGAGGGCGTGCGATCGCGATCCTTAGGTCTCCGAGCTGCGCGACCATCGCACCGGACCTCACGATCTCGACGTTTCCGTCCTTCGAGTTCCTGAGGGCCCACATGAGCTCGTCGATCAGGCGCTGAACCTCCTCCTCCGTCACCGGCTCCTCCCTCAGCCTCACTAGCCTCATCGCCCCAGGCCTTCCTCTCTTGGCCATAGGTGGCGCGCCGGCCTTCAGGTGGAGGCTCATCGTGTCCGGCGTCATCATCTCGAGAACTGACAGCCTGACCGGTTCCTCCGGCTTGGCGACGTAGACAGCAGGAACTCCCTCGGCCTCGGCCACTAGGGCCTGCACGTAATCAGATGTGTAGAGGACAGCGCCCTCCTTCTTCGCCACGTCCCTGATCAGCGCGTCTATCCGGCCTCCCCTTGCCAGCTTGATCTCCTCCAGCGTAGGCCTCTCGCCCGAGAAGCGGACCGTGACGTTGCACTGCGAGCCCAGCTCCCTTATCCTCTTGATCTCCTCCAGCCCCACCTTCCCCTCAGTCCTCCCCCTCGAGGCCTGTGCCTGGAGCTCGTCGAGGGCAGGTATCGGTATCACTACCTCGGCGTCCCTCAGCTCTCCAGCCTCGATCATCCGGCTCAGCGTCCTGTTGATCAGCACGCTCGTGTCAGGGACTATCACCTTCTTCCTGTTGCCCTCTGAGCTCACCGCTACGGAATTTCCAGCGACAGAAGATGAACGTATCGTGAGGTTCTGGAGGGAGTTCGGGGCAGCATCGGTCTCAGAGCTCGACGCGTGCTGCGTTTACCCTGTTCGCCGCCAACAGAGCGGCTCCCATGAGCGGAGAACGCTCTCCGAAGGCTGGGCCCTCGATCCTCGGCTCGTCGAACATCAGGAAGTCCCGGAGCCTCGGGAAGACCTCGGCGCGGAAGAAGTCCTCGTTTCCGAGGTAGACCGCACCTCCCATCACTAGGACGTCCGGTGCGAAGAGGTTGATCGCTGTCGAGAGGCCTGCTGCCATCAGCTTCGCCAACCTCTCAAAGAACGGCCTCGATGAGGGGTCGTCGATGCGGTAAAGTTCGAAGATCTCACGGGGCCCTGCACCTCCGCGCAAAACGAGGTGGTGGAGCATGCTCCCTGCTGGGATCTCTCCGTCCTCAGCAAGCCTCCTCGCGTACTCAGGCATGTTCTTGCCCGAACAGTAGGCCTCCCAGTGGCCCCTCCCTCCGCACCCGCAGCGCATGTAGCCCGACGGGTCGACGACGCAGTGCCCTATCTCCGCCGCGTTCCCCCTCGACCCCAGGAGAGGCCTGCCCTCCACCACGGCTCCCCCTCCGATCCCCGTGCTTACGGTGACGTACAGCAGGTCGTGGCGCTCTTTACCCGACCTTGCCAGGTGCTCGGCGTAGGCGGCGGCGTTGCAGTCGTTGGCCATGTAGACTTCCTCCAACCCCAGCTCCCTCTTGAGGACCTCCGCCACCGGAATCGACCTCGGCCTCCCAGCGACGTTGGGCGCCAGCACGATGACGCCCCTCCTCGAGTCGATCGGACCGATCGATGCCACGCCAGCCCTCCTCACCCGGTCCAGGCCGGCCAGTCCTTTGACGAGCCCGACCACCGAAGAAGGTATGGCCTCCGGGTCAGGAGATTGTGGGGTCGGCGCCTCGGAGAAGTCGATGATCCTCATGGTTACCTGCTCGACGACGGCCGCCCTTATCCTGCTGGCACCTATGTCCACCGCGAGGACAGGTTCCGTTCTCTCAGTCGGGCCAAGACCAGGTCTTGTAGAGGACGTAGGCATCACCCCTCCTGAAGAAGCGGTGGGCGACGTCCCTGAACCTGACAGCAGGTCCGGACGATGGTCGCTCACCGCAACCGCCTTCCCCTGCCCTTCTGACCCTGAAGCCCACCACGTCACCTTCCCTCGAGCCATAGGGGTGAGAGGAGGAGGACATGGCCGAGAAGATCAGCGAGGCCGCGTGGTCCATCGCCTCGTCCTGAGAGCTGAAGAGCACCTCCTCGCCCGTCACCTCGCCCCATCCCCTCCACCCTTTGCCCTGGACGAACAGCTCGACGGCGAAGCAGGCCATAGCTCAACGACCCCTGACCTTCTCCTCAAGGTAGACCTCCACCAGATCCCTGGCGACCCTGGATTTCCTCGCAGGCCCCAGCTTCCTTACGAGACCCGATCTGGTGACTACGGTCAGCTCGTTCTCCTCTGCCCCGAACCCTACGTCCCTCCTCGAGACGTCGTTGACGGCCACGATCACTGGATCCAGCTCAGCGTACTCCGAGTAGACCGCACGGGGGTCCTCGACAGGCCCGTAGGAGGCCTTGAACAGGACCAGGTCGATCCCAGGGAAGGACCTCCTCACCTCATAGACGACCTTAGGTGTGGTTCTGAGCGTCAAATGGAGCGTCGGGTGTTTCCTGCTCTCGATCTTGCCGCTGTGGACCTCGACCGGCTCGTAATCGGCTACCGCCGCCGCTGCGAACAACCCGTCGGCCCCTTCCGAGGTCCTGAGGACCGCCTCGAGCATCTCCCTCGCAGACTCGACGCTTACGGCCTCGACGTCCCACGGTGGCCTCAGCGATACAGGGCCGTGGACGAGCGTCACGTCGCCACCCATGGCCCTCAGGGCCCTTGCCAGCTCGAAACCCATCCTTCCGCTGGATGGGTTCGTGAGGAACCTCACCATGTCTATCCTCTCCCTCGTGGGCCCTGCCGTCACGACGTATCTCTTCCCCGAGAGCGGTTTGGGCCACGTTGCGTAGATCACCGCGTCGAGCACGTCCTCTAACTGGGCCAGCTTCGCCTTCCCCTCCTCGACCGTCGGCCCAACGACCGTCACGCCGAGGGACCTCAGCCTCTCCAAGACCTCCCTCACGACCGGTGAGGAGTGCATCGAGGCGTGCATCGCAGGTGCAACGATGACAGGTATCTCTGAGCCCAGAGCACAGGAGACCAGCAACGATACAGCGTCGTCGGCGATCCCGCTCGCCACCTTCGCGGCCTCGTTCTGCGTCATCGGCGCCACGAGAACGGCGTCAACCCTTCCCCTCCCCTCGGTGAGCTCGACGTACTCGATCCTCCCCGTCACCTCAACGACAGGGTCGTTCCCCGTCGCCCACCTCATCACCTCGGGGCTCAGGAGGGATGCAGCCTCTCGGGTCATGACGGGGATCACGTCGGCACCGTGCCTCATCAGGAGCCTCGCCAGCTCAGGTGCCCTGTAGATCGATGCGCTGGCTGTGACGCAGAGCGCGATCCTTTTGCCTGCGAGCTCGTCTCCGTGGCTTCCGGTTATTTCCTTCAGGTGCTCGTATCCCACGTCGCTGAGAACGCCCGTCCACCGGAAAAATTTTCGGAACCGTTCACGACCGTCGCTGAAAGGGGAGCGGAAATCTCCTTTTGATATCGAAGGAGGTGACGCATCAGACGTTGAGCAAGTTCAGGATCGGGATCGCGGGGCACGTGGTCCTCGACCGCGTCAGGGGCCTTAACGTGAGCTACGACTCCGTCGGAGGGGTTCCGACATATGCGGGCCTCGCTGTGACCTCTCTCGGGCACGAGGCACTGGCCATTTCGGTCGTAGGCGAGGACGGGGGGAAAGCTCTGGAGGGCCTGAGAGCGCTCGGCGTCTCAACCGAATGGGTCAGGACCGTCAGCGGCGCCAGGACCACCAGCTACGAGATCGTCCTCCTCGAGGGCGGAGGAAGGAAGTTGAGGCTCCTCTCCCGCGCACCTCCGATACCTTCGGAGGATCTGGTCAGGCAGCTCGACGGGATGTACTACGGCCCCGTCGCTTCGGAGCTGAGGCCCGAGGACATCGCAGGTACCGCTCGGCTCTACAGTTGGTCGGCACTCGACCCTCAGGGGCTCATGCGGGCCTTCGACGAACACGGCAACGTGACGTTGAAAAGGTCAACAGCTGATCTGGACGTCCTCGGATCCGTGACCCTCCTCAGGTTGGCCATGGAGGAGGCTAAGGCACTGGGCTTCGACGAACCCTCCGATGCGGCCGTCAGGCTCTCGATAATTACAGGGAGGATCGTGGCGGTCACTGCAGGCGGAGAGGGGGCCTTCGTCTCCGACGGCAGGAAGCTCGTAAGGGGGAAGCTGGATGTGAGGGCGGTCGACACGGTCGGTGCCGGCGACGTCTTCGGAGGGGCTCTCCTCGTCGGCCTCATGGAGACCGGAGACCTGATCCGCTCCACGGCCCTCGGCCTTGCAGCTGTCGCGGAGAGGGTCTCTCACCATGGACCGAGGAGGCTCGATAACGACTCGGTCAGGAGGCTAGCGTCATCGATCGAGTCGCGCCTCTCCGTTTCCGAAGTCAGACCTTGACGAGGCTCAGGATCTGATCCGGTCTGACGACCGATATGCCCGTCAGCCCTCCGAGCACCTCGACCAGCACTATCCAGTCTGGGTTCTCGAGCCGAACCTTCCTCTCGATCCTCGACGCGACCGCTTCTATTATCTCCCTGCTGGAGAGCTGCGTGTGCCTCTTCTCGACCACGACCTTGTAGGTGGCTTCTGGCGGTATCCTTTCCTTCAGAGCTTCCACCGCCTCCGCTATCCTCTCGATCCTCGTCTCCACCACCCGCTCTATCGGGATCACCCTCATGAGCCCCGAGACCTTCCACGGCTCCTTGACCGCCATCTCCCTGATCCTCTCGACTACTTCGAAGGGGTCCAGCGAGGTCTGTGCCGCTATCACGCCGTGGACGTCCGTGATCTCGACCTTCGGGTCAGGGTCGTTGAGCTCGGAGAGGATGCTGGTCAGCGTCGCCACTCCCAGCGGCTCCTGTCCCCTGAGCGTCGTCGCCAGGATGTTGAACCGGCCCGGCATCCCTTAAGGAGCCCTGCCGGCCTTCGCATCAAGCTAACTGCCTTCGTTCGTTGGGCGCTAAAAGAGCGATATTAATCGCTGTTGGAGGGTTGGTTGGGAAGAGGGCCCGTAGCTCAGCCTGGACAGAGCGCCGGCCTTCTAACTTTGGGAGAGAGCCGGAGGTCCCGGGTTCGAGTCCCGGCGGGCCCGTTCCTCCTCAATTCAGTAGAACGTGTGGTTAAATTCTATCAATTCCAGCATTTTTGTGGGTTGGCTGCTAAGGAGAGGCTGAAGTCCAGAATGCTGAAGATGCTGAAGGAGGACGAGGAGTTCAGATACGCGGTGGCAGGACTGCTTGGCCTCGAGGAGATTTTGAAGAGGTTGGACAGACACGAGGACGAGGTCAGAAGGATCTGGCAGGAGATCGAGAAACTGAGGGAGGACATGAATAAGCTCAGGGAAGACATGATGAAGGGGTTCGAGCTCATGGACAGGCGCATCACACGACTGGAGAATCTCATCTCAGCCATCGGCGCGAGGTGGGGCATTATGGCCGAGGACGCCTTCAGGGGAGGATTGAGAGGAATCCTCGAGAAGGAGTTCGGTGTGAAGGTTGAGCGGTGGATAACAATCGATGAGGAAGGACTAGTCTATGGTTTCAAGAGCGTTATAGAAGTCGACATCGCAATCAAGGACGGAAAGACTACGCTGATCGAGATATCCTCGAGTGTGGACAGGTCCAAGGTCGCAGCTTTCTTGAGGAAGGCGCAGCTGTACGAGAAGAAGACGGGGATCAGGCCTGACAGGTTGATCATGGTCACTCCTTATGCTGAGGACGCTGCGGTAGAGGCTGCCAAGGAGGTTGGGGTTGAGGTCTACACGAGGGCATAGCGCACCGCATTTCGCTCAGCCCCTTCCTTAACCCGAGGATCTCGGCAGAATGACCCGCGTCGCAACACTCACCGGATTCAGCGCCTTTCGGGCGGATCCCAGCATGCAAACAGACCTTGAGCTGTGCTATCCGGTGAAACCCTGGAAAACTATTTGAAGGGACCCCTCTCAAACCGAAGCGCTGGGGTGGTCGAATCGATTACGTCGAGCTTCTCGACACAACGCTCAGGGACGGCTCCCAGACTAGAGGGGTGACTTTCACCCTCCACGACAAAGTCAGGGTGGCGCAGCTTCTGGACGAACTCGGAATCGACATCATAGAGGCTGGCTGGCCGGGATCGAACCCGAAGGACTCAGCTGTCTTCACCGCGTTGAAGGAGGCCGGGCTTTCGAGGAGCAGGGTCGCGGCCTTCGGCAGCACCAGGAGGAAGGAAGTCAGGGCCGAGCAGGACAGGTCACTGAACGCGATCGTCGATGCGGACGTGCCGGTTGCTGTGATTTTCGGCAAGTCCTGGACCTTGCACGTCACAGAGGTCCTCAGGTGCAGCCTCGAGGAGAACCTTAGGATGGTGACCGAGTCGGTCGAGTACTTGACCGACCACGGGCTGGAGGTCGTTTTCGATGCCGAGCACTTCTTCGACGGTTACAAGGAAGCTCCGCAGTACGCGCTGTCAGTGCTGAAGGGTGCAGTCGACGGAGGTGCGAGGACAGTCGTCCTTTGCGACACGAACGGAGGCACCCTCCCGCATGAGGTGGAGCGGATCGTCGGCGAGGTCAAGAGGGAGCTCGGGGATGGGGTGAAGCTGGGCATTCACACCCACAACGACACGGGCTGCGCGGTAGCCAACTCGCTGCTGGCCGTAAAGGAGGGGGTCAGGCACGTCCAGGGGACGATGATAGGGCTCGGGGAGAGGTGCGGGAACGCGGACCTGACGCAGATCATCCCGACGCTGGTCTTGAAGATGGGGTTCGATTGCCTCGGAGGGAACGCCAGGGAAAAGCTGAGGCGTTTGCGTGAGGTCGCCCTGACGGTCTCCGAGCTCACAGGCTTCCCCGTCCTTCCTAACCACCCCTACATAGGGAGGAACGCCTTCGCCCACAAGGCAGGTGTCCACATCGATGCGGTCCTGAAGACGCCGAGGGCCTACGAGCACGTCGACCCTTCATCGGTCGGCAACGAGAGGTCCTTCTCCGTCTCGGAGCTCGCAGGAAGGTCTGCGATCGTCGAGGCCGCCAAGCGGCTCGGCCTGGCTCTAAGCAAGGAGGAGTCCGGGAGGGTTCTGGAAGTGGTGAAGAGGTTGGAGGCGGAGGGCTATCACTTGGAGGGCGCGGAGGCAACGGTCTCTCTGGTCCTGTTGAGGGCCCTCGGGAGGTTAAAGGAACCCTTCAGGCTCGTCTCTTGGAACGTCGAGACCGGATGCGACGGCGGATCGCTCACCTCGCGGGCCACCGTAACGGTCTCCGTCGGCGACCTGGTGGTCTCGTCCTCGGGTCAGGGCGTAGGGCCTGTCCACGCGCTGGACGTGGCCCTCAGGAGGGCGCTGGTGAGCAGGTTCAGAGAGCTGGAGGAGATCGGGCTCTCCAACTACAAGGTCTCGGTCGTCGACTCGGGAGAAGGCACGTCGGCCGCAGTGAGGGTTTACACGGAGTTCAGGCGAGGCCACAGGATCTGGTCCACTACAGCGCTCTCGAGGAACGTGGTGGACGCCAGCGTGAAGGCTCTGGTCGACGGCTACGTGTACGCGCTGGTCCTCGGTGACTTGGAGAAGAGCGCTGAAGGGGGTATTAGGCCCGCCGGGCACCGAGTCGGACGATACACACTTTAGCAGATCGTCAGGTTCGCCCATCGGGATGCAGGCGGCGACGTGGATGAGGGAGCCGATAGTGGTGGTGCTGGGGCACGTCGACCACGGGAAGACGAGCCTCCTCGACAAGATGAGGGGGACGATAGTGGCACAGAGGGAGGCGGGAGGGATAACGCAGCACATAGGAGCGAGCCTCTTCCCATACGACGCAGTGGTCGAAGCCTGCAGGAAGCTGTTGGGAGAGGTCAGGGCCCAGATACGCTTGCCGGGGCTCCTCTTCATCGACACGCCGGGACACGCGGCCTTCGCCAACCTCAGGAAGAGGGGCGGATCGGTGGCCGACATGGCGATACTGGTGGTAGACGTGATGCAGGGAGTCCAGGAGCAGACGGTGGAGAGCATCCAGCTGCTCCGCTCTAGGAGGACGCCGTTCGTCGTTGCCCTGAACAAGATCGACATGATATACGGCTGGAAGCCCGTCCCAGGCGCTCCGCTGAAGGAGACGCTGACACGCCAGGACAGGAAGGTGGTAGAGGAGCTCGAGACGAAGACGTACATGCTGGTCGGAGAGCTTTCTAAGTACGGTTTCACCGCTGACCTTTACACCAGGATAACGGACTTCAGGAGGACGCTCGCGATAGTTCCGGTCAGCGCCAAGACCGGCGAGGGGATACCTGACCTCCTGCTTGTTATACTGGGGCTCGCGCAGACCTTCATGGCGAAGCAGCTGACCGTCTCTGAGGACCGTTTCGAGGGCGTGGTCCTCGAGATAGTCGAGGAGGAGGGGCTGGGGGCGACCGCGAACGTCGTCGTCAGCTCAGGAGTCCTGAGCGAGGGCGACACGATAGCGCTGATCGGGAGGAAGGGGCCCGTCGTGACGAAGGTGAGGGCCCTGCTGATGCCGAAGCCGCTGGACGAGATGAGGGACCCGAGGGACGTCTTCAAGCGCGTCAAGAGCGTCAGGGCCTCGGCAGGCGTCAAGGTGGTTGCGGAAGGGCTCGACGAGGTCTATCCGGGATCGCCGGTGCTTCTGGTGAGGGGCGAGTCGGACCTGCCCGAGATCGAGAGGAGGCTCGAGGAGGAATTGGCAGAGTTCAGGATAACAACCGACAAGACCGGGATCGTCGTCAAGGCCGACACGATAGGATCGCTCGAGGCCCTCGTCGGCTACTTGAGGGAGAGGAACGTCCCCATCAGGATAGCGGACATAGGGAAGGTCTCTAAGAGGGACGTGGTGGAGGCTGAGGTCGTCAGGCGCAAGGACCAGTACCTCGGCAACATTCTCGCCTTCAACGTCGACGTGGACAGGGAGGTGGAGCTCGAGGCCAACAGCAAGGGCGTCAGGATCTTCAGGGGCACCGTGCTCTTCAGGCTCGTCGACGAGTACCTCAGCTGGGTCGAGGAACGGAAGCGGGAAGAGGAGGAGGCCGAGTTCGGGAAGTTGGTGAAGCCCGGGAAGATCAGGTTCCTCGAGGGTTTCGTCTTCAGGCGGAGCGATCCGGCGATCTTCGGTGTCGAGGTCCTGGCAGGTGAGATAGCGCCGGGGGTGCCGCTCGTCACAGCTTCGGGCAGGCATGTCGGAGAGATACACCAGATCCAGGAGAGCGGAAGACCCATTTCAAGGGCCACTGTGGGGATGAAGGTGGCCATATCGATAAGGGGCGTCACTGTAGGCAGACAGGTGAAGGAGGGAGAGGTCCTCTACGTTGCAGTGCCTGAGAGGGACGCGAGGCTGCTGCTCTCCAAGTTCAGCAACAGGCTCGACGAGGGCTCGAGGAAGGCGCTGGAGGAGCTCGTGACGCTGATGCGCGCCCAGAACCCCCTCTGGGCCCGGTGAGATCGGTGGGCCGAATTGGGAGGGAACGCAGGCGAATTGGAAGGCGTGCTGGAGAGGGCCAGGGAAATCGCCATTCCGAAGCCTGAGGAGGAGGAACGCCTGAGCTCGGTTGCGCGGGAGGTCCTGAGGTCAGTCGACGCGACCTTTGCGGGAGTCGAGGGTTTCGTGAGGGCCACGCTCGAGGGGTCGGCGGCCAAGGGGACGTGGATCAGGGCAAGGCCTGAGGTCGACGTCTTCGTCCACTTCTCTCCGAACGTCAGCAGGGAGAGGTTGGAGAAGATGGTGGTGGAGCGGGGCTCAAGGGCCCTCGAGGCGTTGGGAGCGAGGTGGAGGCTGAGGTATGCCGACCATCCGTACGTTGAGGGGTTCATCGGCGAAGTGACTGTGAACGTCGTCGGATGCTATGCGACCGAGCCGGGCAAATGGCTCAGTCCGGTCGACAGGACGCCCTACCACACGAGGTACGTGCTCTCCAGGCTCGACGACCGCCTCAGGGCCGAGGTGAGGTTGGCTAAGGCCTTCATGCGGGGCATAGGCGTTTACGGCGCGGAGCTCAGGGTCGGCGGCTTCAGCGGATACCTCGTCGAGCTACTGGTGCTGTGGTATGGGAGCTTCCTGGCGCTGCTCAGGGACGGAGCCAGTTGGAGGCCTGGCAAGGTCATCGATATGTCGGGGAGAAGGAGCGAGCAGGAGCTCAGGGCCCTCTTCCCCAACAGCCCTCTGATCGTGACCGACCCGGTCGACGTCAACAGGAACGTGGCATCTGCCGTGACGCTGACCCGCTTCTCCGAGTTCGTCCTCGCATCGAGGCTCTTCCTCTCGGAGCCCTCAGTCGAGTACTTCGACCCGAGACCCCCTGCACTGCGCAACACCACTTCTCCGCTGGGAGGTTTGATGGCGGTGAAGTTGAGGGGTCTCCCCGAGCTGCCGACAGACACCATGTGGGGCGAGGTGCTGAGGTTCGCGAGGAGCGTCGAGAGGAGACTCCAGAAGGAGGGGTTCAGCGTCAGGAGGTGGGCTGCCGAGTCGATAGGGGACGAGGTGCTGTTGCTCTTCGACCTCGAGGCCCTTGACCTTCCAGAGCTCGAGCTGAGGGTCGGCCCTCCAGTCTGGATGAAGAACGCCGAGGACTTCGTGAGGGAGCACCTGGGGAGCCCGCTGACCGTAGTAGGGCCGTGGGTCTCCGGCGAGAGGCTTTACGTCCTGAGGAAAAGGTCTGTGAGGTCGGCCGAGGAACTGTTGAGGAGGTGGATCGAGCGAGGAGAGGTCTCGGTCCCGAAGGACATAGCGAGTTCGGTGCGTTCAGCCGAGGTCTTCAGGGTCACCTCCGAGAAGCTCACAGATCTGAAGTCATCGGGTTACGCTTCTTTCGTTGACTCTTTCCTAGACGGCAGACCTCCGTTCCTCAGATGATCTACAGTTCTGCGCGACGCTGTAACAACGTTTGAGGAGAATCGCAGAACGTGTTGTCTGCTGACATAGGTGAGGGGGTCAGGGTGAGCTGGGCACCTCATCCGGCATCGGATACTGCAACCCTCTTCATCCCCCACAACGTCACCGATGAGCCGAAATTTCGCCTTGAGCGCCGAACTGCAGGGGAAGGCGTGGATTGGGTCGAGGTCGAGGAGCTCTCAGAGGATCTGGTCCTCCAGCTCTCATACCCCAGGAGGATCCAGGAGTACGCGGACGGAGTCCTGAGGGACGTGTATGCGCTCGAGGTGAGGAAGTTCGCCGTCGATAGGGGCCAGCTCCTACTGCTCGGTAAGGGGTTCAGGAACGTCGTCTTCCTCGTCGAGACGGAGAGGGGTCGGGCGGCGCTGAAGGTGAGGCGCGACGATGCGCCGTCTACCTCGGTCGGCAGGGAGGCGGTCGTTCACGCTGCTGCGAACAGGGCAGGCGTAGGGCCGAGACTGCTGGGGAGCGGGGAGCACTCTTTGCTGATGGAGGTAGTCGTGGGCACACCACTTCACCGTTGGCTTCCGGAGGCTTCGGGGGAGGAGGTGAGGACCACCATCGGGAAGGCGCTGATGCAGTGCAGGGGCCTCGACCTGGCCGGGATAGACCACGGCGAGCTGACACGGGCCCACAAGCACGTGCTCGTCACCGAGGAGTTAGAGGTGAAGATCATAGACTTCGGAGCAGCGCGCTTCACACCGAGACCCGGCAACGTCACTTCCTTCCTCAGGTACCTCTACTCGAGGGAGGTCAAGCCGTTGCTGGCGGAGAAGCTGGGCGACCGCGAGGTGGATTTGCAGCTCCTCAGGGAGTACAAGAGGACGCTCTCCGAAGAGGCCTTCCGAGCAGTTTTGCGGTCGATCGGGTTAGCGTGAGGACCCTTTTTGAGGGGGCGGGTGCGTCGTGGGGCGTGGTCAGGCTGGAGGAGGTGGCTGCTGGCTGCCCCGAGACTACCAAGCTCTATCTCGAGGACTCCTACCTGAAGGAGGCCGAGGCTGTAGTCCTGCGGTACGTCCAGGAGACGAAGAGGTCAGGTTACCTAGTCCTCGACCGGACGATCTTCCACCCTAGGGGCGGAGGGCAGCCGAGCGACACCGGAGAGGTCCTCTCGCCGACCGGCTCCCGTTTCAGGATCAGGAAGGTTATGGAGGTGGGAGGGGTATTGGTCCACTACGGTCAGGTCGTCGAGGGAGAAGTTCCGAGTGGCACGGTGCGCCTCGTGCTGGACTGGGAGCAGAGGTACGAGGTGATGAGGTACCACACGGCTGGGCACGTCCTCGATTACGCGGTCCTCTCCTCGGTAGGCCGTCACCTGACGTCGGCCTCGGCCTACCACGGTCCGCCTGAGGGTTACATCGAGTTCGAGGGCGATCTGGGGCGACTCGACCTGGAGGAGCTCGAGAGGATAGCCAACGAGGTGGTGCTCGAGGGCAGGCGGGTTCACGCTTTGTGGGTGCGAAGGGAAGAGCTCCCGTCCGTGGTGAAGGGCGCCTTCAACCTCTCGCGCCTTCCTGACCTCCCGAGGTACAGGGTCGTGGTCATAGAGGGGATCAACGCCATACCGTGCGGCGGCACCCACGTCTCGAGGACCGACGAGGTGGGAAAGGTCGAGGTTACAGGCGTCGATTCCTCGTCCGGGACGACCAAGGTGAGGTACAGGGTCCTCTGAAGCGTCAGATGAACTCCGTCGGCTTCCTCTCCTCCCTCGCCCTCACCTTCAGGACGCCATAGTGGATGGCGCACGATATGCAGAGGTTCTCGGTGATCACGTTCTCGGCGATGTAGGCTCCCATCGACTTCAGCTCCCTCGCCAGATCTCCCCTCACCAGCGATACCCTCCTCGTCACGCGCTGGACCTTGCTCCTCGGAACGAAGGCTCCGCAGTTGTCGCATTGGACCATCGGCTCAGAGCCCTTCTGGCCCTTCGCCCTGCCGCGGTTCTTCCTCTTGACCGGCATGACCCGTCTGTACTCCCATTCGCTCTCTAAAAATCGTTCTGGTGGGATTGGGGGGATGCGACCCCGAAGGTCCTGACCGCGCAAAGGACTCTGCCGACAGGCGGAAATCCGGTGCTTGCTGGCGGTCCTGTGAGCGTTTCAGCGCCTCCTGTAGTAGAAGGCCTTGTAATGTGTGCCGAAGATGTCCTCGGGGCTCCTCCCGACCTCCTCAGGCTCGATGTACGTCTCCATGACCTGAAGCGGATCCAGCTCCTCCCCAGCAGGTCCGAGCCACTTCTTCTCGAGCAGGTACCTTATGCCCCACCGGACCTCAGGCACGTCGATCTCCCTGATCACCGGCTCGAAGAAGCCGAAGGAGATCAGCTTCACCGCCTCCTCCCTCGGTATCCCCCTGCACATCAGGTAGAACAGGTGCTCTGGGTCGATCTGGGCCACGCTGGCCGAGTGGGTCGCCTTGACGTTGTCCGTCTCGATCTCCAGACCCGGTATCGCGTCCGCCCTCGCCTCAGGGCTGAGGAGCATCGCGTGCTCAGCGAGGTACGCGCCCGTGTTCTTCGCCTCCCTCTCGATCCGGATGATGCCCTTGAAGAGCGTCCTCGACCTTCCGCCTCCTATCCCCTTCGCGTGGACCCTGCCTATCGTGTCTGGCGCCACGTGCCTGAGGTTCAGCGTCACGTCGAACATCTGGGTCCCTGTAGTCATGGTGACCTCGAGCGTGTCGGCCCTCGAGCCGCGTCCTGCCAGCACGTTGTCGACCCTGTACTTCGCCTTCGCACCTCCTATCAGGGCTCCGGACCAGAACTGGTGCGCATCCGTCCCCGTTATCGATCGGCTGAAGGAGACGAAGATCGATTCCTCCGAGAGGTTCTCGAGGACCGCGTACCTGACCTTGGACCCTGTCCCTCCTATCACGTGGACCACGTTCCCGATCAAGACCGGGCCGTCGAGCGAATGGTACTCGTCGACTACCCTCACGTCTGTGTTGTCGCCGGCCAGCAACACCGTGAACGCAGAGGTTCCCCTGTTCCTCCCCGATCCGATCCAGACCAGCCTCACCCTCACAGGCTCCTCGATCCCGCTCGGGACCTTGACGACCGCACCGGAGTTGAGTCTCGCCAAGAGGTAAGCGAGGGGCCTGCTCTCCTCAGGCTGGAACCCTCCCCTCTCGATGGCCGATCTGATCTCGCCCTCCACCGTCCTCAGGGCCTCGTCCAGCGAGTGAGCCCTCACGCCCCTCCTCGAGTAGACCTCCGGGACCCTCACAAGCACAGGTGAGCCGTCGACGTGGAGCACGACGACCTCCTCCACCTCCTCGAGGCCCCTGAACCTCTCCGGCACCGACTCGACCCGCTGGGGCTCGAAGTCCCAGTCCCTGGCCTCGAGGTCCTGAGAGACGGGGATGTGGTGCTTGACGTAGAGAGGACTCACCTCCTCGGCGACCGCCTGGTGAACCCTCCTCGCCCTCTCCCTCAGCTGCGTCAGCCAGCTCTGCTCCTGCGACATCCCTGTCAACGGACCTGCGGGTTGCTAAATACCGTATCAGCTTCACGCGGAGGAGGTGTGACTACTAGGCAGCGGCCTTCCAGGCCTTGAGGCCCTCCCTTCCCTTCTCCAGCAGCGTCTTCCGGTACCCGTCGCTCAGGTCCAGCTGCACGATCATCACGTTGGAGACGTGGATCGGCACCCTCACCTCCGTGCCGTCGACCCTCTTCCTCGTCACGTTCTCGAGGTAGACGTACTGCCTCTCCCTGTCGACCTCAACGACCTTCGCTGTCACCCCTCTGTACTCGCCCCTCAGGACCTTCACCGTGTCTCCGACCCTCAAGGGCAGCGACCTCCTCCCGTACTTCTCCCTCAGCTCCGGAGAGAGGTGTGCAGACATCAGCTTGTGCGGCCAGACCCTCGCGAGGACCCTCCTCAGAACTCTCTGCTTCCTCGGTTTCGAGGAGGCCGTAGTGACCACCTGCATCACCTCCTACACGATGATCGACGCGAGGTTCGCGATCTTGGGCCAGCGCTCGGCCGCCTCCTTCGCCACAGGTCCCCTGATCTCGGTCGCCTTCACGTCGCCCTCCGGTGTGACGAGCACCGCCGCCGTGTCCTCGAACATGATCCACGTCCCGTCGGGCCTGCGGTAGGGCTTCCTCTGCCTGACTATGACCGCATACATCACCTTCTTCCTCAGCTCGATGTCGCCCTTCTTCACGGTCACCGCCACGAGGTCACCGACGCACGCGGCCGGCTGACGCCTAAGCCTCGTCTTCAGCCCCATCACTTGGATTATCTTCAGGATCTGCGCGCCCGAGTTGTCAGTGCAGTTGATATAGGATCCGACGTTGATGGTCCTCGGTATGTTGGGCTTAGTCAGAAGGAGGCCGACCTCTGCTACGGCCCTTGACCTACGCGCCACCCCTCATCACCTCGCCTTTGAGAGGTTCTCGATGACGACGAAGCTCACCGTCTTGGATATAGGCCTGCACTCGGCGAACCTGACCAGATCGCCCACTTCAACGTCGATGCACGGCGGCAGGTGGACCGACATCCTCTTCCTCTTCCGCATGTACCTCTTGTACTTCCTGACGTACAGCACGACGTCCCTCTCGACGACGATCGTGTTCCGCATGTACTTCTTGAAGACCCTGCCCTCGAGGATTATCCCCCTAACCTTCAGGTGGCCGTGGAAGGGGCACGCTTCGTCCTCGCAGGTCCTCTGAGGTGGCACCACATCTATCCCGATGTTCCTCGCCTCCTTCATCCCGTTACCGTTTGCATGCTCCGATGAGAGCTAATAAACCTGGGAAGGCCTGCACGAGCTCCGGATCGCACAGACGAAAGCCTCGCCCTCGAGACCGTCAGACGGACCTCGACCAGCCGTACCGCATCGCCCTCTTCAACCTCTCGGCCGGTAGGCCGATGAGCTTCCTCCCCTCGGTCCTTAGCCTGACACCTCTGCTGACCTCCACGACGACCTCGATCAGCTGGTCCTTCGGCAACCTGCGCAGGGAGCCTTCATCGGTCCTTACCGTGAGCGTCTTTGCGGTCTCGTCGACCAGCGTTCCCCTGATGACGGACCTTCCAGTGTTCAGCTCAACCCTGTAACCGAGCAGCGTGACAGGTGGATGGATGCCCCGCTCCTGTTCTCTCCGTCTACGTCCGCCCCGCCTCACGCCGCCTCTCGTTCAGGATCGTGAGGACCCTCGCCAGCCTCCGCCTGAGGTTCCTGAGCCTCATAGGGTTCTCGACCCGGCCTCCGGCCCTTATCTCCGATCTGAGCTTCCTGATCTCGGTCCTGATCTCCTCGACTTCCCTCAGCAGCTCCTGATCCGATTTCTTGCGCAACTCGGCGACCTCACGCACCAACCTGCCCC
>Ga0079997_118901_pt1 | contig 38444 bp, 39 predicted proteins | sample PerSpoCPS_CMetaG_FD_69200 | JGI IMG/M metagenome (GOLD analysis project Ga0079997, IMG submission 69200) | Archaeal communities from Yellowstone National Park, Wyoming, USA - Perpetual Spouter C (PS_C) MetaG (SPADES assembly) (version 2) | ecosystem: Environmental > Aquatic > Thermal springs >... | reverse complement strand
CTACAGCGGAGAAAATAGGGGGTGCAACAATAGAAAACGAAATAGAAACCAGCGATTACAAGGTGATAAGCCAGGACAAGGCCTCCCATAGTGCAGAATCCATTACATGGAGTTGAAAGGCATTTTTCCACCCCACCCCGCCCGCTCCACCCCTAGGGAATCCATTACATGGAGTTGAAAGATTCGGTACAACGTACACTTCAACCCCATACCCTCTGAACCGAATCCATTACATGGAGTTGAAAGTTAAACCAAACAATATCACCAAACCACCCCCCCAGTGCTGGGGGAATCCATTACATGGAGTTGAAAGGGAGAAACATGGGCTACATTGAACCCCCCACCCCCGGTTTCCACATTGAATCCATTACATGGAGTTGAAAGGAGCCTGTGCGATGCCCTGCTTATACCTTTCAACGATGTGCTGGAAGAATCCATTACATGGAGTTGAAAGAAGACAGGCAGTGTTATGACCCCCTCCTCCTCCAACCTCTTGAATCCATTACATGGAGTTGAAAGGGAGTAAAACCCTGAAGGCGGCCTCCACTCAACCCAATCGAATCCATTACATGGAGTTGAAAGATCATCAGATACAGGCCAGCACACCAGCCACTGTTACGAATCCATTACATGGAGTTGAAAGGTGAGCCTCCACACGGACGGGAAGGTCTACGGGGCTTCAACGACAGAATCCATTACATGGAGTTGAAAGGTTGAGTCAAATCTATGTTGTAGACCCCTAGAACCTTTGGCCTAGCAAGCAGTAGAATCCATTACATGGAGTTGAAAGGGTTCATTGCCTTCAGGCTGTTGACCAAAGATGTGAGGAGGAATCCATTACATGGAGTTGAAAGATATTATCTTAAACCACCTCCACCTAGATGCTATGAATGGAAGAATCCATTACATGGAGTTGAAAGACCAAGACCGTCAAGCTCACACCCACACACCACCCCGTGACGAATCCATTACATGGAGTTGAAAGATAGCGTATCATCACCAGCTTACCGCCCTCGTATTTGCACTGAATCCATTACATGGAGTTGAAAGACTACGTTAAACAGTTTTCGGAGTGGCTTGGAGTAGACCTGGGAATCCATTACATGGAGTTGAAAGTAGTATATACCCGTCTATACAGTTCTGGGGTCTACAGCTGTAGGGAATCCATTACATGGAGTTGAAAGACAGCTAAGAAGGCGATAACACGGGACATAGCACCTCCTGGAACAGCATTCGAATCCATTACATGGAGTTGAAAGGTCAACGCCTAGGTATCCACATACTTTGGCTGCGTACTTAGCTTTAGGAATCCATTACATGGAGTTGAAAGTGGATGTAGGTTAGTATCGTGTCGAGGCTCTTGTGGCCCACGATCTTGGATGAATCCATTACATGGAGTTGAAAGTGATATAAACCTAGCTACCCCCACGCTAAAAGTCGCTATGGAATCCATTACATGGAGTTGAAAGGTGTCTTACATAACTTATAATCTTTTCGCATGATTTCAGCGAATCCATTACATGGAGTTGAAAGAGAACCCCGCCCGCCAGCTCCTCAGCCGCCTTCAGCCTCTCGAATCCATTACATGGAGTTGAAAGCGTGGCCGAAGTGCTTCTTGACCACTAGGTTGCCCAGCACGTGAATCCATTACATGGAGTTGAAAGAAGATAGCCCCTTGAGTCCAGGCTATCCACAATGATCCGAATCCATTACATGGAGTTGAAAGCACAGGGCCGCCGCGGAGGAGGGCGCGAGCGTGTCGGGAATCCATTACATGGAGTTGAAAGATTAACACCATCACTAAACCTCCTAAACCTATACCTAGGAATCCATTACATGGAGTTGAAAGCCGTGTTACCGCTTGCCGTTGCAGTAGTAGATAGTAGTAGATACAAAAATCCATTACATGGAGTTGAAAGGTTGCCATTTACATCTACATAGAACGCTAGAATTGTAGCACTAAATCCATTACATGGAGTGAGAGACTGGGCTATCACTACTGCTAGTACTACTGATTCTGTTTTTACAGAATCCAATACGTGGGGTTGAGAGATGCACTTCAAGTACTTCAGCTGGCTTTGAAAGCAGTTTAGACTGGGGTTTTTAGCAGGGGGCGTAAAATTTTATGCCCCCCAGTTACTGCCTACCAGATTTCAACCTCCACCTTGCGGGTTACGAGTTTTAGTAGGAGCTCCTTTTCAGCTTCTTCAACAGCACCAGCACCATACATATTACATAGCATGGCATCAGCTTCTCTAACCGCTTCATACACAGAGCGTACTCTAGCATTTGAATTAATAGTTTCTCCTTAAGCTCACCTATACACTCGGCAACCCTACCAGGCTTACAGTTCACACTAAGCTTTTCTAGAGTCGAGCTCTCAACCTTAAGTTACTCCAGCTCCCTAGCGAGCTTTAACATGGAGTCTTTGACTGCCAAGCCTTCCCCCGATGGCGAGCTCGTACCCACCACGTTTCGAATATAGCCTAACCTCATCCGATATGCTCCTTAAGTCCGCTAGGCTCGGGTTGACCAAAAGCCTGGTACCATGAGCTCTGGTACGGGGAGGAGTTTAAGGTTGATATGGAAGCCAATGTGTGGAGGGGAATCGTAGAAGCGGGCCCTCTAGGGGTTACTCTGGAGTGATTGGTGGGTGTGATTGGGTGGTGCGGCCGCCGGGATTTGAACCCGGGATCGCCGGCTTGGAAGGCCGGCGTCCTAGTCCAGGCTAGACGACGGCCGCCTCTCTCCTATCTCTTTGGGGTTGGGTTGGGGGTTTAAGTTTTTAATTTGCTCTTTAAGGGGTGGCTTGTTGTTGTATTTGTTGGGTTGATTTGCATGTGGATTGTGTATGTTGTTATCGGGTTTGTTTTGGCTTTGGATGCTTTGGGTTTTGGTGTTTGGTATACTGCTAGTAGAGCTTATGTTAGGGATGTTTTTGGTGGTGAGGCTTACACCTTTGTGGTTCTCTTGGTTGCTGCTGAGAGTTTGGCTTACGCCCTATCTCCCGTGGCTGGTGTGCTTGGTGATGTTTATGGAAGGGTTCGTGTCGCTCTTCTTGGTGTTTTTAGGGCTCCTCTCTTGCCTCTCATCGCGTTTGTTGATCCTACCTTCATGCCTGTTCTAGTGTTCCTCATATCCATTTTATCTGTTCTCTTTTACACTAATGTTCTAGGCTTACTCTTAGGGCTTATTAGGGGTTCTGGTAGGCTCTACGGTCTCATAACGATAGCTACACCTCTAGGCTATGGTGTCGGCTCTATAATACCAGGTCTCCTGGAGCCCATTGGTGGTTATAGGCTTGTGTTCCTCTTCATAGGCGTTGTTGAAGGCATATCACCTCTCATGCTACTACTGGTTCCTAGCAACTCTGGTGGTGCGGGTTTCGCTTTAAAAGCTGCTATCGAGGTTTTCAAGTTGATACCTTTAAGCATCATAGCGGCTATTATGCTAGGGAACCTTGCTTTAACGCTATACTGGAATGTTATGAGTATTAAGCTCTACGAGGTTACAGGAAGCCTCTTAGCCTTTGGGTTCGTTGGGGGCTTTCTAACAACAATACTCTCAACGTTGGTGAGACCTCTAGCTGGAGTCCTAGTTGATAGGTTTAAGGCTGATCTAGTGCTAGCCTCAACATTCCTAGCTTACGCAATCTATAACACTATACTCTTCTACACAACAGGGCTGGCATTCATACTACTATGGCTAATACCGCTATACCCCTTTAGAGACGTAGCGCAGACTATGGCGCTAAGTAGAAGGGTTAATCAAAACCTGCAAGCAACTGTAGCGGGGTTTCTGAATATGCTATGGGGTTTAGCATCCCTAGCATACGTCCTAGCATACGCCTACGGCATAGGGTTGCTGGAGGCGTTCTACATTCAACTCGTATCGCTAATCATAGCGTTGATACTCATAGTGAGGCTTGCTATCTAGTTAATTCAAACGCCCTATATGCTGGGAGGAGCTTATGCTCCTAAAACTCGCCTTCAGCTGGGACCCGGCTTTAGGCTTTGACGGTTTAAATGGTGAATCCTGGCGGTCTTATCTTAGTAACCTCTTGGTTTACAAGTGTTGGTGGTATCCTGCCCTCGTAGAATGCTATTAGATTTTCCGCTGTTAGCTCCGCCATTTTATGTCTTGCATCGTATGTTGCGCTTGCTATGTGTGGTGTTAGTATGATGTTTTTAAATGCTGTTAGTGGGTGGTTTGGGTTTAGAGGTTCTTCTTCGAATACGTCTAGGGCTGCCCCGGCTATCCAGCCTTCTCTTAGAGCTTTAACTAGGGCCTCTGTGTCTACTACAGCTCCTCTAGCAGTGTTTACCAGGAGTGCTGTTCTCTTCATCCTCTTCAACCTCTCCTCGTTTATCATGTGCTTTGTTTCAGGTGTTAGTGGTGTGTGGAGGGTTACAATGTCAGATTCTTCTAGTAGCCTCTCTAGATCCACGTACTCAGCCCCAACTCTCTCCTCTAAAGCTTTGTTCCTAACAACATCGTAGTAGATTACCCTCATGCCGAAAGCCTTAGCTATCTCCGCAACCCTAGATCCAATCCTCCCAGCCCCAACAACACCCAAGGTCTTACCTTGGAGCTCCACCCCAAGGAGCATTGTTGGATGCCATGCTGTACCAAGTCTACGCCACTCACCCCACCTCACGAAGTAGTCTGCTTCAACAACCCTCCTAGCGAGGGCTAGTATGAGAGCCCACGTATGCTCGGCTGTAGCCTCCGTTAAAACCCCGGGGGTGTTAGTTACATAAACCCCTCTTTCCGTAGCACATCTAACGTCTATGTTATCATAGCCAACGGCCATCTGAGCTACAATCCTAAGCCTAGGGGAGCTTGTTATAAGGTTGCAGTCGATTCTATCAGTTAAAAGAGTGAAGAGAGCATCGGACCCCCTAGCCTTAGCTAAGAGCACGTCGTATGACGGCTCCTTATACCTATCCCAAACCTCCAGCTCATAGTACCTAGAAAGCCTATCTAGGACATCGCTAAAGCTCTCCCTAGTCACAAACAACCTAGGCTTCAAACCCAGACACCGGGTTACGCTTAGCAGAGTTCTTACTTAAATAACTCACGCTTAATAGCTCTAAAAACTGCATAACCTGAGGGTGCTAGGGGTTTGGCTACTGTTGGTGTTAGAGAGTATGCTAGGATATCTGAGATTAGAGGCCCCCTACTAGTTGTAGAGGGTGTCTCAAGGGTTGCTTATGACGAGATTGTAGAGGTTGAGCTACCCTCTGGTGAGAGGAGGAGAGGTAAGGTTCTAGAGGTTACACAGAACACTGCTGTAGTCCAGGTCTTTGAGGGAACTCAGGGTGTAACGCTTACGGGCACCACCGTTAGATTCCTTGGGAAGACGTTGGAGATACCTGTTAGTGAGGATATGTTAGGGAGGATATTTAACCCTCTAGGGGAGCCCGTGGACGGAGGGCCTCCAATAGTACCAGAGGATATGAGAGATGTTAATGGAGCTCCGTTAAACCCCTCTATAAGAGCTTACCCTTCAGAGTTCATCCAAACTGGTGTGAGCGCCATAGATGGTATGAACACCCTTGTTAGAGGGCAGAAACTACCTATATTTAGCGGTGCCGGCCTACCCCATAATAGGCTTGCAGCTCAGATAGCTAGACAGGCTACTGTTAGAGGTGAAGAGGAGGAGTTCGCTGTAGTATTTGCAGCCATAGGTATTAAGTATGACGACTTCCTGTTTTTCAGGAAGTTCTTCGAGGAGACCGGAGCTCTTAGTAAGGTCGCTATGTTCGTAAACCTAGCTGACGAGCCTGCTATGATGAGACTTTTAACACCTAGAGCTGCTTTAACCCTAGCAGAGTATCTCGCCTTCGACAGGGATATGCATGTCCTGGTAATCCTAACGGATATGTTCAACTACGCTGAAGCTCTAAGAGAGATTAGTAGTGCTAGGGAGGAGGTTCCCGGGAGGCAGGGTTACCCAGGATACCTTTATAGCGATCTAGCTAGCATATATGAGAGAGCTGGTAGGGTTCACGGGAAGAAGGGTAGTATAACTCAAATGCCTATACTCACAATGCCCAACGATGATATAACGCATCCAGTGCCAGATCTTACAGGCTATATAACAGAAGGCCAGGTGGTTCTAGGCAGGGAGCTTCACAATAGAGGTATCTACCCACCCATAAACGTGCTCATGAGCCTATCGAGGCTCATGAAGGAGGGTATTGGAAAGGGGAAGACTAGAGAGGACCACGCTGAGGTTAGCAACCAGCTATACGCAGCCTATAGCAGAGGGGTTGAGGTTAGAAGCCTAGCTGTAATTGTAGGAGAGGAGAGTCTAAGTGAGGTTGAGAGGAGGTACCTTAAGTTCGCCGATGTATTCGAGAAGAGGTTCCTAAGCCAGGGGTGGAGGGAGAATAGGAGTATAGAGGAGACACTTGAACTAGCATGGGAGGTTCTCTCAGTACTCCCGGAGGATGAGTTAACCAATATAAGGGAGGAGTATATAAAGAAGTACCACCCAGCATACAGGTCTAGGTGACCTCCTTGGCTGTTGAAGCTAGAAAGGTGCTACCAACTAAGATAAACCTCATTAGACTGAGGAGAGAGGAGAGGATGATGAGGAGAATTAGAAATGTTCTCGACGAGAAGAGGGAGGTGCTACTACACTATATAAGGAGCTATGCTGATGAGTATAATAGATACCAAAAGGAGGTCTTCAGCAAGATTAACGAGGTCTTCAGCGAATACTATGTGGGGCTATCGGGGGAGGGTCTTGAGAGGGTAGAGGGTTACACTGGAGGCGCATCCGACACTCTAGAGGTTGAGGTTTCAAGTAGAGTCCTATTCGCTGTTAAAGTCCCGGTATTCAAGCTAGACAAATCCAGTATACCACCCCTACCCCTACCCCTAGACTCCCACCCAAACCTCATATCTAGCTTCCTTAAACTCAGAGAGCTACTCCCCTCAATAATTAAACTCGCAGAGTACGAGGAGACTTTGAGGAGGCTTATAGAGGAGCTCAGAAACACTCAGAGGCTTATAAACGCCCTAGACTACGTCATACTCCCAAGTTACAGTGAAACCATCAAGCATATCAGGAATATCCTAGATCAAAGACTTAGAGAGGATTTCATTAGATTGAAGATGCTAAAGAGAAAACTTGAAGCTATGGCAGAGGTTAAGGCATGAGAAGACCTACCAAGAACAGTATTAGGCCAACCACGAGTATCAACTTAATAGCATAGCTAGTAGACTTTCTAAACACTAAGAGGAAAGCTCTAACAGTTAAAGTGGTCAATGTCACTACAGCAAAACCACCAAGTATGATAGCCCCTAGCAGTACTAGGTAGTAGCTTATATTAACATCCCCTGACGGCATTGCCCTACTAAAACTCTCTACCACGCTAAAGAGATCCTCTAAAGCCACTAGACACCACCCCACACTCCCTATGCTAAAGGAAGATTATACGTAGGATTAGATAGTAATACCGTGGAAGAGAGGTTAAACTTAAAATTAAAACATTTTAAATCCAACCTCTTAAAACTACCACGGGGGGATGTGGTGGGTTAAAAGCGCTGAGCAATGATGCAGACCAGGCTTCCGAACCTCCCTCCATCACCATGAAGTCGCATATACTAAAGACACCTACTACTACACATCTCATCTTACGCATAACCATCAAATGATTATAGCCGTCCTGAAACTGTTTTGAGTTTCACATAGGTTTATGAGGGTGGATGCTCTTTCAAGGAAACGAGAAGAGTAGAGATAAGATCGAGATGCAGAGATCCCCCCACAGCAATAAACATGAGACCTCGATGAAGGCGAAGCTGTGGGCCGGGATAACCCAAAGCGGGTTAAGGCTAATGACATGGTGTGGTGGTGATGGAAAGCCTAGCATGAAGTCAATGAAGCCAAGGGCATTCATAGGGGTTCACGTTGTTTAACATGAACCCCCATGAACTCCGACCTCCTGCATAAGCCCATATTAAACTTAAAATAGCAGGCGGGAGATAACCTTTATCCATTTCAACCATCTCATAGACGTCTAGTAATTCTATTGTATGAATGGGGTTGGGAAGCTGTTTCCGTTTTTCACAGTTACTCGTATCATTTACGTGCTTTTGTGTATGAGGCCTCCTTAGTGCTATTACGTATGCTGATGCTACGTGCTTGTCTAGGGAAGTCACATATGTTAAATTTATGAAGCCCCCACGCTACTTTTATACCTGCCGTGGCCGATGAGGTCTTGAGGCCTATGAGCCTTTTGGGCCTGAGATTACCTGGAGGGGAGTGAATGTACCCTTCGGGCGACCGAGGGCTAACAGCTCCCGTAGGGTGGTCTCGGGCCTTGGAGCCATTGTGAGGCTGGGTGGTGGGAGCCTGAATCCAGCAAATATTAGGGTGGTGAACTACCATCCACTGAGAAACGGTTACTCCCTGTGTATTGTTATGAAAGTTTATAAGGTGGTTTTGTTGTTGTTAGATGTGGTGTAACTTCATTGGCATATGGTCTGGTCTTCTTGTATGCTACTGTTGCTCTTGTTAGGGCTGCTAACGCTATCTTCATTGTTTCTCTCGTTTTTACGCTTCCTCATTTAAGCTCTACAGTTCATGGGCTTATCTTAGCTTCCTATGCTTTAGCTGAGGGTTTAACTGGTTTTCTTATTGGTGGTTTCTATGAGAGGTTTGGTGGTAGGATTACTTTAATGTTTGCTACGCTTATACTGTCAGCCTCCTATCTTACAATGACTTTTATCCCCCATCCTACTTTGCTCATCATCTTGAACTTCATTAACGGTGTCATGGCTGCCGGAGTTCTTGTAGCTAGTCTCTCGGACCTAGCTGAGGGGACTCGCGGCAGGCCTATGACAAGGTTGTTTGGATCGGGTGGGTTTGAGGCTTCTAATCTTGGGGGTTACGCTGTAGGCTTCTCTATAGCTTTAGCCTTGGAGCTTCTAGGAGCTCTAGGAGGTTTCCTGGTTCCAGCTATGCTCTCAGGCCTAGCAATGGTATCATCCCTTTTAACCCCCAGTGGTGGAGGTCGCGGTTTCACATTATCCCTTGAGAGTAGAGCTTTGAGACTAGCGCCTCTATGGTTTGGGCTAGCTAGCTTGGTGGGCTTAGCGTTTATGGCACCAAAGATACTGAAGGAGACTGGCGTAACAATAGTTGGCCTTGACGAGGGTGGAGGCGGGCTAAGCTTAACTCTAATAGGGGGCCTCCTCGTTGTAGCTGTGGGGTTGCTCATAGGAAGTTATATAGCCTCAGTTATCGGGAAGATTAGAGCCGTAATCCTAGGTACTGTTTCAATAACTGTAGCGCTCGTTATTGGAGGTTTATACTATGACATTATATTGAAGCCTACACTCATACCACTACTAGTCGCCCTCGCAATCCCAGCCATGACCCTGCCACCGGCAATGCTAGCACTACTAGCTGACTACACGGATACCTCTAGGAGTAGAGGACCCCAAATGGGGTTCTACGTAACGGTCCTCGCGTTAGGTATAGCTTTCGGGGAGTTTGTAGTTGGAGGGGTGATATTCGAAAGACTAGGGTTAACCGTAACAGCGATAGCGGCCGCGGTTATGTTCGCCTTCCTATCCATGCCAACAGTGTATATGTTATTAAGGAGCTCGAATAACCACTCCTCCTCTTGAAGAGAGGGGATTCCACTTGGACGCTAAGAGCTATACAGCCTTCTAGTAATATAGGACGCTATTACTAGGATAACGAGGAAGCCTAGAGCTAAGCTAGCTGCCCAAGGTATTCTCCACAGGTCGCTTGACACCACTATTACGTAGAGGTAGGTTATGTTATTACCGGAATAGCTATCTACCCCCATATACTCTATTGATATCCTGTGTAACATATTAAGATCCTTGAAAACCCACAGTCTCCTAGGGTTTTCAGGCACCTTTATGTAGAGCTCGTGGATACGGCCATCAGCTATCTCAACACTCCTCTCCAATAATGTTAAGCCTAGAGTCTCATCCCTCACCACCAACAAGCCCACCTCGCCCTCTACGTTAGCCCTGGTGATAACTTTCACTATTAAATACCCACCTTCACGCCTCTCGCCTAGGAAAGGATCTCTAGGCTCCAGCAAACTCACCTTAACCTCAGGGCCTAGATCAATGGCTGCCCTAGAGAATCCACCACTAGGCTCTATAGAGGTTACCTCCACCACTAAACCCTTACACCAGGGGATCTCCAAGCTAAAGCTAGCCGAACCTCTCCTCTCAACCAAGTTAACGGTAAGACCTCCTTCTCCGGCAACCTCCACCACTAAACCCTTAGAGCAGTAAACCCTGTAGGCCACTTTAACCACATTACCCTCAAACTGTGTAGCCGTAACTTGAACGCTAACATCCACTATATCACCGGGTAGGATAAGACCTTTAACCTTAACAGCCCTAGGCTCGAATTCCACTTTAACATCTACACTCTCAGCCGACACCCTTAGAGCTCCTAGTAGAAGTAGCGTTAAGAGAGCTATGATAGCCCATTTTAAAAGACGCCTAGACACTCCCAACCCCACTTGAAGAGCCTCCGAGCAAGCTATATTAGCCTATGAGTGAGCCTGAGAACCTCCAAGCACCCTCTTACACATCACAAGCATCCTAGCTATAAGGACTAGGCTCTGATACCTACCTCTAGGTAGAAAGTACTTTTCCCTCAAAGAAGCTATCTTAGAAGCTAGCTCGCCTTCGCTAAGCCCTAATCGCATAGCGGCATCTGCTAACACTCCGCTCTCAGCCACAGCCTCTAACACCTTCAAATCCTCCTCTTCAACCTCACTACACGAGCTTATAGTTAGCAGGAGCTCGTTTAAAGCAGAGTAGACAGCTTCATAAACAGCTTCTCTAATCTCGTTTAACGATGTAACCACTAGATCTGGTAGTACAAGCACCTCTACTCCAAGCTCTCTAGCTACAGCATCAACTTTGCCATCAGCTAAACCCCTTCCAACAACCATAGGTTTCATTCCTAGAAGCTTCGCATTAACATATGCTTGCCTTAGAGAGTCGAAGTCCACAGCACCAGACTTAACTTCGACAGCGTAGATGGCGTTATCCTTCTCAGCTACTATATCCACATCTGATACCTCGACACCGTTAACTATAACCTTCCTGTGGACATCAATGATCCTATAACCTCTGGATTCAAGGTAGCTTGATGCTATAGCCTCGCTAGACCTCCAGAACCTCCTAGCATCCAAGCAGTCCACCGAGTTGTTAGTAGGTTCTAGAGCTGTTATAAGTTACGGTCTTAGAGCTAGGAGGATTAACGGCGGCTCCTCCCTCCTACGCTCACTCTCATACTCTAAGCCCATCATAACCAGCATCTCCTTGGATAGGGGTTCGGGCTTCAAGGAGGTTTATATCGTTTAATATGAAGCCTCCTTGAAGCCCTTGGCTTCATTGGCTTCAGGCGGGGCTTTCTATCATCGCCCCACCATGTCATTAGCCTTTGCCCGCTTTGGGTGACCCCTGCCCACAGCTCCGCCTTCATTGTTTCCTCCAGTTCATCTCTGTGGGGGAACCCCCGCATCCTGTTCTTACCCCTCCCCCCTCCTTCTAGGTATCTCCTCCTGATGTTTACTGCTGCATTCTTCTGCCTATTCATCTTAAACCCACATCTTGGACATTCAAACTCCTGCCCCCTCAGGTCTCTAACCTTAAACCTACATCGGGAGCAGGTTCTAGTTGTGTTCCTAGCTGGAACCCTTGCTGTTGGAGCTTTCTCTCCTATTTTTCTATGTATTGTTTTCCATGGTGTTCTAGCATTCCTCTTCCTCCTACCCCTCCCAACCCTACCTTTACCGATCATATCCTCTTTCTCCAAATCCTCGAATACATGTAATGTGTTTGGGAATGTTCTTGTTAGTTGTGATGAAAGCTTGTTCATGAAATCTCTAACCCTATTCCTCTCTCTCATAACATACTTCTCGTATAACTTTTTCTTACCCTTACTCTGTGCTACCGCCTTCTTCCTCTCATATACAATCTTCATGCTCTGTAGTGGTCTTAGATCTAGGTGTATGAATCCTATTCTCGGTGTGTATCCTGTTAGTTCTAGCTCATTACTATCCCATCCAATAACATCCATAACCTTTACCATCTTATAGCTTTTGAATGGTATTATTATCCTATCATCTTTTAATATAACCTCCCCTACAAGCCACCCTTCGACCCTCTTCTCAAACCACGCCCCCCTCCATGATACCTCTAGGTATTCATGTGGTTTCATTGTTATCCTTATGGTTTTCTCTTTGTAGTCTACTTTCATCAGCGTTATTTTGCATTTTGCAAATCTCCTCTTAATCCTGGGTTTAGCTTTTCTAGCTTTACCTTTCAAATATCTTTTTCTCCATGATTTTATGATTGAGTATGCTTTTCTTATAATAGCGTCTACCCAGTGTGCTGCGTATGGGTTATCCTTCATAAGAATATCTCTGAGCATTCTGTTAAACTTCTCACCCTTGGGTATTATTGGGTTGTGTAGCTTCAAACCCATTATTACTTGTAGTGTGCCATTTCTTCTTATAAGCTTTGGTTTTCTAAGCTCCCACCTAATATTACCCCATATTATGTCTATAGCCTTCTGCAATGTTACAACATACCATGTTATGAGATCTGAAACCCTAGAATCTCTTACAGGCACATAGTATGCTCTTTTAAGTTCTAGGGTTAATAGAGAGCCCTCCCTCGCATCCAACAACTTCTTCGATTTAACATACGACATAGTGTAACCTCTCCTTCCCCCAACGGGGGGAGGTCTCTACATAGTGTTTTGATCGAGGCTTATATTTCTGTATGCCTGGACTTTTATAGGGTGGGGTTTGAGGTTTTCTAACACCAACCCTTATAAACCAACATAAAACTTGAAACAGATTCAGAACGGCTATCGGGGAGCATATCTAGCTCTAACCTATCGAGTCCTACTCCTCTCTCCTCTCCTCTTAACACGTCTATCGCGCTCCTTAAGATGCGCTTTGCATCCATCTCTCCCACCCATACTATTTATTATTAAGCGAGGCTTTTATAGGTTATATTATAAAGTTATAGTTAGCTATAAATGTTTAAAATGTAATCCCACCTTTTACATTTAATACAGAACACGTTTTGCCTGTTAACTTATATTTACACGCTATTCCAAATGGGCTTCTGGTTATAACATAAACATAATAGCCTTAGGATTACTGCGTTTAATAGGGTGTGGGTTTTGGCTGAGAAGAAAGTTGAGCTTACGAAAGAGGCCTGGAAGACTTGTACTGATAAGCCTTCGGCTAGGCTAATGGTAACTCTTGAGGAGGCCTCGTCCGGCGATGTGATTGTTGTCGTTGGAGAGGAAGATTTCGCCCCCTCATCTATGGTTATGAAGCTTATATCTAGGTGGCCTACGGAGATCGTTGATTTCGATGGCGACGGTTATAGCTATGTGTTGAAGGTTAGGAAGCTCTAGGTGTCACCTCTTGGACTGTAAAGCTGTAAGACTAGACTTTCCAGAGCTCGAAAGGGGTGTAACGTACCTCGATAGCGCTGCTAGCTCTCTCAAACCTAGAAGTGTTATAGAGGCTATGAGGGTTTTCATGGAGCATAGCTATGCTAATGTCCATAGGGGTGTGTATTCTCTTAGTATGGAGGCTTCTAGGGCTTACGAGGAGGCTCACGATGTTGTAGCTAAGTTTATTAACGCTAAGAGCTGGGATGAGGTTGTATTCGTTAAAAACACAACAGAGGCTGTACAGCTTCTAGCCTTAACGCTAGCATCCAACAACGTTATAGGCCGGGGGGATGAGGTTATAGTAACCGAGGCTGATCATCATAGCAACATACTACCATGGGTGAGAGTGGCTAGAATTGTGGGAGCTAAGGTGAGGCTACTACCGGTGGATAGCAATGGTGTGCCTAGGTGGGAGCTCCTAGAAGGGATGGTAAGCGAGAAGACCAAGGTTGTAGCGTTCAGCCACGCTTCAAACGTTACAGGCTATGTTAGTGATGCTAGACGTGTAGCTAGGATAGCTCATAGTGTTGGAGCTCTCGTAGCATTAGATGGAGCACAATCAGTACCACACATGAAGATTGATGTTAGAGAGCTTGAGGCAGACTTTCTAGCGTTCAGCGGTCATAAGATGCTAGGCCCTACAGGCATAGGAGTGTTATGGGGTAGAAGGGATATACTAGAGAACCTAGAACCCCCACTAGGTGGAGGTGGTACTGTTAAGAGGGTTAGGCTAGGCGGAGGTGAAATAACCATAGAGTGGGACGACCTCCCGTGGAGATTTGAAGCTGGGACACCACCTATCGTCGAAGCTGTAGGCCTAACGGAAGCAGTAAGATACCTGGAGGAGCTCGGCATGGAGAATATTGAATCCCATGAGAGGAAGCTTACATCATACACCTTGAGAAGACTAGAAGAGCTAGGAGATAAAATAAGGATACTGGGTCCCCGAGATGCTAGGATAAAGCTGGGTATAGTAGCCTTCAACGTTGGAAACGTGGATCCAAGCATGGTAGGTCTATGGCTAGACCAGCAGGGGATAGCTGTGAGAACTGGACTACACTGCGCCCACATGCTACACGATAAACTAGGAGCCTCTAACGGTAGTGTAAGAGCAAGCTTCTACATCTACAACTGCCTAGAGGATGTTGATAAGCTAGTTGATAGCATAGGAGAACTCCTTAAAACCATAACTAAACAACTGTAACCCTCAATAGAAATCAGTTTTATAAACCCTATGAGCTACATGTTATTAGAGAATCCCTCAGGGTACCTCAACGCCACTAGGAAGCCTCACGAGAACGACAGGGTTTACAGAGGCTTATATGTATGCAGGAGGAATGGGAGGAGGATAAATGCGGATGTGAATGCAGCATTAAACATAGCAAGAAGACTTGGATATGAGATAGAGATAGTAGAGATAGCAGGGAAGATTGAAAGCTACATAGTAACACATAATGGTGTAAAACCATTAAACCCCGTCCGGAGGGCTAACACCCAAGACCCAGAGATTCGAAACCCCGCTCTTTAAAGGGCGGGGAGGGGTTATCTTAAGGAGTAACGTAGAGAGCTCCAGCGTTTAAACCTTTATAACTGTTCTAGCTATAAGATTACATGGTGATATAGTTGAGAAGGTATGCCACTATATCCGTTTTAAGGGAGGTCAAGGAGATTCTTGAGAAACATAGGGGGGATCAGGATTGGAGTAGTTTTCTATTAAAGCTTCTAACCGAAGCCAGAGAGCTTAAAGCTAGAGTTTCATTTGAGGAGTTGAGACGAACTCTTAGCGATGAGGATCTTGAGGGTATTTTGAGGTCGAGTGGGGAGTTTAGAGAGGGGTTTAAGTTAAGATGAGATTGTTTGATACGAGTGTGCTCGTAGAGCAAATTAGAAAGGGGGTTTTCGAGAGCGGAGCATTATCAATAATAACTTTAATAGAGGTTTTAAGAGGGGTTCCTTGGGAGAAGAGGGGGAGGGTTAAGAGGTTGCTTGAAGAATCCTACGAGGTTTTAGGTTTAAATAATGATGTTATTCTAAAATACTGTGAGATCTATGAGGAGCTTAAGAGGAGGGGGGAGCTGTTACCTGACGCTGATCTTCTCATAGCTGCGATAGCGATGGTGTATGGCTACACTCTGGTCACAAAAGATCTAGGTTTTAAACGTTTAGAGGCTCTTGGCATCAAGCTAGAGTTAAGGAGGTAATGGTAGTGGGTATGTGGTTAGAACCCCTAGCAGTTGTGAATTCAACTAGATAAGGTTTGCTTTTAGGAGCTTTTGCTTGGTGTTAGGGGTTTGTTTGAGAATAAGCTTGTACTGGAGCTCCTTGAGAGGTATAGGGTTTTGTGGGCTTTAGGTCATGCTTCTAGCCTTATGGGGTGGGATTCTGAGACTTACATGCCTCGTGAGGGTGTAGAGGAGAGGTCTATTGCTTCAGCTGAGCTTAGCCTTCTTAGTAGGAGGCTTCTCCTCGAGAATATAGCTCCTCTCGTTGAGAAGCTTGTTGGTGTTGAGGGTTTAAATGATTTTGAGAGGGGTGTTGTTAGGGTTCTGTGGAGGGATGTTGAGAGACTTAGGAGAATTCCTGAGAATATCCAGTACGAGTTAGCTAGGCTTAGGAGTGGAGCTCCGGTGGTGTGGCGTGAGGCTAGGGAGAAGGATGACTTTGAGAGGTTCAAGCCGTACTTATCTAGGATTGTGGAGCTTGAAAGGCAGGTTGCAGAGCTCCTAGGATACGAGGAGCACCCCTACGATGCTCTCTTAGACTACTACGAGGAGGGGCTTAGAGATAGAGATGTGAGGGTTATGTTTTCAACCTTAGTACCATCAATTAGAAGGGTGTTGGAGAAGGTTATGGCCGAAGGGTATTACCCTAGAGAGCATGTGCTGGAGAATGTTGAGTATAGAAGGGAGGCTATGGAGACTGTTAACAGAGAGGTTTTAAACATCCTAGGATTCCCTTGGAGTAAGGGTAGGCTCGATGTAAGTGCACATCCATTCACAATAGGGATAGCTCTATCAGATGTTAGGATAACAACTAGATATGAAGGTAGGGATTTCAGGAGGAGCTTGTTCGCTGTAATACACGAGTTCGGCCACGCACTCTACAATCTACAGGTGGATGAGAGGCTTAAGATGACCCCTCTAGCTGAGGGAGCTAGCCTGGGAGTCCACGAGAGCCAGAGTAGGTTCTGGGAGAACATAGTCGGTCGGAGCCGTGCGTTCGTAGAACTACTCAAACCGATTTTAGACGAGCATCTAGGCTTCACTAGAGATTACAGCGTTGAGGAGCTCTACAAATACTTCAACATAGTTAGACCTAGCTTGATAAGAGTTGATGCAGACGAGGTTACATACAATCTACACATCTACCTTAGATACGAGCTTGAGAGAATGCTGGTAGCAGGCGAGATTAAAGTACACGATTTACCTGAGCTCTGGAACGAGTATATGGATAGGCTTCTCGGCATTAAACCAAAAAGCTATAAGGATGGGGTTCTCCAGGATATACACTGGTCTTTAACAGCCATAGGCTATTTCCCAACATACACCATAGGTAATATCCTGGCGGCACAGTTGAAAAACCGATTTGAGGCTGACGTAGGTAGGCTAGGAGATGTTATAGGTGAGAGGAGGTTTGAGCTGGTAAGAGTGTATTTAAGGGAGAAGATACACAAGTGGGGGGCTGTCTATCCGCCTAAAGACCTAGTGGTTAAAGCTCTAGGGGAGCCCATGAACCCGGTGTACCTAGCTGAGTACATAGAGAACAAGTATTCAAGGTTATAGATATCCTAGTCTATAGGCTCTCTAGGCTCCCTCCCCGGGATCTCCCTTTTTGGATCGAGATACTCCGGTATCCTAGATCCTTTAATTAAATGTTCCACTAGGATTCTCGATAGAGCCGGTGTTATCGAGAAACCAACACCGTTGAGTGCTGTGAGAGTGTATACGCCCTCTGAGACCTCTCCAACCAACGGGTATGAATCCCCTGTCCCTATACATGGGGCTGAGACCGTGTAGGCTACCCTATAGCTAGCTATGACCCCCCTCCTCGTAGCCCTTCTTATAACCTCTTCTACAACCCATCTATCAACTTTAAAAGCTTCTTCAGGTGTTTCTACAATAACCTTAATCCCATCCCCTAAGGCTATAGTGTCATCCTGCATTTTATTAATGTAATAGCCAATGGAATCGTCTACCACCATGTAATCTATCTTAGGCTCCTCCAGCCTCACAGCCTGGCATTTATACAGTATAGTGTTACGTAAGCCTAAGAGCTCCCTACTCCAAGCCCCAGCCGCCACTATAACAGTACTACCCTTAACCATCCTATCGCCAACCCTTACTACACCGTCCTCGATAACACCCCACCCCTCAACTACATCAACCCCTAAAACCTCCAATTTAGATGATAGAGTGTCAATAAGCCTTCCAACATTAACTCTAAACCCTTCACCCAACGTTATAACCTCATCCTCAAAAGTCTCTACCTCCAACCCTAGACCTCTAAGGTAATCCTCTGAGACCCGTCTAATCCTAACACCGTGCTCTCTAACTCTAGAGGATACGACATCGACGAAACCGGCATCCCTAGACATCCATAAACACAAAGCCCTCTCAACAATTCCAGAGCCTAGCTTGGAATAGAACTCTAGGGTTTCGAGTGACCATTCTAGGAATGGACTGGGCATGTGATACGTTAGTATCCCCGAAGAGCTTCCAGCAACCATCTTAATCAATTCAGGTAAGCCAACTAGAGCAACATTATAGCCTCTCTCCGCTAACATGTAAGCTGTCGAAAGCCCAGCTACCCCAGAGCCCACTACGACGAACTCATACTGCAATCTACCACCTCGGGCTCGATGAGAGGGTCTTAGCCCTATAGTATACACTAGATGCTAAGCCTTAAATAGTTAGAATTAGAGGTTTACATGTATCTGAGGGGTTTTAAATCTCATAGACAGCGATTAAACGTCATCCTATAAGCTAAAATGCTTATAATTAAACATTATATTTAAAAGATAAAATATTACGTTAAACATAACGTTTTTAAACTCCAGCTTACACAATTACATGTATGGTGGTAAGGTTGGGAGAGTTTGAGAAGGATGTTGAGAGGTTGAGAGCTAAGATATTGGATGCGTACACTGAAGCTATAAATGAGCTGAAAGAGTTGGAAGAGGTTGTGATGAAGTGGAGGGGCCCCTTCAGGTTCAGCCGTCTCTACCATGAACTTGAGGATATAGTTGACGATCTTGAGGAGGACTTCGTAGAGGTTAAGAGGAGACTAGGGGAGCTTAGAAGTGAGGCTGAGAGAAGAGGAGATGAGAGTTTAAGGAAGGCTGTTGAGGATTTAAATAAGCTTATGGAAGATAAGGTTAGAGAGTTTAACGCTAAGTATGAGGAGGTAGTTAGAAAAATAGAGGAGTATATCCCAGGTCCTAGGGGGAGGAGAGCACACCACCTGGAGGTTATCCTAGCTCTACCACATAGACTAGCTAGGGTTGTTACAAGGGAGGTTGGTGAAACGCTTAGAGAGGCTTTTGAAGAGGCTAAGAGAGTTGCGGAGGTAACTTCTACTGTTATATCATCGATTAGGCTTAGGGAAGAGGATGCAATGGTTGTGGACGAGTTGGTGGAGGCAGGGGTGTTTAAGAGTAGGAGTGAGGCTGTAGCATTCTTTGTTAGGAGAGGCATAGAGGCTTCTAGGGAGTGGCTTGAGAAGGTTAGAGAGAATATAAAGAGGATTAGGGAGCTGCAGGAGGAGGTTAGAAGGGAGCTAGGAGAAGGTAGGGTCTAGGCCCTCGCTAGCCCAGGGAGTGCAGACCTTAGAGATTATCCTCCTAAGATCTTCATCAACAACCCCCTCCACTTCAGCTATATTTCTACAGTTAACACTCAACCCCCCTATGGCGAGCCTAGCATAGCCTTTATACTGAGCGCCCTCCGGGGGGCTTTTACCCTTAAGATCTAAGACTGTAATACCTAAATCCTTCGGGGGGCTTTCTAGTTTTAAAGCTACACTAGCCATAATAGAGGCTCTCCTAGCTTCCCTTGTAGCACCTCTAGCTTTGTAACTTTCTTCTCCAACCATAACTATCGATACCCCAGCTTCGGCTGCTAGGAGGGTTAGCAATGCTATGCTAGCGTGGGTATCAACATCCATCATCTCGACAGCGTTATTCAAACCTAGCATTATAGGTGCCTTGATACTCTTTGAAAGCTCACTCGCGGTTATGATGGATTGAAGGAGCCCCCTGTTAACTGGGGGGTTTACAACTGGGTCGAGCACCACACTCCGATAACCCAGACTTAAAGCCTGCTCGTATGCTCTCCTCAGCTCGTAAACCCTCGTTCTCCAGGAGCTCGTAAGCTCTGGGATTATAACGTAGGCCGCCCTATCTCTAAGCCCCTCCGGTATCGATGCGAGGCCCCCCCTGGTCAGGCTCATAGCTATGTGAGCCCCCATATCCACGGCATCAGCTAGAACATCTAGATCTCCGGGGTCCGCTGCAACAGGCTTACCTAAGCTCAACACTCTATCTAGGGCGTCGAGGTAGACTCTTCTATCTAAGCCTGGCTGAGAGCTTAGAACAAGTATATCAGCCCCCTCAGAGGATCTATAGGCTGAATCTGCTAAGACCTCATCTAAACCCCTACCCTCATGGATGTATATATCTGATGCTACGAGTATAGGTGGAGGTCTAAGCGGCACCCCTAGGCCTCTTATGTTGAACGCATGTTTAGCTTCAGTTACAACATCCCTGTAAACCCTCTTTGAAACCTCAACCATGATTTTAACCCCTACAACCTTTTCAGCCTGAACTCTTGGACTTAGAACCTCGGGGCCCACGAGCTCCAGTATGTATGGAAGTGTTTTAGGAGAGATAGTCCCCTTAACAACCCTACCACTAAGAGAGGAGTAATCGTAAGGCGATAATCCAGGAGTTATAGCGTAGTCAAAGCTAATACCTCTAAGAGCCTCCCATACACTACCTGGATCCAAGCTTTTAACATTAACAACCTCAACACTATAACCTAGAGCTTCAACCTTCTCAGTAATAAGCGGATCCCATTCCCTAAGGGTTGTTATAAGAGCTATCTTCAAACCTCAACCCCCCATCTCTGAATAAATACACGTTAATATAATTCTAGGTTACCTAGAATATATGGAGGGTGTAGGGTTAGAGTGAGCGAGGAGTCTAGAGGTCTAAGAATCGACCATTACAAGAAGGGTTCGGGGGTTCAAAGCGGTAGTTATAGAGAGGTCGCGGAGAGGATGAAGGAGTTGCAGAGACAACAGTCTATGGCCGTCGCTAACATGATGAAGATAAGATATAAAATAGTTGTTATGAGTAGTAAAGGAGGCGTGGGTAAATCCCTGGTAACATCGAGCTTAGCGTCAGCCTTAGCGCTCCAAGGGAGAACTGTTGGAGTTCTAGATGCCGATTTCCACGGCCCATCCATACATAAGATGTTCGGGATACCAACAGGCTACGGGATGCTCGCTAGGATGGATGGAACCATAGACCCTGTTACGGTACCACCAGGTGTTAAAATAGCCTCCTTAGGCCTCCTAGTCCCTAGAGATGATGTGGCTCTCATATGGAGAGGCCCTATTAAGGCTAGTGCTATTAGGGAGCTCTTAGCCTACGTTAACTGGGGACCTTTAGACTACCTACTCGTAGACCTGCCCCCAGGGACTGGGGATGAGCCTCTCACAATAGTGCAGTCTATGCCTAGGCTTAGCGGCATAATACTCGTGACAATACCAAGTGATGTATCGAAATCTGTTGTAAAAAGAGCTGTGGCGTTCGCTAGTAAGATGAAAACACCTGTTATAGGCATAATAGAGAATATGAGTTACTATAGGTGCCCTCACGGAGACGTAATATACATATTCGGGAGAGGTGCGGCCAGAGAGATAGCTGAAGAGTATGGAATCCCATTCCTAGGAGCTATACCACTAGATCCTAGGATTAGGGAGTGCAATGACACGGGTAAAGTGTTCATATCCGAATACCCTGACTCCGAGGCTGCCCAGGTTGTGAGGGATATTGCAAGCAAGGTAGTGGATATGGTTGAGAATGGTAAAGCTCGTGTACCCGAGGTTAGAGATGAGGAGGAATAGTTGTTACACAACTCCAAGCCTTGTAGCTACATCCCTAGCGTTAAATCCTGGAGCTAGCTTCACATATGCCTTCTTCTCCCCCCTACTCGTTATCAACGTCCTAACCTTCTCAACCTTAACCTGGAAGAGGTCTTCGAAAACCCTTTTAACATCGTGCTTCGAAGCCCTCCTATCAACAATCAATGTAATCACGTTCTCTCTATCCATGAGATTTGAGGCTTTCTCGCTAAAGTGCACTCTTATAATTAAATTTTTTCTAGCGTCCTTCATAAGGAGATCACCTTAAACCTCTCCTCAAGACCCTTGAGAGCCCCTATTGTTATGAAAGTCAGCCTACCTGGGTGAGCTCCGGGAGCTAGGTGTAGCACACTAACTAAGCTTGGTAGTACTACGTCGACGCCAGGTAGGTTTCTAACGGATCTAGCGAAGGGGGATTCTACATCTTCTAGGATAAATAGTATGCTTTTAGGCTCCTTATACCTCCTCCCCCTCCTCTTACCCTTACCAGCCCTCCACCTAGTACCCTCACGGGCCCTCTCAACATCCTCGTAGAGCCCTAGTTTTCTCAGGAGCTCTGTAGAATCACGTGTTTTAGAGATGCCTGTGAGAACCTGGGATTCAACAACAACTGGGACCGCTGGAGCTGAGAACTTATGACCTCTAGCTTTAACAATATCTACTACAGCCGTGGCGGAGAGGGCGCTTATAGTCCCTAGAATCCTCTCTCTCCTATTAACCCTCTCCCATATCCTAGCATCAACTCTAGGAGGAAATGCCGCCATACCACCTCTAGCTGAGTGTATGAAAGCCGCCCTCCTACTACCCTTAACCCTTGGAACTCTAGCTATACCATAACCTATACCAAGGCTTTCAGCTGTAGTCCTCTTACCAGCCATAGGATCCCTACCTTTAGGCTGTAAACGAGCTGTAAACTCGCTTAGGAAAACCCTTCTAATCAAATCCCTTCTAATAGGGAATCTAAATATGTCAGGTAATGTTATTACATCAACCTGGCTACCGTCGAGAGAGTATACGGGTACGGTGATGGGATCTCTCAAGTATAGGAGGAGGCTTGAGTAGATCATGGACATCACCATCTAGTTGCCCTGCTTACTCTCCAAGCTTATATAAACTATCTTGGGTTTAAGCGCACCATAGCTTAAATACCATGAAGGAGGCCTTATAGGCCATCTTAGAACTACAGGCCTCTTAACAGTACCAGGTATAGTGCCGGCTAGCACTACATACTGGCTTCTAACAATACCGTAGTTTAGGAAGCCCCCTGCAGGCGTTATAACGTAGCCGTTATCACTTATGGATAGTATCCTCTTATTATACTCCGTCCTCCTATGGAACCCCATCTGACCCGCCTGAGGAATCTCCCACCAACTACCAGCAGCAGACCCTCTAGCTCCGGGGCCGCTCCTACTACCTTTCCTATGTTTATGCCACCTAGGTAACTCCTTCACACCCCACCTCTTAACAACCCCCTGGAACCCCTTACCCTTAGTAACAGCTATTACGTCAACGGGCTGCCCCACCTGAAACACCTCGTCAACAGTTATAGTCTTACCTAGCTTGCCTACAGCATAATCATACAAGGCCTTAATATCGCTAACACCGCCAACCTTAACTTCCAGTACATCGGGTTTCTTCTTACTCAAACCCCCTGTAAGCTTCGGTTGAGATACCACCAGCAACCTCACATCGACAGCCTTTGATAGAAGCTTCTCCAACTCTTCCAACTCATCCTCGAGGTTAACAGAGCCTAGGGTAGTAATCCTCCTATGTAGCTCAAGCTCTGGAGGAGGTTGAACTCGTGCCTCACCTAACGTATACAGACCTCTATTAATATCGTAACCGTAAAGCCTTAAAGCTAGAACGTAGAGGGGAGGGGTTTCAACGATAGTTACAGGTACGAAGACCTCCCTACCACTAGTAGGACTCCCAGGGATGTCGTCCACAACGTAGACATGAGTCATCCCAACCTTATAACCTAGAAACGCTAGAGGCAATGGTCTTCCATTATCAACCTGAGGCCAGGACTTAACTCTAGGCACTAATCTCGAAGCTCTCTTTCTAGGTGAAAACCCTAAACTACCCCTCTTAGGTGCATGCTTCTTCCTAGCACCCACAGGTTAAACCCCCTACGCCAGTAATGTCCTAGATTTAACCTTATAAGCTTATAACACTAGCCTTTATCCACTCTAAAACAGGTTGTTGATGGTGGCTTTTGAAACTAAGGGCTAACATATGTGGTTTTAACTACAACCATTCCACTTCCCATCCTCTTAAACCTATCCTAGCTCTCCGCTAGCTTTCCCAACTAGATCTATGGTTGTCAACGTTGCAATCATAGCCTCTTCCGTTCTCACTGTTAACGTTCCCTGATTCGGGATTGTATTGAGTATCACATCATATATATCGTGTTTTGTGTACTCATAGGGGCACCTGTAAGGGCCTCCGAATATGACGAGAAGACCTTTAGACTTGTTTTTAAGCTCTTCTAAAGTTCTAAGAGCTTTAGGAGAGCAGTCCCCATACTTACTCGATAGTATTATAGTGTAGCCTCTCCTCCTATAGCTTTCAACTAAAACCTCTAGATCTGAGATTGTTTTAATTCTAAAGCCTGTATAGAGGTTGCCCCAGCTGGACTCCTCGACCTCGAATCCCTCACCACCAACTCTCTTCACCCTAACTGTTACAATACTACCAGGTTTATAGTAGCCTCTTAGAATCCCGTAACCCGCTCTCCCAAGATATGCCTTACATACACCCTCCTCACACGACTCTATGTAGGAGTCAAGCTTATCACCAGGCCTTAGCTCCTCTGGAACCTCGTGGTTACACGTTCTTAGCGGTGGCAGGAGCCCCGATGCTTTAAGCTCCCTCCTAAGAGGATGAACCTTCCTCCTTAGATGGGGAGGTGTTGTCATGTACTCTAGTAGTAGTCTTAACAGTCTCAGATCCCCACTTGTGGTTTCACGATCCTTATATAATACAACCTCATCAACCCTATGAATGGCGAGAACCCTACCTACGATACCGGCTTTAACAGTTTTAAGTTCTAGCGTATCCTCGGTAACCAGGATACTACCTGGTATCGCTACGGCTAGTCTCTTAGACCTCCTAGGCGGAGGCCAGGTATAGCAGGTCATTACTTCTTGCCCTTAACCTGTTTACCCTGTTTCCCCCCTTTAGATTCCGAAGCCTCCTCTTTCTCCTTACCCTTCTCAAGGCCTGTGAAGAGTGTTGTTCTCTGCCTTCCACCCACTACCTACCACCTCTCCTGGTTACACCCACTAGGGCTTTTTATAACCTATCCTCCTATAGAGTTCCTCAATCTCAGCTGAGACTCGTAGATCTCTCTCCTCGTAATCCCTGTAGCCTATCAGCTTGTAGAAATCCTCTCTCGACATCATCCTATCTAGAAGGCTCTTCTGCGTACCCTGTGATTTTAACACCTCCAAAGCCTCTCTAGCTGCCCCTAGTGAGATTCTAAATAGTGTAGCTGGGAATATAACCACTTTGTACCCAGCCTCTCTAAACTCCTGGACCGATATGTAGGGTGTTTTACCGAACTCGGTCATGTTAGCTAGGAGTGGTGCTTTAACCCTCCTAGCAAACTCTCTGAACTCCTCCAAGCTTCTAAGAGCCTCGGGGAATATCACGTCGGCCCCCGCCTCTACGTAGAGCTGGGCTCTCTCAATAGCCCCCTCAAGGCCCTCAACATCCCTAGCATCAGTACGAGCTACTATAAGAGTATCCCTCCTCCTAGCGTCAACAGCAGCCCTAATCTTCTTCATCATATCCACAGCTGGGATAACACTCTTACCCGGTAGGTGACCGCACTTCTTAGGCATAACCTGATCCTCAATCTGTATAGCCGCAGCCCCTGCATCTTCAAGGTCCCTAATAGTCCTAGCAACATTAATAGCCTCGCCAAAACCAGTATCAGCATCAACTATAAGCGGAACCCCAACAACCCTAGTAATATACCTAGTCATAGTAGCTAGCTCAGACAACGTAATCAAACCAATATCAGGCATAGCTAGAAAACCTGTTAACGCAGCCCCAGACAGGTACAAAGCCTCAAAACCCATCCTCTCAGCAAGAAGAGCAAACACAGGCCCGTAAACCCCAGGAGCGACAATGATATCCCTCGACCTAAGAAGATCCCTCAACCTACCGCCAGGATCCTCCAGAGACCCCCTATAGAGGAACGCCATAAAACCTAACACCACGATTAACATTAGAAGCTAAGACTTAATAGCTCAACTTTGCGCATCCACACTATCCACCGACAGCTCTCTGAAACACTTTTCTATGTGATTGATTTAAGGGTATATATAATGTATGGTCACCTCTTTAAGCTACCTATGGCACTAGTATTATTTTAGTGTTTCCAGTAGTTGTGCTATTAACGCTACTAGGGTTAATATCAGGATTAATAAAGATTAGCTACATTGATCTCGGAATCTAACACCTACTGAGCTAGAATCGACTATGATCCCTTCCCGTATCCTGGGAGACTTAAAAAGCCTCCTTCGAGATGTTTATCAGATATCCGCTCTAAAACACTCACATCACATTTCAGCATCTCCATTCTTTAAGACATCACAGTTCGGGGCTGGGAGCCTCGGCTCGGTAGGACTATGGAGATCTCCATTCCCACACCGAGCGGCTCGATCAAAGCCGCATTAACCTAGCCTTAAACTTCTTCATCCCCACCTTGAAAGGCGAGGCTTCCAGTTGTAAACTACGCCTAGTAGACGTTCCATAAAGAGCTTCATGTAAATAGTGTGAGTATAATGGAAACCTGACCATCTCATTGCGTTATCCTAGTTCCTTCCTCTAAGTCGAATATGTGTAAGTTTCTTATGTTAATGTTTATTTTAACTAAACCCTCTTTTGTGCTCAGCTTACCCGAGTGCTTTGCTTTCAACAGTATATCCCCTATCCTTACATGAATTATTTCTTCGCTTCCTAGATTCTCCACTAGTTCCACGACTCCTTTGAGTTGTACTAAGTCAGGTTCAATAAGCTTTTCACCTAGGTGTACGTGCTCGGGTCTAATTCCGACAGCTACTGTTTTACCCCATAGGTTTCCTAACGCTTTACTAAGATGTTGGGGGATTTGAATTTTAAGATCTCCAGCTATTAGAGCATTGTCTTCAACTTTAGCTTTAAATAAGTTCATGGGAGGTGTTCCTATGAATTCTGCTACGAAGATATTAGCTGGTTTATTGTATACCTCGTCAGGTGATCCTATCTGTTGTATGACGCCTCTGTTCATAACAGCTATCCTGTCAGCTAGTACCATAGCTTCGATTTGATCGTGGGTTACGTAGATGGTCGTCATGTTAAGTTTTCTTTGTAGCTTTTTAATCTCCGCTCTTGCATGGAGTCTTAGGAGTGCGTCTAAATTACTTAGGGGTTCATCCATTAAGAGGACTTTAGGGTTAAAGGCTATCGCTCTAGCTACAGCAACTCTCTGTCTCTCGCCTCCAGATAGCTGGTGAGGGTATCGGCTGAGTAGGTGTTCTATTTTAAGCATCTCCGCAACCTCCCTAACTCTACGCTTTATCTCGTCGTCTCTAAGACCTTTGAGTCTAAGTGGTAGAGCTATGTTATCGTAGACGATCATGTGAGGCCATATAGCATAGCTCTGAAACACCATAGCCACACCTCTCTTGTTAGCTGGAACTTCTGTTACATCAACTTCGTCAAAGAAAACTCTGCCACTATCGGGTCTCTCAAGGCCAGCTATTATCCTTAGCGTAGTTGTTTTTCCACAACCACTAGGCCCTAAGATTACGAGAAGCTCGCCTCTCTCCACTTTTATGCTAACATCTTTAACCGCTACTACATCGCCATAGCTCTTAGTTACTCTTTCAAGAGTTACGCTAACCATGCTTCATCACCTAGTAGTCCCCCACATTACCACGAGGTACTTGCGAATATACGCCATTATTAAGATTGCTGGGAGAACGAGAAATAGAATGGATGCGAACTTAAATGGATCGGGAGCTACACCTCTTGTACCACCTCCGAAAGCTGTTATAACGAATGCTGGTAGAGTTCTCTCGGTTAACGTTAAGACTGAAGCTGCAAAAACCTCATTCCAGGATATCAGGAAGGCGAAGAGAGCTGAGGCTGTAATGCCAGGAAGGGCTAGAGGAGCTGTTATTCTAAGGAATACCTGGAGTCTACTCATACCAAACACGAACCCTACCTCTTCTAGGTCCCTTGGTATACTAGCAAAGACGTTAGCTGTTATTAAGATGACAAAGGGTAGCGCTAAAGCTGTGTGAACTAAGGCCAAGCCAACAATACTGTCGTATAAGCCAATAGTTAAAAGTACTTTAGCTATAGGAACTGCAATCAATGCCACTGGGATTAGTCTAAACGATAGGACAAACAACTTGACGGAATCCCTTCCTCTGAAAACAAACCTCCCTAGAGCATACCCAGCTGGAACCCCAAGTATAACACATAACATCACCACTAGAACGCCAACCTGGAGGCTTCTTACTAAAGCACTGTGTGCTCCAAGAGTTAGAAGTAACTTCACATTATCTAGAGTATAAGCTTGAAGGCTAAGAGGTATTATAGTGAAGCTCCTATAGTAATATTCTATTCTAATGAATGCTGAGAGTAAACTCAGGAATAGTGGAGCTAGGATCCACGTCACGATTGTTAAGGCAATAAAGTAAGATAATAGAGATTTAATAAAAATCCTCATAGTGCTCACACCTCATATCTAACCCTTAGAACTCTAATGTATAGAATGCCTAGTGTTAAAGTTATGAAGCCTATTAATAGCGCGTAGACGGAAGCTACGTGAACGTTAAACCTCTCGGTAAACCAATAATATGTTATTGTTGATAAAACTGGAATGTCAAGGCCTGAGAGCACTAGAGGGGTTGCGTAGACCTGTAAGGCGAATAGGGTTCTTATAACGAGAGCTGATTCTATAGCCGGTTTAAGTAGGGGTAGGATTATATGTCTAAGTTTATCTAGGAAGTTAAAACCGAAGACATCCGCTGCCTCGAAATACTCCTTGTTAAGTAACTGTATGCTAGCATATAGTATTATGAATACCAAAGCAGTAGTTCTCCAAACCTCGGCTAGCACTATAGCTATAAATGTCCTATCGCGGAACGCGTAGCCGAAGAACTGTATGGGATCTTCAATGACGCCTAGTGAGAGTAAAAACTTGTTAAAGTAACCTGTAGGTGAAAGCATTGCATACCATATTAAGGCCGCTGCAACATCGCTTAAAGCAAGTGGTACTATGAATATGTAGAAGACCAGCTGCGAGACTTTGAATTTGTATGTGAAAAAGTAGATCGCTGCAAGAGTTGCTATGATGAAGTCAAGTGTTATGACAGCGAGTATTATTGCAAAGGTGTAGAAGAGAGCCTCGTTAAACTTATAATATTTATATGCCACTATGATGTTATTAAATGTAAGTTCACCGGTTACTGGATCCCTTAGGGCTAGGTTTACAGCGTATAGGATGGGGTAGCCCATAACTAGCATCATGTATAAAAAACTTGGGATTAAAAATATGTAAGGCGTGTGGAGTACTCCTGGTAGTGTAGACCTTTTAACGTGCATCAGCTCAGCGGCACCCCAACGGCCTCGAATATACTAATCAACCTCTTCATCAACTCGTCTAAGACCATCCTTATATCCTCGCCCCTTAGCACTATCCTTTCAAAGGCCTCTCTATACGTTGAGCTAAACTCTCCACCCTTACCACCGAGTGGTGGTATGAATACGGGTATGCCATCTTTACTAGCTAGCAACCTACTGGAGCCTTCGACGATCTTACCTACAGGCCCTGTCACCCTAACCTCCGCTTCTACCGTTGTAGGTAGCCATCCGACCGACTCGGCAACTCTAGCTTGCACTTCTGGTCTTGTTAAAAACTCTATGAGCTTCCAGGCTTCATCCTGGTTTGAAGCTCCTTTAGGTATTGCTAGTCCGCCGAGAACTATTATGTAACCTCTACCTTTCGGACCTGCGGGGACGGGTGCTACTGTGAATTCCTCTGGTTTAGTTGTTATAGCAGCTCTAATCCTGGCTATGTGATCCCAAGCTATCCAAACCTCTTCCCTTAGTAGAGGCTCTGCCATGGCATCCCATGTAGTGCTAGCTGGGTTAACATATCTCCAGAGCTCCTTCAAATACTCCCATGCTCTTACGGCATCTAAGCTGTTAAACTCCTTAGCTTGATATCCCGTGTACGACGGATACAGGTAGCCGTGAAGGAACCTGTGGAATAAGCCTCCTGGTGCAACCGGGAACCCTACTAGCTTCTTCCCAGTAGCATCCGTTATCCTCTTAGCCCACTCTAGTAGGGCATCGTAAGTCCACTTCTCAGACCCCTTAACCACATCCTCCTTAGTTAAACCCGGTGGCAGATAGTCGAAAGCCTTATTATTTATAACCATAACGTAAGTCCCTATAATCCACGGCACATACACCTTAACACCTTTATAGTAGGATGCCTTCTCAACACTCTCAAAGAACGTTCTCTTTCCTAGTACACCGAACCTCCCTAAATCCTCAACCCAACCACGAGCAGCGAAAAACTCAATCTCAGTACTTAGAGCTCCAATAAGATTTGTCACAACACGACCGGTCGTAACCTCAGCTTCAATCTTAGAAGCCATCTCAGCATAGCCTAACGGAACAAACTCGACTTCAATTCCGGTTTCTTTCGTGAAATCCTTCAAAAGCTCCCTCACAAAAGCCTGCTCAGTTGCAGGAGCCAGTTGCGTAGATACCCAGACAAGCTTAACCGCTTTAGGAGGAGGTGTTTGAGGTGTAGGTGTAACCTTCGTAGGCGTAGGTGTAGGAGCAATCTCTTCGGCAGGTCTCAACAATAAAAATAGACTAGCAACCAGTATGACGAGGATCACTAATCCAGCAAGTATGACTCTAGATGATACCAAAATTCACACCTCCCTTCATATCACTATACTCTTTGATAAAGAGGGTTGATAAAGCTTAGCTATCAGTTATGTAGTCAAAAATCATAGAGTAAACTTAGGCTTAAACGATACTTTTCATAGTAGTAGAATTTATAAGAATGTTTTAGGAGCGGCTAGAACTAGGAAAGCGTTGGAATGGTAGTTAAGGTTAAGAAAGAACCATACAGCTATGCTTAAACCCTTTCCTAAAGATTATAACAGGTATAAGTTGCTGTTTACTATGATGTTTATATAGGTTGAGGTGATGTTTACAGATATAAGCCCATTATTTTAAATTCTGTCTACTTCTAATTATTATATATGATCTTCTCCCTGACTTAGAAGATGTTTCCCTATTTCTTTGAGATAAGGGTTTTAAGCTCTCTTACTTAGTACTTTGCTGAATACAGCATCACTAAAGTTTAACCTCCATCTTCCTAGTTGAAACTTTCGTCTCTTAAAGCTGTTATTTCAGAGTTAAAGCTCTAAAACTGACAAGTTCCGGAAACTTTTTCTTATACTAAACAACATATCTTTCATGAGTTCCGGCTGGGAGTTTAAGCCTTTTCCTTCACCTCTCTTTAAAAGAGCTTCAGAGAATAATATACTCCATACTTAACCGTTTTTGCTTAGTCTCACCATGTTATGAATTCTTTTAAGTTCCAAGTGTTATATACCATAAGCTGAGGTCTGTTTAAGCTTGAGTTTCCAGAGGGGACAGTTTTATAGGGTTATTCAGTTTAACATTGAGGATCCGTATGGTTTTTACGCTGATAGGATTAATGCTTGGTCTATTGTTGAAAGGGCTTTGAGAGCTCATGCTAATACTTTGATTGTGTTTGCTAGGGATCCCTGGGGTAGAGTCTTCTATAGAGATAGCAAGGTTTACCCTAGGCATCCTAATGCTCTTCTCGACCTTGAGGAGTTGAGGTTGCTGGCTAGGAGGAGAGGGTTAAACTTGATTATAATGGTTTGTCATACTGCTAACAGGTTTATTTATAGGAGGCATCCTGAGTACGCTCAAAGGAATAGAGACGGGGAGGTTATAGTCTTAGAGCATTTTCCTACTGCTAGGAAGGTTAGGGATCCTCATTGGCCTCAGATATGCCCTAATAGTCCTGCTCTAGAAGAGTATTTTGTACCTGAGGCTCGTGAGGCTACGGGTAGGATTAGGCCTGAGGGTGTTCTCTTGGATAGTTTTAGGTACATGCCCGATCCACCTAAGGCTTGTTACTGTAGCTATTGTAGGGCTAAGTTTAAGAGTGAGTATGGGGTTGATCTACCTAGTGTTATGGATGAGGAGGATCCAGCGTTTAGGTTGTCGTGGGAGTGGAGGTATAGGGTTACTGTTGAGGCTATGAGGAGGATCAGGGATGCTATTAAGGAGGAGAAGGGTGATACGCTCTTCCTCTATAACAGCCACCCGGTTGGGTGGGCTGGTAGGGGTAATATTGTTGTTGAGAAGGCTAGGGATATACTGGATGGTGTTTTCGCTGAGGCAAGCGAGTTCGATGTTGTAGACTACTCCCTCATAGTGATGGCTACTAAGCTGACTAGAGCTCTACTAGGTGAGGGGAAGCCTGTGTTTGTTAGTAGAAATCTCTTCTACACGCTTAGAACGACCCAGTCTACTACCAGGATAGCTGTTAAACAGGGGGTTAGGGCTATTGTTGCTGCTGGAGGGCACCCTGTGGCTACCATGTTCTCAAGCCAGTTCTTCGAGGATCCAAGGGCTTTAGATTACCTAGCTGAGGTTTACGAGGAGCTTGAAAGGCTTGAGGAGTACCTGGTAGACGTAGAGCCCATTAGCTATGCTGCTGTGGTTTTCAGCAGCGAGACCCATGATAAGTACTTCTGGGAGAGGCCTGATGTGTATTTGGCTGAGCTTGAGGGTTTAACGCAGATAATAGCTTCAAGCCACGTTCCGGTGGAGCTCCTCTCAATGGTAGACTTGGAGCGTAAGGCTAGAAACTACAAGGTCCTAGTACTCCCATCAACTGCAGTACTTAGCTCTAGGGATGAAGGGGTTCTAGAAGGCTATGTGGAGAACGGTGGGGTTCTAGTAGCTACAGCTGAATTCGGCGTTATGAGCCCTGATTACACCTATAGGCATTCACTAGCACTGGAAGATATCATGGGTGTTACATTCGAAGGCTTCCTCAGGATGGGCTACTCGTACCTCCACCTAAACGTATCCCCCACCATATACAATGAGTACTGGAGCGGCCTCCCAGAATCAATAGTCTTCGGTGACCAGAGTATCAGGTTCGAGAAGGGTAGGACTGAGAGGGTACTGGGAGACCTAGTTAGGGTTAGGTCTGTAACATCTAAAGTCCTAGCCTTAGTAAGAGCACCTAAAGCCCCCTATGGTTTCGAGTACACGCTAGGTAGGAGCACACCACCCCCAGACTCAACTCTTGAAAAGGTAGCAGGGGTGATCATGGCCGAGCACGGCAGAGGATCTATAATATACTACTCAGCTAGAGTTGGAGCACACTATAGTAGACTAGGGCACCCTGACTACGCAGAGCTCATCCTCAGACCTCTAAACAAGCATGCTCCAAAACCACCAATCAAAGTCGAGGCCCCAGAGACTATACAAACAGAGTTCTATAGGAAAGGAGACAGACTGGTAGTTCACCTAGTAAACCATACCTATAACCAGAGGATACTAACAGCACCCACAGGACCCAGCAAACAATCACTCCCACCGTACATACCACCATACAGCGTACACCCACCCAGAACCATAATCCCAGTCAACAACATAATACTAGAATTGCATAGCGAGACAGACGAGAAGCACACAGCTTACAATGCCATAACAGGACAAAAACTTGAAGTAGTAAGAGAGGAGGGTAAAAACATAATTAAGCTAAACCAGCTCAACGAATACGCATTAATAGTCATAGAGCCAAGATACTAGCGTTAACCGCACCTATAGAACACCCTTCAACTACTAAAAAGAATATGAGCTACCCTACGCTCTCTCAACAATCTAAAATAATTTCATAGCTTAACCACCCAAACTGAACCCTTCCCACTCCTCTTCCTAGTCATGAAACGTTCAACATAGAAATTTAACCTCTCTGGAGCTTAAGCAAACCGATAATGTTTCCCTAGATATGTAAATGAAAACAAAATCGACGAACATAAAAACTATAACAACATCTGAACCTCCAACCTACCTAGGAATCCTTATAGCAAACATTGTCTACGCTGAACTCCCCCAACCCCGATGTAGACTTGTTGGGAGCTTAAAGCCCTCCATTACTGTTTATGGGGTTGGTTCAATATAAGTACTTTTCCTTGGACTATGCATAGGCTGTGAACTGCTAGTATGTTGATCATGCCGCTTCCGGTAGATTGGTTTTAAAGTTTTCTATTGTTAGTTTTAAGGGTATAATAGGCGGTTCCTTTGACTTCCTTTAAGCTGTCTATGGTATTAGTTTTAGTGTCTCCAGTAGTTGTGCTATTAACGTTACTAGGGTTAATATTAGGATTATGAAGATGGCTATTGTTAGTCTTGAGATTCTATTTTCAATGTTGGATGTTCTATTTTCAATTGTAGATGTTCTATCCTGTATTGCGGTTGTGGTTTCCTGGATTGTTGTTGTGGTTGCCCCTATCTTTGATAGTGAATCGTCTAACTTAGATGTTATGTTTGAGAATGTTGCTTCAAATATCTCTACCACGTTTTTTACAGTATCAACTTTATCCTCTACCTTGTTGAACCTCTCTCCTACGCTCTCAATCACACCTATCATGTTTTTAAACTCTTTTATATCCCTTGCTACTTCTTCGACTTTCGACGCAAGATCTTTAATTGAGTCCTTTGTGGGTATATTCTCTAGGGATGAGCTCACGTTCTTGCCTAGATCGTCTATGGATGTTGTAATCCTCTTCTCCGCCTCAGATAGGTCTGATTTCGTTGCGACCTCTCTTATCATCGCGTTAACCATGGCCATCCTGAGATCTGGGTCTAGCATGAGCTCTGCTAGCAGTATTCTGAAGAATTTCCTCCTAAGCTCAGCGTTCTTCTCCATCTCCTCTAGAACCTTCGCTGCTAGAGACACCGGCTTCCACCCCGCTAACTATGCTATCTCCTAGCATAGCTTTATAGTTGTATGCATAAATTCTTAGGGGAGGTCTATCGCCAACTCTTACATAAGCTTCACCAACAGGTAGTCTTAGTAGCTTATCGACCTCCTCAAGGCCGAGTCTCCTAGCTAGCTCTGCATAGTTCTTAGTGAAGCCCCCGAAGGCTACTACAACCCTCGTGTTGTCTAGGATAGCCTGGGGTAGATCTGATGGCGATTGAGTTGCGTAGATAACATATAAACCTTTACTTCTACCCTCTCTAAGCGCCATAATCATGTGGTTAGCCGATCCTATAGACACTCTCCAAGCCTCATCAACAACTAGAACCACCCTGCCTGGAAGCCCTTTCTCGGAAGCCTCTAGGACTAGACTGGAGACTATAAGACTTGAAGCTACATTCCTATCCTCATTCCCAAGGTCTGTTAAATCGTACACTACAAGCCCCCTCTCTATAAGCGAGCCCCTACACACGTCAACCTTACCCTTACCCCAACCTGCCTCAACACTAGACTTGACCAGCTCTTCTGCAACCCCGTCGAGTCTCGGTAGAGGGATACAATAACCACCTGGTCTAACAACCTTCGAAGCAACTTTTGAAAGGAGGTTTCTAAGATCGCCCTTAGGGTCTATAACTAAAACCATGTACGGGTCTAACCTTACATCACTAAGCATGCCCAGCTGGGCAGCTATCCCAGCAAGCATAACAGTCTTACCTCTACCCGTGGGCCCTAAGACTCCTATGTGAGCTTCAAAATCCCTAGGCCAATCTAGAACTAAAACTCCCTCACTGTCAACCATCCTACCTAAGATCACCCCCCTCCTATCACTAACATCATCCTCTGTAACCAGGATTACAGGCGCGTTCACAGCACTCTCAACTGGCGGCACGCTTGCAATCAACCCCTCTACAACGTCGAAGCTACTACCAAGCTTTCTCAACGTCACACCCGCCTCCGCCTCAACAAGACTTCTGAAAGCCTCAACAACCCTCTGGTTATCGGGGTCGCCTTGAGGCAACCATAGTACTATGCCTAGGGAGCCTACGTACGGTTTGTGATCTTTAGCTACGGTTCTGTATAGCTCGTTAAGAAACCTAAGCCTCTCAGCGTATCTAACATGCTTTGTAGCGTTGTAAACTAGCTCAACCTTCCTAATCTCATCCTCAATGAACCCCAATAGCTTCCCAGACTCCACTTTAAACATGCTCGACGTGAACGTGACACTAACCCTCATGGACTTAGCTATCTCAACAAGCCTCTCAGCCACCCCTCCATCGCCACCTGAGGGAATCCTATCAGCTACGAGGGCGTAGCCTACTAAAGTGCTACCGCCAATATTAACCTTGAGCTCCTCGCCTTTCCTAAGCCTAATAGGTATCCTTAGCTCCCTTGAAGCCAGTATATTCCTCAAGAGTATGATGAGGGATAACAGGGCTAGGGTTACTATCAACATGTCTAGGATGCCGACCAAGCTAAGCCACCCTTACCGGAACCCTATCCCTACCTCCAAGTATCCTAGCTAGAGCCCCGGTAGCTAGGAATAGCATGAAGACATATATGGTTGGAACAGTGAGATAGTATAGTATGAATGCTTTAAGTAGATTCACATCAATGAACTTCAACTCCTCTGAAAGCCTTTCCACGTAATCCTGTAATCCCTCGTCTGAGGGGAGGTGTGGTTGGCTACAACCATTGATTTGAACCATCACCTCGTAGACACCAGCACTACCCGCATTGAGCTTGGAGTAGACTCCATTAACACCCCTCCATGCCCACTCACCACTAGCCATTACATAATTGGATGTTATGTTTAGGTTACAGTACTTAGGGTACCTAATTTCAATAAAATCCCCTAGGTTTAGATATGATGTTATGGCAAACCAGCTCCCACCGTCGACAACCTCGAAATCGGTTACCGAGGAGTACGCTAGTATTAGCGGGTACTTTGATATGATGATGTGCGGAGCTCTAACAACCACCTCCTGCCCATTAGAGTACTCCTGAGCTCTCAACGGCCTAGGTTTTAAAGGGAATAAGACGCCATCGAACTCTATGTAGGCATACACTTCTGAGGCTGGCATCATAACCATGCCACCCTCTAGGTACTTTGACTTAGCATAGCCACCCCCATCAACCATGTATGATGCTATAACACGTCCACTACTATCCATTAGTACTAACACTCCATAAGCTATAGGGTCACCCCTACTACTTTCAACCCTCACCTTTAACAACCTATAGTCTACAGTAACCTCCGGAGTCTGCGGTTTGCTCGCAAAGCTCGATATGAATAGTGGGAGCGTTTGGAGACCTATACTGAATACTAGGATGAAGGCTATAAGCCACGCTCCGGCACCTCTGGTAATCCTAAATGGTGTAGCGTAGAGTACTACTCCAAAAGCCACTAGTACCAGGCCGTAGTTGTACACTAGCTCAGCTATTCCAGCAAGGGTTGTCAGGAATAGTATGGCTAGAGTTGCAGCTCTATCTAAGGGTAGCGCTACAGCATAAACAGGCCCGGCTAACCTTGCCACTTCAGGGATAGCAGTTAGTGCTGCAATCACCATCTTCAAGTTCAGAGACACGCTTAGTGCCGCTGAATACCATAGGTTGAAGAGAGTCCACGAGCCCCCCAGCATTAATGCTAACCTGTTGCTCGTGGAGTATAGGATGGCGTAGATCGTAGCTAGGAACAAGGCTAGAACCCCATCCCATAATAGCTGGGGTCCCCACCTCTTCACGGTAGAGAATGGTAGTGGTAGGGCGTACACTAGAACCCCAATGTAAAATGTTAGTATAGCTAGTTTAACAGCTAACACCACTAGGTAGGCTGGGTCCATTACCCTAACACCGCCCATCTAAAATCCTAGACCTTGAGCTATGAGGCTAGCTATGTATGTAACAACCTTGAAAACAGTCATGCCCACAGCCAGCCAGAAAGCCGCCCATACAGAATCCTCTACAAGAGAGGAGCCTACCCTCTTCACTCTAGCGAACGGTAACGGAGCCCCTCTAAGAGCCCAACCTACACTCCATGTGAACAAGAATAACGCCCACGCCAACGCTGTTATCCTAGTGGTCCACTCCTCAACAACACTAACCAAGTCAACTGCCATAAACACATCCCAGTAGTAGGCCTAAGTATAACCTGAGGGGAGAGAGGGTTGCGAACTAACACTATGTGAACTGGAGGTGAGAGCCGTTCTGAATCTGTTTCAAGTTTTATATTGGTTTATAGGGGTTGATGTTAGAAAACCTCAAACCCCACCTTATAAAAGGCCTAGCAAGAGATATAAGCCTCGAACAAAACACGATATAGAGACCTCCCCCGCTGGGGGGAAGAGAGGTTGTGTGAAGTTGTATGTTAAATCGAAGAAGTCGATGGATGTGATGGAGGGTTCACTATCAATTCTAAAACTTATAAGAGCATACTATGTGCCTATAAGCGATCCTAGGGTCTCAGATCTCATAACATGGTATTTTGTAACATTGCAGAAGGCTATAGACATAATATGGGGTAATATTAGGTGGGAGCTTAGAAAACCAAAGCTTATAAGAAGGAATGGCACACTACAAGTAATAATGGGTTTGAAGCTACACAACCCAATAATACCCGGGGGTGAGAAGTTTAACAGAATGCTCAGAGATATTCTTATGAAGGATAACCCATACGCAGCACACTGGGTAGACGCTATTATAAGAAAAGCATACTCAATCATAAAATCATGGAGAAAAAGA